>Ga0265295_1001187_pt1 | contig 47200 bp, 31 predicted proteins | sample Munlansysbiofilm_FD_192503 | JGI IMG/M metagenome (GOLD analysis project Ga0265295, IMG submission 192503) | Leachate microbial communities from a municipal landfill in Southern Ontario, Canada - Methane capture system biofilm | ecosystem: Engineered > Solid waste > Landfill > Unclassified ...
TTCTCCAATCCAGAATTCACTAATCTGGTGAAATAGAGAATAGTATTTATTCGAAAGGCCGGCGATATTTCGCCGGCCTTTTTTTTTGAAGATTTTAACTCAACAACTTCCCCAATGAACCGAAGCAATTTTTATGAACTATAAAAACCAGTGATCGTTAGTCAGGGTTTGCTGGAAATCAAATAACCGTCTGACCAACTGACCCTAAAAAATGTTGTGCTTTTTGTACTTCGCCATTTCAACAATGGGTTGCAACCCATTGTTGACTATAAAGAAAAGGCAAGTTTACGAATCATGGGAGGTGTAACCGGCCCATCTGCGTCATTCAGTCGGGCGCACTAAAATATAAGACGATTAAAGCGTTTTTCAGCAGGCCCTAATATAAATTTTGATTAAAAGTAAAGGTAGCTTTTTTTTTCAGGATATTTAAAAACTCTACAACAACCGTAAATTTCAGCCTTTGTGAGCCTGCTTTCTGAATGTACCTGACGAAAATTACAGGCAGTTAATAAAATGCCAGCTTATTGATGTAAAATACATATATATTCTTACGGCTATCGATGTAATTATTCTTAATATTATGATAGCCATAGATGATAAAATAATCGCCGTACCAGGCCTCGATATGACTGTTACCGTCCCTGGCAATTCTGTCGCGCGGGCTAAGGGTAGCAATATCAGTGGTGGTCAATGGATCGATGGTGGTGTTTTTATCAATTACCTTAGAAGCTATTTTACCTTCTGAAATATAGGTAAGTACCATTTCGTCTCCGTCATTCCATGACATCACCCTTTTACTAAGGGTTTGTGACAGCACACCCCTAATCTCCATATCATTATTCCAGCGTAATTTCCCCATTTTATCAAATCCGGCAATAAAGGTTGTAAGATACCGAAAGCCTTCAAAAACAGAATAGGTGGAGGGGTATGGCCGCCCATAATAATCATAAACCATTGTGGTAACCGTTCGGTACTCAGGGTAATAAGCTTCTGCAATAAAACGAAACTCGCCATTGTACTCGGTTACTTCATGGGCCAGGAGATCAAAATCATAATTCGAGCTGGTTGTTCGATCACGGTTAGTCCGGATTGAACCCAAATCAGCCCGGCGCAGATGCTTATAAAACTCATTGAACTGATTAAATTCATAAAAATTAGTAGCCACTTCCTGATTGTCTTTTAATAATATGCTGAAGAATCCGGTGGAAGCAACTCCAATGGTTTCCGTACCCTGGTACCTCCGCACCTGACTGCTGCGGCCATAGGAACCAATGATCAGCTCAGTGCCGGCATCTACCCTTTTTGCAAAGGCAGTATTGATCATGTTGTTGTTGTCGAACTTACTGAGTTGAATGGTATTTAAAATTATTCCAGCCAGATTTGATTTAACAAGATAATAAGCCCTGTTTTTGGCAGAACCCAAGGTGCGAAGCACCGTTAAAATGGTACCTGATTCATCAATGGTGATGGACTCAATGCTGACTTTACCGCTAACTCCCGGATTGATGGTAGTAATTTCGCCGGAACCGAAGTGATATCCCAAAAGCAGGGATTCATCATTCTTTACATTTATTCCTGCCAGTGCAAGATTACTGCCTGCTGCAAAGTAAGCCATGCCAGACTTTTCGGGTATAGTATAGCCCACCATGCTTTGCTTTGAATTTTTCAAATCTGTGTCAACAATCCTTAAATTGTTCTCTTCTGTCCCTTTACGTGATTGCATAAAGCAAACCAAATGGCCATTGCTGTAAAGGGCCTCTTCAAGGTAAAACCCTTTGGGCAATGCGAAAGCCTTACGCCAGACTTCTTTTAAATTTTTATCCAACAAAGCTGTAATCCAAAGCATCTGCTGATTCTGGTCCATATCTGAACTCAAAAAAATAAGCATCAGCCCATCCTCGTCGCAGAGCACTACTTTATAAATCTCAGTATCGTCTTTTACAGGAATTTCAATTCTGGCAGGCTTTTGAGATTGAGCTATGACCTCTGCCCGAAAGATGAATATAAGCAGTACAGCAATGATCAGAAAAGTTTTAGACTTCATGAAGAGGTTTAATTTTAGTGTAAATGTAGCAGTTTTTATCCATTTTCATGCCGTAAATTTATTTTAGAGCTATGAATGAGTGCTCCTTTTCCAATTTTTGAATCGGCTTTAGATTAAATACAAAAAGGGATAACCGAAGTCATCCCTTTTTGTATTGCACGATTCAACGTAAACGGCTTATTTTACTTCTTCGAAGTCAACGTCCGTTACTTCAGAGTCATTTTGAGGCGGGTTACCGTCTCCACCATCCTGCTGTCCACCCTGCGGGCCGGCCTGTTCACCGCCTGACTGCTGGGTAGCTTTGTACATTTCCTCGCTGGCTGCGGTCCAGGCTGAATTCAGCCTTTCGGTAGCAGCATCAATGCCTGCAAAATTCTGATTTTTGTGAGCTTCCTTGAGTTCAGCAAGTGCAGTCTCTATGGGGCCTTTCTTATCGGCCGGCAATTTATCGCCATATTCCTTCAACTGCTTTTCGGTACTAAAGACCAGGGCATCGGCATTATTCAGCTTATCCACTTCCTCTTTGGCCTTGCGGTCAGATTCAGCATTGGCAGTAGCTTCATCCTTCATACGTTTGATTTCATCCTCAGAAATACCTGAAGAAGCCTCGATACGTATTTGCTGCGATTTGCCCGTACCCTTATCTTTGGCTGACACATGCAATATACCATTGGCATCAATGTCGAAAGTAACTTCAACCTGTGGCACTCCACGTGGTGCGGGCGGTATTCCATCCAGGTGGAAACGTCCTATACTCTTGTTATCGCGGGCCATAGGGCGTTCACCCTGGAGGATATGAATTTCAACCGAAGGCTGACTATCACTGGCGGTTGAGAATGTTTCCGACTTCTTGGTTGGAATGGTCGTGTTGGATTCTATCAGCTTTGTCATCACACCACCCAAAGTTTCAATACCCAGTGAAAGCGGGGTAACATCAAGCAGAAGCACATCTTTAACTTCACCGGTGAGTACACCACCCTGAATGGCAGCCCCAATGGCAACTACCTCATCCGGGTTAACCCCTTTAGAAGGTGCTTTTCCGAAGAAATCTTCAACAACTTTCTGAATGGCTGGGATACGTGTAGAACCGCCCACAAGAATAACTTCATTGATGTCGGAAGTAGAAAGTCCGGCATCCTTCAGTGCCTTTTTACAAGGTTCAATGGTTGCCCGGATCAGGCCATCATTGAGTTGCTCAAACTTTGCTCGTGTAAGTGTACGCACCAGGTGTTTGGGTATACCATCCACCGGCATAATATAAGGCAAGTTTATTTCAGTAGAAGTAGAGCTTGAAAGCTCGATTTTAGCCTTTTCAGCGGCTTCCTTTAACCGTTGCAATGCCATAGGATCCCGCTTCAGGTCAATACCTTCATCTTTCTTGAACTCCTCAGCCAGCCAGTCAATGATGTTGTGATCAAAGTCATCTCCACCAAGGTGGGTATCACCATTGGTTGATTTTACCTCAAAAACACCATCACCCAGTTCGAGGATGGAAATATCAAAAGTACCTCCACCCAAATCGAAAACAGCTACCTTAATGTCTTTATTCTTTTTATCAAGACCATAAGCCAGAGCAGCCGCAGTAGGCTCATTGATGATCCTCTTGACGATAAGCCCGGCAATTTCACCAGCCTCCTTGGTTGCCTGACGCTGTGAATCACTGAAATAAGCAGGCACGGTAATCACAGCCTCAGTAATGGTTTGTCCGAGATAATCTTCAGCCGTTTTCTTCATTTTCTGAAGTACCATAGCTGAAATTTCCTGCGGAGTAAAATTGCGATCATCAATCTGAACGCGGGGAGTATTGTTGTCGCCCTTCATTACTTTAAAAGGCACCCTGTTAATTTCTTTAGATACCCTGTCGTAGGTTTCACCCATGAAACGTTTGATAGAAAAGATGGTACGCTCGGGATTGGTAATTGCCTGCCGTTTCGCAGGATCACCTACCTTACGTTCCCCGTTATCGGTAAAAGCCACCACCGAAGGTGTAGTTCTGCGCCCCTCGCTGTTGGGTATAACTACAGGCTCATTGCCTTCCATTACTGCCACACACGAGTTGGTGGTTCCAAGGTCAATTCCTATAATTTTAGCCATAATATTTTTTTATTTGTCGTGAATAATTAGGTTTCCACTCAATAGTCAATCATTATGCCAAGTTGGGAAACATATGTTTTTATAAAGCACCTTAACATTAGAAAAACCTATATAGACCTGTTTATCAATTGATTAAACAACAAAAGCCGGAAATTATCCGGCTTTAATAAATTATAAAATGACAACCATTTGCTGACAATTCGTCAGTGTGCTTAGGCAGATGGCTAATTTCCGGGCTTTTTTATGAACTTAAGCTCTCCAGCCATCAGTCTTTGCTCAGTAGGCACACCAATCGTCATTACCTTACCGGGACGATTGAAATCACGTGTATTTATTGAAAAACGGCTCGAAAACAAACCGATGCCATTGTTGATATTGGTAAATTCAGGCTTGTCCTGCACAATACCCGAAGAAGGTTCATTCACCTCCATATAGGTATTCAGGTCATCACCCGATACATCAAAGATAACTTCAGCCCGATTAACCAAACGGGCCAGCACCTGGTCTTCAGATAGCTCATTGCCAGCTTTATAAGGAATTTTGGTATTGACCATATTGAAAAAGCCTTCTGGTTTATATTGTAATTCCATTGATTGTCCACCTGATATACCTCTTGATTTTTCCGTGCCCAATGCCCAGTCCACATAGCGGGCCAGGGTATCCGGATTACCTTTGAGTAGTTCATCAAACCAAAAGCGAAGGGTCACATCATACCTTTTTCCATTTTTGGCTGACTTCCATTCGATTTTTTGGGCATACTCTGAAGTAAAGTTCATCACGGGTTGTCCGGGGCGGGGAGTAGAAAATGAAAAATCATAAATGAGTGCCGTATTAGCCGTAATTACTTTACCGGTTTTGGTATTGGTAATCTGAAGCCGGTAGGTTTTGGAACTATAATCTGAGGGTATCTCATAATAGGCTGAATACACCCGCTGCTCAGGATAATAGAATATCCCCTGTTCTTTATTGGTAATGGTAGTGGTATCGAAATAAAATGTATTGGTAACCACCTCTCCTTTTAATTCCTCAATCTTAACTTCCAAATCGTTATGATAGGACATTGAATCCTCCTCCTTTGCAAATACCAGCGCATTGCCCTTACCTAAAAATGCCTTATTAATTTTAAGATAGTGCACTGAATCATTCTGGCTAATCAAGCCATATACTACCGTAATATCCTGATAATCGGAGGTAATGTCAAAATCGGTTTCACAGGCTAAAAAAAACAGTGGCAGGAAGAGCGTAAAAAGCAAAAAAAGGCGAAGTTTCATAGAGATAATCAGTTTTAGAGTGCAAAATTAGGCTTTTTGCATGAACCCGGCATAAAAATAATGGTTGGAAGTTAGCAAAGAGCCTTGATGCGACAAAATCATTCCAATATTGTTTTCTTTTGTAGCTTTGCTGTTTGGATGGAAAACAAATTCCGAACCTTAATAAATTCTGATATGTCTGAAAATAAAATTTCCAAGTTTAGCAATGTAACAAAAGTTACCACTCATGTGCTTCAGGAAATGAAGCTAGCGAATGAAAAGATTGCCATGCTGACGGCCTACGACTATTCCATGGGACGCCTGATCGACAGTGCAGGCATTGATGTAATTCTTGTTGGGGATTCAGCTTCCAATGTTATGGCCGGGCACACTTCTACCCTTCCCATTACGTTGAATGAAATGATTTACCACGCCACATCGGTGGTAAGGGCGGTAAAACGTGCATTGGTTATTGTAGATATGCCTTTTGGCACCTATCAGGGGAATTCAAAAGAAGCATTGAATTCGGCCATTCGTATCATGAAAGAATCCGGCGCCGATGCGGTTAAGCTGGAAGGTGGCCGTGAAATCCGCGAATCGGTTGAACGGATTTTGTCGGCAGGTATTCCCATTATGGGTCATCTTGGACTAACCCCGCAGTCCATTCACAAATTTGGCACTTATGTGGTTAGAGCCACTGAAGAAAACGAAGCCAATAAACTGGTCCAAGATGCCCACCTGCTGGAGGAAGCCGGTTGCTTTGGCATAGTGCTTGAAAAAATCCCTGCCAAACTGGCAACACAGGTGGCCGGTGAAATTAAAATACCCATTATTGGAATAGGAGCCGGACCCGGTGTAGATGGTCAGGTATTGGTACTTCATGATATGCTTGGCATCACCCAGGAATTTTCGCCCCGTTTTTTGCGCAGATACAACAATTTAAGTGAAGGGATCATAGAGTCTGTCTCCAGTTATATTAAAGATGTGAAGACCGTTGATTTCCCTAATAATAAAGAACAATATTAAGAGCGATAATACATATACTGTACCACCGGATTTGCCTTAACAGGAAAATTCCAATTTGATGTGAGATGCACAGCGCACTGCCAGAAATCCTGTTTGAAGACAATCATATACTGATTGTAAATAAGCGCGCGGGTGATATTGTGCAGGGCGACAAAACAGGTGACCTGCCATTGCCTGACATACTTAAAACTTACCTCAAAGAAAAATACCATAAACCCGGCGAGGTTTTTCTTGGAGTAGTTCACCGACTCGACAGGCCGGTAAGTGGAGCTGTAATTTTTGCCCGTACCTCCAAAGCCCTGACCAGGCTTACCAAAATGGTGAAAGCCCGGGAGGTACACAAAACCTACTGGGCATTGGTTAATCAGTCTCCTGCCGGGAACGGACAGAAGCTGGTGCATTTTCTGCGAAAAAATGAGAAACAAAACAAATCCTATGTCGTAAATGAGGAGAGTACAGGTGCCAAAGAAGCAGTGCTGGAATACAAATTACTTGCCTCTTCCAGAACGATACATTTACTTGAAATCGATCTGCTTACCGGCCGTCATCATCAGATAAGGGCTCAACTGGCGGCTATTGGATGCCCAATACGGGGTGACGTAAAATATGGAGACAAACGACCCAATGCTGATGGTTCCATTTGCCTGCATGCGCGGAGTTTAAGCTTTTTACATCCCGTAACCGGAGTATTGTTGAACGTTGAGGCCCGATTGCCGGAAGCCACTCCATGGCAATATTTTCAACAACTATAAAGCCGGACTTATGAAGAAATATTTTCTTGGGCTATGGTTACTTTTCATCTTGCAGCTAAGCCTTCAGGCCCAATACTACGATGTTGGGCAGGAAGCTGCTTCAATAAAATGGTTAACGGTTGAAACCTCCGATTTTGAATTTATCTTTCCTTCAACCTTTAGTTATCAAGCCGGCTTAGCCATTAAACAATTTACCACTTATGCGCCCCGCATAAAAGCAGACTGGAAGGTATATCCACGGAAAACCGCCATAGTTTTTCACCCTTTTAAGGCAAGTTCAAATGCTTATGCTGCCTGGACGCCGCGACGCATAGAAATACTGGCTACCCCGCCCCAGGACATGTACGCGCAACCCTGGATGGAACAGCTTGCTTTGCATGAATACCGACATATGGTTCAGCTTGCCCGACTTGATCAAAATGCCCTCAGGGTACTTGGCTGGTTGTTCGGACAACAGGCAGTTCCTGCAGCAGCAGGCGTATTCCTTCCCACCTGGTTTATTGAGGGCGATGCAGTGATGGCTGAAACCGCACACAGCAAGGCTGGCAGAGGGCGTGTGCCGGATTTTGCATTGCCTTTACGGGCCCAGCTAATCGAAAAGAATGCTTATTCCTATGCAAAAGCCAGTCTGGGGTCTTACCGTGATTTTGTTTCCGATCCTTATACCTTGGGTTATCACATTATTGCCGCTACCAACCTCCATCATGGTCTGAAACCCTGGGAGGCCTCCATGGAATCTATTTCACGTCTCAAGAGAATCCGCCCGTTTAATTATGGCTTAAAAAGAACGACCGGATCAGGTAAGCATCAGATTTACCATCAGGCTATGGAAACCCTTAAAGGAATGTGGCAGCCGGTGTCAGGAAAGGAAGAACATTTTATTGATGCCAAAAATCCCGATGAGGTATATACGACAATAAGCAGCTTGAGTATGCTGAATGATTCAGTGTGTGCTTACCTGATGAGCTCGCTCGACGAAATTCCCAAATTTTACACCCTCAACCTGAAAACCAGAGAGACAAAAGAGCTATTTACGCCGGGCTATATCTCAGGCAACTGGACAGATGGCTCAGCCAACAAAATGGTGTGGGCCGAAAATCGCCCGCATGAGCGCTGGCAAATGATGTCGTACAATGATTTAATAATCTATGACTATGTGGAGGCTTCCGCCCATCGGCTCGCGTTACGTAAGAAGCTTTATTCACCGATAATCTATAAGGATGGCAGTAAAATAGCCGCTATTGAATATACCGCTGAAGGAAATCCTGAATTGACTATTCTGAGCGACCATTCCTCCCGCAATATCCGGTTGCCCGATACCCTGCATGCCTCCATGCCTGCCTGGGGTATAAATGAAGATGAAATTTTCTGGATTGCCACTTCATCTAAAGGCAAAGCTATCGCATTAACTCATCTAATTAATGAAGCATCATTATTTATTACCGATTTCGAATTTCGTGAAATCAGCCAGTTAAAATGGCATCATCCGCATCTCTATTATCTTGCGGATTGTGAAGGAATAATGCAATTGTGTCGCCTGAATCTGGATAAAAGAACAGAAGAACGTCTTAGTGCCTCAAAATTTGGGGTGGGCAATTATGTTTTTTACAACGACAGTGTACTTTACACCTCTTATACTGCTAACGGTTACCAAATAGCCATTACTGCTGACCAACCCCTGCAAGTCAATGTGAAAGCCGGGAGCTGGCCATTGGCCCGGGCACTTTCCGATTCATTGCATATTCAGCATTCCCCTCAGCCAGGAAGCAGTGAATATTTTTCGATAAACCCTTACCGTAAAGGCAAGCATCTCTTTAATATTCACAGTTGGGCTCCACTGTATATTGATGCAGGCAACGAAAGGATAAACCCGGGCATTTCGATTATGAGCCAGAATATTTTGAGCACCTTATTTATCACCGCCGGTTACGACTATGATCTTGCGGAACTGGAAGGCCGCTACCGTCTGGAAGCTACCTGGAAAGGCTGGTATCCGGAGACCTCATTGCAGGCGGCTACCGGAAAGCGTTCTGCCAGTTACAGCGATCGCCGCGACCAAACCTGGGATTTACAATGGACTGAAACGCAGATAGACCTGAAATTCAGGATACCTTTTAACTTTTCTTCAGGATCTTATAGCAGGGGACTCAGCCCCCGTTTTGAGTTAAACCAAATGCATATAAATTACCAGGGGCCAAAACCGGACAACATTTTTGAAGGTAATTTTACCACCTTTACCTACAGAATTTTCGCCTATATATATCAGCGAATGGCACATCGGGATCTGGCACCGCGTCTTGGCGCGAACCTGGGATTAATTTTTCGTCATGCACCTTTAGGCGATGCTTCCCTTGGCCATATAGGCGGAATAGAAACTCAGTTCTATCTGCCTGGAATGGGCCGAAACCATTCCGTATCCACCTATCTGGCTTTTCAAAAAAATCAACCCGGTGACTATATCTTTTCAAATGTAGTGGGCATTAGTCGCGGATACCATCACCTTGCGGCAAGTAAAACCCTGATAAGCGGAAGGTTGAGCTACGCCCTGCCTTTACTTTATCCCGATCTGGAAATCAGAGACGTATTGTATCTCAAAAGAATCAGGGCCAATATTTTTGCAGACATAACCGCCATAGAGACAAACAGCACCTATACTACCTATAATTCTCTGGGCATTGATTTAATCTTTGATGGCCATGCCCATAACCTGCCCCCACAAGTGAATGTTGGATTGCGGAGTATCTACCGCACAAATGAGTCGGATTTAATGTTTCAATTGCTGTTTTCAATAAATTTATACGATTTTTAATATACAAACCAAATTAGTGCTATTTTCGTATCAAAATAGGGGTATTTTATGATTTTTCCACTTCGGCTATTATTTACCAGTATAGTTATTCTTATATCAGTTTACCTGATTCCTGGTCTATATACAGATAATTTGCTGACTGCTTTGGGTGCATCGGTTATCATAGCCCTGGTCATCACCCTGGTGAAACCATTTTTTTTAATCATCATCCATCAAAAAATAAGTCTTAAGATATATGGTTTTACTATGCTTGTTTCCTGTGTTTTTATGATTTATCTTGCAAGTATATTGTTTAAAGGCTTTGTAATCAATCATTTTTTTGCAGCTTTTGGACTTGGAGTCATAGTTACGGGCTTATCGGTGGTGATGACTTCAATGATACCATCAGAATAAAACGCTGCATCCAATCACCCCTTATCGGTCCTGACCAACGGAATAATGAATATCTTAGCCTGATTAATCCACTTCAATACAACCAGAAAATGAAACTAAAAATCTTTCGGGGCCTGACAGAAGCCGAACCCATCATCAGGGCATGTGAAGTATGCCACGTGGGTATGGTGGATGCTGATAATATGCCCTATACCTTACCCATGAATTTTGGATTTGAGGATAACACTATCTTTTTGCATTCAGGTCCTGAAGGGAAAAAAATAACCCTTCTAAAGCAAAAACCTGAAGTCTGCCTGAGTTTTAGCACTGATTATCAAATGTATCATCAGTCAGAAAATGTGGCATGCAGCTATGGTATGCGCTACCGCAGTGTACTGATATTCGGGAAAGTTGAATTTGTGGAAGATGAGTCTGAAAAGCAACGAATTCTCAATATTATTATGAAGCATTATGTCGGGCGGGATGATTATAACTACAACGATCCGGCAATACGCAATGTGAAAGTAATGCAAATAGAGATAGAACGGCTGGAAGGCCGTACTTTTGGCTATTGATGTATTTCCCTGCGCTCAGATTTCTGCAAAAGAAAGTGCGTAAATTTATACATAATAAATCCAAGCAAACCACCAACCAAAGCACCGCCGAGGATATCTCCGGGGTAGTGTACTCCCAGGTAAATTCTGCTGTATGACACCAGAAAGGCCCAGAATATCATTAAGGGGAGCAGCCATTTAAAAGGTCGTCGAAGTATCAGGCCTGAAAACAAGGCTAAGCCAAAGGTATTGGCTGCATGCGAAGATATGAAGCCATATTTCCCGCCACATTGACCGTAAAGGGTGCGCACCATCCCTTCCAGTGCCGGTTCATGACAAGGTCGCAGCCGCATAAAAATATCCTTAAATAATTTAACGGAAAGCTGATCGGTAAAAACAACCAGCAACACCACCCCCAGCAGTACCATCCAGGTACGACCTTTAAATTCCCGAACGATGAGGAAGAGTAAAATGGCATAAGCAGGAGTCCATATCCATTTATCGCTGCACCAATACATTATAAAATCAAGGAAAGCGGAATGCGCCCCGTTTATGAGTAAAAACAGCTCCTGATCGAAAGAAATAAGCGTGGCCATTTTCGAGATAGGTTAGCCTTGCAATACCGTCCAAAGTTCATCCTTAAGGTCGGCAATGCCCATTCCTGTATGCGATGAGATAAAAACCACCGGCAACTCAGGCAATTTGCGTTTTTTTAATTTCTTCATGGCTTCATCATCCAGCAAATCGCATTTTGAAACGGCAAGCACCCGCCTTTTATCCATGAGTTCGGGATTGTATTTTTTGAGCTCTTTTAAAAGGATTTTGTATTCGGTAATAATACTTTTGGATGTACAGGGTACCATAAACAGCAGGGCTGAATTGCGTTCAATGTGTCGGAGAAACCTCAATCCCAGGCCCTTGCCTTCGGCGGCTCCTTCAATAATACCGGGAATATCAGCCATAACAAACGAGAGTTCATCGCGATAAGCCACTATGCCCAGATTGGGACGAAGGGTGGTAAACGGATAATCTGCAATTTCGGGTTTAGCCGCTGATACTACGGACAACAGGGTAGATTTACCTGCATTGGGCTCGCCTACCAGTCCGATATCGGCAAGTATTTTTAATTCAAGCACTTTCCAGGTTTCTATTCCTGGCTCTCCGGGTTGAGCAAAGCGCGGTGTTCTAAACGTTGACGATTTAAAATGGTCGTTGCCCAGGCCTCCGCGACCACCTGGAAGAATAATCGCTGTTTCACCATCCTGGGTAATTTCAGCCTCCTGTTCGCCGGTTTCAGGATCAGTCACTACCGTACCCAGGGGCACTTCAATGATTACATCCCTGCCAAAAGCACCGGATTTTTTGTTACTGCTTCCGCTTACTCCGTCGCCGGCTTTAATGTGCTTGGTATATTTCAGATGAAGCAAAGTCCAAAGTTGCGCATTGCCCTGAATAATAATGTGGCCTCCCCTACCGCCATCGCCACCGTCGGGGCCACCCCTGGCATTGCCACGCGTGCGCAGGAGGTGAGCCGAACCCGCTCCCCCTTTTCCGGAACGCAGGTTGAGCTTTACATAATCCACAAAATTTGACGATGGCATAATTAACGCTTTAAATTACAATTGTTTAAGGCAATGAAATACAGGCTTTATAAAAATTAGCGCACCATGCGAATAGCCACTTCCACCTTTTCATTTAAACGATCAAAAACAGCCTCTTCATCACCAACCGCATCAACTGAAGCAAATTTCTGTTGTTTTTTATAGAAGTCAGCAACTGCTAATGTTTTTTCCTCATATTCTTCCAAACGGTTGATGATGAGATCAGCACTCATATCATAAGGCCGTGCCCGGGATGTTTTACTTCTGTTCGACAACCGTTTAATAGACTCCAGGGTGGGGCTACTCAGTTCAATGCAATAGGAAACCGTAGAATCGAGTCGCCGGAGCAAACCATCCAGAATATAAGCCTGCACTACGGTTCGGGGAAAACCTTTAAATACAAATCCCTGCATATTTTGATGTAACCTTATTTCCTGCTCAATAAGCTGTATTACGATTTCATCCGACACCAGCTCTCCCTTTTCCATTAAGTTTTGAACCCTGACTCCAATGGCAGTATTGTTTTTTACTTCACGCCGTAGTAATGATCCGGTAGAGATATAGTACAGGTTATTTTTCTGAGCTATCAACCGCCCCTGCGTTCCCTTTCCGGAACCGGGCGCACCGGTGATTACCAGATTGAACCATACATTTTTAATGGTGTTGTCGATGGATGCCGACAAGCGTTTAAAGACCTCTTCCACGGTCCCTACACCCTGAATGGGGATATATTTTTCGCGGTCTTTGTAAAATTCAGCAACCGGTTTTGTTTTTTCATTGTATTCCTGAAGCCTGAATTCAATGACTTCAGCAGTATCATCGCTTCGGCCGGAAACCTTTCCGCGTTCCAGCAAACGCGAGATGAGTTCTTCTCTGGGAACTTCAAGGCTGAGCATGCAGGCGAGGGAGGTATTGAGCTTAAGCAGCAACCCATCAAGGATATAGGCCTGAACTAAGGTACGTGGAAAGCCATCGAATAGGATACCATTTTTATCGTTACTGCCTGTGATACGCTTTTCAATGAGCTCTACAATGAGTTCATCGGGCGCCAATTGACCCCTGTCAATCAAATCCCTGGCTTTTAATCCCAGTTCAGTTTGTGCGGCTATTTCGTTACGCAGCAGGTCGCCGGTTGAGATGTAAGCAAGTTGATATTTTTCAATCAAAAGGGCTGATTGCGTACCCTTACCGGCACCCGGAGGGCCAAACAATGCAATGTTAAGCATAGGCTATCTTTAAAGTTACAATTTCAGCAATACCAGAAACTTTTTATTCCACAAGCTTATAAATATCGGGCAGATTACGGGCATATCCATCGTAATCGAGGCCGTAACCCAGAATAAAATGGTTTTCGATTTCCATGCCAATATAGTCAATTTTATAGTTCGAACGAAAAGCTTCGGGTTTATGAAACAGGGTGGCTATTTTAACCTCAGCCACTTCCTGTTGATGAAGAATATCAAGCATACGCCTTACGGTAAGTCCGGTATCAATAATATCTTCAACAATAATCACCGAACGGTCTTTGATCACTTCATTCAAGCCAATCAGTTCATTAACGATCTGGGTGCTTTTGGTACCTGTATATGAAGATAATTTCACGAAGGAGAGGTTGTTTTCCACTTTAACTTTTTTCAACAGATCAGAAGCAAACATAAAGGCTCCATTCAGCACAATAAGAAAGAGAGGTACTTTACCTTTCATATCAATATTTATCGAATCGGCAATGCGTTCCACTGCTTTATCAATGACATCAGCAGGGATAAATACTTCAAAATCCCTATCGCAGACGGTAACTCTTTTTTGCATCTTATTCTTTTTGAAGGGTCAAAAATACACATTTTAACGAGAAGGAAATGATTGTACCTTGTCCAAAAGCGGAATAATATTAATTTTGCGAAAAACAACCGGCTATATGAACCCACGTGTGAGTATTATTATGGGAAGCACTTCCGATTTACCTGTTATGAAAGGAGCTGCTGAAGTGCTGGATTCCTTTGAGATTCCATTTGAAATCAATGCTTTATCTGCCCACCGTACCCCTGCCGAAGTGGAGGCTTTTGCCAAATCGGCCTATGGCAAAGGTATAAGGGTAATCATTGCCGGAGCCGGGATGGCTGCTCATCTGGCCGGTGTAATTGCATCCATGACCACCCTTCCGGTAATAGGCGTCCCCATTAAAGCTTCACTGGACGGCCTGGATGCGCTGCTGGCCATGGTACAGATGCCTCCCGGCATACCAGTTGCCACCGTTGCCATTGACGGAGCCCGCAATGCAGGCATATTAGCCGCTCAAATACTTGCTACGGATGATGTAAAGCTTCAGCATAGATTGGTTAAATTTAAGGAAGAACTCAAAGAAAAAATAGTGAAAGCCAATCAGGATCTGAGTTTAGTGGAATATAAATTCAGGGTTAAATAAGAAAATACTGGATTTTATATTTTTCTGATTAGCATCAGTCCATCCCTGATGGGAACCATTACCTGCTCCACCCGTTCATCATTTTTAACGAAGTTATTAAAGGCTGTTATGCCCCGGGTTTCTTTGTCATTGGACAATTCGGGTTCAAACACCTTGCCATACCACAACACATTATCGGCAATGATAAAACCTCCTGGCCTGAGTTTTCCGAGTATCAGCTCATAATATAATAGGTAGTTTTCCTTATCGGCATCTATAAAAGCCAGATCAAACGGGCCTTCGAGCGTGGGAATTATGTCGGCTGCTGCCCCCTGATGTTGTATGATACAATAGGAAAGTCCGGCCTCGCTGATATACCTCGCTGTCAAAGCTTCCACCTCCGGATTGTTATCGATGGTATGCAACATTGCCCCGGGTTTAAGTGCCTGAGCCATCACTATGGCCGAATAACCGGTAAAAGTGCCAACTTCTATCACCTTTTCAGGCTGAAACATGTGGCACAACATTTTCAAGAACTGTCCCTGAAGGTTACCCGACAACATGGACGGGGTATTAAAGGCAAGATTTGTTTCACGCACCAATGAGGTGAGCAATGCATCCTCCGGAGTAGTATGCTCCAGAGCATACTGCTCATACCGCACATCGGTGGTTTTATATTGCTGTTTTTCCTGAAGTGGATTCATAGTTTGCTTTATCGTTTGTAAATCAACCTACTCATTTTATCCTGAGCAAACACCTGTGCGGCAACCTCCTGAAGTTGAGCGGCCGTAATGGTTTCGATCTTTGAAATTAGCTCCTTGTGTGTATCTACCCGGTCAAAAGTCAGTATATTCTTAGCCATACTCAGTACATCATTCAGGTTCGAATCAAAAGCAATGGCCAGTTGCCCGATAAACTGCTGACGGGCAATATGATGCTGCATAGAGCCGAGCGGTTTGTCCACAAATTTTTTCATCTCTTTGATAACCAGATCAATCGATTTGTCGAGTGTTTCATTATCGGTTCCCAGATAAATCATAAACGATCCGGTTTCCTGATAAGGTGCATAAGCTGATTCGATGTTATATGACAAGCCGTTGCGTTCGCGCAACAGCATGCTCAGTCTGGAATTCATGGCAGGCCCTCCAAGTATATTGGAAAGCAGCGACATGACAGTACGATTTTCATCTTTATAACCACAGACAACACTACCAATGATACAATGTGCCTGAAACACGCGCTTTTTTAGTATGAATTCAAATTTTCCGGTTTCGGTAAATGCCTCCCGAAAGGTTACACCCGTATTGGGCGGAATAAGGCCAAAAATGCGCTCTACTTGTCTAACAAGCTGAGCAAATGAAACGTTTCCGACAGAACTGATCACCATTTGATCCGTTTGATAATGGCGCTGTATAAACTCAATCACTTTGTGCCTGGTAATACGACGCACTGAAGCAGCTTTGCCCAGGACAGGCTTCTCCAATGCATGACCGGCAAACAACCGGGATTCAAAATCTTCAAAAATCAGTTCTGAAGGGCTATCCTTATAGGCATTAATTTCATCCAGAACCACCCTTTTCTCTTTTTCAAGTTCCTTTTCGGGAAAAGTGGAATTGAAAATAATATCATTAAAAAGTTCAAGAGCCCTGGCATAATGTTCACTAAGGAAAGAAGCGTGAATACAGGTTTCCTCTTTTGTTGTATAGGCATTCAGGTCAGCGCCAATGTTTTCCAATCGCCCAAGCACCTGATGCACCTTGCGTGTGGAAGTACCTTTAAATATCACATGCTCAATAAAATGGGCTATCCCATCTTCGCCGGGCTGTTCATCGCGCGTGCCGGCATTTATCATCAGGGCAAGATGAGCCACCATGCTGTCAACCCTGCGGTGAACCAGCCGTATGCCATTGGATAATGTATAATAAAGGTATTCCATGCCTTAGTGTAAAGCCTACAAAAGTAAATAAAAACGTGTTCGGGCAAACGCAGACTTACTTTGTCTCCAGCGGAAATTTCTTGTTATAGGAAAGCCAGAATAAGGGCTGATGGCCTCTGTAAGTGCCCTCTTCGGTATAACTTTCTACCAAAGGACAGATGGCGAGTATCTCTTTGGTGATTTTCCCACTACTTTCATTCAGATACCATTGCTCAAGAAAACGGATGCGGGTAATATCCGAAAGCTGCAACTCTCGCTTTATTACGGTATCGTATTCCTCATAAGGCTCTTGTGGACGCTGCAGGGTAAGCAACTCGGTGCGGGTGCCCTGATCTTTTATTTGCTGCTCGTCCAATACCTTATTCGACATAACATCATATACCTTCACTTTACCTGAACGCGCGGATTCGATGATAGCCTGCACCAGTTTCTCACGTTTTGGGCCTTCGAGATTTTGAACCCACCATTCAAGATCCTTTTCCGGTGATTTGATGGTCACATCGTATTGAATACGTTCAGTAAGTTTATCACCTTTACCGCTTCCGCAGGAAACCATCAGGAATACCATAAATATCCCTGCCAATATTAAACTGTTTTTTTTCATATACCTATCTGATTATTATTGTAACATTATTATCGGAGTATTTGTCCAGTATTCCGCCTGGGAAATTGCCCAGCAAAAGTACCTAAAATCATCGAGATTACAGTTATATTTTACAGCCATTGCCTGCAATTTATCAACAGTGAGCATGGTTGAATAGTTAAATTTCTTCAAAGCGTTAAAATAAGCATGGGCTATTTTGGTATGTGGTTTTAACAGCTACCTTTGCGGTGATTTAAACGCTTATTTTTGAAGCAGGGTAATGAAAGCATCTGCATCCATCCATCAACATCAGGCTGTTGTGCAGCCATCGGATCAGTTCCGGTTTGCGGGGAAATATACTATTTCCTATCGCAATTTTGTGTTATGCCTGCTTTTATTAGTCACCTTTATACTTTATTCAGGCGCACTGCGCAATCACTTCCTTATTGGGTGGGATGACGGGGAATACCTTTCAAGTCCACTGATAAACGGTGAAGGACCCATTGATATGCCCGAAATTTTCAGCAGCTTTCAGTTGGGAATGTATCAACCCCTGGCAGTTCTGAGTTTTGCCCTCAACCATAAAATTTCAGGCAACATCGCCTGGCCATTCATTCTGGTGAATATACTTCTTCATTTAGTGAACACCTGGCTGGTTTTCAGGCTAACAGAACGGTGGATGAAAGGGTGGATACCCGGAATTATAACGGCCATCTTTTTTGCATTACATCCCATGCATGTGGAAGCCGTAGCCTGGATTTCAACGCGAAGTTCAGGATTGTTCTCCCTGTTTTATTTATTGGGATTGCTGGCCTGGGATAAATACCTGAAGGGAATGCAAATGAAGCATTATTTGCTTGCCCTGCTGTTTGGATTGCTCGCTTTGTTCTCAAAATCTATGGCAGCAACCTTCCCTGTCGTGCTTTTCCTGATGGATTTTTTTCAAAAGCGTCCTTTTAGCAAAAAGGTTATTCTTGAAAAGCTCCCTTTCCTGGCACTCTCCATACTATTCGGGATTATTGCCATTAAGGCAGCCGGTTCCTTTGGACATATTTCTGAACTTCAAACGGAATACTCAATATTACAGCGTTTTTTCCTAATCCTTTACGCGCTTGGATTTTATCTGATAAAATTTATTATCCCGCTGAATTTATCCGCCATTTATGCTTTTCCTGAATTGATTAACGGACATTTGCCGGCTTACGTATATTTAACAGCCATTGTGCCTGTTTTAGCTACTGCCGGCATTTGGATTTCAGGACAAAACCGACACGAATTTGCTTTTGCAGGGCTCTTTTTCCTCTTCACAATTTCTATGGTACTGCCCCTATACTGGTCGCGTATTTTTATTACCGCCGACCGGTACACTTATTTGCCGTATATTGGACTGGGCATGATCGTTGCGCGATGGCTCACCCGGGCATGGAACTCCAGAAAGAAATTGGATAAGTCCACTTTGCGCTATCTGATTGCCGCATCGGGACTGGTCCTTTTCACCCTGAGTGCGGCCACTGCCAGCCGCATCAGGATATGGAGAGACACGCCGCTGCTGCTAACAGACGTGATTGAAAAGAAGCGATCGGATGTGGATCTGGCACACGGATATTTCTATCTCGCCAATTATTATGATGCCGCCGATAATGTGGATGAAGCACTTAAATTTTACAATCTGGCGCTTAGCCGGAATGCTAATTATCCACTGGCATTAAATAACCGCGGAATATTAAAAGGAAAAACCGGGAACCCGGTCAGTGCCATAAAAGATTTTGACAATGCCATAAGGACAAAGCCCGACTATGCCGAAGCCTGGTATAACCGGGGACTGGCAACCTATCAAACCGGTGCCGTAGAGCAAGCCTGCGAAGATTGGCAGAAGGCACTCAGCCTCGGATTTAAACCAGCCAGAGATGCCTTGTGGCGCTATTGCCAAAGGCAAGATCCACCAACTTTGGATCCGCCTCCGGACAATTAAATAAGAACTCACCTATTGAAATTTTAAACGCTTTATTACAAACATAAAAAAAACAACATTATGGAATCCCAAAAGATTCATGATTTCATTTCCAACATCGAGCTTTTTAAGGGGCTTGATGAAAGTGAACTGCAAGAAGTAACCACTTCTCTTGAAGAAGCAACTTTCAAAACAGGCGAATACTTGTTTACCGAAAACAGTCCTCGCGAAGCCATATTCATTATATATGAAGGCGAAGTAGAGCTTTTCAAGCTCAACAATCTGGGTGCTGAAACCAAGCTCAGCTATTTTACCCATGCTGACTTTCTGGGTGAAGGATCACTTTCTGCAGGCTCACAGCACAGCACTAGTGCACGGGTTAAGGCAGATACTTACGGGTTTATCCTATGGAGACAGTTTTTTGAAGATAATGGTCCGGTTGCACTGAAAATTTTCTCCAACGTAGCCCGGGTAATTTCCCGAAGGATGCGTCAGGCAAATGCACGGATGATTGGTTCAGCAGCTCAGTATGAATCGAGCCGCACCCGCACTGAGCACGACCTGTTGGGCTATCGTGAGGTCCCCTATGAATATTACTACGGCATTCAGACCTTGCGTGCCCTCGAAAACTTCAGCATTAGCGGAGTGCAGTTAAACTTTCATCCGGTGATAGGCGAATCCCTGGCCATGGTTAAACTTGCAGCAGCTCAGGCAAACAACGAACTTGGCCTTCTGGGTAATGAGATTACCAACGCCATTGTGGAAGCTTGTCAGGAGATAATCAATGGCAAATATGCCTTCCACTTCGTGGTTGACATGATACAGGGCGGAGCAGGCACTTCAACAAATATGAATGCCAATGAAGTAATTGCCAATCGCGCCCTTGAAATTCTGGGGCATGATCGCGGAGAATACAAGTATTGTCATCCGAACAACCATATAAACCTTTCACAGTCAACCAACGACGCTTATCCTACCGCCATTAAGATTGCCTTAATCATCAGCAACGGCAAACTGATAGATGTGCTTCGTGAACTTATCGATTCATTCAAAGCCAAAGCTCAGGAATTTGCACATGTAATTAAAATGGGACGTACCCAGTTGCAGGATGCCGTTCCCATGACCCTGGGACAGGAGTTTGAAGCTTACAGCGTATTGCTTGAAGAAGAAATTGCACGTCTGAAACAGAATGCCCAGCTATTTCTGGAAGTAAACATGGGAGGGACAGCTATTGGTACCGGTATAAATGCAGACCCGCGTTACAGTGGAATAGTAATAAAATACCTGCGCGAGATAACCGGCATGCCTATGGTTATGGCTACCAATCTGGTGGAAGCTACCCAGGACACCGGCGCCTTTATCATGTATTCGTCCGCGGTAAAGCGTCTGGCAGTGAAACTCTCCAAGATTTCAAATGACCTGCGTTTACTCTCTTCCGGACCCAGGGCCGGCCTGAATGAGATTAACCTACCTGCCATGCAACCGGGCAGTACCATCATGCCTGGAAAGGTGAATCCTGTTATCCCCGAAGTAGTAAACCAGATCGCCTTCAAAGTTATCGGCAATGACCTTACCGTTACTCTTGCTGCTGAAGCAGGACAACTGGAGCTGAATGTGATGGAACCCATCATTGTACATAGTTTGTTTGAATCCATCGAAATGTTGAAAAATGGCATGAAAACCCTGAATCATCGTTGTATTAAGGGTATTACTGCCAATGAAGAGCATTGTCGCGATATGGTTTACAACAGCATTGGCCTGGTAACAGCCCTTAATCCCGTAATCGGCTACGAAGCAGCAAACAAACTGGCTAAAGATGCCCTGGAAGGCAATCGCCGGGTGTATGACCTGGTCCTGGAACAAAACCTGCTTACCCGTGAACAGCTTGATGAAGTTCTGGATCCGAAAAATATGATCGGTCCGCGCGCCATGCCCAAACAGGGATAAAGTTTTATTAAAACACTTTAGGTCAGCTAAATGACCTGAAGTGATAATTTGCATGACCCGACATGTTTTCCTTCGAATATTGGTCCATGTCACCACGATGGGCTTAAGAGGCGAAAGGACAAGCTGTCGGGTCTTTCAATGTGTATAACCCTTTAACCAAACGAATAAAAACCATTTGTGAAAAGAATGTTTTATTTCCATCTCCTTACATCTAAATCTGATGTATATTTGAAAGTTCATTTCGATACTTAGAGCCCATGCCCATAAAAATTGCGCTACTGATTTCGATTGTGCTACAATTTGTGGCAGCCATTTTGGCCTTATCACTTACCCGACGTACCAAAACCAACATTGCCTGGTGGCTGATTTCCATTGGGTTTCTTTTGATGGCCATCCGTCGGGTGATGGAATTTTTTCAGTTGAACGATTCAGAGAGCAGACTGATTACTGGTTTACTGAGTACCTGGACCGGGGTATTGATTTCGCTGCTGATGTTGGCAAGTCTGATTTTTATAAAGCGTATTTTTAATATCCAGGAGCGTATGGAAGAGCTGCGCAGGCAAAGTGAATCGCGGATACTTTCGGCCATTGTGCGCACTGAAGAAAAGGAAAGACTTCATTTTTCCAAGGAATTGCATGATGGACTGGGGCCACTGCTTGCTTCGGTTAAAATGGCCATATCAGCCGGCAGGCGCAGTGATGCCAATGCAGCGGCCATATTGTTAAATGCCGAAAACCTAATTGATGAATCGGTGGCTACTCTAAAAGAAATATCCAACAAACTAAGCCCCGATATACTGAATAGTTTTGGTCTGCAGAAAGCCGTAAAGTCATTTCTGGCAAAACTGGCGGTAAACGAACTCCCCATCCTTCATTTTAACACCAATATAGGCAATAAACGATTTAACTATAATGTTGAAGTGGTTGCTTACCGCGTTATATGTGAACTCATTGCAAATTCGCTTTCACATGCCCGGGCCAAAAATGTGTACATTACCTTAACCGGTCTGTCAGACTGCCTGCAACTCGAATATCTGGACGATGGGCGAGGCTTTAATATGCAACAGTTAGCGTCGGATAACACCGGACTGGGATTCGCAAACATGCAGTCACGCGTCAGGTCACTCAAGGGTAGCATAGAATTGTACAGTGAAGAGAATGAAGGATTAAGCGTTAATATCACTATTCCCCTATTGCCAGAAACCGATAAAAATTAACTTAAGAAATGATAAAGCCGGTATCTATCTATCTTGTTGATGATCATAAACTCTTCCGCGAAGGGCTAAAATTGTTGCTAAACGGACTCGATTATATCGGAGACATTTATGAGGCTTCCGATGGCAGTGAATTTTTGATGAATGTGGGTCAGTATCAACCCGACCTTGTTTTTATGGACATAAGTATGCCCGGTACCGGAGGCATTGAGGCTACCACTAAAGCCATTGCCCGTATTCCGAGTTTAAAGATCATCGCGCTGTCAATGTTTTCAGATGAAAACTATTACACCAAAATGATTAGCGCAGGTGCCGCAGGATTTATTCTCAAAAACTCCGGCATTCAGGAAGTAGAACAATGCATGCAGGCAGTGCTTTCAGGACACAACTATTTTTCGCCTGAAATCATGTCAGGCATTCTGCACAACATCACGCGCAAACCCCGGCAACAGCCTGGCAATCCCCTTTCCGAAAGGGAAGAGGAAGTGTTGTACAGCATTTGCCAGGGCCTTTCTAATATTGAGATATCGGAACAGCTCTGCATCAGCAAGCGAACTGTTGACAAGCACCGTGAAAATTTATTACTTAAGACCAATTCAAAAAATACGGCCGGTCTGGTGATGTTTGCCATTAGAAATGGAATTATGGAAGTGTAGAATTTGCTGAAAATGAAGAAGGAAGGGAGAGCAACGCCTTCGATCAAAAGTCCTGCTTCTATTTGAAGAGACGGGGAGACTTGGGGACAAGGAGACGGGGAGACAAGGGGACGAGGAGACTTGGAAACAAGGGGACGGGGAGAAAAGGGGACGGGGAGACTTGGAGACAAGGGGACGGGGAGACAAGGAAACGGGGAGATAAACCAAAGGGAGGCAAAGGAATGGCGGGTAATCAGGCTTCTAACCTCTAACCTCTAACTTCTAACTTCTAACCTCTAACTTCTAACCTCTAACTTCTAAAAAAGAGACGGGGAGACGGGGAGATAAACCAAAGGGAGGCAAAGGAATGGCGGGTAATCAGGCTTCTAACCTCTAACCTCTAACTTCTAACCTCTAACCTCTAACTTCTAAAAAAGGGACGGGGAGAAAAGGAGACGGGGAGAAAAACCAAAGGGAGGCAAAGGAATGGCGGGTAATCAGGCTTCTAACCTCTAACTTCTAACTTCTAACTTCTATCCTCTAACTTCTAACCTCTAACTTCTAAAAAAGGGACGGGGGGACTTGGAGACAAAGGAGACGGGGAGAAAAGGAGACGGGGAGATAAACCAAAGGGAGGCAAAGGAATGGCGGGTAATCAGGCTTCTAACCTCTAACTTCTAACTTCTAACCTCTAACTTCTAAAAAAGGGACGGGGAGAAAAGGAGACGGGGGGACGGGGAGAAAAGGAGACGGGGAGATAAACCAAAGGGAAGCAAAGGAATGGCGGGTAATCTGGCTTCTAACCTCTAACCTCTAACTTCTAACTTCTAACTTCTAACTTCTAACCTCTAACTTCTAACCTCTCACTTCTAAAAAGAGACGGGGAGAAAAGGAGACGGAGAGATAAACCAAAGGGAGGCAAAGGAATGGCGGGTAATCAGGCTTCTAACCTCTAACTTCTAACTTCTAACTTCTAACCTCTAACTTCTAACCTCTAAAGAACCAAAGCCCAAATTAAGCATAGCGATCCCGATCCCGTACGTACGGGATCGGGACGAGAGCGCAGCGATTCGGGAAACAAATCAACAAATACCTTTTCATTTTTAATTTTCTAAGGTCATATTAAATAAATATTTATATTTGCTCTATCCTTAACTAGACGATCCTTTGCAACCAATTTCGAAAACTTTACTGTTTCCATGAGTTGTAATTGCTCCAAACCTTGTTCGCTATGACCATTACTACCCTTCTTCGGCCTTCTATACAGATTACGTTAACCACCTTTATATTTATGCTGTTTATCCAGGCTGTTTCAGCCCAGGTGCCAACACAACAGGATTGCCTTGGCGCCATTCCGGTTTGTCAGGATACATACAATCAACCCCTGTCTTATCAAGGAACAGGAAATTATCCCAATGAAATCAATCCCAATCAAACCTGCCCAAAAAGCTGCATGGATGGAGAAAAAAATTCGGTTTGGTATGTAATTTCTGTTAAAGAAAGCGGCATGCTCAGCTTTGTAATTACCCCGGTTTCCTCTTCCGATGACTATGACTGGGCAGTATATAATATTACCACCATGGAATGCAGCCAGATATACAACAGCGCTGCATTGATGCAGTCGAGTTGTAATGCGGCCGGTGGGCCGGGATTTCAGGGTGCAACCGGTATCAGCTCGGCCAATGGAGGGACCAGAAATTGCAATAATGGTGGCAATACCGCCAAATGGAATTCGGACCTGCCCGTAAATGCCGGTGATACTTATGTTTTGTGTGTAAGCAACTGGACGCAGACGCAAAGTGGCTATCTGCTCGACTTCAGTGCTTCAACTGCAGACATCTTTGACGATGTATCGCCCACCATAACTTCGGTAGACACTCAAATTGGATGCGCGGGAGCTACAGAATTGAGTTTTGTGTTCTCCGAAAACATAAGATGCCTTTCTATCTCTCCAGCAGACTTTAAGTTAACAGGTCCTGATGGGACGGAGCATACCGTTTCCACAGTAAACGGCGCAGGATGCGAGGCAGGTGGAGAACAGGAAAAATTTTTCACCATTGGCTTTTATCCCCCCATGTATCTGGACGGACAATATGAATTGAAACTTGTAGGCAGCGTGACTGACTTATGTGCGAACAACTCCGTTCCACACAGTAAATTTTTCACTGTTGCACTTGATCCTTTACCCACAATTATTTCCCAGCCTGAAGATGCTTCAGTTCCCGTAGGTGAAGAAGCCACTTTCACTGTTGAAGCCATAGGTGACACCAGTTATCGCTGGCAATTTCGCCCAAATGCAAGTACTTTCTGGCAGCCTCTTAATGAAACGCCTCCCTATTCCGGAACCCTCACTCCGACCCTTAGTGTTTCTCCGGCCACCTTTGAGCTGGGCATGTATCAATTCCGGTGTATAGTAAGTGGAGATTGCACTCCACCCATATCCTCTGCGGCAGCAACCCTGTTTGTGGGAGACCAACTGGCGGCTTCTGCTCAGGCATCACCCGGTGAAATTTGTTTTGGTTCTTCCACTACCCTCGATGTAAATGCCTACGGCGGGAACACACAGCAACCGTATACTTATTTATGGAGTGGTCCCAATGGCTGGACTTCCACCTTAAAAAATCCGGTGGTCTCGCCTACTGAAACCTCAACATACGTAGTGGAAGTTAATGATGGCTTTAATCCTGCCACTTCACAGGTAATGGTTACCGTTATGCCGCTTCCATTGGCCAATGCAGGCCAGGATACCACCATCAGTTATGGCACCTTTACAACACTACACGGAAGTGCAACCATAGGCATGCCTCCTTACACTTATCAGTGGCAACCCGCCGACTCACTCTGGAATCCCAACGTTCAAAATCCAAATACACGAAAATTACAGGGATCAACGCTTTTTAGTCTCATCGTCACCGATGGTAATGGCTGTATAAGCCTTACCGATCAGGTAACCATTTCAGTAAGCGGAGGCCCACTGGCCTTATCACCGGTTGCTTCGCCCGGCGCCATTTGCCTGGGTGACTCCTCACGATTGTCTGCCCTTCCCAGCGGCGGAAACAACTCCACTTACAATTATCTGTGGAAACTGGGAGAGGAAGAAATCTCGACGGCTTCAGAAATAACGGTTAGTCCAGAGACTACAACTACCTATACCATTATACTTGACGACACCTATAATCAAGTGGAACGCGAAGTTACTGTTCAGGTTTATCCCCTGCCTGTTGTAAACCTGATTCAACCAGATTATATACTTGAGAATGGCATAATACAACTATGTGTCTATGATACTTTAATGCTGGATGCCGGCAATGCCGGGGCAGATTTCTTATGGCATGATGGTGCAAGCGAACAATATCATATGGCGCTTACCTCGGGAATCAGTTTCGACTTTCAGGAGTACTCCGTAAAGGTTACCGACGCCAACACCGGCTGCTTTAACCGGGATACTGTTTCGATTATGTTCACGTTTACAGCCTGCAGTTACGGATTGGAAGAGTTATTGCCACAGGATTTGATGAAAATATTTCCAAACCCTGCCCATCAATCCGTGACGGTTTCGTTGGATGGCCCCGCTGACAAATACCTGGTTGCCTTTACTGATTTAATTGGAAGAACACTGTTTCAGCATACAATCAACAAAAACATCACCGGGGTATTAAATACTACTTTTGATCTGAGACCCTATCAGACCGGAACCTATTTGGTGAAAATTACCGCTTCCAAAGGAATATTAGTTAAAAAATTGATTATCAACTAAATAGCAGCGCAATGTCCGAAGAACAACAGGGAAGGATTTCCCATAAATACCAGAAAAGCTTTTCTTCGGAGATAAAAATTATAGTTTTAATCTTTCTCCTCTCAGGTGGCTTTCCTGTGTTTGCTCAGCTTACGGCCAACTTTGATTCACAGGAGGAGTTTCTGAATACTTCTGAAGAAAAATACATTACTATTTTTCAACTCACTGCTTCATCTGATGCAGTCGCCGAAATATCACAAAAGGCAAATACCTTAGCTGAAACGCTTACCTTTACCATTGACAAATTACCTGACTCCACTTTTCGTTGTGTTATTCTCTTCACTCATCCTACCCTACCTTCTTACGTAAAAAAAACGTTGATTTTCTTAGGAATAACACACTTAAAAATAGGCGAAAGCCTATATTCTATTGAGGATTTTGATCCCGAAAGTTGATTTTTTTAGTGTTTTTAACTTATTGGATGAGTGCATGAAAAAGAGATTTTCTCTGGTTTTGCCATGTATCATGGCATTAAGCCCTGTTTTCGGACAAATAAATGCAGGCCCGGATCAAACCATATGTTTGGGTGAAACAGTCAGTTTGTTTGCGGAAGCCACCGGTGGATACGGCACGGACAGCTATAGTTTTGAATTGTTTCCTTATCAGCCGGAAACCTATTCAGGCGGCACTCCGGTGACTTTCGGAGGCAACCAGGACGACCAGATTGCCGGACCTTTTCAGCTTGGGTTTCAATTTTGCTTCTTCAATCAATACTATTCCCAGTTTTATATTGGCTCGAACGGCTGGGTGGGATTTACCTACAGTTCATCCTGGACTACATACACCTCCGCCCCTATTCCCAGCACCAGTTCATCGGTGCCCAAAAACTGCATTATGGCACCCTGGCAGGACTGGCATCCGGGTATAAGTTCAAGTTATGGCCCGCCCTATGTTTTTTATAAAACGATTGGCAGCGCACCCAACCGCAAGCTGGTGGTTTACTGGAACCAATGCCCCATGTATAGCTGCACTACCACCCGTGGCACCTTCCAGATTGTGTTGAACGAGCAAAGCAGCATCATTGAAAATCACATCACAAATAAGCCCAACTGTACGTCATGGGCAGGAGGTACGGGCACCCAGGGTGTGCACAACAGCAATGGTAGCATAGCTTTTACAGCCACCGGTCGCAATTCAACCCAATGGACGGTAACCAATGAAAGTACCCGTTTTGTACCCAGTGGTATTAAATGGTACACCGGGGGTTACCCCAATGGAACCATAGTGAGTTATGGTCCAGAACTTATTGTCACGCCTTCAGTAACTACCACTTACACGGCAGTGGTTAACTTATGTGGCGGGCAGGCCTATACGGACAATGTTACCATCACAGTGATTCCTCAAAACAATGCGGGTTTTAGCTATGGGTCATCCACGCTTTGTCAGAATGGCTTTTCAGGTGCCCCCACCACCTCATTCCCGGGTGGATCTTATACCTCAACTCCTCCTGGTTTATCCATCAATGCAAATACCGGTAACATTAATTTAGGATCCAGTGCTCCGGGCACCTATTATGTAACACACATCACCACCGGATTATGCCCTGATACAGCAACCATAAGCCTTTCAGTAACACTTTCACCCTCGGCACAATTTGGTTACCCCCAGCCCGGTTATTGTGTTTCCGCCTCCAACCCGCTACCTGTCTTCGTTCCAGGCTCATCCGGAGGCACTTTTTCGTCGACACCTCCCGGATTGAATTTTGTGAGTGTATTTACCGGCGAAATAAATCTAGCGACTTCAACACCCGGGAGCTACCAAATAACCAATACCATCCCGGCATCTGGAGGCTGCCCCCAGGTAACGCATACCACTACGGTACAAATTTACACTTTACCCGGTGCGGCGGGGAACATACAAGGGCCTACCAATCTCTGTGAAAACCCGGCCAACTCCATTTTTACCATCAGTCCTGCATCAAACGCAACCGCCTACCTATGGGGCATGGCACCTCCTGCTGCCGGAGTCATCACCGGTTCGGGAACGTCGGCCACAGTAAATTGGAATGACAATTTTGCCGGCAACGCTTTCGTGCAGGTAAGAGCTCAAAACGCATGTGGCGGTGGACAGGCTTCGCCTCCCAAACAAGTTCAGATAAATCCACTTCCCAAAGAAACGAGTACACCCGCGGGGCCTGCCCAGGTATGTCAGGGTACCATTTCTACCGATTATGAAACTTCGGGCTCAGCATTTGCCACCCATTATCAATGGATTTTATCGCCTGCCAATGCGGGATCTATTCAGGGACAAGGACAGGAAATCAGCATTAACTGGGCAGCAGGCTTCACCGGTCAAGCTCAATTGGCCGTACGTGGCGTGAATGAATGTGGCGAATCTGCCTGGTCTGAGTCACTTACCATAACCATCAGCCCATTGCCTTTACAGGCAAACCAGCCCACCGGGATGGTATTCTATTGCGCCGGCAACAACACCGGCACCTATACTACCCTTCCCCTTCCCAGCACAGAAAATTACCAGTGGACCCTTTTGCCGGCCTTGTCGGGAAGCATTTCAGGACAGGGAAATTCCATTAACATAAACTGGAATCCCATTTTTACAGGTACCGCCATGCTGAGTGTTGCCGGGGTCAACAATTGCGGAGCTGGCCCAACCTCACCACCTCTTCAAATCACCATCTCAGCCCTGCCACAACTAAGTGCAGGCAACGATTCAACGGTAACTTTCGGGGCAACGGTAAGATTAAAAGGCATTGTTCAGCCTCCTGCAACCGCCATGACTTATCACTGGGAGCCAGAGTCTATGCTGGTAAACCCAAACGAATTGCAACCCTTTACCCATGCAATGCAAAATACTACTCTTTTTACTTTTACTGCTACGGAGACCAATACAGGCTGCTTGTCAAGCGATGAAGTACTGATACAAGTTGCCGGCAGCCCGCTGACAGCAACAGCCAGCTCCTCACCTTCAACCATCTGTTCCGGTGAGAGCACCACCTTATCCGTTCAGGCTTATGGTGGAGACGCAACTGCGTATAACTATAGCTGGTATGAAAATGGGTCATTATTCAGTTTTCTGATCAACCCGGTTGTTTTCCCCAATACCACTACTACCTACGAAGTGATCGTTTCTGATGGTTTCAGCACTTTTTCTACCCAAACTACAGTTCTGGTATTGACGCTGCCCCTGGCCGATGCAGGCAGTGATCAGTATACAACTATGGCAGCCCCGGTGCAGCTTCATGGAAGTGCCTCTCCTGCCGGAAATTATACCTATCAGTGGCAGCCGGCCGATTCGCTTGTCAATGCCAATATTAACAATCCTTATACGCTTCCGCTGAAAACCACCAACCTCTTTTCACTTTGGGTTACCGATGAAAATGGATGCGTTAGCCTGAGTGATCAGACCACCATTTTTGTAGAGGGCGGCAGTCTGAGCGCCTCGCCCCTGGCTTCGCCCGATACAATTTGTGTCGGCTCTGCCACCACCTTGTTCGCATTGCCTTCTGGTGGAAATACCGCGGGTTATTCTTATCAATGGCTGATAAATGGCATACAACTTTCCGAACAGCCTACCGTTGAGGTCTCACCCGCAAGCACCACCATTTATACCCTGGTAATGAGCGATGGATTCAATACGATAGAGCGTCAGGTAAAGGTGACCGTTCACTCCTTGCCAGTGATAATTATTTCCGCACCCGGTATTCAACAAACAGGGAAAGACCTTTTTGTCTGCGTTTATGATACCCTGAGCCTAATTTTAAATATGCCCAATACCGATTTGGTCTGGAGCGATGGCTCCCTGCATGATACCCTATACCTGTGGACTTCAGGCATATCGTTTGACTATCGTCCCATGTGGGTAAGCGCCACCAACAAAACCACCCGATGTTCGGTTACCGAAGAATTTAACGTGTTTTTCACTTTTACCAGTTGTTCCTATGGGATAGAGGAAAGCGATGTGGACAACAGCATTCAGTTGTTTCCAAACCCTGCCGGTTCCTGGCTAACCATCCGATTACAGCACCCCGAGGCCGGGGGCGGTGAAATTCAACTGTTTGATGTTTTTGGCAGGCTGATGGACAAATTCATGCTGCCCGGCTCCGGTGAACACGATCTAACCGTGAACATAAGCCATTTGCCAAAAGGTATTTATCTGGTAAGAATCTGTACCGGACTATCGGTAAACGTCAAAAAACTGGTAATTGGGGAATGATATTTTCGCTCTCGGGAGAATAAATTCTGGATTTTAGAAAATCTTCCCCGGTTTTGTCATTTTTACAAAAATATAGAAAGCTAGCAAAAAAAATAGCTTATCCTGATGTAATTTATTTAGGGTCTGCTGTAAAACCAACATATCGTTAACTATTAATCTATTCTGGCTTGAACAGTTTTCATAGATGCACGGTTTTTAAGAACAAAGACTCAAATTCCATGCATATATATTACTGCGGCACCTTATACCAAACAAGGGGTTGCAATCCCTTGTTAAGCAAGGGTGAAGTATATAAAACACAACAGTATTCACGGTCTGTTGATTAGACTGTTGCTGGTTTCCACCAGTCCCTGATAAGAAGTCTGAATTACCTTAATTTTCAAAAAAAACTTTTTAATTTCGTTGTAAATGTCAGTTATATTCAATAAATCTATATTTTTGGAACTGCATAGCAATGCATTTCGGGGATAATCATTTTCTTTTGAATTTAATCAAGCAACCTGATGGGCATGGGATCATGCTGCATTGCAGTAAAAACGCGGAAACATCTTGATAATTAACAATTTAAACTGATTTTTCCAACTTTTACCAGAATCATTTTTTAAAAAATATTGAAGAGGATTAAACCATGAAAACAACTATCACACTGAGAAATGCCCTGAGCTATGGCTTACTGATACTGGTAATGCTTTTCGGCCTTCATAGAGAAGCATTCTCCCAGGAAATAGTAAAACAAGGGGCTGACGATCCGTTTATTCGCCTGGACCTTATGGAGCATACTTACTTTGTAAGATTACTGGTAATGGATGGGATTTATAACTTTGAAGAAACCAGGGTTGACACACCCGATGGCGGCGTTATGCACATCTATCCTGCGGTGGATAAGGTTGAAAGCTGCCGGGCTGAAATCAAAGATTTAATCCAGGAGGCATCAGCCATTGAAGTGCGTTCTGATAAATATGAACAAACGGATATGATGAACGGGATAACTTCCACCCATGGAGAATGGATAATGGATTATGCCCTTTCCGGAAGCCGTACCACCGAAAACGATTCCTGTCATAAGTCTATGCCATTTTGTACCGGTACCATTTACTCTTTCCCGGCAGGTGTAAACACTGGGCAGGCACAGAGCGGTCCAAATTATGGATGTTTGAATACAAGACCTAATCCTATTTGGTATCACATGAAGATTCTTGACCCGGGCAACATCACCATCAGAATGCAGGGTACCAAAACGAGTGGCGGTTCTCTTGATATTGACTTTGCCTTATGGGGACCTTATGCAAACCCTGTAACGCCCTGTACCTCTCAACTTACAGCAAACTGTTATGGCAATGGTTGCCCTAACAATACTTCAAATCCCAGCTTTTATCCATCCGGCAACCTGCATGATTGCAGTTATTCATCTGCCGGAGTAGAAAATGCCCACATCACCAACGGACAAACGGGGCAATACTACATCCTTCTGATAACTAATTACGCCAATCAACCCGGTAACATTACTTTTGAAAAGACCGGGGGCAATGGCACCACAGATTGCACCATATTGCCTCCTCCCGCCACCACTAATTCTCCAGTTTGCGTAGGAGAAACCATTCAGCTATCGGCTGCCAATGCACCGGGAGCCTCCTACCAATGGACAGGTCCGGCCAATTTTATGAGTACCCAGCAAAACCCACAGATACCCAATGCCCAATATGTTAATGCTGGTATTTATTCACTTTCCATTACCATTGGAAATCAAACCAGCGATCCTACCAGTACCGAGGTATTCGTATATGACCCGCCCACAGCAACCATTTCGGGCACTACAAGCATTTGTATTGGCGACTCTACCAAGTTAACCATTACTGCTACCGGTGTAGGACCATTCAGGGCTACCTATACTTCCGGCATCGGACTTCCAAACGTAATAAACTTCTGGCAATCCCCTTATAGTTTCTGGGTGCATCCTTCGACGACTACCACCTATACCCTCACCTCCATCATGAATAATGCCTGTTCCGGCACCGTATTCGGCTCTACTATCGTAACTGTTAAGCAACGTCCTACTCCAGCCTTCAGCACCGAAAATACCTGCAGCCAGCAGCAAACCATTTTTACCGATGAAACTACCGTTCCTGTTGGCGGGATAGCTTCCTGGGACTGGAATTTTGGTGATGGCAGTACTTCAAATCAGCAAAACCCGGTGCATACTTATGTGAATGGCGGCACCTATAATGTGCAACTGAATGTTACCGGAAACAATGGCTGCGGTGGCTCATCTATCATTACACCGCTAGTCATTCAGCCAACTCCGGTCGCAAATGCAGGCCCCGATAAAACCATTGCCTATGGAACCACCACTACCCTTGATGGTACTGCATCTGGAGGATCGGGCACCCATACCTATCAATGGCAACCGGCAGACAAGGTAAACAATCCCAATATTCTGACGCCCACCACCGTTCAGTTGGCTGCAACTACCGACTTTACGCTTACCGTAACGGATTCTGGAAACGGTTGCCAGAAAACCGACGAGATGAAAGTGAACATTACCGGAGGCCCCCTTGCTGCAACCATTCAATCGGACAAACCGGACATTTGTATTGGTGGAAGTACACTGCTCAACGCCCAGGTGTCTGGTGGCTCATCAAATTATAACTTTAGCTGGACTTCCGATCCTCCGGGCTTTACCTCTACCAACGAAGATGTAACCGTAAATCCAGTGGTAACTACCACCTATTTCCTATCAATATTTGACGGTTTCAACACCATAAACGCTCAGTATCAGGTTGTAGTTAATCCAAGTCCGCAGCCAAATGCAGGACCAGGTCAAACCATCCCGCACGGTACCACAACGATGCTTTCTTCGCAGGTAAGCAGCGGCACTGCACCATTTACGTATGCCTGGAGCCCGACTGATCTGGTAATTGCGCCTACTATGCCTGCTACCCCCACGCATAATATTTACTCAACGCAGGATTTTGCCCTGAAAGTTACCGACATAAAAGGATGTATTGCCCGTGACACTACCCGGGTAAGTATTCAGGGAGGGCCACTTCAGGCCAATCCCATAGCAAATGAACCCTTTATATGTCTTCATGAATCTACCCGCATTAAAGCTTTACCCGGCGGAGGTTCAAACGAATACACTTACTCCTGGGTATCTGATCCTCCGGGATTTACTTCCACAGAAGCTGAGCCCATTGTTACGCCATCAGTTACGACCACTTACACAGTGCATATAAACGATGGTTTTAACTCCACCAATGGCAGTGTTACCGTTGCCGTAAATCCGCTTCCGCAAATAAACCTGATACCCGATGACCTAAGGGTACAGAAAATAAGTGCTACCGAAATTGGTATTTGTGTTTATGATACCATTACCCTGGATGCCGAAAACCCGGGCGCAAATTATCATTGGAGCAATGGTTCCACCACACAGACCATCGATATCCTTACCTCAGGTATTAGTTTCGATTTGCAGCATTATTCGGTTGAGGTTGAAAATCCGGAAACGGGTTGTAGCAATGAAGCCATTATTGATGCATTTTTCACCTTCCAAAACTGTAGTTACGGACTATCAGAACAGGAAACTGACCGTCGCATGGTTATTTATCCAAACCCATCGCAGGATGGCATATTTAATCTTAGCATCAGTGAATTAAAGGGTAAAAGCAAGATCGAAGTTTACACGCCTCAGTCGCAATTACTTTTGAATCGCAACATTGATCTGAGCTCTGGCATTCTCTATAAGGATGAGGTAAATATGCAGGGCAAACCGGCAGGTGTGTATTACCTGAAGCTTACCAACCGCGAAACCATCATTGTAAAAAAATTGATAATTCAAAAATAAGCCGTAATTTCGGCAACTTGTTGGCCAAGGTCAACATATTATTTGGCACAATTTAATTTTTATGACCCGGATGAAAAAGAACCTGGCTTTAGCCCTTTTCATGGTGATTGTGGGATCACCGCTTCTGAGCCTTTCACAGAACCGCTGCTCATACGTTACCCCCCGACAAACCGACAACTGGTACTTTTTTCAAAATGCCGGCATAAAATTCACTGATGGAAACGTGGCGGCAAGTAACCTGCCGGGCAACAACCTTACCTCAGGCAATGGTACTGCGACATTTTCAGATGAAAACGGAAACTTGCTGATCTATTCGGATGGCATGAAGGTATGGAACAGCAATCATGAAGAAATTAACTTCGGACCAAACCTGGCGGGTGATGCCGGTGCAACACAATCAGCCCTCATTGTGCAAAATCCTGCCTCAAAACAGATATTGTATATTTTTACTACTGACCTCTTGCTCCCTGCTCCCCTTGGTACAGATGGGTTTAACTACTCCAGAGTAGATATGACAGCCAATAATGGGGCCGGCGCAGTGATGGAACGCCAAAATCATCTACTCGACCAATCTTCTGTAATGTTGACAGGAGTTGCCAATGCCGCCAAAAATGGGTATTGGGTGGTGACCCACGGTGCAGGCAACAATGCATTTTATGCTTATGAAGTAACCGCATCTGGTGTAAATACCGAACCCAAAACAAGCAATGCCGGTAACATCTTAAACACAGATTATGCCTCGGGCGAACTCATTGGAGCCATGAAAATATCACCCAAAGGAGATAAAATTGCCTACGCCTCTATGGGTAAATTCGACAATAAAATAGCTGTTCAACTCTTCGATTTTGATAATACTACCGGCGCAGTAAGCAATACGGTTACACTAAATCCACCTGCTACCTCTCCGGCGCAGGGTACTTACTACGTAGAATTTTCACCTGACGGGACCAAATTGTATGTTATAGTTGCAAACCTGAACACCGGTCGGGACAATCACTTGTATCAGTATGACTTAAATAATGGCAATTCCATTACAGAAATCAACCAGTCGCCTATGGCAGTTGATGTTTCTGCGATTCAACTGGGCAGGGATGGTAAAATTTATGTTGCCCGGAAAGGTGCTGCTTTTCTGGGCGTAATTGAAAACCCCAACCGCCCTGGTATTGCCTGTAATTACAAAGAAAACGGACTGTCACTGGGCAGCAAAACCGGACTGCTTGGCTTACCAAACTTCATTCAAAGTTACTTCGATATTCCGCCTTTCGATTATGATACCAAATGCGATGGAGACGAAACCGATTTCACCCTGCTGAATACTTCCAACATTGATCAGGCCACCTGGAATTTTGGTGATCCTGACTCAGGAGCAGAAAATACAGCTACCGGTTTAAGTCCAACGCATGTTTTCAGCGCACCGGGCATATATACCGTAACGCTTACAGAATCATTCAACGGGCAACAATATTTATCTACTGCACAGGTGATTATCAACAACCTCCCTGTAAAGGTATTTCAGACACAGGGTATAGATACCATGTTTCTCTTCCCGGGAAGTTCGATTCCACTCTGGGGCCCCGATGATATGTTTGAATACGCCTGGCAGGACGGGTCCACCTTAAACTCGTACTCAGTGACGGATCCGGGAGAATACTGGGTGGAATACACCGACATCAACTGTTGCACCAACCGCGACTCCCTGTTCATTAAACTGCTCGACATATCGCTGCCTACTGCCTTCAGGCCAACAAGTAATGTATCAGCCAACCAGAGTTTTAAACCTTTAGGTCCAAGTGAAGGCATTGAAAACTATTCCTTTACCATTCACAATCGCTGGGGACAGCAGGTATTTACCACCAATACCTTTAGTGAGGAGTGGGATGGTAAAATTAAAGGCGAAATCGCTCCCCAGGACATTTATGCCTGGTATATGACCTTTAACGTTAAAGGCAATGTTTCAGAGCTGGGAAAAGTGAAGTATAAAGGACATGTTATGCTGCTGAAATAGCAAAACTCACTTTCGTTACAGACCAATCCCCCCCCCCTGCAGACTTTGTTTCTCGAATTCGCTTTCCTTATGCAAAATTTGAACTTCCTTGATTCATAAGAAATTATTTACCCGAATAATTTTCTGTAACACGACCGCTGATTGAATTCCTTTATAGATAGAAAAACTGCTTTTACCGGCCTGGCAGGTAAAATATGCGTATTGGTATCAAACAAACTCATCGGCTATTTAACAGGTTCTAGCATGATAGAATATCAGATATGGAATTGACACGCAACCTATCCAAAAGGAATTTTTATTCACTGCTGTGGCATGCAGGTTTTTTAGCATTTGCTCAGGTTTTTATGGATGTGGATACAATAATTCCATCCATGATGGTTGATGCCGGTGGCAGTGCCGTTCAAATTGGAATTTTAACAGCAATCATGCTGGGTGGATCCAGTTTTACACAATTGATTTATGCCCCGTTTATCAGTAATTATCAGTTCAAGAAAAAGTTTTTGCTACTGGGCATTAACTCAAGGATTTTTTCCTTACTCAGTCTGGGGATTATGCTTTTCTACACATCCCTGATCGATGAATCAACTGTTATCTGGCTAATCTTTATTCTGATCACCGTTTTCTCCTTTGGTGGAGCATTTGCCAATGTTAGCTATACCGACATCTTAGGTAAGTCAGTAAAACAAGATTCACGTAAATCTTTTTTCTCCATAAAGCAAGTTGTTACCGGGATTATATTGTTTTTTGCGGCCCTGCTTGTTAACAAAATCTTAACCATATCGGTATATCCTACCAACTATGGATACATGTTTTTTATTGCTTTTGGAGCACTTTTTATTGCATCGCTTGGTTTTTGGAACATTAAAGAAGTAACTCCGTCCCGGATGGCAATTAAGAATCCGAAGCACTTTTTTCATCTTATAAAAACCGAACTGAAACAAAATGAAAAACTGAAATACTTCCTGGGTTTTATAAATACTATGGGAATCAGCATTTCCCTGCTCCCATTCGTAATTCTATATGCAAAAGAGTTTTATAACACACAAAGTGCCGACACGGGCTTGTTCCTGCTTTATAAGATTACAGGTAGCGTAGCAACCGGTTTTATCTTATTCTTCCTGGCAGGAAGATATAAATACCGTTATCTGCTTTATGGAAGTGCAGTCCTGGCTTTCGCTCTTCCGTTGTTTATTCTTCTTTCTTCTGGAATGCCTTCATTCATTATCATTTTTTTTATTGGGGGTATCATTTTTACAGCCTATTCTATTTCTATGAATGGCGTATTGTTAGAAGTTTCAGGAATCGAAAACCGTACCTTATACACAGGTATAGTAGGTACCGGTAATATACTACCGGCCCTTTTCCCATTATTGGGCGGATGGATCATCAAGCAATTCGGATTCCAGCCTTTTTTTATCCTTTTTATGGTCGTGATTTTGTCCTCATTATTTTTTATTTATAAAACCAATTGCAAAAAATAAAAACAGGTAGAATGACAAAATAATCCAGCGACTCTATTTATAAAAAAAAGAAACAGCACAGTGCCGTAAAGCCAAACATCAAATAACTGGAGCATCATGGTTTCGATAAATGCCCCGATTGCGGTTATCCCAACTTTCGCAGATATATTAATTTAGCCTGGAAAATTCAAGAATTTCCCAGGCTAAATTAATTTGGGTTACCATGAAATCTGCTTCTACCTCCCTTTTTTCTGCAGGGCAAGTTTAAACACAAACCAACAGAGTGCTATGGCTCCCAAAGCGAACAAAGTATCGCCAATAGTGCGCATCCAGCGGAAGGTTTCAAGTAATGGTTGTTGCATAAACTCAGAGGAACGTGCCCACCACATGCCCACATTTACACTGGCAAGGGTTTGCAGAAATCCCACCGGCAATACGCTCAGGAATATCATCAGCAACAAACCGATATTGATGGCCCAGAAAGAAAAGCCAAGCAGTTTTTCGTTCCATACCTGATGGCGGTAAAGACTGCGTAATACGAACAGCATTAAGCCAATGCCCAACATTCCATATACGCCGAAGAGTGCGGCATGCCCGTGTACCGGAGTGGTGTTCAATCCCTGCATATAGTAAAGGGCAATGGGCGGATTAATCAGGAATCCGAAGATTCCGGCCCCCAGAAAGTTCCAGAACGATACGGAGAGCAGGCAGTAGATCGGCCATTTATAATCGCGCAGCCATTGGGTAGCCTTACTCAGGCGGTAGTTGTGAAAGGCTTCGAAGCCAATGATGACCAATGGCACCACTTCGAGCGCACTGAATGTTGCCCCCAGTGCCATCACCGCCATGGGCGTTCCGGTAAAGTAGAGGTGGTGGAAGGTGCCTAAGATTCCTCCGAAAAGAAAAATAATGGTAGCAAAAAGCACACTTGCGGTAGCCGTTTTGGTTCCAAGCAAACCCATACGAACGAACAAAAAGGCAGCAACCACCGTTGCAAACACTTCAAAGAAGCCTTCAACCCAAAGGTGTACCACCCACCAGCGCCAATATTCGGCAATGGCCAGATTGGTTTGCCTGCCCCACATGAGACCGGCTGCATAGAATACGGCAATGGCCGCTGAAGCGATAAGGAAAAGTATCAGGAGGTTTTTCTCTTCAGATTTGCGTTTGAATACCGGCAGCAGTGGTCGGGTCATCAACGCAAGCCAGATAAACAAACCTACGACCAGAAATATCTGCCAGAAACGGCCAAGATCCACGTACTCATAACCCTGGTGTCCAAACCAGAAATTTTCCACCATGCCCAGTTTTTGCATTACACCAAACCATTGCCCGGCCAGGGAACCGGCCACAATGATCAGCAAGGCGATAAAGAGGAAATTAACCCCAAATTTCTGAAATTTCGGGTCACGACCTTCAATAGAGGGCACAATATATAAACCGGTAGCGAGCCAGGCCGTAGCAATCCAGAAGATAGCCAGTTGCACATGCCAGGTTCGGGAAATGGAATACGGTAGAATTTCAGAGAGTGGAAAGCCATACAGCGCCTGCCCTTCTACTCCATAGTGAGCCGTGATAATTCCCATGACCACTTGAACAAGAATCAGCAGGTTTACTACCCAGAAATATTTTTCCACCGCTTTCATCGAAGGAGTAATGTTCTGACGCATCAAAGGGTCTTCCACAGGATATTCCAGGCCATCATCCTCTCGTTTACGGGCATGATAGAATATAAGGATACCAATAGCAAACAACAACATCACTACGCTAAAGCCAGTCCAGAGAATGAGATCGCCGGTAGGTTTGTTTCCGATGATTTCGTCAGGCGGCCAGTTGTGGGTATAGGTAATCGTCTTGCCGGGACGTTCAGTAATACAAGCCCAGGAAGCCCAGAAAAAGAAGTTGTTCATATGTTGCATCCGCTTTTTGTCTTTAATGGCATTTAGTGGAATGGCATAATCGTCACGCAACTGATTATAATTGGGATCATCCATAAACAGTCCCGAATAGTGATTACTCAGACTGGCCATGGCTTCGGCCCGAACCGGAGAAAGGGTAATGATTCTGGTGTCAGGATCGTAAGTATTCTTCCTTAACTCCTTTTGCAACCTAACCTGCAGTGCAGCTTGTCCTTCAGGATCCAGTCTGTCATATTTATTTCCAAATTCCACTTCCGACCATTTTTCGAGAATAAACATCGCCTCCCGGTGCAGATAATCGGCTGTCCAGTCGGGTGCCACATAAGCACCGTGACCCCAGATGGTACCCACTTCCTGTCCACCCATGCTTTGCCATACGTTTTGCCCATCCTTGATGTCCTGTCCTGTCATCAGCAAGGTTCCTTCAGTAGTTATAACCTTTTCAGGAACAGGTGGTGCTGCCTGATATATCTCGATACCGAAATAAATCAAAACTGCAAACGACAAAATCATTACTGATGCAAAACCAATCCAAAGTTTTTTTTCCGTTTTCATAAAGATTAATATTTAGTTGAACCTGAGTTTAACATCTCCTGAAAGCTAAAAGCCACAGGAGTGGAATCGCAATCTGAACTATCTTTTTAAAAAAGTTAAGCCTTCCTTTAAGCCAGTCGCCATGGAATATATTGAGGTGGTCTCCAACACTTCCTTTAATTCATTGCGAATGCTTACAAACCGTTCATGTGCCGGACAGGGTTGTATGGCAGAGCAATTTTTTAGCCCCAATCCGCAATCGGTATAAACGGCGTCACCATCCATGACTTCCACAATTTCTGCAATCATTTTTTCTTTCATTCCATCAGGTGATAGGTAAAATCCACCCCGATTCCCTCTTATGGAAGTAATGATGCCTGCCCTTACCATTTGCTGCAAGATCTTGGCTGTGAATGCCATCGGCGAATCAATTTCGTGAGAGATACCGGCAAGACTTGCCCGACCGCCTTCAAGCGATTGGCGCGCAATAAATACGGTGGCCCGAATGGCATATTCACAGGCTTTTGAGAACATGATGTACAGTTTGTTAATACAAATCTATGGAAATTTTCAATTCGGACAATAGTGTCCGATATTTTTTTTGAATTTTTCTAAGCAGGATTAATAAGCGCATTGTTTTTATCCACGAGATAATTAAACTGGATTTCATCTGACGCAATGGTATCCGCAGGGGAATATCTGGCTTTAATTCAGCATTAAAAAAGGTAAATAAAACATTAAAATAATCATCCAAACCCGCTTTTTGGAACGAGATATTTCATAAGTTTACCACTCTTTTAAAAGCAATCGCATTACATACTGTTTATAGCCATCACCAATACGTCCAAATATGAAGAAAATCATTACTACCTTTTTAATGCTCCTGTTTTTAGCATTAAATATTCACGCCCAGCAGCGACAGATCAGCGGCACGGTGCGAAGTTCGGACGATGGCGAAACCTTGCCCGGAGTAAGCATTCTGATTAAGGGAAGCAGCCAGGGCACCGCCACCGATGTGGATGGAATATTCAAACTGAACATCCCGCCCGGACCCGTAGTGCTTGTTTTTAGTTTTGTGGGTTACACTCCTCTTGAAGTTGAGGTGGGCAACCGCACGGTGGTTGATGTTGAGCTTTCGCCGGAAGCGAGGCGACTGGAGGAAGTGGTAGTTACTGCCCTTGGCGTGAAGCGTGAAAAGCGGGAGATTGGGTATTCATCTGAAAAGATCAATACCGATGAGATACTACGGACAGGGGCGCCCAATGTGATTGGTGCCCTTTCAGGCCGAAGTGCCGGGGTGCAGATTTCGCAGGGCGATGGCGTGGATGGCGGCTCCACCCGCATTACCATCCGCGGAAACAACAATCTGGCACGCACCAACCAACCCCTGATTGTAGTGGACAACGTACCCATGGAAAACGTATCAGGACTTGACAATATTGGTCGCGGCGTGGATTGGGGAAATGGCATTGCCGATCTTAACCCATTTGATATTGAAGATTATACCGTACTGAAAGGAGGTGCGGCTTCTGCACTTTATGGAGAACGTGGCGCCAACGGCGTTATCCTAATCACCACCAAGCGCGGTAAAAAACAGGCCGGACTGGGGGTTACTTATAATTATAACATCAAAATGAGCCATCCCTACCGTTACCGGGAAGTGCAGAACAAATACGGTCACGGCGGGCCAATTTCGCTAAGCGAGCCTGGCTTTCCGGTGGATGAAGACGGAACGCTGCTTTATCCCGGGATTTACGGCAATGATCAGCTTATACTGGATGCGGAAGGAAACACCTCCACCACGGCCCAGCAGTTTGGCTATTATGGTTCGTCTGTTTCGTGGGGGCCGCAAATGAATGGAGAACTGATTAAATGGTGGGATGGGGAAATGAGAAACTATTCTCCTCAACCCGACAACCTGAAACTCCCCTTCAAGGATGGAATTACCCAAACCCACAACGTGTCGGTGCAAGGTGGCAACGAAAAGGGCACCATCAGGCTCTCGCTGACCAATCAGGACCATACGCCCATCATCAACAACAGCAACTACAACCGCACCACCGTAAATTTCGGTACCAATATTAAAATTTCCGAAAAGCTAAAGGCCGATGCAGCCATTACTTACGTGAAATACAAGCGTCTGAACAGCCCAATGATTGGGGAGGATGGCAATTCATTCAGCAAGGGTCTGCTGTATTCGTGGCCACGCAGTTATCAGGGTATCGACAGGGAAAATTATCAGATGGCCGATGGGTCGCGCAATCTGCTGGATGGTTATCCTTTTCAGTACGTTGACCGCTATTTGTGGTGGAACTACTTTAACAACAACACCTGGCAAGACAGGGATAAATATACCGGTTCCATTGCGCTGATTTATGACGTTGCCCCCTGGCTGAATGCTACCGGTCGCATTGGAAGGGATTATACCGTAGAACAATTTACTTCTAAGAATAAACCGGTTGACTTTATCGGACAACTGGAGGGCGGATACAGCAATAGTCTGGAGAAAAATACCAATGACAACATGGAAGCGCTTATTACGGCGCACAAAAAGAAAATTTTCAACACTGACCTAAGTGTGCGTTTTACCGTTGGGGCCAGCCGTTGGGATTATGATGCCTATGGTATTGCCGGCGCATCCGGCACCTGGTATTACCCCAACATGTACACCTTCTTCAACTTTACCGATTACATTTTTGAAACCGATGAAGAGGGCAATACCATAGTAGTAAATCCCGGAGGCGGCAACTCCGGTTCCTCGCTGATACCCAGCGAATCTATAAGGAGAGTAAGGACAAATTCGGCATTCTCATTCCTGAACCTGTCGTATAAAGATTACCTGTTTCTGGAAGTGACCGGCCGCAATGACTGGTCCTCTACCCTGCCGCGCAACAGCAACTCTTATTTCTATCCATCGGCTTCCCTCAGCTTTATAGCCAGCGAAGCCTTTAAAATCCAGCAAAGACTGCCCTGGTTCAACTTCCTGAAAGTAAGGGGCGGCATTGCACAAACGGCCAACAGTCCTTCGGCCTACGAAAAGAATTTTTATTACAACTCCGCTCTTTTCGGCGGACAGCAGGCTTCCTTCCTGCCGGATGTAATACCGCCATTTGAGCTGATGCCGCAATTTGTAACCGGTTACGAGGCAGGTCTGAACATGGGATTTTTCGACAACCGCATCGACCTCGACTTTACCTGGTATTACAAAAAATCTACCGATCAAATCCTTCAATTGCCGGTTCCTGTAAGCTCAGGCGCATACAACATCACCATCAACCGGGGTGAACTCTCAAACCAGGGCGTTGAATTTATCCTCAATACGGTACCTGTCCAAACCAGAAATATTATCGTTAAAGCGGGATTGAACTTCGCTCACAACCGCAATTACATTATCAGTCTGGGTGGTTACTCTGATTCCTATCACCTGGCCGACATCTGGGGCCTGAACGGGCCGGCCATGGATTTGTACGAAGGCGATGAGTATGGTACCATCACCGGATATGATTATGTATATGATGCCAATGGGAATCGCGTGCTTAATGATGAGGGAACCCAGTATAAGATCACCGACACCCGCGTTCCCATCGGCAATGCATCTCCTGATTTTATCGCCGGATTTACCACTGAAATTCTATATAAAAACTTCCGGCTGGCAGCGCTTATCGATACCAAATGGGGTGGCGATATTTACAGTGGTTCTTATGTGATATCATTACAAACCGGCCAAAGCCCCGAAACCTTGCTTGAGCGCGATGGCGGTGGTTTGCCTTACACCGATCCCGATGGAATCACCCGCAATGTGGGCGTTATTCTGGAGGGTGTTTATGAAGATGGCACACCCAATGACAAAGTGGTCCATTACTATTACAAATACATGCCAAACGCAGGTGGATGGGGAAAATTTGTTTCTACACCCGGCATACTCGAAAACACCTGGGTAAAGATGAGGGAGATTTCCCTCAGTTATAGTTTGCCGCAAAACGTGCTGAAGAAAGTCAAAGTATTTCAAAGCCTTACCCTTTCGGTGGTGGGGCGCGATTTATTCTACATCTATACCACCCTTCCCGACAAGATCAATCCGGAAGGCATTATGGGCTCGGGCAACGCACAGGGATTTGAATGGGCCTCATTCCCGGGTGTGCGCTCTTTTACTTTTGGTGCCAGCGCCACTTTCTAAATCCTGCAATGCTGACCTGACATTTCACCCCTGAAAAACACAACTCAATGAAAATAAAATATATACTTCTGTCTCTAAGCATTATGCTGGTCTTTTCTTCCTGTCGCAAGGATTTTGAAGAAATCGACACCAATCCACAAGGTTTTACTACCGCCAGCGATGGGTCGTTGTTCAATGGCATCATTCAATCGTTGATGCTTACCTGGAACGAACAGTTTTACATCAACAACGAAATCCTTTATGCTCAAACGCAGCAGGCCGCGCTTACTTCTGCTGCCTGGGGAAACTACACCCTGGGTACCGAGGATATCTGGCAAAACTATTACACCACCCTGCCTGCCATCAGAGAACTGGAAAAGAGGTTCAGCACCTACCCCAATACGGCGGCTACTCAAAATATGAAGGCGATGCTCAGCATTGTGAAGGCTTACAAAACCTTTAAGCTCACCGACATGTTTGGGGATATCCCTTACGCTGAGGCTGGATATGGCTACCAGGACCTGAACAGGCTTTACCCGGTTTACGACCCTCAGCGTGATATTTACCTTTCGCTACTGGATGATCTTGCCATAGCCGCCCTAGCCATCAACGATACGGCAGCACGCATTGAACCCTTTACCTCCTTTGCCACTTTTGACAAGCTTTTTAATGGTAACCTGCCCCAGTGGCGCAAGTTTGCCAATTCACTGCGTCTCCGGCATGCCATGCGCATGAACGAAAAAGAGCCAGGGCTGGCCGGTGAAATCATTGGGGATATTATAGGAAATAATCTTCCGGTGCTTTATGGATATGATTTTATAACGCCCCTGTTTGAAAGTGCCTGCATCTGGCCGGGTGCCAATGGCTTTTCCAATGAAAGCGTGCCCTGGTCATTTCGCGAACACAATGGACTGCGCATGGGTTCCAATATCTGGCATCAGCTTTCCACCGGGGATGATCCTGATGGGGCGAACATTTTTGATCCCCGGGCTTACATCTTTTTTGAAGGCGATCAGAATGACAAATGGAAACCTTATCCTCAGATTCCGGAATCCGGCACACCCTCATCAGGAGGTATCCCTTATGGCAGCCACCGGGATGATTTGGGAAATTATCACATCAAGAATAACGTGAACTACTCCCCTTTCAACTTTTTTATCGTGGCCGATGAAAACAATATGCCCATTATACTGATGACCGGCGCAGAGGTTCACTTTATCAAGGCTGAGGCTTATTTCAGGGGAATAGGCGTGCCTGCTGACCCCATGACTGCCGATATTGAATACATGAATGGGATAAATGCTTCGGTAGAATGGTGGATGAACCTCTCAACCAGGCTGCGGTTGCCACTTTCAGGAGTGACTTTTGGCAGTAAGATTTCCATTCCTCCCAATCTGAAAGCGGCTTCTGTTTTGATGCACTTCGGTTCGTGGAATGCCACCACCGATGAGCAGAAGCTTCAGTTCATCTATACCCAGCGCTGGCTGGATGCCTTCAGGCAACCATGGGAAGCTTACGCGGAAGCCAGGCGCACGGGAATGACCCCACGGGAGGGCAATGCAATCAACCATTTCAGGATGCCCTATCCGCCATCGGAAGCCCAATACAATGCAGTGAATATGAATGCTGCCATTGCTGCACAAGGAGGAGACAATCCACAGGTAAAAATATGGTGGGTCCCGGAAACCCGATGAATAAAATAATGATTTCATTTGGGAATTAATTGTAAATTTATAGTTTCATTCACCGAATAAATTGAACGATCAACCGATTGGATTTACTATACAACAAATACTTATTCAAACACACTCTCAAAATAAGAAACCATGAAAAAAAACTACACACAAACCTTGCTACTATTGGCAGTCCTGCTGTTTTCCACGCTGTCAGGATTGAAAGCCCAAACCAATCAATACCTGCATTATGATTGTGCCGGATTTAATTATGTGGCGCTTGAAAATGGCTCTCAATACGTGGCCAACAAGCCGGGCATTACCATAGCCGGTTGGTTTTATGATGACCAGTTGAGCTATGGGCAGGGTTTAATGGGTTTCAGGGGCACACAGGGCTTTTACATGATACAGTTGGCTAGTGGAAAAATAGAGTGCCGGTTTATTAATTCAGCCGGAACCCTTTTTGAATATGTT
>Ga0265295_1001188_pt1 | contig 47191 bp, 42 predicted proteins | sample Munlansysbiofilm_FD_192503 | JGI IMG/M metagenome (GOLD analysis project Ga0265295, IMG submission 192503) | Leachate microbial communities from a municipal landfill in Southern Ontario, Canada - Methane capture system biofilm | ecosystem: Engineered > Solid waste > Landfill > Unclassified ...
GCCCGGAGGAAAAAGAAATCAGGGTACGGCTGGGTGACCTTGAAAATCGCTACAAGGAGACGTCAAAAGTACTGTTTGATTATGATTACGGCGGATAGCCGCGAGGCTGTTCAAGGGAAAAACATTCAGAAGAAGCATTTCAGGCAGGAAGACAGCCGCGTCGTTGTGCGCGGCATGGCTGCCTGAGGCAATCCACAGGGCATCGGCCTGCCGGTCAGCGGCAGGCCGATGCCGGTCCCGCCCGCCTTTCCGGCGGGCAATATGTTCAGATAATCTCGGCTCCCGCCTCCTGCATCCGCCGCAGGGCATCCCTGCCGCGGGCCTCGGATACCGGCCGGGTGCCATCCCTGATCAGCTTCACCGCGAAGCCTTCCCGGAGTGCATCAAGCACCGTGGCAAGGACGCAGACGTCGAGAGCCAGCCCGCCCACCCAGAGGCTTGTCACCCCGTCGCGCCGCAGCCGGGCGGCAAAGCCGGTCTGGTCGAACACGGAATTCTGGTCCTGGTCGAAACGCACCCCCTTGGTGATGATCACCGCCGACTCGGGCAGGCGCAGGCCGGGATGAAAACGGGCGCCGTCGCTGTCGGCCAGGCAGTGGGGCGGCCATTTTCCCCCCTGGTCGGCAAAGCTGGGATGACCGCGCGGGTGCCAGTCACGGGAGGCATAAACGGGTATTCCGCGGGCCAGGGCGGCTTCTATCCACTGGTTCAGAACCGGGACAACGGCATCGCCGTTGTCGATGGCCAGTCTGCCGCCGGGGCAGAAATCCTTCTGCACGTCGACGAGCAGGAGGCCGCCACCAGGGCGCAATGCATTTTTCGGCTCGATGTTCATGCTTCTTTCCCTTTTCCCCTTGCGCGGGGGAACTATATCAGTTTGAAGAGCGGGCGGTTGCTGCCTGGTTGCCTGATTTTTTTGCCTCGGCAATCAAGCGCTGTTTCATGTTCCATAAGCTGTCGCTGAGGGAGACATGGTAGATGTGCGGATTCATCAGGCGCCTGACCCCCGGATCGAGGCGGTCCTCATCGCGGCTGCGCAGCTGCCGCAGTTCATCCAGGGTGGGGGGGGCGTAGGCCGGACGGCCGTCCCTGATGATATCGACGAGCAGCGGCTCCATTATCGACAGCCGGCCGACCTCCACGGTCCGGTGCTTGGTATGATCGGTGGGGTGGTGGAGGTGGAGGGAAGGCTCTTCGTCCGGTTTTTCGTCATGGAGGCAGAGGTAATCGGCGATCGCCTTGCCGCGGTCATCATAGAGCCGCCACACCTGCTTGTGGCCGGGGTTCAGGGTTTTCGCCGGCGTTTCCGAAATCTTGATTGCCGGCAGCCAGTCGCTGCCGCTGCGGAGGGCCACGAGTTTGTAGACCCCGTCCAGGGCCGGGGAACCGCTGGAGGTAATCAGCCGGGTGCCGACCCCGTAGATCAGGCGGTCGATCAGCGACTGGGGCTCGACGCCGTAGCGGGCGCTTTCCTCCTGGATCTGGGTGATGATCTGCCAGATGACCAGTTCGTCGAGCTGGTTGGAGAGAACGATCCTGGCATCGGCAAAACCTGCCTCGTTGAGCATTTTGGCCGACTGAATGGCAAGATAGGCCAGATCGCCGGAATCGAGACGGATGCCCACGGGCCGGTGCCCCTTGCGGCGCAGCTCTTCAAAGACGCGGATGGCGTTGGGCACCCCGCTTTGCAGGGTATTCACCGTATCCACCAGCAGCAGGCAATCGTCGGGATAGACCTCGGCATAGGCGCGAAAGGAGTCGATTTCGCTGCCGCCCCGGGCGATGAACGCCTGGACCATGCTGTGCGCATGGGTGCCCATGGGCGTTTTGCCCAGCACGTGGGATATGCCGGCATTGGATGAAAAATCGGCGCCGCCGATCAGGGCGCCCCGCACGCCGGCATTGGCGCCCCGTTCGGGGCCCCGGCGCATGCCGAATTCAAGCACCTGTCCGCCCCGGCAGCTTGCTTTCACCCTGGCGGCCTTGGTGGCGATCAGGGTCTGATAGTTGAGATGGTTGAGGAGGGGACTTTCCAGGATCTGAGCCATGGCCAGGGGACCGGTGATCACGGTTATCGGAACATTGGGATGCACAACCCGCCCTTCCGGGATGGCCCGGATGCTGATGGCGTCGAAGTTGCCGTTTGCCCCAAGCCAGGCGAGAAAGTCGTCGGCGAAAATCCGTTTGCCGCTTCGGCCCCGCATGGAACGCATATAGTCCACGTCCCTTTCCCTGAAGCGCGCCCCGTCCAGCCAGTCAAGCAGCCATTCCAGGCCGGCGTTGACGCAGTATCCGGCCTGATGCTGGCCATAATCCGGATATTTGCGGAAGAAATGATCGAACTGGGCCTGCTGTTCATGGATGCCCATGCGATAATAGAGCTGGGCCATGGTCAGCTGGTATTGATCGGTGAACAGTATCCCCTCCGCTGTCTGCCTGTCCGCGTCACGCATGGAGCAGGTCTCCTCTTTGGAATTTTGCCGCCCAAGGCGTTTGATCTTTTCTTTTGCTTCCATGGTAACAAATAGCGCGCCGGGAACCAAAGGATAAAATGAGGAAAGGGGGCGGCCCTGCAACGCCCGGAAAAGGCCTGGCAGGAATCTTGCTTGCCTGCCGATGCAGAAACAGGGCGTTTGCGCTTCGGCATGGGCTGGAGCGGGACGCTTTCACAGGAGACAACAGGGAGGCGGAAATGGCGGCTGTCTGTCGTGGATTGGGAGTGAATCAGGATCTGGGGCAATTATTCATCAGGGTCATGCTCGGCGCGGTGATGTTCCCCCATGGCGCCCAGAAGGCATTGGGCTGGTTCCAGGGGCCGGGCCCGCAGGGCACGCTGGAGGCATTCGCGGCCATGGGCTTTCCGACGTGGGCCACGGTATTGCTTATTGTCCTGGAGTCGGGGGGCGCGCTGCTCCTCGTGGCCGGATTGCTGACCAGGCTCTGGGCCCTGGGTTTTCTGGTCAGCATCTCGGTCTGCATGGCCCTCAATCATATTCAGCACGGTTTTTTCATGAACTGGTACGGAGGGCAGCAGGGGGAGGGGTTTGAATACCACCTGCTGGTTATCGCCATCTGCCTCGCCCTGATCAGCGGCGGCGGGGGCAGATACTCCCTGGACGGCCTGCTGTGCCGGCGGAAATCGCCGGGATATGGTTTAGGCCGCCTGTAGCCCTCCTTCCGGCCGGAGGGCCGGTCAATAATCCTCCAGATGATGCCATTCGGCATTTTCAAGCCAGTTGCCGGGCTCGGGACGGGAGACGAATTCGACGATATTTTCCATGATCCGCAGGTGTTTTGCCTCTTCCCCGGCCAGGTGCAGAAAAATTTCCCGCTGCCCCGCATGCTCGACCTTGCCGGCCTGCTCCCGGTAAAATTTTTCGCTCTGCTCTTCAATGTCCCTGGCTTTTATGTAGGCTTGCGTGGCCCCGGTCGCATCAATGCGCAGGTCCTGCTCGGAGTCTTTCATTTCCGCGAAGACGTTCTTGACATTGTCGAGGATTTCGGTCCGGGCGAGTGGAGGGAGGACGGATTCACGGCGGCGCATCAATTCCACGACCCGATAATGCTTGACCTCCTCGTCGGCCAGCATCAGGAAAATCCGTTGCAGGCCGGGGGAGCTGCTTTGATCAGCGAGGGCGCGGTAATACTTTTCGCCGTCGGCTTCCATCTGCATCGCGTATTCATAAATGTCCATTCCGACTCCTTTGTTCAGGGCATGGATTCGGGGGGTCCCGATGCACGTTCGCAGCCCAGGCATTCAACCATGGGCACGGGTATGGATTATCCCGCGATCATTTCGAATACCTGGGCCGGACTGACATCGGCCCGCGGGTCAGGCCGACGCTGTACTGGTTTTTTTATATTTGCCGTACAGGTTATGTATCCGCTCCCGCAGGCATTTGAGTTTCAGCGAGTCCTCGTCGCTCAGCCATCGGGGTTCGCTGATGGAATAGACCACCTTGGCCAGTTCGTCCAGGACGTTTTCCGTGGCCTTGCACCATTCATCGGTGCATATCTGTGCCATTTCCCCCACCTCGTCGATGTCTTTTTCAAGGATATCGAGGGAGGCGTTCAGGTTGGTCATAAACTCCCGATGGGCCCGGAGAAACGATTCTTCCATTTTTTTCTGCTGTTCCATGTTTTTTCTCCTGTCCGTTTTCCGCCTGCTCCCGTCAGTCGTTCGGATGAACGGGAAACAGGACATTTTGGGATGTTGCGTTCACTCTTCTTCCTGATTCTGCAACTACCGTGCCCGAATTTTTTCCCGCCCGGAAGGCGCCATGAAAGCTCCGCCGGGGGGCAACGACTTTCGGCTGGGGGCAGGCTCAATCGGGAGTCTTGTCCCTCCGGACAGTGTCCGATAAAAGCGGATTACGCTTCGGGAGGGATGGGCAGGCACGGGAAACAGGTCTCCGGTGCGGGCTCCGTTGCCTGAGTCCGGCACTGTGCGGTCAGGAGCTTCCTTTTTCCCGGTTGCCGGCGCGTCCGTGGTCAGGTGAAAAGGGGCTTCATCTCCCCGATGAAGGCAGCCGCGTTGTTGCGGTTCGCAATAAGCGATGCGCGGTGGAGCGCTTTTCGGTGCCGCCCGGAGCCGGAATACGGTGTTGCCGGCCGTTATTTGAATTTTTTCCCGGCCCGCTCCACGGCATTTTTCAATTCGTCCCAGGCATGCTCGACGCTCCCGCGCACCTCCTCCCATGCCGTGCCGCTGGAGGCGCGGAGCTTGTCGAGTTTTTCCCGCACTTTGCCCTGCCTGGCCCGGAGGGATTCGATCATTTCGTTGTACTTGATCTTTTGTTCGGCGCCGGCCTTGTCCGCTTTGGCTTTCAATACATCGATTTTGGCGGACCATTCTTTGAGCTGGGCTTCCATTTTTTTCTGGTACGCGTCTTTCATGCTCATGGCTTTCCTCCTTTCCGGGGTGGATGGTGAGAATACACCTGTCATTCATGGCCCGTTTCGCCCGCGAGCCGACGATTTCCGGCAATCAATAAGCGTGCCCGACCGGCAGGGAAAATGACCGGCCGCATCGCTGCAGGGCACCATGGCGGAATAACGCTTTGCATGGTATTGTTGTCATGTGATACGGTGCCGGTCGGACAACTGGAACATAAATTGCTCATTCAGCCCAGAACATACTATATTAATCAGGGCGGGGATCGGCAAGAGCGGAGCCCCGCCCGGAAAATCAAAGAATCCGGATAATGGATGAAGGAGAGGCGCCATGAAACTGCTGGTCGTTTACTATTCCATGTACGGGCATATCCATGCTATGGCCCGCCATATCCTGGCCGGTGCCAATTCCGTTGATGGTGTGCAGGCGGAATTGCGCCGTGTTCCCGAGACATTGCCCCGGGATGTGCTGGAGAAGATGGGTGCGGTCGAAACCCTCGAGGCGCAGAAGGATGTGCAGGTCTGCACCGTCGATGAACTGGGGGAGGCGGACGCCGTTATTTTCGGAACCCCGACCCGGTTCGGCAACATGTGCGGTCAGATGAAGCAGTTCCTTGACGGCACGGGAAAACTCTGGCAGAGCGGGGCGCTCGTCGGCAAGGCCGGCAGCGTGTTCACCAGTTCCAATACCCAGCACGGGGGGCAGGAATCGACGATTCTCACTTTCCACCCGGTGCTGCTGCATCTCGGCATGGTGCTTGTCGGGCTGCCGTACACCTTCCCCGGCCAGATGGAGATCGAGCGGATCAGCGGCTGCTCGCCGTATGGTGCGTCAACCATAGCCGGTCCGGACGGCAGCCGCACCCCAAATGAGAATGAGATTGCCGGCGCCCGTTTTCAGGGTGAACATGTGGCCAGAATCGCCCGCAAACTTGCCGCCTGAACCAGCCGTCTGTCGCCCGGCCGCTGATATCAGGGAGGCAACCCGCCCGCATGGGCGCAGGTCCCATTGATCGCTGTTATCCTGTTGCCGGGTGATCGGATTTTTGGGATCAAACCGATGGCGGCGCGGGGCAGAAACATCCGGAGGGGCGGAAAGGTGTATTCCAGGGACGGCCGCGGCGGGATAGATTGCCGGGTGGCAGGGTCTGCCCGGCAGGACAGGTTCAATGCTCCATTTTCTCAATTCTTCTCTGGTGGCGTCCGCCCTGGAACCCGGCCTGAAGCCAGGCATCAACAATTGCGATTCCCTCCTGTTCGGTGACCATCCTGGCGCCGATGGAAATCAGGTTGGCGTTGTTGTGTTCTTTTGCCAGTCGGGCGCTTTCGCTGTTCCAGCACACGGCGCAGCGGACGCCCCTGACCTTGTTGGCGACCATTGCCTCGCCGTTGCCGCTCCCGCCGAAGACTATGCCGAGATCACTGTCGCCGCGGGCAACGCTCTCGGCTGCGGGCCGGATGAAGTCCGGATAGTCGACGTCCTCTCCGCTGTCGGTGCCGAAATCAAGCACCCGGTACCCCAGGGTGCGCAGATGGGCCTTGACCTTTTCCTTCAGGAAAAAACCGGCATGGTCGGAGCCGAGAGCTATTTTTTGCATGAAGATTGTCCCCGCGTGATCTTTTATCCCGGAAAATCCTCCATAATGTAATTCTTGCCGTCAACGGTGACGAAATGGACCCCCTCCAGCTTGGGCAGACCGGCGATCTTCCAGGCCTTCATCGGATCGATGAATTCCCTGTTGACGCACTTCTTGGGTTGCCCCACATGCCTGCAGACATAATTGAGAATGGGAAAAGCATTGAATTTATGATAATAATTCCGCATGAACTCAATAATGGCGATCTGTTCGTCGTCCAGTTCGCCTATTTCGGCGCGTTTGGCCAATTCCCTGGCCACATCGAGGTTCCAGTCGTCCTGATTGACAAGATACCCTTCCTCATCGATGCCAATATTTTTTCCGGCCACGGTTATTTCCTGCATTGTCGACCTCCTTATCGGTGATTGTTCGCGTTGCTCAGTGCTTATGGACGAGGTAACAAGAACCGTGCCAGCTTCCCGTACCGTGGATATTCTTCAGGTTCCCCTGTGCCGGCCGGGCAATGACCCGGATCCCGCCCCCCCGTCCGGCCGTATCGGACTCCCGGCGGCGGAACGAACGGAAGGCCGGGGCCGCGCCGATCAGAAAAATTCGTTGATCAGGTCCAGGGTTTTTTCCTGGGCAAAGGGCTGCCGGGTCAGAGGGGCCTGGCGCAGCGGCGGGATTTTGTCGGTAAACAGGGGCCGCGCATGGCGGTAAAAGATGCCCGTGGGAATGGTCTCTCCCCATTCCAGTGATTTCTCAAAGGCCTGCATCCGGTCTCCCGGGTCATGGGACTCATCCAGGTGGCGGACCCGTTCCCCGTACCACTGGAAAGTATTGATCTTGTTGAAGGTAACGCAGGGCTGAAGAATGTCGATCAAGGCAAAACCCGGATGACGGATGGCCTCGGTCATGAGGTGCTGGAGGAATTTCATGTCGCCGACATAACCGCGGGCCACAAAACTGCAGTCAAGGGCAATGGCCAGGGAAAGCGGGTTGAGCTGGGCCGACAGGGAGCCGAAGGGCTGGGTTTTGGTCTCCATTCCCTCCATGCTGGTCGGCGAGGCCTGGCCCTTGGTCAGACCGTAAATCTGGTTGTCATGCACGAAGAGCTTGATGTTGAGGTTGCGGCGGATGGCATGCACAAAGTGGTTGCCCCCCTCACCGTAGCAGTCTCCGTCACCGGTGGTCACCATGACCAGCATCTCGTGGTTGGCCAGGGCTATGCCGCTGGCCACGGGAAGAGCCCTGCCGTGGAGCCCGTTGAAGGCGTTGCAGCGAATGTAGTGGGGAAGTTTGGCTGCCTGGCCGATCCCCGAGACAATGGTATATTGATGGGGGGGGATGTCCAGATCGGCAAGGGTCTGCTGCAGGGTGTTGAGCAGCCCGAAATTCCCGCAGCCCGGGCACCATGCCGGCTTCTGTCCCTGGTAGTCTTTTTTGTCCGCCATCCTGTACTCCTGTGGTTGGGATGATATGAGTAAGTTATTCCGCCTCGAGGCGGGCCCGAACCTCCGCCGCCAGTTCGTCGGTGGTGAACGGCCGGCCGTCGTAGCGGTTCACCCGGCCGGAACAGACGAATCCGGTTTCGGCGCGCAGCAGGCGGGCGAACTGCCCGGTCGCGTTCAATTCGACGCACAGGGTATGCCGGGCTCCCCTCAGAAGACCGAGGTAATCAAAGGCATCCGGCCGGGGAAACGGGTAAACTTCGCTGAAATGAAGCATGGCAACGGAGCGGGTTGCGGCGAGGAGGTCAACGGTCTCCCTCATCACCCCGTAGGTGGAGCCGTAGCCGACCAGAACGGTTTCCGGCCGGGGGGCGCCGTACAACTCGGGCGGGGAAATTTCGCCGCGCAGCCGCTCGAGCTTTTTGTGCAGCCTTTTTTCGACCATTCGAATCCTGGTCGGCCCGTCTTCGACGATGTGGCCGTCCTCGTCATGTTCGTCACTGTCCACGACCACGAGGTGCTCCGATTCACCGGGCACGGCCAGCGGGGAGATACCGTTTTCGGTGAAGGCGTAGCGGCGGTACTCCGTCAGTTCCCGCAGTGCCTGGCCGCGGAGACGGTAGTCGCGGTACGACAGTTTGCCGAAGTCAAACCCCGCACAGGTCCATTCGCAGTCGGCCAGGTACTGGTCTCCCTGGACAAAGGCCGGAATCTGGTACTTTTCCGCCAGGTCAAAGGCCTTGTTGACAGCCAGGAAAGCCTGTTCCGGGGTGCCCGGAGTCAGCACCACCCGCGGGAACTCCCCGTGCCCGCCATAAATGACGAACATCAGGTCGCTCTGCTCGGTGCGGGTGGGGAACCCGGTCGCCGGGCCGGGCCGCTGCATTTCGCAGATGACGATGGGCGTCTCCGTCATGCCGGCCAGGGAAAGCCCTTCGGTCATCAGGGCAAAGCCGCCGCCGGACGTGCCGGTCATGGCTCTGACCCCGGCGTAGGAGGCGCCCAGGGCCATGTTGATGGCGCTGATCTCGTCCTCGGCCTGTTCGACGATGATGTTGTGTTCCTCTGATTTTCCGGCAAGATAGACCATGACTCCGGTTGAGGGAGTCATGGGATAGGCGGAATAGAACCTGCAGCCGGCGGTGACGGCCCCGAAGCCGATGGCCTGGGTCCCGTTGATGAGCATCAGTTTTTCCGAGCCGGGCGGATCAGCCCGGAAATTATCGAGGATCGTGCAATGTTCCCTGACATGGTGCCGGCCGGCGCGCAGGGCCCGGAGGTTGCTGTCGATGACCTCATCGCTTTTGCTCTCCAGCGATTCCCGGACAACGGTTTCAGCCGTTTCAACTCCCAGGTCGAACAGGCCGAGGACAGCGCCCACGGCCACGGAATTCGCCATGATTTTTCTGCCGCCTTTCTCTTCCGCCAGCCGGGCGAAGGGGGTGGGGAGAAACATGGCGCCGGCGGGCTGTTCAGCCGCGTCCCCGGGATCATAGAGGATCACGCCGTGTTGGTGCACTTCGTCACGGTGGATATCGATGCTGTCCCGATCCAGGGCGACGAGAATGTGGATCGATTGCCGGGAGGCGCTCAGGGGCTTGTCGGAAACCCTGATCCGGTAAAAATTGTGGCCCCCGCGTACCCGGGACATATAATCCTGGTGAGAAAATACGTGATACCCCAGCCGGCAGAAAATCCGCACCAGGGACGCACCCGTCGTCTGCAAGCCCTGTCCTGCCTCTCCGGCAATCTGTATGGTATAGTCCATGTGCTCTCCGCGGTGAAATTGTCTTGATTTTTGTGCTGCCAGGCAGACGTTACAAATTGCATGCCATCATCAGCCCGGGTCATCCGATTGCCGTCGACCAGCGGTCATTGCCGGCACCCTGGCAGGATGCCCGATGGCGGCGGGCCGGAGCGTGATTTTCGCCGCCGGCCCTGTCCGACAGGAAAGGAATCCTGTCTTGCCCGATCGGACTTGATGTCAGAAGACAGAAGCCGGAGGACAGAGGTAGGATGAGAAGGCTGGTCTTCCTCGCGAGCTGTGATAAAATCACGCTCAAAAGATTAACGCAGTCCAGAGGCTGCAAAGAGAGGAGGACCAGCCATGCATAGAATAACGATAGGGATGGATCTTGGCGACAAAAAACATCAGGTTTGCGTTCTTGACGAAGGCGGTCGGATTACCCAAAGCGTTCAGTTAACGAACAAGGGCCCGGCCATAGAGAAATTTTTCCTGGAATACAAGGGTGCAACAGTTGCCATCGAGGCAGGGAGCCATTCCCCTTGGATAAGCAGGCTGCTTGAATCGCTTGGCTGTACGGTTTTTGTTGGTAATCCCCGCAAGTTGCGGTTCATCTGGAAAAACGACAACAAGTTTGATGTGCGTGATGCGGAAATGCTTGCCAGAATAGCTCGATTTGATCCGCACCTGCTGTATCCGATTCGGCATCGGGGCAAGCAGTCGCAGGTTGATTTGGCCCTGCTGAAGGGGCGGGATATCCTGGTGAAAAGCAGGAGCTGCCTGATCAATCATGTACGCGGCTCGGCAAAAGCGATCGGGGTGAAACTGCCAGGTTGCAGTTCGGCAGCATTTGCCAGGAAAGCGGCAGGAGTTCTGCCGGCGATACTGGCCAAAGCGCTTGAGCCGATTATTGAAGAGATAGCTGGCCTGACGGAGAAAATAAAAGCATACGATCGGGAAATCGAAACGATCAGCAGCGAACGTTATCCGGAAACGGCATGCTTGCAGCAGGTAGCAGGAGTTGGTCCATTGACCGCTCTGGCGTTTGTCCTGACTCTGGAGGAGAGTAATCGGTTTGCAAGAAGCAGACAGGTGGGAGCTTTCCTTGGCTTGACGCCCAGGCGGGATCAATCGGGTGAAACGGACAAGCAGCTGCGGATTACCAAGGCAGGGAATCAATATCTCCGTCGCCTGCTGGTGGGTTGTTCCCACTATATACTCGGCCCTTTTGGTCCGGACAGCAATCTCCGGCGTTTTGGTCTGCGGATAGCGGAGCGGGGCGGCAAGAATGCGAAGCGACGGGCCACGGTTGCGGTATCCCGCAAGCTGGCAGTATTACTGCATCGTCTTTGGCGGACGGGGGAAGTCTACGAACCGTTTTTTACGGCTCGGCCGAACCTGACAAGAAAGGCCGCTTGATTTTTTGCAAGGGAAGGTAGTCCAGGACAACAGGAAGGTGTCAATACCGTCATAACCCTCAAAAAAAAACGTCCCGTCTGGAAGACTGCGTTCTGTCCTCTGATCCAGTCTCCTTTGCCAGGAGCGCTACAAAAGATCGTGACAGAGGTTGCAGCTTCCCCGGCGGACCCTAACATGCACCAGGCCAACGGCAAGGCCTACAGTCGAGTGCGGATGGAAGCGTGACGTGAACGGGTTTTGCGGGGAAAAGTGGTCCGCCACGTCGGACACTGCTTGACAAGCCTTCTCATGGAAGGAGAGATTCTGGCTTCAGTCTCTGTCTGCTGTATTGCAGCCTCAGGAATAACATAACGGCAGATCAGGCCGACGTCGCAGTCACGTAGATTGGGGTGAGCGTCCGAACCCCAACAGTTCCAACAGCCAAGGTTGGGACTCTCAGGTCAACCCAAACTTGGCTTTTTTCTGCACGGCCGGGTGCAGCCTTGCCGACTCCCGTCACCAGGCGATATGCCGCGGTTGGAACCCCCTCATCCGCCCCTCCGGGGCACCTTCTCCCCCGGGAGAAGGGGGTTGTACTATCCTGTTTCCCGTGGAAAAGATCCAGGTTTCGATCAGCAACAATAACCAACAGCGAAGCGGCAAACTCGTTCTGGCTTCTGTCCACTGTCTTCTGACTTCTGTATTGCCGACTGCCTGCCAATTCCCCGTGCAGTCGTCTACTTGGAGAGCTGATATTTTTTCAACAGATCGTAGAGCCTGGACCGGGACAGTCCGGAAATCGTGCAGCACTGCTTGACACTGCCGTTGGTTCTGGCCAGCAGTTTTTCGAGATATCTTCTTTCCTCCTGCTCGATGGCCTGTTCCCTGGCCTCCTTGATGGTCGGCATGCTGCCGGTGTCGGGTTGAGCGGGCGGAGAGGGAGAGGGTTGCGGGTTCGGGGGGGAGGATTCCTTCTGCTCCTGCAGCTTTTTCCGGGTTATCTGGATGCGGATGGAGGCGGGCAGATGCTTGGGGTAGAGGGTTGTGCTGTCCTGGGCGTCGGTGATGGAGCGTTCCATGGCCTGGAACAGTTCCCGGACATTGCCCGGCCAGTCATACTGGGTGAGGACCATCAGGTAATCGGAGGAGAATTTTTTCTTCTTCAGCTTGTTGCGCTTGCAGAAGATGTCGCGGAAATAATAGGCAAGTTCGGTGATATCCGCTGTCCTGTTGCGTAGGGGAGGCAGTTCCAGGTGGAAGGTCCGCAGCCGGAAGAGGAGATCTTCGCGGAAGGTGCCCTCGGCGGACATCGCCTGCAGATCCCGGTTGGTGGCGGCGATCAGCCTGAAGTCGCTTCGCAGTTCGACATTGCTGCCGACGGGACGATACCTGCGCTCCTGGATGACCCGCAGGAATTTTTTCTGGATTTCCAGGGGCATTTCGCCGATTTCATCAAGAAACAGGGTCCCGCCGTCAGCCTGCTTGATCAATCCCTGCTGGCTTTTGTCCGCGCCGGTAAAGGAACCCTTGGCATGACCGAACAATATGCTTTCGACCAGGGTGGGAGGCAGGGCCGCGCAGTCGACGATGATCAGGCTGCTGCCGGCCCTGGAGCTGAAATTGTGGATGGCCGAGGCGAACAGCTCCTTGCCGGTGCCCGATTCGCCGGTGATCAGCACATTGGCATCCGACTGCGATATCCGGGCGGCAAGATTGAGGCAGTTCTGCATGGCACTGCTGCGGCCGATGATGCCGTGGTTGGACAGGAGGTGACAGATCTCCTTTTCCTCCGCCTGGGCGTCGGCGATTTTACTGCGCCGGTAGCGCAGGGCGCGCTTCATGAGTTCCGGCAGGACATTCTCGGGAACGGGGTCGATCACATAATCCCAGACGCCGCTTTTCAAGGCCAGTTCAGCCTGGTCGGGGTCACCGCCCGTGGTGTAGATGATGATTTCGGGAGTGGCCGGTTCGGCCAGGAATTCCGTGACGGCATAGCAGGCTGCCCCGTCGGGCAGAATGTCACGGGCCAGGATGATATCATACCCCTCGCTGCAGTTTTTTTGCAGGGCTTCCTGCAGGGTGCCCGCATGCCTGGGCTGAATGCCCAGCTCCTCGGTCCGCTTCGCCAGGGCGTCAAAGATTTTCCTGTCCTGATCAACGATCAGTACGGCGGCGGTGGGGGTTGATATGTTCAGTTTAAGGCCTGTCTGCAGCATCTTGCAAAATCGGCTTGGAGATTAATGTTTCTCATATGAGAAAGTCTTGCCATGTATTACCGCATGACCGGGGAATCAGTCAAAAAAATAATGCCCCCGGGAGAAAGTTGCCTGTCCGGCGGCGGAACAGCGCCGGTTTGCACAAGCGGGCATGTTCGATGGCGGAGGGTCCGGTTGTTGCGGGATGACCCGGCCATGGCCGGCGGCTCGTCGGCGGTGGAGAAGAAAGCGTGGAACTGTTTCCTGCATGCTGCAAATATGTACCAGGTAAATCCCCAACGTACAATGCTTTATTCCGCTCCGGAATACCGCCCCCGTTTTTCCGACCGTTCCGGATGAAGGAAGAATGAAAATCATTCACCTCGGAACGTCTCTGCCGGAAATGAGTATGGTTTTTGCAGAAACCAGGTGTGAAGAAGATGTGCCCACGTATTATCATGGAGAGGATTGTGGTTGATGGATAAATTATCCATTCTGATGGTTGAGGATAATCAGGGGGATGTGTTCCTAGTCCGGGAATATCTTGCCGAACAGCAGAATGCCGCGTACGACCTGGCGGTCGCCGAAACCCTCGCCTCGGCCCTGGACCAGCTTGCCCGCCGAGATTTCGATGTTGTCCTGCTTGACCTTTCCCTGCCCGATTCCCTCGGGCTGGATACGGTACGCAGGGTGATCACGAAATTTCCCGGCACCGCCCTGATCGTACTGACCGGACTGCAGGATGAGGAGGTTGCCCGCCAGGCCGTCCGCTACGGGGCCCAGGATTACCTGGAAAAACAGCATCTGTCCCCGGCCATGCTCAACAAGTCGATCAGTTATTCAATGGAGCGTAAAAAGAGTGTGCAGGAAAAGGAAGACCTCCTGCATGATCTGATCCAGGCGTTAAAAAAGATAGAATCTCTGGAAGGGATTCTGCCCATTTGTCTGAGCTGCAAAAAAATTCTTGACGGGGATGGGAGCTGGCGGAGCCTGGAAGAATATGCCGGCAGCCGCTTCAAGGCGGAAGTGGTGCAGCTGGTATGTCCCTCCTGCAGGCGGGAGCTGGATCACGGGGAATCAGGCTGACCGGGGCCGTCAGGCGGCCGGCGCCCTGTTCGACCGGGTGCGTCGGGCCGAACAGGGAATCCGGCGATGGGAGGAGAGGAAGCAAACGGCGCCATCCTTGAGTTGGCAGGGCCGGTGGCAGTCCTCTCCCTTAGAACTGTTCGCCCTGGATATTTTTTTTCAACTGGGCGATTTCCAGGCCGAGCGATACGCACTGCTTGCCTTCCATGCATTGATCGGCATCGGGAATTTCCAGGTGATGCTTGAGTTCATGGCTGCCCTTTTTCAGGTCCACGATCCACACCTTTTTTTCGGCATTGTACTCGACCTCGACATCAAGGCCGCATTCACCGATATCCGGATAAAGCTCTATGATCTTGCTGCATAATTCTTTCTTATCGTACATGATCTGCCTCCTTTGATTGTTCTTCTTCACTTCTCATAAATCAAATTGTATGCCATCCTGTGAGAAAGTAAAGGATGAAAGAGACGCCCTCCCGCCGTGGGCGCATCTTATTCCTTTCCCAGCAGTTTCCTGGCCAGCCGGACAACGGCGTTGCTGGAGATTTCCTCGAATTCGAGGAGTTCGCGGGGTTTGCCGCTTCCCGGAATTTTACCGACAGCCAGGCCGGCCACCCTGGCCCCGGTGTCCCAGAGGGCGCTGCGCACGGCCTCACCCAGGCCGCCCTCGGCCACATGGTCCTCAACGGTCAGCAGCAGCCCCGTTTCCCGGGCCGCCTGCCGCAGGGTGGCTGAATCAATGGGTTTGATGCTGTAGAGATCGATGATCCGGGCGGTAATGTTGTCGGCGGCGAGCATCTGCCTGGCGGCCAGGACTTCGTGCAGGGTGATGCCGGCGCCCACCAGGGTTATGACGTCGGCATCGCTGCGGTGCAGGACCTTGCAGCCGCCGATGGGGAAGGCTTCGCCGCTGCCGTAAATGACCGGGGTGGCGCCCCGGGTGGTGCGGATATAGACGGCTCCCCGGTGCCGGGCCGCTTCCTCCACCAGCTTCTCCGTGCTGAGCGCGTCGGCGGGGTAGAGGACCACGCCGTCCAGCAAGGTGCGGAAGAAGGCGATATCCTCCAGGCCCATCTGGCTGGGACCGTCCTCGCCGATGGAAACTCCGGCATGGGAGCCGACGAACTTGATGTTGGCGTCCGAATAGCGGCTCATGCGGATCTGGTCGTAGGCCCGGCTCATGAAGGCGGCAAAGGTGGAGACGAAAGGGATCTTGCCGCGGCGGGCGAAGCCGATGGCCGCGCCGGCCATGTTCTGCTCGGCGACATACATTTCAAAAAAACGTTCCGGGCAGGCGTCCTTGAACAGTTCCGCCATGGTGGAATTGGAGACCTCGGCATCAAGGCTGACAAGGGCGGGGAAGCCGGGGGCGATCCGCCGCAGGGCCCTGCCGTAGGCGGTGCGGGTGGCCACCTGTTCGCCGGGCTGGTATCGGGGTTCGGAAATCCCGGCGGCCGCGGGACGGTGCGGTTCCAGGTCGTCCGGTTTCCGGATGGAGCCGCGCACGCTCCTGTCCACTTCTCCCAGTTCTCCCAGGGCCTTGTCCAGTTCCTCCCTGGGCAGGGGTTTGCCGTGCCAGCCCTCCCTGTTTTCAACGAGGGAGACGCCCCGGCCCTTGAATGTCCGGGCGATGATCATGGTCGGCAGGCCTTCGGTCTCCTGCGCCTCCCGGTAGGCGTCCGATATCTGCCGGTAGTCATGTCCGTCAATGACGATGGTATGCCAGCCGAAGGCGGCAACCCTGGCCCGGTAGGCATCGAGATCGTGGCCGTACATGGTTTCGCCCCGCTGACCGAGCCGGTTGACGTCGATGATCCCGGTCAGGTTGTCCAGCCTGTAATAGGCGGCGAGCTGGATGGCTTCCCACTGTGAGCCTTCGGTCATCTCGCTGTCGCCGATGAGGACATAGGTGCGATAGGGCAGCCGGTCCAGCCGCGCGTTCAGGGCCATGCCCACTCCGATGGCAAGACCCTGTCCCAGGGACCCGGTCGCCGCTTCGGCGTAGGGAAAAGCGACGGTGGGATGTCCCTCCAGCCGGCTGCCGAACCGGCGGTAGGTCATCATCTCCTCCTCGTCGATTTTGCCGGCCGCGGCCCAGAGGCCGTAGAAGAGGGGCGAGGCATGGCCCTTGGAAAAGATCAGCCGGTCGTTGTTGGGGTGGTCGGGCCGATCGGCGTCGTACCGGAACATGCCGCCGAACAGCAGGGCGGTCATCAGCTCGACCGCTGAAAGCGAGGAAGTGGGATGCCCCGACCCGGCATTGGTCGTGGCCGTCAGTATGACGGAGCGGATGAACCGGGCGATTTTTTCAAGCCCTGCAATGTCAGGATAGACCATGCGCCAACCCTCCTGGTTGTGTTTGATTATGCGTGTCTCCCGCGGCCGCTGCCGGGCAGCGGAGCACCGGTTGTGATGATGGTGAAAACTACCGCATTTCAAGCAAATTGTACACCAATGCACAGCGGAAACGAAAATTTTCCTCCTTTCTGCCGGCCAGGACCGTCCCGGCGGCGGGCGGCTCGAGGGAGGCGGGAAAATCAGGACGGAAGTCGCCTTCTGTTTCGTTTCCATGTTGCACATGGTATATATTTCCGGTATCTCTAAGTTCAGAGGGGATCAGGGGTCACTGTGCAATGAACTACTGCAATTACTGCCCGGGCTACTGCTGCTATCGCCTGGAAGGGTCCATGCTGCTGCTCACGGCCGTTGACATCAACCGGCTGGCCCGCCATTTCGGAATTTCCGACGGCGAAGTTCGCAACCTGTACCTGGAGAACAAGTACACCTTCAAGGTCAGGGAGGATGGTTCCTGCGTTTTTCTGGCCCGGGACAGGATGAGCAGACGGTGTACCATTCACGAAGCCCGGCCCGACCAGTGCCGCCGTTTCCCGTACGGCAAACCCTGCCCCTACCTGGAGCGGAAAGACCTGCTGGAGCGGATTCAGCCCCGGGTGGAAAAAACCTTCACAGTGGAGCAGGGACGGTCCGGGCCGAGGATCCCGGGGATAGGCATACCGGGGACGTGACCGGGACCCCCGTTTGAAAGACATCCGTGTTTCGGGCCGGATATGTCCGGATCAGCCGACCCGATGGAATTGGTTGCGTTTCCAATATTTTACTGTACTGACAAGGAGGTAAGAACATGGGGCTTCAGACGAGCATCAGGGATGCAGCGAACTGGAACGTGCCGGTGGTCGGCATGCAGAGCAGCATGCGGGAAGTTATAGAGAAAATGGTGGCCGCCAAGGTGTCCGCCGTCCTGGTAAAGAGCGATGACACGGTGACCGGCCTGGTTTCCGAGATGGATGTGCTTGACTGCATAGTCGGCAAAAATGATCTTGATACGGCCAGAGTGGCCGAATTTCTGACCAAATGCGAAGTAATCACCGGCCAGCCGGTCAAGAGCCCTTGCGCCCAGCTTGACGAGTCGGAAAGCGTGGAGAATGCCCTGAAGGTGCTGGCCGCGGCCGGAACCCGGCACCTGCTGGTGGCAGGGGAAGGAGATAAAGCGGGCATAGCAGCCCTGCATGACCTGCTGCGGCTGGCCGTCGCCTGACCGACGGACCGCTTAAAGTTGCGCCGCCGGATCAGGCCGTCCGCGTCCTGACTCGGCAGTGCGCGTTTTTCCTTTCTTTCCGCCCCCCGCGGTTCCTCTCGGGATTACGGGGGGGCGGAGAATTCTCTTTCCCCTGCCCAACTCTCGTCATCAGCCGGTGCGCCGTTGAAACCCCCGCCCCTGCGGGGCACCTTCTCCCCCGGGAGAAAAGGGGGTTTGAGTAATCCCCTCTACCTGCGGGAGAGGGTGGCCGGAGGCCGGGTGAGGGGCCGTTCATTCAGGCAAGCCGTCAGGCTTCAAACCCAAACTGCCGACTGCAAACTGCCGACTCGGTGCAGCCGGATGCTGTCCTCTGTCTTCTGACTTCTGGATTGCCGCCGGCCAACTGCCGGCACCAGCCGTCCCGGGAATTCACGGTCTGAGCGCTCGCCTTCCGCCCGGGCTTGATTTTGCGGGCCTTGAGGGCCGGTTCGGACCAGTTCTGCTTAATCTTCGGACAATGACGGAAGCCCTGGTGATCCGGTTCCTGAAGTTTGGGCTATGTACTGGAAATCGGGGAGAAAATTATTTGACCTGACGAGCAGATATTTCTTGCTTTCCGCAAAAATTGCATCTATAAGGGCGGTAAAATAACCTTGCGGTGCAAAGGCCTTTCTCCCCGGAGAAAAGGGAAAGAGAAGACCGCGGGCGGCTGGCTTGTCAGCCGTTCCTCCGCAGGGAATATCGAACAAGGAGCCGACAATGTCGCAGACAATCGAGACGTGTGAGAACGATGAACCTCCATCTTGCCTGAGCGAAATCCTCGAGGCCGAAGAGGAGCCTCCAGGTCCGAAGACGCAAACCCTTCTCCCCAATCATCCTCTTGCCGCGGCAGCATCCTCCATTCTCCCCTTTCCCCTCCATCGCAGAAAAAAAGAGCAGAAGAATGTCCTGACCCGGGAATTCCGCAAGAAATTTTATCCCGGGATCAGTGCCAGGGAATGGAACGACTGGCACTGGCAGGTTGCAAACCGTGTCCGCACCGCGGACAGGCTGCAGTCCATGCTCAGTCTGAGCAGCGAGGAACAGCAGGCCCTGGGCCAAACCGGCATCAAGCTGCCTTTCGCGGTGACCCCGTATTACCTGAGCCTGGTGCCGGCCGATGACCCCGGGCATCCCATGCGGCGGGCGGTGGTGCCCACCATCCATGAACTCACCCGGGGCCCCGGCGAGGCGGATGATCCGCTGGGCGAGGAATCCCAGAGCCCGGTGCACGGTCTGGTCCACCGCTATCCGGACCGGGTGCTGTTCCTGGTCCATGATTTCTGCTCCACGTACTGCCGCTACTGCACCCGCTCGCGGGTGGTGGGACACGGGTCGCTCAATGCCAACCAGGCCCGGCTGGAGCAGGCGATTCAGTATATCAGCGCCACCCCGACGATTCGGGACGTGCTGCTTTCCGGCGGCGATCCCCTTCTCCTGAGCGACAACAAGCTCGAGTGGCTTCTGGCCCGCCTGCGTCTCATTCCCCACGTGGAGATCATCCGCATCGGCACCAAGATTCCGGCGGTCCTGCCCCAGCGGGTGACACCGAAGCTGACGCGCATGCTCAGGCGGTATCATCCCCTGTGGATGAGCCTGCATTTCATGCATCCGGACGAGTGCACCCCGGAAACGCACCGCGCTTGCGAAATGCTGGCCGACGCCGGTATCCCGCTCGGTTCGCAGACAGTGCTGCTGAACGGCATCAACGATGACGTGGCCACCATGAAGAAGCTGCTGCACGGCCTGATGAAAATGCGGGTCCGTCCCTACTATCTCTATCAGTGCGATCCCATAACCGGTTCTTCCCATTTCCGCACTCCGGTGGCCAGGGGCCTGGAAATCCTCCAGGGACTGCGGGGGCATACCAGCGGCTATGCGGTGCCGACCTATGTCATCGACGCTCCCGGCGGCGGGGGCAAGATTCCGCTGATGCCGGAAGCGGTGACGGGACGGGAGGGCGACGACCTGCTGCTGCGTAATTATGAACAGCGATGCTTCCGCTATCCGGACGTCAACTGATCCCCCTGCCGGATGGTGGTTTATCCGCCCGCCCTTCGGGGCGGGCGTTTTCTTTCGTGCGCCCGGCAGGGCGCACCTCTCTGCAGCCGACGATTGACACGCTGTGTTCAGGATTCATCCCCATGGACACCAATTTGCATACAGCAGCGCAGAAATCAACTCATCGAAATCGAAAAACCATGGGACAGGCAAAGCTTTTCGACATTTCCATCCTGATGGAAAAGACAATTGTCTGGAAATATGCCGGGACATATGAAAATTATGGATCGATCCCGGTGGATGCAATTTTTGCGGGACTCACAGAACCAAGGACACGGAAACAATGAAAATCGGCATGACCTATGACCTGCGGTCCGCCTATCTGGCCATGGGGTACAGCGAGGATGAAACCGCCGAATTCGACCGCGACGAAACCATTGCCGCCATCGAGGACACCCTCCGGGAACTGGGCCACGAAACCGAGCGCATCGGCCATATCAAGGAACTGGCCGCCGCCCTGGTGGCCGGCCGCCGCTGGGACCTGGTCTTCAACATCGCCGAAGGGATGCACGGCATCGGCCGCGAGGCCCAGGTGCCGGCCCTGCTGGACGCCTACCGGATTCCCTACACCTTTTCCGATCCCCTGGTCATGTCCCTGACCCTGGACAAGGGCATGACCAAGCGGGTGATCCGCGACGCCGGGGTGCCCACCAGCGATTTCCTGGTGGCGTTCGCCCCCGGTGACGCCGCCCGGGTCCATTTTCCCCCGCCCTATTTTATCAAGCCGGTGGCGGAGGGCACGGGCAAGGGGATCACCGCCGCCTCCATCGTCCGGGACAGGGAAGCGCTTGCCTCCAGGGTGGATGGGCTGCTGCAGACCTACCGCCAGGCCGTGCTGATCGAGCCCTATCTGTCCGGCCGCGAGTTCACGGTGGGCATCGTCGGCACCGGCAACGAGGCCAGGGTCATCGGCTCCATGGAGGTCCTTCTGGGCGAGCGCGCCGAGCCGGGGGTCTACTCGTACACCAACAAGGAGAATTCCGAGGAGCTGGTCGATTACCGGCTGGTCCGGCCCGGTGACGAACCGCTGGCGGCCGAGGTGGAGCGCATTGCCCTGGATGCCTGGCGGGTGCTCGGGTGCCGCGATGCCGGCCGGATCGACATCCGCTGCGACCACGCCGACCGCCCGCAGTTCATGGAGGTCAATCCCCTGGCCGGCATCCATCCGGAACATTCGGACCTGCCCATCATCTGCAACATGCTGTCCATTCCCTACAGGCGGCTGATCGGGGAAATCCTGGAATCAGCAGGCCGGAGGCTGAACCGGTGAGGATCGCGGTCCTCCATAACCGGGTGTCGGAGCAGGACGGGCCGGATGCCATGGATGTGCTGGTCCAGGCCGATACCGTGGGCGCGGCGCTCAACCGGCTGGGCCTCCAATGGAGAACCATTGCCTGCACCCTCGATCTCGAGGCGGTCCGGCGGGAACTTTCCGCTTCCGGGACCGACCTGGTCTTCAACCTGGTGGAGGACCTGGACGGCCACGGCCGGCTGATCCATCTGGTGCCCTATCTGCTGGACGCCCTGGGCATTGCTTATACAGGGGCGCCGGCCGAGGCGATCCTGCAGACGTCCGGCAAGATCATGGCCAAGGAGAAAATGCGCCGCGCCGGCCTGCCGACTCCGGCCTGGACCGGTCCGTATCCGTCGCGCTCCGTTCCGCCGCCGCTGCCGCCGGGAGCACGCAAATGGATAATCAAATCCGTGTGGGAGCATGCCTCCATCGGCCTCGATGACGGGGCGGTGGTGGAAACCGATTCGGCGGCGGTGCTGGCTGCGGCAATGCGCCGGCGGAGTCCTTTGCTTGGCGGGGATTGTTTTGCCGAGGAATTCATCGACGGCCGCGAGTTCAATCTTTCCCTGCTGACCGGTCCGGACGGCCCCGAGGTGCTGCCGCCGGCCGAGATGGTTTTCGAAGGATACGGCCCGGACATGGTCCGGATAGTCGATTACCGGGCCAAGTGGGATGAGCGCTCCTTTGCGGGCACGCACACCCTGCGCCGTTTCGATTTCCCGGGCGGTGATGCCGGGCTGCTGAATGAGCTGCGGGACATCGCCCGGCGCTGCTGGGAGGAGTTCAGCCTGGAGGGCTATGCCAGGGTCGATTTCCGGGTCGACGCCGGCGGCCGCCCCTTTATCCTGGAAATCAACGCCAATCCCTGCCTGTCGCCGGATGCCGGGTTTGCCGCCGCGGCGGCCCGGGCCGGCCTCGATTTCGACAGGGCGGTGGCCCGCATTGTCGCGGCCGCCGGAGAGAGGTGACCATGCTGCGCATCCGCCGCATCTATGATGATGTCCTGCCGGTGAACCGGGAGATCCTGCGCCAGGTCGAGGATATTTTGCGGTCACGCTTTGACGCGGTGTCCGGGGAGGAAATCGCGTCCATCGGCGAGAAGCTGCGCAACCCCTTCAAGCAGAGGTTCCGCCCCATCCTGTTCGTGGCCGAAAGCATGAAGGGCAGGGTGAAGGGATTCGCTCTGCTGCTCCATGAACCGGAGATCGGCTTTGCCTATCTTGACTGGATCGCCACTGCCACGGGCCGCAGCGGGGGCGGTCTGGGAGGCGCCCTCTATGAGCGGGTGCGGCAGGAGGCCGAGGCCCTGAAGGTCAAGGGCCTGTTTTTCGAATGTCTGCCCGATGACGCGGAAAACTGTCCCGATCCCGCCCTCCTCAGGGAGAATCGGTCCCGGCTCCGCTTTTATGAGCGCTACGGCGCCAGGCCGGTCGTCAATACGGAGTATGAACTTCCGGTCCGGCCGGAGGACACCTGCATGCCGCACCTCGTCTATGACGGCCTCGCGGGGGGAAAGCCTCTGCGGCGCGCCTTTGCCCGCAAGGTGGTGCGGGCCGTGCTGGAACGGAAATATGCCGACCTCTGTCCGCCCGAGTACGTCGACCAGGTGGTGCGCTCCTTCCGGGACGATCCGGTCCGGCTGCGGGAATTCCGCTACGTCAAGCCGGAGGCGGTCGTCAGTTCGGCGGCGGGCAGGACCTTTGAACAGATCGCTCTGGTGGTCAACGACCGCCACGACATCCACCATGTCGCCGACCGGGGCTACGTGGAATCGCCGGTCCGGGTGAGCACCATCCTGGCCGAACTGGACAAGAGCGGCCTTTTTACCAGGATTCCGCCGCATCCCTTTCCCGACCGGCACCTGCTCGAGGTGCACGCCGCCGATTTCGTCCGCTTCCTCAAGCGGGCCTGCAACGATGTCCCGGAAGGAAAATCCCTCTACCCTTACGTCTTTCCCATCCGCAACAAGACGCGGCCGCCCAGGGAGCCGTCGGTCCTCAGCGGCTATTACTGCATCGACACCTTCACCCCCGTCAACCGCAACGCCTACCCGGCGGCCCGCCGGGCGGTGGACTGCGCCCTGACCGCCGCCCGGGAAGTACTGCACGGCCGGAGGCTTGCCTACGCCCTGGTCCGGCCGCCGGGCCATCACGCCGAACACCGGTCTTTCGGGGGCTTCTGCTATTTCAACAATTCGGCCGCCGCCGCCCAGTATCTGAGCCATTACGGCAGGGTGGCCATCCTCGACATCGACTACCACCACGGCAACGGCCAGCAGGATATCTTTTACCGGCGCCCGGATGTGCTTACCGTCTCCCTGCACGGGCACCCCTCCTTCGCCTACCCCTATTTTTCCGGCTTTGCCGATGAACTGGGCGAGGGAGAGGGCGAGGGCTTCAACCTCAACCTGCCCCTGCCCGAAAAGCTGGACGGCGGCGGGTACCGCAAGGCCCTGGCCAGGGGGCTGAAAAGGATTGAAGCCTTCAGTCCCTCCTTTCTGGTCGTCGCCCTGGGGCTCGACCCGGCCAAGGGCGACCCCACCGGCACCTGGAGCCTGGGGGCCAGGGATTTCCAGATGAACGGCGAGGCCGTCGGCTCTCTGGGGCTGCCGACCGTCGTTGTTCAGGAGGGCGGCTACCGGAGCCGGACCCTGGGCAGGAACGGCCTCTCCTTTTTCAAGGGGCTCGCCGAAGCCATCGAACGCTGGGCCCGCACCAGGCACGAACAGAAAAACCGGATCCACGGGCTGCGCTTCCGGCAGGAGGTGGTCGAGGAAGATATCGGCCGGATCGAAAAGCTCGTTGCGGTCACCGGCTTCTTCCAGGCCGGGGAGGTGGAGGTGGCCTCGGAACTGGTCCGGGAGCGGCTGCTCAAGGGGGAGGCCAGCGGCTACCATTTCCTGTTTGCCGAGCACTACGGCAGGCTGGCGGGGTATACCTGCTACGGCCCCATCCCGTGCACCCGGGATGGGTATGACCTCTACTGGATAGCGGTGCACCCCGATTACCAGGGCCGGGGGGTGGGAGGTCAGCTTCTGCGGCTGACGGAGCGCAGAATCAGGGAGGCCGGAGGCGGCCGGGTTTATGTCGACACTTCGCAGCGGGTGCAGTACGCGGGCACCCGGGCGTTTTATGAGCGATGCGGCTACAGCCTGGAATGTCTGCTGGCCGATTTTTATGCCCCGGGGGACGGCAAGGCGGTGTACTGCAAAAAGCTGACCGGGGAAACCGGGCGGCCCTCTTCCTGAGACGGCGCCTCCTTACTGGACACTCCTGAACAGTCTTGCCTTGATGGTTTTGACCTGGGCCGGGGCGGCCAGGATGATGATGTTCCTGAGCAGCAGGAAACGGGCCGCGGCGATTTCCTCCAGCATCAGTTCCAGGCTCTCCCACGGCTTCATGTTGCCATGGACGCTGCCCAGCAGGGGGACCGCGATTCTGCGGACCCGGCGGACCTCGGCCTGGCGGAAGATTTCCCCATAGGCCGTTTTGATCCAGTCGAGGCGGGAGGTCGGTTCGGCGTCCAGGTTATGGACCACCGCGTACCAGCTCGATCCGTTGATGACCACCGATCCGGGCCGTTTTGATTTTCCCTGGGACAGGCTGTTGAGCAGGCGGATGGGATGCTCCTCGGTGAACCGCATGACCGGGTCAACGGTAAGGACGAGATGGGTATCCTCCTCGAACACCCGGACGTCCACCGGAAGCGGATGGAGCGAAGTCGGGGCCACGGAGACGGTGACCCTGTTGACGGCCACCTGTTTCGCCTTGCCGCCGAGCAGCAGTTTCAGTTTCAACTCACCGGCCATGGGCACCGGACCACCTTCCCGGATTAGGCGTCCTGGCGGTTCTGCACGTCAAATACATCATAATTCCCACGGTCCTGGTTGTCGGCGGAGGTGTCGTGGCATTGTTCCTCATTGCGCCGGAAAAAGGGTGATCAGGGCCGGAAACCGCGAAATTCATTTATTTCGTTCTTCCGGACAATCGATTTGAATTATAACAGATGTCATTTTTTTTTCCAGGACAGATCCCGCCCGACCTCAAGTCCCGGCAGAAGATCAGCAAGGCGGCGTACAGGGAGGGGGCGATGTTTTTCACCAGGGCGGCGGCTTTTGTTGCCGCGAACAGCCGCTGGTTGACTTCCAGTTCAATGCCGAGGTAGGCGGGAGCGGGGAATTGCTTTCGCAGCAGGGCCGGCAGTCCGTCGGTCCTGCCCAGGTAGGGATAGTTTCTGCGCACCCGCAGGTCCGGTTCCCTTTGGCGCAGCTCCCTTTGCCACAGGCGGCACAATGCTTTTTCCGGTTCCCGGGCCGGATCGTACAGCAGGCCGACATCGGCGCCGCGGACCCTGCCGCGCAGCTCCGGGGTGAAGGTGTGGACGCCGATGTGCACCAGGACCAGGCCCCGGCTGACGGCGGCCGCGACAGTATCGGTCACCTCCTTGAGATGGGGGCGGTAATAGCGGGCCAGCAGGCGCTCCCGGGCGCCCTGGTCCAGCTTCCGGGTAAAAGCGGAAAAGACCCGGGGATTGGTTTCCGAGCGGTTGCTGTCCACCAGCAGCCTGCTGACGGAGGCGGAAAGCAGTCCCGCCCCGAAGGTGCCGGCCAGTGCCCGCGCCAAGGCAAGGGCGCCGGGATCATAGGCCCGGTGGGTCGAAAGTACCGCCTCGCTGCCGGCGAAAAGGGGCCGCCAGGCAGCCGGTATCCTGTTGCGGGCGTGCTCGCAGGTGACGAGCAGCCGGCAGGGTTCAGGGCAGAAAGAGTTCGTCATGGGCAAGACAGCGGGCCAGTTCCCGGTACACTTCCCGCAGCCGCCCGCGGCCGGGGTCAGGGCCGGCGGCCCGCAGCAGGCGGCCGGCAAGGGTCCCGTGCCTGAGCAGGCGCCGCAGTTCCTCCTGGTAGGGCATGGTTTCCGCGAGCAGGCGGCCGGCGGATTCGGCCATGTGGGTCCACAGTTCCGAGCCGGTGGCCCTGGGGCCGGGAAAGGAGAACAGGGCCAGATAGGACGGCTGATCGATGACCGCCTCTTCCCCGGATTCGATGCAGCGCAGGAGGACATCCAGGAGCAGTTCCTCGCCGGGCTCCTGCTGCCGCGCCCGGCTGGACCATTCCTCCCCGGTCAGGCATCTGAGGGCGCCGATGACCGCCGAGGCCACGGCCAGATCCGCGCTCGGGCATTCCTGGATATCGATGAGCCGTATTTCTATGGCGCTGCGTTCAAAACGGGCAATGGCGCCCCGGGAGTTCAGCCATTCATGGCGGAGAATATTGTCCGGGTCAAGCGGGGCTATATCCCTGAATATGGGGTTGTGGATGCGCTCGACATATTCCGCCCGGGTGGAGATCCGCTCGGGAATGGTCAGGCCGGTGATGGAGGGAATGCGACCCTGGTTCCGGCGGTAATAGTGCAGACGGGTGTCCAGCAGGCCGGAGGGCCGCCCCTCGACAAACGGGGAGCTGGCGGCGATGGCCGGGAGCAGGGGCAGGATCAGCCGGACGGCCGCGTGGAGGCGGGCGAATTCCTCGTCGCCGTTGAAGCCCAGGTTCAGATGGGCGGACTGGAGGTTGGACCAGCCGTGGCCGCGGCAGTCGAAGATGCGGTCATAGGCCTGGTAAATATGCCGGCTGCCATGGGGCCAGAGCCGGGTTTCCCGGTGGGGATCCATCCACGGGTGCATGCCCCCGGGCAGGAGGCAGCCCTCCATCGGGTCGAGAATGGCGTTGATCTCCCTCACTTCCCCGGCGAACTTCCCGGCCAGTCCGCCAAGGGAATCGACCGGGCCGCTGTTCTTGATCTCGATGACATGAAGGACCAGTTCATTGGACCAGCCCAGCGGGCCGCGATCGATATCGGCGGTCGGCGCCCCGGCGGCATGGAAGAGCACCTTGTCGGTTATCGGCAGGATGTCGAGGCTGTCCCTGCGGACGACCATGTATTCGAGTTCGATCCCGTAGCCCTCGAAGAGATGGGGAGGAGAGGAGGTCATTGCCCCATCCTACCGGCGGCGCGCATTTCAATGCGCTGCAGAAAAACCCGCATGATCGTCAGGTACAGGTCGTCCTTGAGAACGCGGTCCTCGAAGCCGGCGTCGATATTGGGGTTGTCGTTGATTTCAATGATATAAAACTTGCCTCTGGCCTGTTTTATATCGACCCCGTACAGGCCGTCGCCGACGAGGTTGGCCGCCTTGAGAGCGCTATCGATCAGCCGGGGGGGCGCTTCGTCCACGGCCAGGGTCTCGACCCGGCCGTACTTGATGTTGACGCCGGAGGTGGAGCGTTTGATGATCTGCCAGTGCTCATCGGCCATGTAGTAGCGGCTGACAAACAGGGGCCGCCGGTCGAAGATGCCGACCCGCCAGTCAAAGGAGGTGGGCAGAAATTCCTGGGCGATGATCAGGTCGGACCGTTCCAGCATTTTCTCGATCCGGTCCCGCAGCTCCCGCCTGTTCTCAACCTTGTACACGCCCTGGGAAAAGGAACTGTCCGGCTGCTTGACAATGCAGGGAAAGCCGAGGTTGTCCGGCAGCAGGCCGGCGTTGGTCTTGTGGACGATGACCGTGCGCGGGGTCAGCACCCGGTGGCGGTGCAGCAGCTCGGCCAGGAAAACCTTGTTGGTGCATTTGAGGATCGATTCGGGATCATCGACGCTCACCAGGTTTCTGGCCACGGCCCGCCGGGCGAAGCGGTAGGTATGGTGGTTGACCCCGGTGGTCTCGCGGATGAAGAGGGCGTCGAATTCCGCCAGTCTGCCGTAATCGTCCTTGGTGATCAGTTCCGGTTCCAGCTTCACGGCTTCGGCGGCCCGCATGAATTTCCGCATCGCCCGCTTGTTGGAAGGGGGCTCCTTTTCCTCGGGATTGTGCAGCAGGGCGATATCATAGCGGAAGCCGGCCGGCCGGACCCTTTTTCTGCGGCTCCGGAAAAACTGGCGGGCCGTCTCCAGGACGAAATCAAGGTGCTCGGGGGGGATTTCCCCGGTGGGAATGGGCCGGAGGGAGTGCAGGAGCCAGCGGCCGCCTTTTTCGTGATAGGCGAACACGGCGCGCAGAAAAGGGGCCTGGAACAGCCGGAACAGCTCCTGGGAAAGGGTTTCGTAGCGCTTGGCGACGTTGTGGCCGAAATAGATGCTGAGGACGAATTCCCGGGACTTGATTTTGGCCAGACTCCGCTGGATGATATGGTCCAGGTTGTCCGAGGCTATCTTGAGAATGGTCTGGGACTTGAAATCCTGGATGGTGGTGATGTCCGGCAGCGGTTTATGCCCCCGGGCCGCGGCCAGCAGGGAAACGTAGTAGCCCGTGCTCTGGTAGCGGTAGGAGCGGCAGAAGTTGAACACCTTGGCCGAGCGCAGGGCGGCGAATTCAGGACCGGTGAGGTAGTCCCTGGCCGCAACCAGTCCAACCCCCTTGATGTCCAGGGGCCAGTCGTCGGGGTCATTGACCACGATAAGAATCGACACGGCGCTTTTCCTTCCTTATTTGCGGGGTTTGATGATGAGCAGGTTGGCGTCGTGGGTCAGCACCCCGAGAAGAATGGCGCCGAGCACCCGGCCGATGTTGACCCAGTAGTAGTGGCTTTCGGCCACGGGGTTCTGCCCGTAGGGATCGGCGACCTGGACCGACCTGGTTTCCTTGTCGTACCCGGACAGGACGACGAAATGGCCGACCGGTTCCCCCCGCACGTCATCGGCCTGCTCGTTTTCCGGGTTCTCGCGCGCCATCCTGTACAGGTAGGTGGCGCTGAGGCCGGTGAGGATCGGCAGCGAACGTTTGAGATAGGTGCGGATCAGGCTGATGGTCAGATCGTCGAAACGCAGTTCGCCGCCCAGTTCGAGAAATTTGATGTACGCCTTTGACGCCCGGAGCAGGCCCCCTCCTTTCCTGCAAAGCATCTGTGCCCGCAGTTTCTCGATGATTCCGGCGGAATCAAGGGTAAACCAGGTGGGGTCGAAAACATGGAGGTTGTAGGTGTATATGCGCGCCGAATACCCCCTCTGCAGGGCGTGGTTTGCCAGGAACACGGCCAGAGTGCCGCGGCTTTCGGCCCGGGCGTTGTCCTCGATGACCTGGCGCAGCGGGATGGGGTCGCCGAAGTACCGGTAGATGGCGTGCAGGCAAGTCGGTCCGCAGGTGATGTCATCCGGCTGGGGAAGCATGTCAAGCATCAGTTGAGTCGTCATGGCCGCGTCCCGCCTCAACGGGAAAGTGCAGGGGAAGCCGGACCGGCCGCCCCGACGGACGGCGCCGGAGGCCCGGAGGAAAAAAGCGTTGTCTCTATTTTCGGGTGTCGGGGGAATTTTTCAAGAGAATATTTACAGCCGGACGATAAAATGACTTGCCGGGCGGCGTTTGCCGCCGGCCGGCAGCGCCGAATCCCGAAAGCATCGCGGGGGCCGGAAGGAGTGCAGGCTGCCGCGATTGGCGGAATTTTTTAAGATAATCATGCGGTTCCGTAAAATTGAACCTTGATTTTTTGTCAAGTCGTGTGCGATAATACGGAAATTCCTGAAACAGGGGCAAACCGCTCAATTGAAGGGCGGGGGCCTGTTTGATGACTCTCAGCAAAGGCGAATGTCATGCGTTGTCCTAAATGCGGCTATATCTCCTTCGACCTCATCGAAAAATGCGTCAAGTGCGGCAAAAACATCAATGCCGCGTCAAAGCAACTGCAAGGAACCGTGGGAAACGTGCCGCCGCCGGCTTTTCTGAGTCCCGACTATACGGAGCGAGAGGCGGAGCGGGAAGAGCAGCAGGTCGAACACGCCGGGGAACAGGCGTTTGACCTGGGCGGCGAAGAAGAAGTTTTTGTCGATTTTACCGCCGGGGATGAACCCGCCGGGGAAGAAGAACCCACGGTCGAGGAGCCCGGGCCGGAGGAGGCGGTGATAGACCTTGCCGACCTTGCTCCCGTCGAAGCAGCGGAGGCGGGGGCGGAAATCACGATGGAAGACAGGGAGGTGGGCCGTGAAGAACTGGCCTTTGCCGTCGGCGATGAAAAGCCGTCCACTGCCGCATCCCCCGGCCAGGGGCTGGAAGATCTCAAGGTGGAAGGCATCGACCTGGACGCCTCGCCGGCGGGCCGTGACGAAATAACCTCCCCGGTCAAGACCGGCACCGCCCTCGATAGTTTTGATGTTGACCTGGAGGAGGTGTTTGGGAAAAAATAATCCGTTCCCCTCCCTGATCGTCTGCAACCCGCCGCCACCGGCCTGTGACGACGGGTTGTTTTTTTTCTCCGTCTGCCGAACCCGCCGCTTTTCTTCTCCTTGACAATTGTACGGCTTCCTGTTAAATGTTCACCTTTTCTTTTGAGTACGATCTGCCAGAGCGCCGTTACCCTGCTCACGGTGGAGGGCATCCGCTTTTCAGGCCGTGCGGGCAGGGCAAAATGCAGGTAGTTTTTTCTTGACTGGCTGCTCTGTATTAGGCTATTAAACAGCTTCAGGCTCAGGTGCCGAGATAGCTCAGTCGGTAGAGCAACGGACTGAAAATCCGTGTGTCCCTGGTTCGAATCCTGGTCTCGGCACCATTCATCAGGCATGAGAGGAGTTGCAGAGCTTACTGTAACTCCTTTTTTATTTTATATTTTTATATTTGCAACTTAGAGCCGACCGGGCATGAACAGCGCACCCTGTCCGGCGGGAACATACTGAGGAAAGCGTCATGAAAAGGGATTTACAGAAAGTACGCAATATCGGCATCAGCGCCCATATCGATTCAGGCAAGACAACGCTCACCGAGCGGATCCTGTTTTACACCCAGCGCATCCATGCCATTCATGAAGTCCGAGGCAAGGACGGCGTCGGCGCGACCATGGATTCCATGGAGCTGGAAAGGGAGCGCGGCATCACCATCCAGTCGGCCGCCACCTTCTGCAGCTGGAAGGGGTACGATATCAATATCATCGACACCCCCGGCCACGTCGACTTCACCATCGAGGTCGAGCGGGCCCTGCGGGTTCTCGACGGGGCGGTGCTCATTCTCTGTTCGGTGGGCGGGGTGCAGTCCCAGTCCATCACCGTCAACCGGCAGATGACCCGCTACCGGGTCCCCCGCATCGCCTTTGTCAACAAATGCGACCGCACCGGCGCCAATCCGTTCAGGGTAACCCAGCAGCTCCGTGACAAGCTCGGCCTCAATGCCGTCATGCTGCAGCTCCCCATCGGCCTGGAAGCGGACCTGGAGGGCGTAATCGACCTGGTGACCATGAAGGCGGTCTATTTTGACGGCGACCAGGGCGAGAAGATCAGGCTTGAGGAGATTCCCCAATCCCTGCGGGCGGAAGCCGAAGCAAAAAGGGAGGAAATGCTTGACGCCGTTTCCATGTTTTCCGATGAGTTGATGGAGGTGATCCTCGAAGAGGGCACCCCCACCGAGGAGATGATCAACACCGCCATCCGCCGCGGCACCCTGGCCCTGGAGTTCACCCCGGTGCTGATGGGTTCGGCCTACAAGAACAAGGGGGTGCAGAGCCTGCTCGACGCGGTCAACGCCTACCTGCCCAACCCGACGGAGGTGGAGAACACCGCCCTGGACCTGGACAACAACGAGGCCGAGATGCGCGTCACCAACAACCCGGATGACCCGCTGATCGCCCTGGCCTTCAAGCTTGAGGAGGGCCGCTACGGGCAGCTGACCTACCTGCGCACCTATCAGGGCATGATCCGCAAGGGGGACACCATCGTCAATTCCCGCACCGGCAAGAAAGTCAAGGTGGGCCGCCTGGTCCGCATGCACGCCGACCAGATGGAGGAAATCGAGGAGGCCGGCTCCGGCGACATCATCGCCCTGTTCGGCATCGACTGCGCCTCCGGCGATACGTTCTGCGCGGAAAACATCAACATGTCCATGAGTTCGATGCACGTGCCGGCCCCGGTTATCTCCCTGGCCATCAAGCCGGTGGACAACAAGGCCCAGGTCAACATGTCCAAGGCCCTGAACCGGTTCAGCAAGGAAGACCCTACCTTCAAGACCTTCGTCGACCACGAGACCAACGAGACCATCATTTCCGGCATGGGCGAGCTGCACCTCGACGTGTACATCGAGCGCATGAAGCGCGAGTACAAGGCCGAGGTCGAGGTGGGCGCCCCCCGGGTCGCCTATCGGGAGACCATCACCCACCGGGCCGACTTCAACTACACCCACAAGAAGCAGACCGGCGGTTCCGGTCAGTTCGGCCGGGTGGCCGGCTACCTGGAGCCCCTGGAGGAAGGTGAGTACGAGTTTGTCGATTCCATCGTCGGCGGCGCCATCCCCCGCGAATACATTCCCTCCTGCGACAAGGGCTTTCAGAAGTCACTGGAGAAGGGCAAGCTGACCGGCTCGCCGGTCACCGGCGTCCGGGCGGTCATCAATGACGGCAGCTACCATCCGGTCGACTCCTCGGACATCGCCTTCCAGCTTGCCGCCATCGGCGGCTTCAAGGATGCTTACGCCAAGGCGGCCCCGGTCATCATGGAGCCGATCATGAAGGTGGCGGTCGAGGGGCCGTCCGAGTTCCAGGGCGGGGTCATGGGCAGCATCAACCAGCGGCGGGGCGTCATCGTCGGTACCTTTGAAGAGGGCAATTACACGGTGGTGGAGGCCGAGGTGCCGCTGGCCGAAATGTTCGGCTATTCGACGGTGCTGCGCTCCCTGACTCAGGGCAAGGCGGAATTTACCATGGAATTCGCCACCTACAAGCAGGTGCCCAAAAGCGTGGCGGAGGAATTGATCAAGGCCTACGAGCAGGAAAAGAAAAACAAATAGACGGTGCCTGGCCGGCGCGATATAAGATAAAAAACGGAGAAATATACGGGGTTGTATTATGGGGTACGAACCATTGGTGAACAAGAACCCGCTGCGGGTTCTGAAGATCGGCAAGGAAAACGGCAACAAGCTGGGGCTGGTCATGGCCCGGCCGGGCCTGGGCAAGACCGCTCTGCTGGTCCAGATAGCCCTCGATTCGATTCTGCTCGGCAACAGGGTCGTCCATGTCAGCATCGGCGAATCCATTGACAAGACCAGAGTCTGGTACGACGACATCATGCGGCACATCCTGCAGGAACACAGCATCACCAGGCCGCATGAATTGATCGACATGGTGCAGCATCACCGGATGATCATGACCTTCAAGGAGGCCTCCTTTTCCCGGTCACGGCTCGAGGAGCGGCTCAACGACCTGATCATGCAGGACATCTTCAAGCCCAACTGCGTGGTCATCGACGGTCTTGACATGGTCTCCTGCGACCGCGCCAACATTGAGGATCTCAAGGACCTTGCCGAAACCATGAGTCTGCAGATCTGGCTGTCCGCCGTCTGCCACCGCGAGGACAAGCGGGTCTCGCCCGCCGGGGTGCCGGCGCCGTGCCATGAGGTCGATGACCTGTTCGACACGGTCATCGTCATCAAGCCCGAGGAAAGCAAGATACGACTCAACGTCATCAAGAACAGGGGCGAGGTGATGTCCGCCGATGCCGGGCTCGACCTCGACCCGACGACCATGATGATCAAGAAAAGCTGAGAGAGGCTGCGTCAACCGTCCGCCCGCGCGGACATGGACCTCCACCGGACCGGTTTTATGCGATTCCGCCCCTGTATCGACCTGCACGGCGGCCGGGTCAAGCAGATAGTCGGCTCGACCCTGCGCGATGACCGTGCCGATGCCCTGCGGATCAATTTCGCCTCCGATTTTCCTCCCGCGCACTACGCGGCGCTGTACCGGCGGGACAACCTGCCGGGGGGTCATGTCATCATGCTTGGGCCGGGCAATGAAGAGGCCGCGGCCGAAGCGCTCAAGGTGTGGCCTGGCGGGATGCAGGTCGGCGGCGGCATTACCGCCGACAACGCGGTCCAGTGGCTCGACCGGGGCGCATCCCATGTGATCGTCACCTCCCATGTCTTTCATCACGGTCGCCTTGACGAGGACCGGCTGCGCAGACTGCGCGACCTGGTCGGCCGGCGGAGACTGGTCCTGGATCTGAGTTGCCGCCGGCGCGGGGACGGTTATTACGTGGTGACCGACCGCTGGCAGAAATTCACCGACCTGCGGATTTCCGCCGCAACCCTGGAGAAGCTGGCCGCCTCCTGCGATGAGTTCCTCGTTCATGCCGTCGATGTGGAGGGGAAATGCATGGGGGTGGACGCGGAGCTGATCGACCTGCTCGCCGCCCATGTACCGATTCCCACCACCTACGCCGGCGGCGTGGCGACCATGGCCGACTTGGGACTGATCCGCGATGCCGGCCGGGGCCGGCTCGACGTCACCGTCGGCAGCGCCCTCGATATTTTCGGCGGCTCCGGTATCACCTACCGGGAGGTGGTCGATTTCCACCGCCGGCAGCAGAAGGAAGAGAGCGGGGGATCATGAACGGCGAAGAACACCGGCCGGACAGGAAATATGAAGACCTGACCGAACTCAGGCTCTATGTTCCCGAACACCTGTACCGGGCCTTTCAACGCTGCGTCTGGATCCTGATCAACGAGACCGGCCGCGACCGGCGCGACATAATGCGGGAAGTGGTCCACGATTTCCTGGTCAAGCATGGCTGCTGAGCCGCCGAAACTCCTGGCCGGGATGGCGGGGGAAGGTTTTTTCCCGCCCAAACCTCTTGAAGGAACAGAAAAAAACAGGGTAAAGTAGCTGGCAGAAAATACGCCGGAGTGGTGAAACTGGTAGACGCACTGGACTCAAAATCCAGCGGGCTTCACGCCCATGTCGGTTCGACTCCGACCTCCGGCACCAAGTCTTGATTTAAGAGCGTCTGATACGCTCTAATAAACCCGCAACCAGACAAGGTTTGCGGGTTTTTTGTTTCCGATGAGTGCCAATCCCTGCATTCCACCCTGACCCAGCTCAAGCGCTTTTTCCAATGGCTGGCCATGCAGCCGGGATATAAGTCGCGGATACAGTCTCCGGATGCGGAATATTTCAATCTGTCCGACAAGGACACCCGGGTGGCCACGGCCCGGCGGCAGCAAGATGCGCCGACTTATTATGCAAAATGCAAATTGAATTTGCGATTTGCATTAATCAGCCGCTCAACGCTCTCTGACCTGTGCACAACAGGTGCAATGTTTGACATGAACAGCTGTTTATATGACGACCCCCATGAGTTGGCCCAGTATTTGCGGGTACTGACTTGTTTAGCGTTTATGAGCGTAAGATATTCCCTGTATCCAACTCGCTGAAATCAAAATCCAGCCTTCCTGGTTCTCCGCCGAGCCATGTAGCATCACAGGAGTGGGAGAACAGCCGGATAACCTCATGATTAGCCACGTCTTTGGGGATATTGACAATTCTCCTGAGTTGTACGCTCTCGCCCTGAAGTTTGCCAGGTTTATCCAAAGGATGATCCAGGGTGTTGTTGAAATGGTTACCGCGACAGGTTGTTTTTAGAATAATACTTTTCACCACACAATCCTCCATAATTAATTATTTATACTTTAAGCATTTAGCTGGCAAAGTCAAAAAACAGTCCACAAGGTAGGGGGTAAAAGACCACTCTCGAGGCAGAAAAGGGTTATGAGCCGATCCTGCCCGATCTACGGGGAGCCGTAGACCCGGTTGTCCAGTTCGGAAATACGTGATAGGATATGCAGAGTCTTCCCCGGCACATCTTCTGACCAGCCATCAAACTCCATCCGGACTGCTCATGAATAATAATCATCCGTTTCACCTGCGATTCCTCCTCCTTTCTTTAATTATCGGTATAAATGCTCTCTTCATGTCCTGCGGAAGGGGCTGGGCCGAAACCTCCCTGAATGCGACTCTCTGTGACAATATTGATCTCATTCGGGGCACCTGCGGGAAAACAAACAATCTGCCGACCGGTGCCGATGAATTTACAATTGCATTGACGGATGGCCGGCACGAAAAACTCCTGGTCCGGGCCGCATGGGAGGCTCTGGAGACGGAATACTACCTTTCGGAACAGAGCATAGCGGAAAAGACGATTCTTCTCAAAAAAAAGGAGACCGGGTTTATCACCTTCCAGGCACCGGCATCCGGTCTGCTTCCTGGAAAATACAGGATTCGTTTCATGCCGGAAGGGCAGAGCGAATCCTCTCTGGAGTTCCACGTTCTGGAAACTGAGGATGCTGCTGGACAGGATACTCCCCCGGATTCTCACCAGGGATCCAAAACCGACGGCAAAGTTGAATCCGTAACAGATGCGCTGGACAAGGTGTTCACCACCACGGAAGGACCTGACACCGCAGCCGCAGGCATAGATGTTGTCACTCAATTTTTCGATACATCCCTTGATTCCTCCTCCAGTGCCGAAAACACAAAATCCGCACTGGATCCGGAACCAGTCCTCCCGGCCGCGGCGGCTGCCGGGGCGCCGGCGGACAGAAAGACGAAAAAATCATCTGATCTTCCGGCCCTGCCTGCTCTCCCCGCCTCACCGGCAGCGGACACCCACCCTCAAAACGGTTACGCCAATACAACTGCAACCGACCCCGGCGTATCCTCGGACAAGGTTGGCCCGCTTGAGCTTGCTGTTGCACAACAAATCGACTCGTTCAAAACTCCCCTGGAGACGCCGGAGGAATTCACCGATACGGACGAACGTATATATCTGGCCGTGCGAAGTAATGACCCGGATATCAAGGACCTGGTGAAGGTCCGTTTTGTGGCTGGAGAGGTGGAAGGCATGGCGCCGGGAAAAATCGTAGCGGAGACGGATGTGGTCCTGAAAGTCAACGACTGGAATGCCGCGCAGTTCCTTCCCCCTTACGGCGGATTCTGGCCGGGAACCTACCGTGCCGTGGTGGAGCAGAGCGGCAGGCAGTTGGCGGAAGTGTCATTTCGCATCACTTCACCGGTGACCCCGGCCTTGCTTCTCAGTGAAATACCTGCGGTTGACGGAATCAATCTTGCCCAGAGCGGGCTGGGCGGGAAAGTTGTCTCCGCGACCAGCGAGGCAAACCACAGTTCCTGGGCCAAAGAGGGCGCGGCAGACGGGTACGGGTATGGAGGTGAGGATTGTAAACCTGCCTGCGGCTGGGCATCCTCCGACCGAAAGTTTCCCCAGGAGTTGGTCTTCTCATTTTTCAACGGCAGCAAAGCTGTCCTCAAAGGTGTCATCCTGGATACTGAATCCTGTGCAGGCGATGAAAACTGCATCCAGAGCATGCCCCGTCTGGTGGACATCCTGGTATCGGAACAGGCGGAGGACAATAATTTCACTTTGGCGGCAACCAGCCGCCTGCGCCCCGTCATCGGCCGCCATTTCATTCCCCTGGCGGGCGTTGATGCCAGGTTTGTCAAACTGGTGATACGATCGAATTACGGTGGTATCCGCCGCACCCAGCTGGCCGAGTTCGAAATACTGGAAGATCCCGACGCGCCTTCAATTCTGCAGGATTTTCCCGTTGACCTGCTCCTTCCTGCTTTAGGCGGGAATGTGGTACGCTTCAGTTCCGAAAGGTACGGTCATGAAGCCAGGAAAATTACTGCTCCGGACACTGTCGGGAAATACTGGCGCTCCGCGGATGGTGCCCTTCCGCAGGAACACACCTTTTGTTTCAGGGGGGACCAGGAAGCCCTGATCGATCTTGTGGAGATTGATCCGGGTAAAGACCCTGATGCATCCTCAAGGGTTGCGGAAGTTGCCGTCCTGCTCTCATCATCCAGCCCGATCGATGATTTTCGGGAGGTAGCGAGAATTGAGATCCCCCGGGAGGCTGGAATCCAGAAAATTCCGATCGGTCGTAAAGCGAAGTTTGTTAAACTCCGGCTGCTGGCAAATCACGGGGGCAGCTACACCAGTCTCGGCAAGGTGCGAATCACAGAGGGCCGGGAACCGGGCTATGTCAAGGTCTTGCAGCGCCCGTCCTCATCTCCTCCCGAACAGAGTTTCAGCAGGCTGAACGATCTGCAGTCTGTTGCCGTTGATGCCGACATGCAACCGGGGCTCAGCAGGGAAGAGGCCCCGGAACTCAATCTCGGCGAACGAATCCGCTCTCACTTTACCGAAGGGGAACAGCGGCATTATTATCGTCTTACCCTCACCGGCAGCAGCCCCGGCATGCTGGATCTCGAACTGATGGGACAACCCTTTCTCAGGACGAGGCTCACTCTGAAAAATGCGGCCGGCGATGTGGTCGCCGAGTTTTTGCCCAAACGGAATAATAGTCTGCAAACCACTGTCTCCTGGTACCTGGAGCCGGGCAGGTATATCCTGGAGACCCAGTCCATTCCGGCCAACCTGGTGCTGGCATGGGATGTCAGCGGCAGTATGGCCGAAAACACCGATCTGTTGCAGCAGGCTGTCACCGGATTTCTGGAGAAAGTGCGTCCGAGTGAAAAACTCAACCTCATCGCTTTCAACAATGAGGTGAAAATTCTGCTGGATGAATTCACCAGTGACAGGGAGAAGCTGTTGGCGGCAGTCTCGGGAAAGTTCAAGGCGGAGATGGCGACCAGATTATACGATGCCGTGGACAAGGGTATCGCCCTGCTCGAAGAGAGCAATACCACCGGCGCCATGGTGATAATGACGGACGGCGTGGACATGGGCAGCGTGCTCAGTACACCGGATTTCTGGAGCCGGCTCGATAACAACCCGGTCCGTCTTTTTACCATCGGCCTGGGAGGGGAGGTCAAAGTGCGGGACCCTGAGGGTGGATTGAGCGGAGAGCACCTGCTGCGGCACATCGCGGAGGCAACGGGAGGCAGTTATATCCATGCCTCCGGCCTGGAGCAACTGGTGGATATTTATAAGCAGATAGCCGATGATTTCATGGCCGGAACCACCTATTATATACTTCCCTCATGGAATACCGGGACAGGCATGCTGATGGTGGAGCCCCAAGGGGAGTATACAGCCGGTATGACTTCGCCACCCCGGATAGAACTCATCCTGGACGGCAGCGGCTCCATGAAGGAAAAACTGGACGGCGCCACCCGTATGGAAACGGCGAAACAGGTTTTGGCGGATCTGATCCGCCAGCTGCCGGACGAGATCGAGGTAGCCCTGCGTGTTTACGGTCATCGGATCCGCGAAGGCGCCCCCGGCGACTGCCGGGATACTGAACTCGTGTATCCTTTCGCCAGGCTTGACAGGGAACTGCTCCTGCTCGCAATCAACAAGGTCAAACCCCTGGGAACGACGCCGATTGCCTATGCCCTGGAGCAGGTGGCGCAGGATTTCGGCAGCACCACCGGCGAGAAAACAGTCATCCTGGTGACGGACGGCAAAGAGGAATGCAAAGGGGATCTTACGGGAACAGTGCAAGAACTGCGGACTCAGGGACTGAATGTGCGGCTGCATATAGTCGGGTTCACGATCCAGGACAGCGAAATCCAAAGCCAGATGCAGCAGGCTGCGGCAGCAGGCAATGGAGAATATTTTCCGGCCGCGGACAAGGAGGGATTGCAGCAGGCCATGGCCGCAACCCTGGCCTTGCCTTTCACGGTGCACGATTCGCTTGACAATGAAATTGCCCGGGGCAGAGCCGGTCAGGAACTGTCCCTGGCGGCCGGCAGGTATATTCTGAAATTTGATTCCCCGCAAGGACACCTGGGCGAGCAGCGGATAGAGATTGCTGCGGACCGGAAAACCCTTGTCCGGCTGACAAAAGACGGGCCGGAATTAGGTATCGAGGTACTCAATACCGAAGAATGACCCGATCCGGACGATTCATGAAGCCGGGTTATTTTTTATAGTGCATGGCCACGAAAGTGAGAAAGATGAAGCCATGCCGGCTGTACCAATCCTGGTCACCGAAATATTCCGCCTCGCAATTACTTATGACTTTCAGGTTCTTTTCCAGCCGCCCAAGCAATTCCTGGTATTTCTTGCGGTATGCCTTTTCAAACTCCTGCCAGGATTTTGCAATTTTACTGCGCTCTTCATACCATGCCAGCGCGCCGTAGCCGGTCATGCCGGCTATGGAATCGCCGAAAGAGTAGGAGTCTTTGACAAAGTTGTCGGTCTGGTTGTAGAGGATCAGCAGCTTGGCAAAAGAATGCCGAAGCTTGAGAAGTTCCTTATGCGCCTCATCGTAGCATGCTTTGCATGCCGCTGAATCGGCACATCCCAGAGGAGCTTCCGGCATGCCGTCCGGGTCGTAACCGGGATCCATGCCTTGATCAGGGCCGCCCAATGTCGGCAGGGCCGATTCTCCCCATTTCTCTGTTTTGGGGAGAACATCACTGAATCCTTTTCCGATGGCATCCCCAATTTTGATAGGATCAAGAATCGGGATCATTTTGGCGGAAACGGGATTCGCTCCGACTGTCAGGACCAGCACAAAACAGGATATCCCCAGAATCACCGCCAACCGGGATGCCGCCGTCGGGCGCCGCCCGACATTATGCTGCATATGCATTATTGTTGTCCTCCGGATTTGGGAACAAACCATGGTTTCAGTTCCGGCAGGATTTCGTCGCTTTCCCATACCGCCATGGAGACCTTGCCCCCTTCCTGCCCGGAAGACAGGTGAATCCATACGTCTCCCTGGGTTTTGAATTGCATCGTACAGATTCCCCTGGTGCCCGTTGCACAGGTCTGTCCAGGTTCGGCCCAGTGATATTGACGCAGTTCGACCAGTATATTGTCATCCTTGTTTTCAGCCCGAACGGCAATCTGTACCGGCCTTGTTATCCAAAGATCCTTGAGGAGCAGATTTTCACCGGCGGGCCCCACTGTACCTTCGAGAAAAGCCCATTTACCTCCTTCCGGATTGACGGAAAGTTCAATAACCAGGGCTTCCGGCTCCGTGAAGGGATCCTCCCCCGCCAGACTGACAGAGGCATCCGGCAAGAGCGGCGGCAGGAAAATGAGTGCCAGCAGGGTCAGTGACAGGAAGAAATATTTTCGTCCTTTTTTTTTCATTCATCCTCCCGGAACCTGCACCGGTTTGACAGTTTGGAATGTATTTCACAGCAGACACTTTTTTGATACATTTACTATACCTTTTTTCCGCAATGGATTTCAATCCCGGAATATTTGTTTCAGGGTTAGGCCCTTTTCTGAAGGAAGTCATTTCAGGCAACCTGTTTTATTTCAACTGGAGCGGGTTGGCTGTTTATTGCCAGTGCGAATATCAGCCAATAAGCAATCTTTTTCACTTTGATGTAATCACGTCCCTTGCGGCAGAAGGAACAGCAATGGGTGGCGGGTTGTTTCTTTTCGGCGGCAGCCGTTGATCCGGCAAGTCGTGCGGGGTGAATATGTGTGGGAAAAGCCCGAGGTTGCTCAGCAACTGAGTTGCTGGGCAGGATACTTGGATAAAATCGTACGCTCCTGTTCCTTCAGGCATCCTGCCGGAGGATATATCCTTCTCGGCACATAAAAAAACCTGATTGTCACTAATCCTCAGCAATTTATTGCCAGGGCAAGAACAGAACGCCGGGCCGAAAGAACAAAGCACACAAAATCAGCTCATTGCGAACAGCGGCGAATTCCCCGGTGAGGATTGATGGGAATCAGATAAAAAAAACATGGGTGAAGCCCATGCCTGTTCATCTGCCTCCGCACTGTTTGCGGGAATCAGAGAAGTCCGATGGCTGTTGTTGTGATATCAGAAGATGTTCTCGCCGGACAGTCCGTGCAGGTATCCCCCCCATTCGGCCTTGCGCTTTTCCTGGTCCGACCCAGCGACAAAGGCCAGCCATCGGCGATGCTCTTCTTCCATGAGGAAAATTTTTTCGTGATAATAACGGCGCAATCCCCGGATGTATCCATCGTAGTAGCAAGGATTGCCGGACAGGAATTTTAATCCCGTGGCAATCGACAGGTTGCGACAAAATTCAGCTTCATTCATGACTTTTGCTTCCGCGGTTCTTGCTGCCTCTCCCTCTGCCGGAACGGAAAAGAATCGTCATTATTCCCGCCCTGGAAGGGAAATGCCGCAAGCACTTTTGGAACCGATATGAGGGGGGGCTCAACAGGTCAATTCTCCGGTGCAGGCGGCATTCCATTCTTGGGCGATTAGGGGTATTTAATGCAAATATAAAGTTATTGTCAAGTTTTTCTTGTCAATGAACTGATTTTTCATACATGATGTATAAATGCGGGGCGGGTGGTCTTTTTCTTTTTTTGTCCCCGGGAAAAAAAGAACCGGCTGCCTTGATTTATGCGCAAATTTTTCGTAACATATTAACAGAGGAAGGCGGCAGCTGAAACGCTTAAGGCGGAGGATCGGAACTCGGTCCTTTCAGATGACCGCATCCATGCATTCATGACATGAAGTGCATGGAACTTCCCGCAGCGGGACGATCTCGAATATCGAGCGTCCCGTTTCCTTTTTCCCCTTCCGGGTTGTCTCCTCCCTGATTACGTCTCGAGATGTTCCCGGGCTTTTTGCAGCCGGAAAAGTTTGCCGGTTCCCATCCCAGCCCGGTGCGGCCGGGGTTTTCTCCATGGCGGAAATTTTCGCTTTTTGGTTTGTACAGCGTTCCTGAAACAGGACCAATTTTGACAAGTCGCCTGAAGGGGCAATGAAGCAGCATGAGAGGCAGTTTGCATCGCCCCCTTCGGCGGTAAAGATCAGGACGGCTGACGGGAACCGTATTAACCGAGATTGGCCGCGGCGAAATCCCAGTTGATCAGCTTTTCGAGCACGCCATTGACATAGTCGGCGCGGCGGTTCTGGTAATCCAGGTAGTAGGCGTGCTCCCAAACGTCTATGGTGAGAAGGGGCTTCATGCCCATGGTCAGGGGCAGGCCCGCGTTGCCGGTCTTGACTGCCTTCAGCGTGTCGCCATCCAGCACCAGCCAGGCCCAGCCGCTGCCGAACTGGCTTGTCGCCGCCGCCGCCAGTTCCTTCCTGCATCCGTCCACATTGCCGAAGGCGGCCTCGATCTTCTGCTTCAGCACGGCGGGCGGTTCGCCTCCGCCATTGGGCTTCAGGCTGTGCCAGTAGAACGTATGGTTCCAGGCCTGGGCCGCGTTATTGAAAATGGCGGTTTTCTCCGGCCTGCCTGCTGTGGCGGCTATGATCTTTTCCAGGGAAAGACCGGCATACTCCGTTCCGGCGACAAGCTTGTTGAGGTTGTCGACATAGCCCCGATGATGCTTGCCGTAATGGAAGCCGAGGGTATTGGCCGATATCACCGGGTCAAGGGCATTGTCCGCGTAGGGCAGGGGCGGCAAGGAATGTTGCTCGCTCATCTTGAGGCCTCCTTTGCTGTTGAAATAAACCGGGTTGTCCCATAGGGGTGATCCGGCCAGGCCGCTCCCGTCCGGACACGCTGCAATTATTATAGCACTTCTTTGCCCGGAAAAGGGATTTAAATTCCCGGCGGCAGGGGCCTTGAGGCGATCCGTGGCAGAGCGGCGTTCTGGCCGGTCAGGGGGGGTTGTCTTTCACGGCTCCGTTTGCTTTCATATCCGGGGATGTTATAATCAAAAAATAAGAATTTCGTGGTGTTGCGGAACAATACAACCACCATGCCGTGACGCCGGAACGTGCGGCGATGATGCAGGCAGCGGGGCTGCCTTGGTGAAGGGAGATCCCGTTCCGGGGCAGACATGAATTTTCGCTGAATGCCGGCATCCGGGCCGGGTTATTATCCTAAAAATAGAGGAGGAAAACAGTGGCGCAAAAAATAAAAATTATGCCTTGTCTGGATATGCAAAACGGCCGGGTCGTCAAAGGCGTCCATTTCGTGGACATACGGGACGCCGGTGATCCGGTCGAATGCGCACGGGCCTATTGCGAGGCCGGGGCAGACGAACTGGCGCTGCTGGATATCACGGCCACGGTGGAAGGCAGGGCCACCATGCTCGACATAGTGCACCGCGTGGCCGAAGTCACGACCGTGCCGTTTACTGTCGGCGGCGGCATATCCGATGTGCAGTCGGCCGAGTTGGTCCTCAATGCGGGAGCAGACAAGGTGTCGATCAGCAGCGCCGCCTTCCGCAAGCCCGGACTGGTCGAAGAACTGGTTAAAAAACTGGGGGCCGGGAAGGTGACGGTGGCCATTGATGTGGATCGGAATGCGGCCATGCCTTCAGGGTATGAAGTCTATATTGACGGCGGGCGGACGGCAACCGGCGCCGACGCCATCGAATGGGCAAAGCGCATTGACGGGTACGGCGTTCCGGTTATTCTGCCGACCAGCAAAGCCGGCGACGGCGTGCAGACCGGCTATGATCTGCCGGTGATCCGGGCGATCAAGGGAGCGGTCTCGGCCGAAGTGGTGGCCTCTGGAGGAGCGGGGAAACCTGAACATTTCCATCAGGCGGTGGAAGCGGGGGCGACAATTCTGCTTGCCGCCTCGGTGTTCCATTTCGGCATCATCGGCATAGGCGATCTGAAGAACTACCTGCGGTCCCGGGGGGTTGCCGTGCTCTGAAACCCCGGGGCAGGGTATTTTCCAGCCTGGCCGGACAGGATCGCCAAATCCAGGATGGCAACAACAGCGGCACAGCAGTCACCAGCATGGGCTGCTGCGAGGAGGGAATACCGGTTCAATTCCCCTGGCCCATGTTTCCGCCGGCGATAACGAACAAGGCGCAATTCTGAACTCCAGTGAAGGCAGGCAGCCTGTTTCAGGTATCTGATGCGGGCTGCCTGTTTGTTCCCGGTATGGACCGCAACTCCGGGGCCGGCAGTGGTTCGCGGATTTTGCATCTCCATTCAATCCTTTTCCCATTGACGGAAGAAAGTTGAGCAGGACAAATGTATTCCAGCCCGGATGGGGGTGGCCGTGAGGAACTGCTTTGATTTTCCCAATTGGCCTGGTTTTTGCTTTTTACTGGCAGATGTTGTCTGTTATCGTGCCAAAGAAAACTGAGGAGAAGGAAAATGAGCAAAGAAGAAATATTCAAAGAAATGGAGCAGATGTTCGGATTGGTGCCGAGCATGTTCAAAGCAGTTCCCGAGTCCTCGCTGGAACTGGAGTGGAAATTATTCAAACAGGTACAGTTTGCGGAAGGCCCGATACCCAACAAATATCGGGAATTGATTGGAGTCGCCATTTCCGCCGTCAGCAAATGCCGTTTCTGTTCGTATTATCATACCGAACTGGCGCGGCTGAACGGCGCGACGGAGGCGGAAATCGAAGATGCGGTCCACTATGCAAAGTCGAGCGCGGGATGGAGCGCCTATATCAACGGCCTGCAGCTTGACTATGGGAAATTCACGGAAGAGATCGACCGGGCGTGCGAGCATGTGCGGCGCCTGCGGGAGAAAAAGTGAAAGTCTCATCCCGGGGAGGAGACGAGGTTGATGCGACGGGCTCTGTCCGGGCCGGAACCGACAACAGGAAAAAGGAGGCTTCAATGCGTTCCCTGTTCGACACAACCGCCATTAAGTCCATGCAGCTGCGCAACCGCCTGGTCCGTTCGGCGACCTGGGAGGGTATGTGCGAAGAGGACGGCCGGCCCACGCAACGGTTGATTGACCTGTATGTCGCCCTGGCCCGGGGAGGCATCGGCCTGATCGTTACCGGCTTCGCCTTTGTCCGGCCGGATGGCAGGCAGCTGCCGCGCAAGATGGGCATTCATACCGATGCATTCGCCGATGAGTTCAGAAAGATGACCGGGGCCGTGCATGATGCCGGCGGCCGGATCGCCATCCAGCTCGTACATGCCGGCGGCCAGACGAATGCAGCCGCGGCCGGCCGCAGGCCCCTGGCGCCCTCGGCGGTGGAGGCGGAACAATTCCCCGAGGTGCCCGAGGAGCTGTCGGCCGCGGAAATCCGGGCCATCACCGCCGCCTTTGGCGACGCGGCTCGCCGGGCGCAGGACTGGGGCTTTGACGCGGTGCAGCTTCACGGAGCCCACGGCTACCTGATCAACCAGTTTCTCTCCCCCCACACCAACCGACGCACCGATGAATACGGCGGCGGGATCGACAACCGCTGCCGGTTCCTGATGGAGGCCTATCACCAGGTCCGCGCGGCCGTCGGCGACGAGTATCCGGTGCTGATCAAGCTCAACGGTGCGGACAACCTGCCGGGCGGCCTGGTTCTGGAGGACGCGGTCTTTGCCGCCCGGCTGCTGGCCAGGTCCGGCATCGACGCCATTGAGGTTTCCGGCGGCACCCCTGCTTCCGGCAAAGAAACCCCGGTGCGGCTGCAAATCGATGAACCGGGCAAGGAGGCCTATCATCTCGGCTCCGCCCGCCGGATCAGGGAGGAGGTCTCCTGCCCGGTGATGGTGGTGGGCGGCATCCGCTCCTTCGAGACCGCCGAGCAGGCGGTTGACGAAGCGGGAATGGACTACATCTCCATGGCCCGGCCCCTGATCCGGGAGCCGGCGCTGGCCAACCGCTGGCGCGGCGGCGACCGGCGTCCCGCAACCTGCATTTCCTGCAACGGCTGCTTCGGTCCCGGCCTCAAGGAGGGGGGCATCTACTGCGTGCAGGAAAAAAAGGGTGCCCGGCACTAAGGATGGACAGGAAAAAACTCGCCGTCATCCATATCGTCAAAAAGGAGCTCGGCCTCTCCGACGAGGAATACCGGGACATTCTCGAGCAGCACGCCGGGGTGCGGTCGGCGAAGGATCTGGATGAACAGGGCTTCCGCCGGCTCATGCGCTATTTCGTCCGCAGCCGACATTACCGGAGCGGCCGCGATGACATCACCCTGCGGCAGAAGATGTTCATCAGGCACCTGGTATCCGAGGCCGGTTGGGATGAACGCCATTTTGTCAATTTCATGCGGAAATACTACAAGAAAGAGGTCCTGGACACCTTCAGCAGGAAGGAGGCGAGCAAACTCATTGAAAGCCTGAAGAATATCATCAGGCACCAGAGCGGAACTGGAGCGAGAAGGGGGGAGCAGGCAACAGGAATCTGAGAGCGGGAAGCAGGAAGCGATGAATGAGCCGGTTCAGCGGAATCCCCCTCATCCGCCCTGCGGGCACCTTCTCCCCCGGGAGAAGGATGTTTATCCCCTCGCCCTCTGGGAGAGGGTGGCCGAAGGCCGGGTGAGGGGTCATACAACCATCAGCGAAGCTGCCAACTGCCAACT
>Ga0265295_1001189_pt1 | contig 47127 bp, 33 predicted proteins | sample Munlansysbiofilm_FD_192503 | JGI IMG/M metagenome (GOLD analysis project Ga0265295, IMG submission 192503) | Leachate microbial communities from a municipal landfill in Southern Ontario, Canada - Methane capture system biofilm | ecosystem: Engineered > Solid waste > Landfill > Unclassified ...
TTGATTGTTTTTGGATGTGTTCAGAAGCAATTTTAACACCTGTTTCGACCGGAAATCGGTTTAAAATGATTGTTTTATTGGTTGAAATTATACCCTTTTATTGCTTCCAAAGTGCCTATTTTAGGGAGGTTTATGGATTTTTCAGGGGTGACTATATAAATGATACTAAATCATTAGCTTATGAGAGTATAGGGAATATGGCACCTTTTGCAGTCTATGCAGAAAATGAAAACGGGCATCACAGCAATCAGGTAAAAGTGATGTTGAATATCATTCAAAATCCCGATTGGACGATTCAATTTCAAAAGCCAGTCATAAAGATCGATAACAATATATCCGTAGGTACTGCCATCGCCAGTGTTGTACGGCGTCAAAGCCAAAGAGCATTGTGGCTGTTTGATATATATAAATATGTAGAATACGGATGTAATACAGGATATATTCAAGCATACAATAAAGATCAGGGCTACAAATACAGTTATACTGAAATAATTGCTAAGAAATGCACCAAATCAGACTATTTTGATATCAATACGAATGGGGATATCACTATCAGTGAAACTCCGCCCGAAGGTAACTATAGTGTCAATATTTTTGCTGTAGACAGGTTTGGGCTAAGGGGGCTTAATAAGTTGAAGATAGAGGTTGTGGCACCGTGATGGTGCCTATTCCTTTATTCTGATAATGCTGAAGAACGAAGGAGCATAAATAAAATCCACCGACTGACATCATCTGACTACCAAACAACCACTTTATTCTATAGAATCAATATAGACGCATGATCTAAGTGGAAGAGATAAGATGAGCTATGCACGCCTGAAACTTTTATTGAAACGCTTCCCCTCCTCGGCATCATCATTCGTTGGGCCTAAAAGAAAATAAGATCATAGAAGCATCTATATTGTCATGCGACGAGAGTTATGCTAGACTATCTCATAGGTACTCCGTCAGATGCAGAAATAAAAACAAAAAGGCAGATCATGTTAAAAAAAGTGTTGATACTGCTGTGCGCAATCACTTTGGCAACCAGTGCAAAGGAGCCAGCCATGCAATCGATCTATGAGTTCAACGTAAAAACGATAGACGGGAAAGAGACGACGCTCGCGCCCTACAGGGACAAAGTGATGCTGATCGTCAATGTGGCAAGCAAGTGCGGCTATACGCCACAGTATGAAGGGCTTGAAGCACTCTATCAAAAATATAAGGAGAAAGGGTTTGTCGTACTCGGTTTCCCCTCCAACCAGTTTGGCAACCAGGAGCCCGGTACGGAAGAGGAGATACAGCAGTTCTGCCGCGTCAACTTCGGTGTGACGTTTCCGATGTTCTCCAAGATAGAGGTCAATGGGGAAAACGCACACCCTCTCTATACCTATCTCAAGTCCGAACAAACGGGTATTCTGGGTACCGAAGCGATCAAGTGGAACTTCACCAAATTTCTTATAGACAGAGAGGGAAAAGTGACCGCACGGTTTGGCTCCTCGACCAAACCCAATGAGATCGAAGAAGAGATCGAAAAGCTGCTCAAACAATAAAAGGAGGGAGAGGATGAAAATAGCCATCACCGGAGCAAGCGGATTTGTAGGGAGAGCTTTGCAGGAGACTTTCCGGGATACCATCAGCATTCAAAGAGAGGATGATGAAACAGCGATCCTGGAAAAACTCAAAGGGGTCGATGTCGTCATCAACCTTGCAGGGGCGCCCATCATCAAACGCTGGAGCGACCCCTATAAAAAAGTGCTTAGAGAGAGCCGTATCCATACCACCGACCGGCTCGTCTCAGCGATCAATCAAAGCGAGGTCAAACACTTCATCTCCACCTCCGCCATAGGCATCTACCCAAGCGATGTTCGCTGCGACGAATCCTGCGATGCCTATGCTGAGGACTTTCTGGGAAATCTGGCCAAAGAGTGGGAGGATGAAGCACACAAATGCAGCAAGCCCACCGCCATCCTGAGGTTCGGTGTAATCCTCGGCAAAGACGGCGGTGCGCTGGAGCAGATGATCACCCCGTTCAGACTCGGCGTGGGAGGCATCATCGGGGACGGGAAGATGATGACCAGCTGGATACACATGGATGATCTGATGGGGATCTACAAACATCTCATGGAGAAGCGGCTGACCGGAGTCTTCAACGCCACATCACCCACTCCTGTTACCAACCACACCTTCACCAAAGCACTGGGCAAGGCACTGCACCGCCCGACCATCCTGCCTGTCCCGGAGTTTGCCCTGATGATCATGTACGGGGAAGCGGCCTCTGTCCTTACCGACTCCAAAGAGGTCCACCCCAAAAGGATTATAGAGGAGGGGTATAGATTTCACTATACGGACATAGAGGAGGCGCTGGAAGCGATCGTCACCTGAGAGGATGTTTTCCTTCGGAGATGTCCACTCTCGTTTAACGGTGCGAGAATGTGAAAGTCTCCACTTCCAAATCAATATTTCCGGTATGCGTTTGGCATTGTAAAACCTACGACTTTGGAACTAACACTTTCTTCCATAAATAAACATGTTCTACTCTCTTCAAGCACCTTTTTCTATCCAGGAAAAAACTCTCAATTCATCTTAAAAAAAAGATGCTATGATTTTAGTTGACCGACGGTCAGTCAAAAGGAGATCTATGGCAATTATCGTCAATAAAGAAGAAAAACGAAGAGATATTGCACTTTCCTGCAGGACACTGCTGCTTGAGCATGGTATAAACAACCTGACCATTGCAGAGATCGCCAAAACCGCGGGAATCGGCAAGGGGACGGTCTACGAGTATTTTCATAACAAAGAGGATATCGTCTTTGAGATCATCACACTCTTTATTTCCGAATATGAAGAGGAGTTTTATAAAAAAGTTGCACAGTCTGCCTCGACAAAAGAGAAGATCTACCACTTTTTGAACCTGCTTTATCTCAATGAAGAGACCAAAAAGCATCTCTCTCTTTACCGTGAGTTCATTGCGATCTCTCTTATGGACGGCACGGAAGAGATGGAGCAGTTCAGCCAGGCATGTCATAACAAATCAATGGAGAAGTTAACCATGGTCATTGATGAAGCGATAGAGAATCATGAGATCGTTCCGGAGGCACGTGAACTGATCCCCGCCCTTCACCTCTTTGCCAAAGGGCTGGTGATCGACACGTATATGCTGCATACGGATGCGAAAAGCGAAATAGAACGTTTTGTGGAGACACTTTTTACATTGATAGAAGTTAAGGAGGAACAATGAGAATCTTATGGATAGCGCTGCTGCCTATCTGGCTGGCAGCCCAGGAGTATGAAATGACAGCCTTGATACCCCAAGAGTATGACCTGAAAGCCCTGATAACCAATGCGCACCAGAATAACCCGATGATCAAAGCCACAGAACTGAATGCACAGGCCAAATCCAAAGAGATGGAAGCTTCAAAAAGTGCCTTTTGGCCTACCCTTGACATTGGTGGAAGCTACAGCAGAGTCACCCCAAATTCCCTGGTAAACCCAGGGGAAACAACAAGCGGCTATGTCACAATGAGTATGGATCTCTACGATGGAGGCAGGAAAAGTGCCATGGTACGTGCAAAAAAATTTGAATACCGTGCCTCACTCTTCGAGCAGGAGGCGTTTGCCAAAGACCTGGCATTAAAGATCATAGACCATTACTATACTATCCGCAAGCTTCAGGCGATACTCGCTGCACTTTATGGACAATCCAAAGAGCTTAAGGCACAGCTTGACCGTATCAGAAAGTTCAGTGCCGCGGGGCTTGCGACCCAGGAGGATATCGACAAGCTTGTAGCAGTCTATGAACATAACCGCTACACGATAGAAAATACAAAACTCTCCCTGCAGACCAGACTGGAAAACCTGCGTCTGGAAAGTGGACTGCCGGTAGATAACCTTAAAAACAGTATATTTAAAGAACCCGGCAATATCATCTTCGAGCCCTATGAACAGAGTAAAATACTCCAAGCCTCTGCCAATGTACTCGATGAAAATGCCAAAGCGGTCAATGCGGGATATATGCCACATATCACCCTGCAGGATAATTACAGCAGATCCAGCTTCGATGACATGGCTTCTTCTCCCGGTTTGGATTCAGGCTCAATACTGCTTGACCATCAGAATCAGGCAAGCATTTCGGTAAATATGCGCCTTTTTGACAACGGAAAGATGAGCAAAGAGAAAGAGGCGTTGCAATATCAGAAACTCGCACTAGAATCAAAACGTCAATACCGTATCGATGAGCAGAAGATGCAATTCAGGCTTTCTAAGAAAAATCTCCAAACGATCCGTGCAAAACTGCAAAGTGCGCGCAGTGAGCTCACATCTGCCCAAAGTACTTATCGTGCTATTGTCAAGAAGTTTGAAAACGGTCTGGTGGACAACATTGCGTATCTCGATGCACTCAACAATCAAACACTGGCGAAAGCACGCTATGATGAGACACGCTACGATTATGAGATAGGCAAGTCTATTTATTACTATTATGCAGGGAAAGATCCCAAGGAGTTTATAGAATGAAAAAATTATGGATTGTGATGCTCATGATGGCTAGCTCCGCATGTGCTGAAGAGGTTTATGCGACCTTCCAGGTAGAAGCTGACAAAAGTGCTGAATTGGCTTTCATCAGCACCGGTGTCGTAGAGAAGGTCCATATCGATGTAGGAAGTGCCGTAAAGAAGGGAGAGGTACTGGCAACACTTGAGAACAGCGACCTCAAAGCGATGCTTGAGAGTGCCGAAGTGGCAGAGAAATATGCACAAAAAGATTTTGAAAGACAGCAGAAAGTAAAACAGGTGATCAACCAGGCACAATATGACCAGTACGCCTTTAAATATGAGAATGCAAGGGCACAGGCGGCCTACCAAAAAGCGCTTTTTGAAAAAACGATCCTCAAAGCACCCTTTGACGGCGTGATCTTTGAAAAAATTGTCGAAGAAGGCGATGCGGTCAGCGGCGGGTTGATCCGTACGATACTGAAGATCCAGAGTCTGCATGAGAGAAAACTGATCCTCGCATTTGACCAGAAGTACCATGCCCAGGTAAAAGTGGGTGACCTGTTCCAATACAGGGTCGACGGAGACAATACCCTCTATGAAGGGAAGATCACAAAGGTCTACCCTGCCCTGGATACCGATAAGAGAAAAGTGATCGCAGAAGTGGAGGCAAAGGACCTTATGGTGGGTCTCTTCGGCGAAGGAATGATCATCACAGATGAGAAGTAGACGGATATAGAGTATGTATAAATTAGCCATAAACCGACCCATTACAACCCTCATGTATGTGCTGTCGCTCATCATCTTCGGGTGGATGAGCTTCAAGGCAATGCCTGCAGCACTCTTTCCCAATGTCGATTTCCCGATCGTCACCGTCAAGACTGTCTATCCGGGCGCGGAACCGACTACGATAGAATCAGAAGTCACGGATAAGATCGAGGAGGCGATCTCAAGGATCGGAGGGATAGACTCCGTCATCTCAACAAGCAGCGACAGTGTCAGTGTGGTGACGATCAAGTTTCTGCTTGAACGTGACATCGACGAAGCGACCAATGACGTCAGGGACAAGGTCTCCGCCGTCACCCTCCCTACCGATGCGGAGACACCGCTGGTCAGCAAACTCGATATCGGCGGGGCTGCGGTGATCAACCTCTTTTTGACGGCCAAAAACGATACCCTGCAGAACCTGATGGTCTTTGCGGATGAAAAGGTCAAACCTGCCATCCAGAAGATCAACGGCGTGGGCGGGATCAATATCATCGGCTACAAAGACAGGGAGATCAGGGTATATCCGGATATCAACAAACTGAACCAGAACAATATGACGATCAGTGAGCTCAACGAGATCATCAAAAGGGAGAACAACAAGATCGGCGGCGGCAAGCTGATCACAGAGGAGAAAGAGTTCATCCTGAAAACCAAAGCCGATGCAATGAGTATCGAAGAGCTTCGCAATATCAAGATCAAAGAGGGTGTCAGACTCAAAGATGTCGCCAGGGTGGAAGACGGCATGAGTGACCCGAAGAGTTATGCTTCCTATGAAGGGGTAGAAGGTGTCATGCTTGAGGTACAGAAGATCTCGGGTACCAACACACTTGAGATCGTCTCCAAAGTCAAAGCAGAGATTCCTGCCCTGGAGAAGATGGCAGGAGAGAGGTTCGGTGTCAAACTGCTCAACGACACTACACCGTTTATCATCCACTCGCTGGCAGATGTGGAGTTTGACCTGATCTACGGTTCGATCCTGGCGGTGATCATCATCTTTGTCTTCCTGCGCAACATGACGATCACTTTTGTCTCGGCACTCTCTATCCCTACTTCGATATTCGGTACGATCGCACTGATGCACTTTATGGGGTATGATCTCAACAGGATGACCCTGATCGGGCTCACATTGGCGATCGGGATCATCATCGATGATGCCGTCGTCGTCGTGGAGAACATCTACAAGAAGCTTGAAGAGGGGAAAGGAAGGTTCGAAGCCGCTTTTGAGGGGGTCAGGGAGATTGCATTTGCCATCCTGGCGATCTCGGCAATGCTTCTGGCCGTCTTTATCCCCGTCTCCAATATGAGCGGTATCGTGGGGAAATTCTTTGAATCCTTTGCGATGACGGTTGGCTTTGCCGTGATCATCTCCTATACGATCGCACTGAGTTTCATCCCGAGTCTCGGTGCAAGAACGCTGGAAAAAAAAGAGAGCCGTTTCTATGACCGGACCGAACCTTTTTTCAGATCCCTGGAGGGGGTATATGACCGTGCGCTGCGTTTTGTGCTCCGGTTCAGGAAGAGTACACTGATCGGTGTCTTTATCATCTTCGTCGGTTCACTCAGCCTTTTCCCAAAGATCGGTATGGACTTTGTTCCCAAAGAGGACAAGGGTGAGTTTGAAGTCAAGCTCAAAGCCGATGCGGGGATCTCCCTGGAAAAGATGATCAAGGAGTCCAAAAAGATAGAAGCGGTCGTCAAAGAGGATAAAAATGTCGTCTATACGACACTCAGCATCGGCTACACCAGTGCCCAGGAGATCAACAAAGCTGTGATCTATGTCAAACTGACGGAGAAAGACGAGAGAGATCTGAACCAGGAAGAGATCATCCAAAGCCTGAGAGAGAGACTCAAACCCTACCAGGAGTCACTCTTTATCACCGCGGCAGCGATACCGAACATCAAAGGGGCCGGTGTCAGTGTACCCTATCAGATCGTGCTGAAGTCTGACTCGTTTGAAGCACTGAAAACCGCTACCCATAACCTAACCGAGTATCTTGCTCAGAAAAAGGGATTTGTGGATATCGATACCAACCTGGAAGAGGGAAAACCGCAGATAGAGATAGAGATCCTGCGCGAAAATGCCGCCAGGCTGGGTATCAGTGCTTCGCAGATCGCACTAGCGATCTCAACCGCCTTCTCAAGCGACCTTGAGATCTCACACTTCGAAGAGAGCGGAAAACAGTACAATATCTCACTCAGGGTAGATGACAGCGACAGAAAAACGATCCGGGATATCAAGAAGATACAGCTGCGTGCCCAAAACGGGGAGCTTGTCTACCTCGATGGCCTGGTAGCGTTCAAAGAGAGTGAATCGCTGGCAAGTATCTACCACTATGACAGACAGAGACAGGTAAGTGTCTATGCGGATCTTTTCGGGCTTGATCTCGGAGGGGCCGTGCAGTACACCACCGACAAGATCGATGAGCTTCTCCCCAAAGAGGTTGACTATAAGTTTACAGGATTTGCAGAAGAGATGGCAAAAACGGGGCAGGCGTTCGGTGCGGCGATCGGGCTTACCCTGATCCTGATGTTCATTATCCTGGCGATACTCTATGAGTCACTGATCCAGCCGGTTATCATCATGGTGGCACTGCCGTTGAGTATTATCGGGGTATTGATCGCACTCTACCTCAGCGGGCTTCAGTTCAGCCTCTTTGTGATGATCGGGTTCATGCTGCTGATGGGGATGGTAGGGAAAAATGCCGTCTTGCTGGTTGACTTCGCCAACGAGGCGCTCAAGTCCGGCAAAACCACCGATGAGGCCCTTCTGGAGGCAGGAGAGAAGAGGCTAAGACCGATCCTTATGACAACTTTTGCGATGATCTTTGCGATGCTTCCTCTTGCGATAGCGACAGGGCTGGGGAGCGAAACCAAGGCGCCGATGGCCATTGCGGTGATAGGAGGGCTGATCAGTTCGATGATACTCACCCTTCTGGTCGTCCCGGTCATCTATAAGATGATCACGCCTATCGACAGATGGCTGAGAAAGTGGTATGAGGTCGGAAAGGTATAAGATGAAAACAAAAGGCAGAGTCTCTCTCGTGCTTGGAAGCGGCGGTGCCAGAGGCTACGCCCATATCGGGGTGATCGAAGCGCTTGAAAAGAGAGGCTATGAGATCGTCTCTATCAGCGGTGCCTCGATGGGTGCACTGATAGGCGGGCTCTATGCCTGCGGGAAACTGGATGCCTACAAAGAGTGGGTACTGGGACTGGACCCGCTTGATGTCGCTTCCCTGGTAGACTTTTCCTTTGACTCCAGCGGCCTGATCAAAGGGGACAAGGTCTTTGACAAGATCGCCGCGATGATCGGCGAGGAGCAGACCTTCGAAGATCTGCCGATCAAGTTTACTGCCGTTGCTACGGATGTGGTACGTAAAAAGGAGGTCTGGTTCCAGTCAGGAAACCTACTGCAGGCACTCCGTGCCTCCATCGCGATCCCTACGATTTTCACACCGGTAAAGATCGATGAGATGATCCTCACAGACGGCGGTACTTTAAATCCGCTGCCTGTCGCGCCGACGATGTCTGATATCAGTGATATGACCATCGCGGTCAACCTCTATGGAGACAGCCCCAAACCGGAGATAGAGATCAGCGACGAGGAGAAGAAGCAGACCAATAAATTGAGTCGGGTATTTCTTGAACTCCTTGAGAAGTTCAATCCCCCGGAAGAGGAGCTATCTATGTTTGATATCCTCGATAAAACCCTGGACACGATGCAGAACGGTTTGACCAGGTACAGGCTGGGAGGCTACCCTCCCGATATATTGATAGAGATATCAAAAGATGTCTGCAGTACCTATGATTTTCATAAGGCCCTTGAGGTCATTGAGCAGGGAAGAAGAGCGGCACAGAAGCAGCTTGATGCCAAAGGGCTGTAGTCCGAACCCTGCCCTGCTCTTCCTTCTATCTTCCTAATTCACTATTATATCTTCAGACTTATAGACCACCTTGGATAATTACTGAAATGTACGACCACTCATCTTTTCTCTTTAATTTAATGCTGATAGTGTTTGATATTCTTTTAATGCAAACTCATCTGTCATACCACTAATAAAGTCAATTAATAATCTTGCTCTATAATACCATTCATAAAGTTTATATTCCAATTCCTCAAGCTCTTTTTTTTCTTTTAGAGAATCTATGATTTTTACATAGGCAGCAACATGCTTATTAGGAAGACGTTTATAAAGTCTTTTTACAATTGGACTATCTGCCCTTCCTTCATTCACAAGTTTTTCAAATTCTTTATGCGAAGCTTCTAAAATAGGCATATAAGTATCAAAAATGCCTTTTAACGCAGAGTGTCCTTTAAGCTCCAATGTTTCAACCTCAGGATGTTCAAATACATGTTTAAAAGCTACATTTTTTAAAACTTCTAATGCAACATCATATTTACTATTATTATTTTCAAGTAATGCTTGATTATAGGTGCCTTCATAAATTGCTTTATGATTTTTAATAAACTTTTTTGCAGCATATTTGACTAGGTCATTGACGAGGTTAGTTCTAAACATCACAACAAAACTATTAACCTTCAAATACTGTTTTTCTTTTGCATAATCATAAGCTTTTTGTGCCCTACATTTTACATATTCGCCATTTTCACCATATTTATCAGCTTCATTTTTTATCGTCTCATAAAGCTTCTTTAACGAAATCAAACCTTTATCAACACCATCTTCAAGATCTGCTATACCATATGATATATCATCTGCAGCTTCCATTATATATGTTAAAGGGAACCTACAACCATCTTCCATATTAAGCTCTGAATGTAATTCTTTTACAAACTCTTCTTCACTAAAGTAGTAACCTGGTTTTTTCTTGAGATAACTTTGTGCATCATTTTTGGATGGTTTCTCTTCATATGCTGCTCTTCCATATTTTAGTATAGAAGCTATTTGCGAATAAGTCAGATTTAACCCTTGGAGAGTATGAACCATTCTAATCGCTTGAGCATTTCCTTCAAAGTTACATATATCTCGTTCTAGTTTATCTTTTAGTATCTGCATATCTTTTGGAAGTAAACTATCATCTTGTATATTCAATGAAGTATTCAAACATTTAATACCTTTAGCTGTCATCCAGTCATTTATTGCAAGTTCACCAAAGTGACCAAATGGTGGATTACCAATATCATGCATTAAACTGGCCATTTCAGCTGTTGATACAAATGCATGTTCAAGACCTTCAAGTCCATATTTTTTTAATTTCTTTTTCTCTTTTAAGTCTTTAATTATTGTACGAGCAAGATATCTTGCATTTTGTTGTACTTCTAAAGAGTGCGTAAGACGACTACGGACAGCTGCATTGATCTCTAGAGGGAAGACCTGTGTTTTTTGCTGTAACCTTCTTACAGCAGGAGAGTTTATAATTCTCCCCCTATTACTTTCCGTGCACTCATCAATATCATCAAAAACAGTACCTTGGGAATTCTTACCTGTACACTCATCGGTATATTCACCACCTCTCATATATTTCCTAAGACATGTTATTTTTTTCTTATAATCAATCATTCACTACCTCCCTTAGTTTATTAAGTATCTTTACCATCGCCAGTGTATCAAGCTCACAATATGCCAAAAGTGCATTACGTATCTGTTCTCTTTCCTGGATACTTTTGTCCTTTAGTTCTGCATAAACATTCATCGCATCACCTCCATCATGGATTCCATCAAGATCATTGTAGGCTTGTTCCATCTCTGGAACAAGTGCAGGCAATACTTGTTTGATAGAACTACTGCCTTTCATAGCGGGTGTTACATAGTACAATTTTTTAAACGGAACGATAAGGTCTTTCATATTCTCATTGATCTGTAACAGGTGAACTGAAAGTGTTGGAAAAGCTTCGGCCAGTTTTGATATAACACCTTTTTCAAAGCTCATATTGTATGCCAAGACTGTGACATCATCAGGGATATCCTCTACTAGCTGGTATGCCAATGCGTATCTAGGATCTTGACCCTCTGGAGCCAGGAACTCTCTGTGCTCCAACCTGCCATCTTCATGTTCTATATGTAGCGAATACTGAAACGGTATCTGCTGAAATGGGCTAATTCCTTTCCATTCGGGTATCGCCTGCTGAAAGGTTTCAAAGTCAAGATGGTAGATTGGATATGTGAGTGTGTCCAGAAAGGCTTGTATCTGTTCTTTATCTATTTGTGTAGTTTGCGACTTCCAGCTATCAACTTTTTGTTTTTGTAGAGGGGTCATTTTAAAGTCATCAGGGATATCTTCTATGTCCACTATGCCTTGTTCATACAGAGCTAACTGATTTTTACTACCAAGGTTAAAGATATTGAAAACAGAGTAGTCAGGAATGTTACGTTGGACTTTCCAGCAGTAATGCATAGCATCACAATCATAAGGCTTTTTACAATGTTTTCCTATCTCAATGTCAGGTTCATTTTCCCGATCATTTAAATACGTTTCAAACTCTTTGAGATTGTCCGGGATAGCCGCTTGCAATGCATTGACTTCATCACTTACATCGACAATATTAAACAGTTCACTTAGGTCAAGTTCATCGTCTCTCACATATTTATTGTTAATATGTACAACATGGCTTTTCGTGACATTAAAACCCAACTTTTCCAAAACATACTGCTGTATAGAGACATCATGCAGATAGATATCTTTCACCTCTGTTGAGCTTTTAACCTCATATATCTCCACCCCCGCAGGAGTATTTCGTAAGATATCTACCATCACGACGATACCATCATAGATGAAAGTCGCTTCATAGATATATTCCAATCCTTCACTCATCCATTGGAGTGTCATTGCCATCATCCCGTCATAGTCATTCTGATCTAAAGCAACTTCCCGACCACCGGGGAAAAGATCACAAGCGAGATCACCGACGATATTCCCGGTTTCAAGTACTGCCTGTGCAGCCGCATCGGGAGGGGTCAAAACATCTGAATGGTATTTTTTGAGCCAGAGGGATTTGGTGCATTGGATGGCTCGGGTGTAGAGGGATTTTGAGAGAAACATGCCCCTAAACCTCAATAGTCCATCTTGGCGTAAAAATATTATTTGTTTCTTCAACAGAAAGGATATTAGAAACTATAAAACTTCTTGTGCCCTGCTTTACTATGTCATAGCAGAAAAAGAGCTCATGCCCATTTTTAAATCTATAACTATATGGTTCAGCTTCTCTCGTTTCAACCGATCCATCTTCTTCCCGTGCTTCCAATATAATTGTATGTCTATTTCTTCCAGCTGATGAAATAATTTCTTTAATATCCATTCTTCTTCCTTTAATTAAAGTATTCACTAAAAATAATTTGTATTTTTAGTTTCCAGTTCTCAGGAACGGAATTCCAGTTTTCCCATTCTTGAACTTTTTGGTATGCATTATATGGTTTTTCAGTACTTGGTGCAGGATAGCCAAGTTCATCTTCTATACACTCTTGCATCATAATTCTTTTGTTTTCTTGATGATTCATTGCAGCTAAAATATGTTCATTGTAATTTTCCGCTCTTGGTGTTCCTCTATCTCGATCATGAATTACAAAATAATCTAATTCCATCGAATTTAAATATTTTACTAGAGAGATAATTGCTGCTTTACCCCTAGCTTTAACAATTTGAACATTAGATAAAATTTTACGTTGAATTTCTTCAGGCATTAAATTAATAGTTTCTTTTAATACAATTTCTTCAGTATCACCCTCAATAATAATTATTTTAGCGGCAAAGAATACTCTAGACATATAATCATCAAATTTAATCAACATCTTTACGTGGTTCTTATCATCAGCTACTAATGTTTTAAAACTTTCTGAAATATTGAACGAATGAGATATTGTTCCTTCTGTTTCAGTTAATGAAAATCTATTAAGTATTTGATTCTTGTTTTTTGATAAGTCAATCATATAAGTTGAATGTGTAGTACAAACAATTTGTGAATCATCCCCTGCAAGTTCATAAATTTTTCTGCGCATTTGCTCAGCAGCATTTGGATGTAAGTATATTTCAGGTTCTTCAAAACCTATAATCAAGCTTCTTCGTTGAATTGGATCTTTTTCAGCTTCCCAAATTTTTCTATATCTTAACAAACCGAATACAGCTGCTCTTACAGTACCAGTGCCTTGATGGCTGATAGGTGTTAAAATATTACTTTTCATTTGAATATCAAACGATGCTTTAATAGTTTTATCAGGATTACTCAAATCTGCTTTTGCATGTATTTCAGAATCGGGGAATACTCCTTGTAATACATCATTTAAGTTATGCATTAATGAATAAAAATCACTCGAGGTATTTGTAGGATCTAGTTCTTGTGCCAATAAATTCAAATACCTTTGGGCTTCTTGATAATTGGTCGATCCATTACGAACATCTTCAAAAAGCTCATTTAGGGTTTTATGCAAGACTCCACTATTTGTTGAAAGTTCTTCCATTCTATCTTGTGCAGGTATAAACAAATACCTTGGAAGCTTACTAGCTACATTTGATGGAAAACCACCAGGATTTGCAAACCATTCTTCTTGTGCTGTATCAAAATCCCAAATTTCATCTAATAACTCTAATTGATCAGCTTTAGCCTTTGTATTAAAATTAGATATTAAGAAAATTTCACTGATCATTTCTTCTGTTATAGTTCCATTAGATGCATTAATAAACTCTGCCCATTTTTGCGCATTTGCATATTCAGGTTTTAATGTCTTGATAGATTGTTTGAATTCAATAATAGGTTTTAATGTTGAATGAGAAAATGTTTTTCTATATATTACTGACAATCCTGTTTCTGTTCTACCATCTGGTATATCATAGTTAAAGATTCTTCCCCTAAAGCCTCTCCATGAGCTCGCTTCAGCTGGAACATCTCTAAATTCTGCTGTAAGTATAATTGAATCAACTTGTCGTTGGTTTTCATCCTCATTAAATAAACTATAAAAATCTTCAATACTTATTTTTTGTTCTAAAGATAATATTAATTCAACAGTTTTTAGAACACTGCTTTTACCAATGTTGTTTTCACCAATTAAAAATGTTGCATCATCAAAATATATTGTTGTATCAACAAAACGCCTAAACCCCTCTATTCGTAACGAATGTAATCTCATTAAAATCCTTTTTTAAAGTTCCACTACCCTCTCAAACATCTCTTTAATCTCACTCTCATGAGAGATCAAAAATATCTGTCTATACTGTTCTTTAATCGTATGAAATGCCTCCATAATCTCCTGTCGTCTTTCTTCATCCTGACTTCCAAACACCTCATCAAAAGCAAGGAAACCGACTCCACCACTACCGCTAAGTTCACTCAAGGTCTTGGAGATAGCGATACGCAGTACAAGATTGGCCAGATCAACCTCCCCACCACTGAAGCGCTCTATCGGGTACTTCACACCATCATCATAGATAAAGAAGTCAAACTCATTGCTCACCTCGATATGCTGGTACTTCCCACGCGTGATCTGGGCATACATCTCACTTGCCAACTGGCTGATACGTGGTGCGATCTTGGAGTTCACCTTGTTTTTGAACTCTCCCATAAAAAGCTTCAGTTTTTCGTAGTCGCTTTTGTCATCTATCTTTGTCTGGAGGGATTTTTTCTGCTCTTCGTTTCTATCCAGTTTCGTCTGTAGTGACCCGATCGCACCCTTGATGACCTCCTGTGTCTTCTCCTGCTCTCTTAATGACCTGTTTATCTCATCTTTCTCTCTGGAAAGGGCATCATAAAGCTTCTGCTTCTCTTCATGCACTTTCTCATCATACGTGTGTGCAGTAATGACCTTTTTCTGTTTCTCTACCGCCTCATTTGACTGCACGATAGAAGCTTCGATAGTTTTAATCTCTTTTTCGATGTCAGGGATCTGTTTGATAAGCCTTTCAAGACCTATGAGTTCGTTGTATTTCGGTTCTATCTTCTTTTTTGCAGCGATAACATCCTCATGCTCTTTTTTGTCATACTTCACATCAACCAGTTCTTCCAGCTCTTTTTTATTTCTAAGCTCTTTCTCTTTAATAGCGATAAACTCTTCCTGTTTACCCTTCAAAGTCCTTTCATCAGACGCCAGTACTTGAAGTTTTCCGCTTATCTCCTTCAAGGTTTTATCTATATTTTTCCATGCATCCTGCTCTTTGCTCTTTTGAGATACCAGCTTTTCAAGCGCATCCTTGCGCCGGCCTATCTCTTTGGTATGAGTATCATGGATGATAGTTTGAAGTGATGCGATCACACTGTCATACTCATCCAATAAAGGTCTGGTACATGTAGGACAAGCAGATTCCCTGCCCAATTCACCAATCTTATTGATCTTGCTACTGGTGTCATCCATAAGTCCCTGAAAGCGTGAGATCTCGTCGTTAAGTATTTTTTCTTCAGACTCAAACGCTTTTATCTGATTCTCTATGGTCTGCTGTGACCTGACCTGTTCCTCTTGCTGTTTGAGTAGCGTGGATTTTTCTCCTACTTTTTCAAGGAGGTTCTTGATCTCACGTTCTTTATCTCTATACTGATCTCTGAGTGCAGTCTGCTCTTTTTCGAGCCCTGCTTTATTTGAAAAAAGGACTTGTTGTTTCTGAAGTATCCCTAGCTTCTCCTCTAAAGCTTTATATTCCTCGATGAGATGCTTCTCTTTTTCGTATTGTTCTGCCTGATCCTGTAGCTTTTTGTGTTTTTCTTTATTATTAACCAAGCTATCATTTTGACTCTTTAGCTTCTGCTCCAAAAGAGAAAGATTATTGTTCAATTTCAAATATTCATCTTTGAGCGTTTGCATCGTTTTGAGTGTCTGAAAGGTACTTTCCACCTCTTTGCTTTTTTTCTCTAAAGCCTTTGTAATATCCCCGACCTCTTTAGAAACTTCTTTCAGTTCTCTGTTTTTGATCTTTTTCTCTTCGTTGATATCTTTCAGCTCTTCTTCACTCAGTAATATACTGCCGAAGTTTTTAATATCACGATTGAGGTCGGTGAGTCTTCCACGGATCTCCTGTTCTATCTTGTCGATCTTCTCCAGCCCCAAAAGCTTACGGATGATCTTTTTTCTATCCTCGCTTTTGAGTCCGCTGAGTGCTGTGAGTTCCTTTTGATTGGCAAAGACCGTATGCATGAAGGCATCTTCGCTCATACCGATGAGCTTGACGATGGAGTCTGTTACTGCTTTTACACCCTCACTGATCAACGCATCAGTATTATCATAGAGTGTAGATTTGGCTATCAGGGACTTTCCTCTAAGTTCCCTTACAACTTTATAGTTCACACCATCTATTTCAAATTCCAGAGAAACACTTACATTCTCTTTTTCACCCGCTTTGGCATTCTTGATGGTATCCTTTTCGCCTCTTATATTTCCATACAGTGCAAAGGAAACCGCATCAAAAATAGTAGACTTTCCACTACCGTTGCGTCCTATGATACCGGTAAGCCCTTCATAGAAGTCCAGTGTAAAATCTTGATACTTTTTATAGTTTTTGATCCTAAGGTTAGAGAGTATCATCACCAACCTCCTCATAGAGTGCAAACAGCTCTTTGGCTTTCTGAGTCAGTCTCTCCTGCTCCTCACTACCTTCTACACTCTCCTCAATATGAGAGATGAAATAAGACTCCAAAGAGACAGCCTCTATATCCTCGACTGCACCGCCTCCTTCCATGGCTTTAAATTCACGTTTTACCTTCACATGCAATGCTTTGTTGAAGATCTCACTGATCTCTTTGTTGGTGATATCGATAGAGGTGGAAGTGGTAAGGTTCATGAGCTTGACCTCGACCAATCCATCCTCTATCCCTGCCAAGTCAAGAGATGACATCTCCATTTCATAGTTATCGACGTCGATCGTAAACTCGAATGTCTTCCGTAAAGAGATCGTTTTATGCTCAATACCAAAGCCATCATCAAAGGTGACAAGCGCATACCCCTTGTCATCTCGTCTGTCACTACTGCTGGTTCGCTCAGTTGACCCGCTATAATAGACATTTTTATGCTTTCCTACTGCACCAAATCCGTGCCAGTGCCCTAAAGCTACATAATTCATCTTCTCAAAAATATCTTCTCTCTCTTTAGGATAGACCCACTCTCCAAACTCATGCATAAGATAGTGAGCACCTACAGAACAGTGCATCATCAGGATATTTTTCTTTGTAGGATCAATACTGTTTTCACATTTATCCAATTCACCGGGGGTAATACGGTCATCATTGATATGGGGTATCGCATGAAAGACGATATCTTCAAACTCCACCTTTTCATACTTTTGTTCAAATACCGGATAGACATTGTCCAAACTATGCAGTGCTTTAAGAATAGGCGAAGAGATAGAGGTACGGGGCGTAGAGTGGTTTCCTGCTATGATGACCAGAGGAATATTGGCTTGTTCCAGTCTTTTAAGCTGTGTAAGCGCAAAAGTGATAGCACGGTTGGATGGAGAAGCACGGTGAAAGAGGTCACCTGTATGTATGGCATAATCAGGTCGTTGTTCGATGATAGCATCGATCACTTGTGTGAAAGCATCATAAAAATCTGCTTCACGCTGGTTAATACCTTTTTCATTAACAATGTCCAGATCACTAAAACCAAGATGCGTATCACTGAAGTGTATAATAGTCAAATATTCTTCCCCATTTTCATTGCCTATATCGTATCTAGATTTTGATTAAAGAATATATACAAATAATTTTTTAAGGGGATACACTTTCCTCGTCTCACCTCTCCGGAGATTGTGAAAGAAACTATACAATCGCTATAAGATCATATTTATTCAGTATTGTTCCTACTTTGTCTTAGTTTTTCTTCAAGTGTTGGGGAAATATTGGTAAATCCACACCTTCACAACATCCAGATAAAGCACTCTAAATTCCATAATTCAAAAGATTAGTAGTATTAGTACCCTTGTCCTGTAGATACCCCATCTTTTTGTAGGCCTTTGTACGTTTGTTAAAACTGGCACGAAGCATTGGCATCTGTTCATCCACAAAGTCTATTGCTGTGCAGTGTTGACCTCTTCTTCCTATACGCCCCAGATACTGTATAACTCTTCCTGAAAAAGAGACAGGCATTGTAAAGACTATGGTATCTAAGTGGGGCAAGTCGATTCCCTCTCCAATATAACTACTTGTAGAAAGGATGATCCTTGCATCTTGAGCCTCTCTGATCGCTACTTTTTGCATCTTGTGTCTTAGACCTCCGTGTAACAGAGTAGAACGGATCTTTTTGGAATCAAGCATATGGTAGAGGATATTGAGGTGTTCTATACGGTCACTGAGTATAAGGATATGATTTTCGGGTAACTTTTGTATCTCTTGTATTATGAGCCTGTTACGTTCTTCATCTTCTGCCAGTTCATTTAAGATCAAGGCAAATTCTTCGTACCTAGACTCAAATGTTGTTGGTACTGAGATCAATCTATGTGTTACAGTTCGCTCCTGCCTCCTCTCAAACCCAACTTCTCCACACTGCATAAACATAATCGGATGCATCCCATCTTGACGTATTGGTGTGGCACTAAGCCCCAGTAGGGACTTACCTCTAAAACGTTTTAACGGTACTTCAAAGGAGACTGCTGGGATATGGTGCACTTCATCGACAATAACCTGCGTATACTCTTCTATAAGTTCAGGTCTGTTTTTGAGTGACTGAAAGGTAGCTACATCGATGTGTGATGTGATCCTCTTTTTACCTTTCCCCAGTTGTCCGATCTCTTTTTGATCTATCTTGAAATATTCACTCAGTCTCTCGACCCATTGTTCAAGCAGTGTGGTTTTATGTACCAGTATCAGAGTATTAAGACCCCGCTTGGCGATAATGGCAGAGGCAATGGCTGTCTTTCCAAATCCTGGAGGTGCTATTAGTATGCTGTAGTCTATTTTGATGAGTTGATTGAAAGCCTTCATTTGTTCATCTCTTAGTTTGAGATAAAATTGTTGTTTCTTTATGAATTGCGTGAAGCGTTTATCTTCTACTTGTAGTATTGCTTTATATCGCTCAAAAAGTCTCTTCACTTTTTGTATCAATCCTCTTGGCAGGATGATATAACGTTCATTGAGATCATAGGAGGTGATGACTCTGGGTGTATTGAACGTTGATTTTCGCAGGTTCTGTCTGATATAGAACTCTGGATTGGCAAAAGATGCCATTCTCTGAAGTCTATTGGTCACCTCTTTGGTGAGGTCTGCTTTTTCGATATAGAGGGCATCATAGAGTATGGCTTTGGTATGTTTAGGGAATACCAAGGATTTCTCTTCTTTAACCGCCCAGGGCATTAAGGTCTCTTGTGTTTTGTCATCGTATGAGATATGTGTTTTTAAAATAGTATTCAATTGTTTAATAGAGATACGTGTAACTTGTCTTAAAGTTAACCACTGGTCATGATAGGGTGTCAATGTATCGATATTGACAAAGACGGTTTTGTTCTCGCTGCGTGATCCATAGTGAAGAGGCAGTGCGATCAGGTTACCCAGTGCATCCGGAGCGACAAAGTCTTGATTGGGAAACATCCTGTCATAGCTTTTCATATCGATACCATAACTGATATCCATCGCTTTTGTAAGGATCATATCACCCAACCGCCTAACATCAACCGCTCTGACAGGAATTTCAAAAAAGTACCAAATATGCATACCGTTTCCCGACTTTGAGATCTCAAAGAGTGGTGAGAGTTGAAGTCTTTGGGAAACCGTATGGATCGCTCTGGCATCTTCAACAAAACTCTTTTTATCCAGATCGATCACCAAAAACTTTGCCATGACCTGATCAACTACCGCATAGGTACCTAGCCTTATCTTCCCCTCCAGGTGTTTGCGTATCACATCAGGAGTGACGGGCCTATAGTCTGTACCTTTAAAGGTATAAGCTTGCGGAAAGTATGCTTTCTTTGTACCGTCAGGGCTTATCCAGTAGGTGGCATAGACATCTTCCCGACCGATAAAGAGTGATCTGAAGAGAATTACTTTGTCCTCTTTACTCAATGTATAGCTTTGGGAGATCTGTTGTTTGAGTGTTTTAATCTCTTTTTCTATAGTGGCTTTTTGCGACTCAAGTTCTTTGAGCCTATAGTAGAGTCTGTCTAGCTGCATGCGATTCCACTAATACAAAAATCCAAAAAGCCATAGCGGTATCTTATTGCCTGATCCTATACTTATATCATCCGCAACAACATAGCTATTCGGTATTTCTTTGACCTGATCAAAACCTTTATCCTTCCCTCCCACTTCTATAGTATATTTTTTGGAGACAACGAAGTCTCCCTGCTTTGAGATATGAAGCGGATAGTGTGAAGCGACCTGATTAGCAAAGAAGGTCTCTCTTACAGTCCCGATCTCTGAATTTTCACAATAAGCGTAGAGCAGATTTGTATTGTTCAGGTAGATCTTGGCCGGTTTTTGTACTTTTTTGAGTCCAGTGATATTCTCATCGACAAGCAGAAGCATCTGTCCGTCATTGAGGTAGGAGATGTAGTCATAGAGCTTGACACGGCTGATCTCTGCCATGGTTGCGATCTTGGAATAATTGACCTCAAAAGGTTTGCTCTCACAGATTACCTCCAGGAGTTTTTTAAGTTTGTAAGTATACTTTTGCTCGATGAGACCCAAAGAGGTGAGGTCAAGATCGATAGTGAGGTTGATCGTATTGAGCAGGTTTTGGTAGTAAGAGCTTTTTTTGTCAAAGTAGAACGGATAGTAGCCTGTTTTTAAATAGGCTTGAAACTCTTTAAGGATCTCAAAACTATTATTATCTATAGACTTTGCTATTTTGATATGATCTTTTAGCACCTTTTCCGGCGTATAACTATCCAGAGAAAGCTTGTATTTTACTTCAAGGTACTCTCTGAAAGAGAAGCCATTGAGATTATAGAGAGTGACTCTTCTGCTTAGATCGCTCCTGGCACTCAGGATAGAAGTGGCACTGCTACTTGTAAAGATCACTTTGATATCAAAAAGGTCATAGATCGTCTTCAGATGTGAAGCAAACTCCTCGTAACGATGGACTTCATCCAGTAGCAGATACTCTCCGCCACTTTCTACAAACTCCTCAACCAGTTCGATCAGATCAATACCGCTTAAAAAAGGATAGTCCAGTGAGATATAGAGAGCATTGTTCCCGCGTTCTTGTAGTTCGCTTAAGTACTGAAAAAGGAGTGTTGTTTTACCCACACCTCTTGCTCCGAAGACAGCGATCATCTTATCATCAAAGTCTATGGTGCCATAGAGATATCTTCTGTAGGTGACAGTAAAAGACTTTTGCAGTCTGCTCTGGTATTTTTTAATCTTATCTAACATGAAGAACCTTTTTGTAAGTGTTTATTATCATTTACAATATTAGGATATTTCTACTTTGTAAATGTTTATATACAAATACAGTTTTAGATACTCCTTACATATAAAATACCGCAACGTCTTCTACCAAGCTCTCTATTTCCAACAGACCGTTTATCCCTTCATAATCTCTAGTACTGAAGTATCTCCAGTGCTTTGCCTATCCGCATATCTACATTTGAGAAGATTGTTAGGTACTGTACAGGTTATAAAGTGCGGATGTGTAGGTTCATATATCTTGCACCCAAGGGTATTTTCTCACTTGTACTCACGGTATATCTACTTCTTCCCATGGCTACAATAGCATGATTCATTCATTTTGTATGCAGGTTCTCCTATACACTCCCACGAAATCGTGGGAGCGAACAAAAAAATGAGCTTGTGTGGGAGCTAAAGAAAGTGATCCATGCTGATCCTGCCGCAGCAATAGGAGGATAAGATGGACACACAAGGTATTCGTGTTGAAAATCTGGTTAAAAAGTTTGGTCAAGGCGAAAGCCTTGTCAATGTGATCGATGGAGCTTCTTTTGTGGTCAATAAAGGCGAACTGGTCGCACTCATTGCGCCCAGCGGCGCTGGAAAAACTACTTTGCTGATGATGATCGGCTGCGTGCTTGAGCCTACTTCGGGCAAGATATGGCTTGGAGAAGAAGCGGTTTACAATGACCGCTGGCTAGGAAATGATACCCGCCGCATCCGCCGTGAAAAAATAGGCTTTATCTTTCAATCGCATTATCTTATTCCCTTTATGAATGTGATTGAAAATGTGACGCTTTTGCCGCAAACCAATGGCTTATCCAAAGAAAAAGCAGAAGCTAAGGCCATGGAATTACTGCACTATTTAGAGATCGCAGAAAAAGCAAAATCCATGCCTTCGCAACTTTCCGGTGGACAAAACCAACGGGTTGCGATCGCCAGGGCACTCGCAAATGAACCGGAAATCATACTCGCGGACGAGCCAACAGCGGCATTGGACGCGGAGCGTTCCGTGAGTGTCGTGAAAATGCTTAAAAAAATAGCACAGGAACAAAACGTTGCTATCATCATGGTGACGCACGATGAGAGAATGCTTGCTTACTGTGATAAAATTTTGAAGATCGAAAATAAAAAAATCGTTATCTCGGAAACAAAGAATAATGAACATATCGTTTAAATTATTCCTCGTCTCACCTCTCCGGAGACTGTGATGCAGACACTATGATTTTGTTTCTTGGGTATTGCTTACACCTTCGGAGAGACTGTGAATGAACACTGAAAGTTGAATCGCCATAACATCTATTGTCATATCATACAGAGTGATATGCATTTCCAACGAGGATGTTGGTAACGAGACCTGAGATCCTTTACCTTTCATATCTCTCCCTACATCCACACTACACACTACTTTTACTACAATAGGTAAAAGCCATAATATGCGATAGGATAAAAACTGACAAATGCAGAGGGGATCAAAAATGACAATGGATGAACTGAAGAAATATGACGGACGCAATGGGGCAAAAGCCTATGTTGCTTATAAGAACAACATCTATGATGTGACAGAGAGCCCATTTTGGAAAGAGGGCCAACATGAAGGCGTCCATTTCGCGGGAGCAGATCTGACCGCCCAGCTTGCTGGTGCTCCTCACGGAGAAGAAGTCTTCAAAGGGTTTCCCGTCGTGGAGAAGCTTGAAGTGCCTGAACCTCAGAGCGGCAAGACGAACGCAGCGTCAACGGAGAACAAAGAGAAACTCAAAGCGTGGTATCATCGCCATCGCCCCCACTCGATGACGGTCCATTTCCCTATCGCCCTGCACCTCTTTGCGGCAGCGATGGATCTTCTGTTTCTGTATGATCCCAAAGAGGCCTATGCTCTGAGTGTCTTTTATCCTTTTTTTGCCGCCATCCTGATGGGATTGGTGGCTATGGTTCCCGGCATCCTGAGCTGGTGGATCAATTATAACTTTTCAGGATCCCGCCCCTTTCTCATCAAACTCTACCTCTCTCTTGCTGTACTCTTCCTGGGAGTTCTCAATATTATACTCTATATAAACGATCCGATGATCGTCTACCATGATTCTTCAACGGGGATCACCTACCATACCATCGTCCTCTTTACCGGTCTCAGTGTCATTATACTGGGGTACTACGGGGGAAAGATCACTTGGGGAAATGGAACAAAACCTGTCAAAACGGAAGAACAAGCACAAGAGATCTCTCCTACCCAGCCGCTCCATCATGCAAAAGAACAGACCGTGCAGAAAGTGGTCAACGACCGGCGCCCCCTCTCTTTCCTGATAGGCGGACCGGCGGGTTCGGGGATCGACACGATAGAAAAAATACTTACCCATGCGCTCAAGGCAAGCGGATACTACGTATTTTCGACCAAAGAGTATATGTCACGCGTACGGGGAGGAAGCAACTCCACCCTGATCCGTATCAGCGATAAACCCCTCAAGGCACCCGTCTGGGAAGTAGATCTCTCCATCGCACTGGATGAGATGGCGCTGGAACACATGCGGGAGCGGTATACAGAAAAGACTCTGGTAGTGGCCGATGCAGACAAAAGGGATACCCTGCCGAACCTCATTGCTGTTCCCATAGAGGAACGCGCCAAAGCACTGGGCGGACGCCGCTATGCCAACACCTTTATGGCAGGATTTGTCTTCGGAGTGCTGAAGCTGGAGTTGGATACCCTGCTTGCAAGTATCGACAACTACTTCAAAGAGGATAACGAGAATATCAGAGCAGCTCAGGAAGGCTTCAAAGAGGGGTCAGCGGTCCAATACCATACGTTACAAGAACTTCCCCGAAGCGACAAAAAAAGCCTAGAGGCACTGCACCTGATGGACGGCACAACCGCCTGCGGGTTTGGCTTCCTGGCAGGAGGATGCACTATGGTCACCTCCTACCCCATGTCTCCCTCCACGGGTGTGCTCAACTTCATGGCAGAACGCTCCAAGGAGTTTACGATCGTCGTCGAACAGAGTGAAGATGAGATCGCCTCGCTGAACATGGTACTGGGAGGATGGTATGCCGGTGCCCGTGCGATGACCACTACTTCCGGCGGGGGGTTTGCACTGATGACCGAGGCGCTGAGTCTCAGCGGGATGACCGAAACCCCGGCGGTGATCTATCTGGCACAGAGGCCGGGGCCGGCGACAGGGCTGCCCACCCGCAGCGAACAGGGTGATCTCAATATGGCGATCTATTCAGGCCATGGACCATTCGCACGTATCGTACTTGCACCGTCCACGCTGGAGTCATGTGTAGAGTGCGGCTACCTGGCTTTTGAGCTGGCGGACCGCTACCAGGTGCCGGTGATCCTGCTCAGCGATCAATATCTGGCAGACTCGATGAGCACCCTGAAGCGGATCGATTTTTCCCATTATCGGCCGGAAAACCATATCGTCCAAAGCGATGAGTCGTACCGTCGCTACAGAGATACACCCGATGGTATCACTCCGCGAAGTGTCCCCGGCTTTGGCGAAGGATTGGTCTGTGCGGTGGGGGATGAGCATGATGAAGCAGGACAGATCACCGAAAGCCATCAGACACGCATAGAGATGGTCCACAAGCGTGCACGCAAACACGAAGCGCTCCTTGAAAGTGCGCTGATGCCAAACATAGAAGGAGAGGGTGAGATCGCCGTTATAGGCTGGGGGTCTAGCTACGGGGCGATCAGCGAGGCATTGTCACGGATGGATGACCCGCGCCTTTGCCATATCCATTTTGAGTGGGTATATCCTCTGGCAGAGAAACAGCTGGAGCTGCTTACAGGATACAGGCATAAAATTGTTGTAGAGAACAATGCCTCGGGGATGTTCGCAGACCAGCTCAAACTTCATGATATCAAAGTTGACAGGAAGATACTACAGTACAACGGTTTTGCGTTCTTTGCCGACCAGTTGGCACAGATGATCGAAGAAGAGATAAAGGAGTTATGATGCCTACCTCATTTGACAGAGAAAACGTGGACGTCGCATGGTGCCCGGGATGCGGGAATTTCGGTATTTTGAAACTGGTGAAAGGGGTGCTGGAGGAGCTGCAGCTGGAGAAGCAGCATACCGTCATCGTCTCGGGGATCGGGCAGGCAGCCAAAACCCCCTACTATATCGATACCCATATGTACGGGGTGCTCCACGGCCGGGCACTCCCTGTCGCCACTGCGATCAAGGCCGCCAACCCGGGCTTGACCGTCATTGCAGAGGGGGGTGACGGGGATATGTACGGCGAAGGGGGAAATCATTTCCTCCATACGCTCAGGCGCAACCCGGATATCGTCCATATCGTCCATAACAACATGGTCTACGGGCTGACGAAAGGCCAGGCCTCCCCTACCTCACAGAGAGGATTTGTCAGCAAAGTACAGGTAGGAGGCGTGGAGAATGAACCTTTCAACCCGCTCAGTGTCGCACTCTCTCTGAAGGCGGGATTTGTCTCGCGGGTCAATATCGGGAACTACACCCATGCCAAAGAGGTCTTGAAGGCCGCATTTTTGCACAAAGGGTATGCCCTGGTGGATATCTTCCAGCCCTGCGTGGTTTTCAACCGAGTCAATACCTATCAATGGTTCAAAGAAAACACCTATCTGCTCGATGAGAGCTATGAGCGTTCCAATTTTGAAGAGGCCCTCAAAAAAGCCTATGAGAGCATGCCAATGCCGCTGGGGATCATCTATCAGAACAGCGAGAATCCTGCTACGTTTGAAATGCATGTCAGAGGGGAGGAGAGATGCCCGCTTCATGAAGTCAGGCATGACCAAGGAAAGATACAGGAGCTGTTTGAAAAGTATTAGCGGTCACACTGAAACAGCACAGCGCCAAAGAAAGAAACTACTCTTCAAAGATGATGATATCGTAACTGCTTTTGGCTACAAGCGCTTTGCTCGTATGTACCGAACCGTGGCGGTTGACTTTGCGCAGCTCTTCTCTCAGCTGGTCGATCTCATCCTGCATCTCATCGATCTGCTCTTTGAGTTTCAGGGCAACATCGACGCCTGCGAGATTGACCCCCATCTGCCTGGTCAAACGCAATATCAGTTTCATCCTGTCGATATCACGCTGCGAATAGAGTCTCATCCGCCCGCTGGTACGTGAGGGTTCCACCAATCCTTCGCGTTCGTACTGACGCAGTGTCTGAGGATGGATATCGAGCATCGTTGCGACTACGGAGATCAGATATACAGGTTCATCATAACTGTGCATGGTATTTTCCTTTCTTTGCTAATTTACCTAAAAGCAAAGCTTCCAGGTACGCATACCGTCCTCAGCGGACAGCTCACAGCACTTGTGCTGATTTAAAGCTTCTCTTCTAGAAGCCTCTTTAGTTCGCTGTCCATGCTCTCTACATCAGGGAGGATCACATTGGCAACCAGATAGAGATCGCCGGTAAGCGCTGTTTTTCTGTTCGGTACCCCCTTCCCTTTGAGTCTGAACTTCTGGCCGTTCTTCGTATTTTGCGGCACTTTCAGGGAAACCTCTTTTTCCGGGGTATCCACTGTGATCTTGCCGCCAAAGAGCGCTTCCTTGAGAGGCACATCAAAGGTCTTATAAAGGTCATCGCCTTTTCTTTCATACTCTTTTGACTCTGCTACCTCTACCTGCAGCAGAAGATCACCGGCCTGCCCCTGGTACTGCTTTCCTTTGCCTCTGACGCGCATCGTCTCGCCGGATTTGATACCTGCAGGGATCCTGATATCAAAATTCTGTCCATTGACCGACACATTGTGCTTGCCGCCGAGAACCGCTGTCATAAACGGTACGGTGATCTTTGCCTGCATATCAAGATTCAATCCGCCGAAACCGCCGCCAAAGCCGCCGAAACCACCGAAGCCGCCACCGCCAAAGCCGCCGGCACCGCCGCCGAACATCTGTCGAAGGATTTCATCCAGATCCACCCCTGCACCCTGGCCGCGTGCAAAATCATGGAAATTCTGTCCGCCGAACATCTGGTCACCGAAGCGGTCATACTGCGCCTTTTTCTCCGGATCGCTCAATACTTCGTAGGCTGCATTGATCTCTTTGAACTTATCCTGCGCAGACTCTTCTTTGTTGATATCCGGATGATACTGACGTGCAAGTTTTCTGTAAGCTTTTTTGATCTCATCGGGAGTCGCATTTTCGCTGACACCGAGCGTTTCATATAAACTTTTTGACATAGACGTTCCTAAAAATTTAATTGAATCTTAATTTCTATTTATTATATCAAAATAGTTTAGTCTATGTCAATCAACCTTATGCGCTATTATGGCTTTTTCGGTAGGTACATCACCGGTTTATATCCCTCTTGCATCAGCTTTTCTATCCCTCCGGCAAGGTTGATGACATCATACCCCAACTCATAGGCAAGAAATTTGGAGATCTCCGAAGTACGGCTTCCTGTACGACAGATAAGCGCAAACTGCTCATCTTTCTTTACCACACTGTTCAACTGTTCAAGAAAAAGCGGGATATTGAATCTCCCCTGCTCATCAAAAAACATGATCGGATAAGAACCCTCGATGATACCGGTCTCCCTCCATTCCCCCGGGGTCCTCACATCGATGATCTTGATATCGTTTTTCAGGAAATCTTTGCTTGCCCAGACATTTTTGAGCTCTGCAAAAGAGAGATTGAACATGACAAGAAACAGGATAATAATTCTCATTACATTACCTTATTAATTTTGCGCTATTGTAGCCTATGGAAGTAAACAGTAGCTATAATAGCATATGAATTTTATCCAAGTCACCGATATCGGCATCCCGGAACTGAAGATCTACCACCAGATGAGAGAAAATGCCTTCAAAGAAGACGGCAGTTTCATCGCAGACAGCCCCAAGGTGGTCAACCTCTTACTCGAACAGGATATCGAGATCAGAAGTATCTTTGCTACGCAGGAGTATTACGATAAGTATGCTGATCTGATAGAGACAAAAGTGATACCGGCACTTTATGTCGCTTCCAAAGAGGTGATGGAAAAGATCGTAGGACACACGGTACACCACAACGTCATGATGCACGCCATCCGTCCTGCCCCGACACCGCTTAGTCAACTTAATGATCATATCATCATGCTCGATGAGATCAGCTCCACTCAAAATATCGGTGCGATCGCCAGAAGCGCCGCTGCGCTGGGTGTAAGATCCTACCTGCTTCCCCAGCAGGGCCCGCACCCTTATGCCAGACGAGCCGTGAGGGTTTCCATGGGGCATATCGGACTGATGGAGTATCACCTCTACGAAGATATCTACGAGACGATCAGGGAGCTCAAAGCACTGGGGTACAGAGTCTATGCCGCAGAGGTGACCGAAGACTCTACACCTCTCTCACAGGTCAAGATAGCCGGTAAGTGGGTGCTGCTGATGGGCCATGAAGGAAAAGGGATCGCCAGAGAGATACTCGATATCTGCGACGAAGTCGTCACCATCGAGATGGAAGAGGGGATCAAAAGTTTCAATGTGAGCGTGGCAGCTTCTATTATGATGTATCGGTTTAGGCACTCATTTTAACTCTGATATCAACTCGGTTCTCATAAATAATCGTATTTTGTTGTTTGGCTTGTGGTTGTGATATTGTTGAAGAAACACTGCTTGCTGTTTGTGATAAAATAACCAAATTAACGCCTTTTTGACTTGCTAAAGATTTTATCTCATTGCAATCATTCTCTTTAGCTACGATATAAACAGTTGCATCCACTTTTCGATCAAGTGCGTTTATGGCTTGTTTTACTGTTGCGATATTGACTGCCTCGCTTTCACCGACAATGCCTAACTGTTTTGCATTTCCAGACTCTAGCATATTTTTTATATCTTGTGCCGTTTTTGTTAGTTCTCCCATCCCCATAGCTCCAAGCATCATTTTTTCAGATAAAAAATTACCTGGAGCCGGTACTTGGACAATATATAATTTAGAAGTATTATTGGATGCTTTAGCTATCGTTTTTAGATCTTGCTGTATATTTGAATCTGCATAAGAAAATCCTACAAACAGTACAAGCATGGTTAAAAATCGTTTTATTTTCATCTTTTATTCCTTTGATTTATGGTTGACAAACAGGATATGTTTTATATATCTTGTGTTTACATGGATTGCTTTCAAGCCTTCGTTTTATACTTCTATTTGGAATTTTGTCCCAAGGCAGAGAACATGCTGTGGTATTTGGTTTGTATTTGCATACTAAATTGGTATAATCATCAATAACCGCTGAAAACCCTGATTTTATCATACACAATTCTCCCAAAGCATCTGAATTTATATCTTGACTATCATCAAACGGATAATATAAGCCGCACTCCAGCATTGCTTTTTGTATTTCAAGATTTGTTACATTATCTTTTTCCCAATATGAATAATAAGGGGCCTTGCCATAAGGCGAAAAACATCCTCGCATAGATTTTGTTGTCAGACATTTTGATACATTTGGTCCAAAGTATTCCACGTCGGTACAGCCATTAATAGATAAATAAATGCATATAACTAAAATAGAGTTTATATATTTGATCATTTTGTTCCTTTTCATGGCTTACAGACTTCAGATTCAGGGTATATTTCAGTACACCACTCACTATTAAGCCTTCTTTCAACACTTCTGTCAGGCACAGGTCCGTATCTGGTATCGGGTTTGAGTTGAGTAGGTGCTTTGATGTAGCCTTTACCGTCATAGTAGTATGCTTTTGAGGTAAATCCCGATTTTATCATGCATTGTCTTGGAAACCAGCGGGTTTTTAAGGTGTATTCTCGCGTCCAAATTACTCGATAATCATCTTTGCAATTTCCTGTAGGCGTACAATATCCGCATTCCAACATTGCTTTTTTAACTTCAAGAATATTTTCTGGTTTGAAAAAATCCTTTTCACTCCATCCGATCTTAAAAAAAAATGGTGGATATTTTTTGTCATTTTTTTCAATTCCAGTTGGATTATGGCAACCATATAAAAATAATAAATTAAATATAGCCAAAAGATTGTAGATCTTTTTCATGATTAATTTCCTTGTTGATTTGTTGCGGGTACAGGCAAGCCTCTAACAGGTACAGCATGATAACTATTTATCAGCTCATTCCTCACATCTAATGGCAAATAAGGTCTAAAATTCTCGTCTTTTACTCTATAGAGATTATGGCTGGTGTTAGCTTGTCCGATTGCTGCGCGTAACATCTCCAAATATAGATTGCTATCACTTGGTATACTTCCACCTGTAGCCAAATTACCACCAATATATGTGCCGACAGGATCGGCTACATGATTATAAAGTGTTACATAATTTTGTGTTCCATCGCTTGTGATATAAAGCAAATTTGCCATATCTTGCGCATTATACGCAGGACCAAAAAGATTAATACTTGTTGCATCTAAAACATTTTGTCCGTTAGCCGCCAAATACTCTATTGCACTACCAACTGTTAAACTTCCTCTACTATGAGCATTGACATCGAGCCCGATTTCACCATATTCGTTCATATAGTTTCTACTCATTTAACTCTTTTATATATTTACCTCTATATGACTGACAATGTATTGAATTGTTATTTGGTTCACATATACTTTGATATCCTGTGCCATATCCTTTGTCTGTAAAACCTCTAGGGAAAAATTTATAGCCTTTTTTAAGCATACAAAGATCAAAGTTATCTCTCACGTTTAAATATGAATATTTTAGCTGTCTACTAACTTCTCTACACTGTTTTTTGTCAGCCATTAGTTCTTCATATCCAATGCCAGACAAACGATATTCCATCCAATTGCGTCCATCGCCTCTATCTATATGGACTTTTTTATATTCCAATTTCATCCATTCTTTTGCCCATAATAATTCACTTGGCGGAATAGGACTATCTATTGTCATTAAATCCCGATGCGAACAGCCCAAAAAAGCAAATGATACGAAAAAAATAAAATATTTTTTAAACATTAACTACCTCCTGTGTTATTTGTAGGTTCTACTATAGTAGGAGTATTTATTATGCCATTACCCCAAGCACTATCCGATCTTATTCTTAATTCATTGTCGTCTCCGGTCAATAAATATATAGGCGGTAAAAATCCTACATAACTACTATGCGAATATGGAAAGCCGTAACTATCCAATCCGCCAGTCGCAGGATTAAAACCTATGTATAATCCTACTAAATCTGTTGCATGGGTAGAATATTGAACTGCGCCCATACCATTTGTTGCTGTGTCTACCAAATTTGCCATATTTTGGGCATTTGCTGCTGCACCATTAAACGTTACTGTTCCTATAGGAAGATTTGTTAACCCGTCATTCAGTAAGGCTGCTACTGCTATATAGTATGTCATTGAACCTCTGCTATGATTTACACTATTTACTATAACCCCTTGATCTTGAGCAATGAACATAATCTCCTGATTTGTAATTTCGGCATTTGTAAGAGGCAATGCACCGTCTAAAAATTCATTAGTTTTATCATATAAGGCATAAAGCATTTCCGCAACAGGACTTCCTGTTTCAGGATTATATATCACATAAACCCCTTGATCATTTGCCTCATCATTGCTTTGTTGTGCTGCATTTGCCAAGGCATAGTCCAAACTATTAAATATTCCATTATTAAATATATAAATTTGTCCGTTTACCGCTTTCACATCCGATAGCTCGACCTTAACAGGATGGCAATTTTGTCCACCTTCGTCGCATTGCTGGAATTGTATCTGATGAGGAATCACAAATGCTGACTGATAAAATAAATCAACTTGACTTATGGCAACTTCTGACACATTATTGTTAAATCTTCTTTGTATCTCTATATCATCAACCAATGCTTCATAGTCTATCTGCTCAAGTGCAGTATTTGCATTTGTTGTGTCATTATTAATGCTTGAGATAGTTTCCTCAGCACTTTTCCCTGTAAGCGATAACTGTGCTTCATTATTTGTTATTCTGATATTATCCGTATTGATAGTACTATACGTAGTCGAAGTATGAGGCTCGCTCTCATCGGCACTATCCATAAGGTTTCTGCCAATTGCTTTTGCGATAGTATATTTACTTCCAAGATCATTTGTTGAGAGACTGTATCCTGCGCTATCAACACTCGCGTTTGCATAGTTTTCTATATCTTTAATTGCAAGCGTTCCTGTAGAGAATGAATTTAGATTATCATCTTCTGCTTTCTGGGTACTGATGATGATACCACCTATCAGGTTTGTGTCATTGACCACACTCACATCATATCCTTTGTCTCCTGCTATGATACCGCTTTGTTCATTTACAGATGCATAGTCGGCATCTATGTTTGATTTACTTGCACTGCCGCTTGCAGATCCCCATCCTGCACCTACCGTTATTTGCCCGCTGATATTTTTTTGTTGACTGTCATAAGTAGATGTATCTTGCAGGCTTTCTATATTCAGGTTTGACGTAGTTAGCTTGACACTATCTCCAAGCACTTGTCCGCCTATGATATTTGTAGTATCGCCTGCTGTAATGGTTGTAGTTCCCAAGAGTGAACCTACATGTGAATTTGTATATACCGTGCCGACTCCATCAACTTTGCCTTTGCCTACATTGCCTCCTAATGTAGCCCCGATTGCTCCAGCGCTTATGACTGCCCCGGCGTTCCAACCGCTTGATTTGTTTGTAGAGTGCTGCTCATCGTAGCTAGCGGCTGCTAAGATGTTAATATCATGGTCGCTGCTTAGTGTAGTTGACGATGTACCTGATATGTTTGAGCCCACTATATTTATATCACTCTTTTCTTTATCGCCTGTCGCTTTCAAGGTTACATTTTCCCCGCCTACTGTGCTGGATACTACATTTGTACCTTCATATATGGTAGTGCTTTTAGATTGCGATGAACCTACGGTTACCGATAGACTGGCACCCGTAGCACTTGCTGCATCTTGGATGGAAGTTACGTCTGACAAACCTTTTAATGCGCCGATCGCATTTTTAGCTTGATAGGCATCCATTGCCGTATTTGCAACCGCCATTGCATTTACTCTGGTATTTTTACTTTCACCGATGTCTGAGGCAGATGTTACCGCATCACCAAGGGCATTTACCGCAGGAATGCTTAGTGCAATTGTAAGGCCTGATTGTTTTGATTTGTTCACGGTACTTCCGCTGTATGTCTCCTTTCCTGCTTCGATATTTATCTTTTTGGCTTGAATCGCAGTATCTCCACTTGCTACAAAGTTGCCATCTTCGTCTGTATGTCCTGATATTACATCAGAAGCAACCTGATCGTACTCATTGCCTGCCGTTATGATCGTATCACCGTTTAGGCTTCCTGTCATAGAGCCTGCAAGTGTTGTGGATGAGTTTCTGTTGTCTGTTGAAGTTTGAGATTTGCCAATTGTTACAGATAATCCTCCATTTAACTACTTATACAATGCTGATTTTTTGACATAAAGCTTAATATTGACTCTTGTTCCTGGATAAAGTTCACACCATTCGTCATCAATGCACCATTTTATTGGAAGAATCCTATATTTCATATAATTTGGACCGGACACATTATCGTATATGACATATTTTCCCAATTCATCCTTTTTATAATAAAACTGATTTGGGTCATCTTGCCAATCATCTATTATTGGTTCTTTGGCTTTTTTTATACACTCTTCTTTAGTAATATTTGACATAAATAGTATTTGATACTTAGTTAATCCAATCTCTTTTTTTCTTTTTTCCAAGGCTTCTTTTGATCTATCATCATCTAAAAAAACATTCCGTCTATCAAAACACTTCTCGGGATCTCGTGTTCGTTTTTTGTTTTCCATATATCGTTCTTTGGTCCAATTTTTATGCCAAAATTTGCCATTTAATCTTATTTTATATAAGTCATCATTTGGAATCTCATTTCCTTGATAGTCATAATATTTAATTATATATTTATCTCTCCTTTTTTCGGTAGAGGCGCCATAGTCTTTTGTGCTGCCTCCGAGCTTTCTGCTCTCTTTATTTGCTGGATTGATATACCATTTTTCTGTATAAAATCCAGAAGAAATTGTTTTAACGTTTGAAGTGCATCCTGTTAAAAGCATAAAAACTATCAATAAAGAAAAAATATGATTCATTGCTTTACCTCCTCTTTATTTGTACCGCTACTTGCACCATAGTTTTCTGTACTATGACCAGGTTTTGTAAATATTTTCCAAGGTGTGAGGATAATTAATGGATCGCCTACTATATCACCTTCGTTTTTTTCAATATCATCTAATGAAATGTTAAAAATATCATTAACCGTTGAGCTGAGCATTGGTGCCCCAAAGCTATGATAATCTACATCTGGATTAGGATTGTATTGAGCTATCAAATGAGCTTGAGAATGTAAATATATATCAGTCCAGTTACTTTGATTTTGTGTTTCGTCTATTTGTTTACTAATTCCTGTTTGCCATAAAGGTAGCAAATCTATTAAAGCTTCTATCAAATCCCCAGCAATTCCGCTAGATGGGTTATAAGCATTTTGAAATGAACCTGAACCTATGAGATTATATCCACCTTTCATGGCATCTTCAGGGCCATAATTTAGTATCCCATTAATATATAACTTAGTGCTATCATTATCCCCTTGCACGATAAATTGGTTATCATGTTCACCAAACCAAATAGGTACATTTCTTAATAGGCCTCCATTATTTTGTTCCGACGGGAGAGTATCCAGGCTTAGCATGGCTACAGCATTCCACACAATACCAGCACCTGATTCTAAAACATTGTCACTATGAGCATCAGGAAGAGTATCGGCAATTGTTTTCATATTCTCATCCATATCTTTATACTCTTGGGCCATCTGTTCTCTGCCATCTTCTGTAAACATCCTCATATCTATAGTTGCACTTACATCACTACTCACTCCACCAGAGTATAGTTCTTTTGCTAGATTGTCTGTGTTGCGGTTGAGTTTAGTCGTATCATCAGAGTTTTCTTTATCTGTTATAGTTAGATTACCTGCTCCTATGGTTGCAAGTGTTTTCTCTTTGGAGTAGCTTATGCCACTTGATGCATCATATGTTACACTACTTGCATTTGGTAATGTTTCTCCTTGTTTGTTTTGATTGAGAGATACTCCACCACCTACTGATGTATTTGTACTATAAGAGGTAGAGTTTAGATTGGAGAATGTTAGAGTATTTGTAGTGAGGTTAAGGTTACCGTTATCTACAAAGTTACCATTTTCATCATAATATCCTGCAGCTATGAGTGAGCCTTTTAGATTTGTGTTGCCACCTACAGTTATATCTGCATTGTTTGCTGTGATGCTTGTTAGGACTACTTGTTTAGAAGTTGTAGAGCCACTATTTACTCCTCCTCCTATATTGCCACCTGCTATATCAGAGCTGGTTCTTACTCCTACTGTATTGTTTAGATTCTTTTGTTCTGCCGTTGTTTTACCTGCATAATCACTATCACTACCAAAGCTAGTTCCTACGCTTATATTGTATCCGTTAGAGTTAGAACTATATTCATCCCTAAGCGATTCTACATTGAGATCGTTTCCTACGAACATATCTAGGTTATCAGCTCTAACGGTTGCACCTTTAAAGGTTGCATCATTGGTTACATTTAAGAGCATATTAGTAGCTAGTAGATTTGAATTATTATTTGTGAGACTATCTATATTGTTATGTTGTTCTCCATATCCTAGAGATACACTTGGTCCAGTAGCTGCTCCATACACTGTAACTGCTATGCTTCCATTGATAGATTTGTTATCCATCTCTTGATTAAATGTATCTTGAGATGCTAGAACATTGAGGTCATGTGTATCTATGATGAGATTATTTGCTTCTACATTTGAGCCTTTTATGGTGGTATGTGTAGCCATAGTGTTATCTGTAAACATAGCTATAGTATCGGCATTTAGATTTGAAGCAAGAGAAGTAGTGCTTGAAGTGTTAGTTTTTGTTCTTGAGCCCTCTACATCTAGAGCAACTCCTACATTAAAGCCCCAAGTTCCACTACTAGCTGCTGCGGTTGCTATTTGTTTAGCTACAGCTAGATTTGCAGATGCTAGATTTGCAGTAGCTGCCCCAACTGCTGCTATTTGATACTTTTCTTGGTCTTTGACATTTTCTATTAAGTCTTCTAAATCTCCTATATCTTCAAAGTCAACACCAATGACTCCATTTTTATAATCAGCTTTTAGTTGAACAGTGATGAAATGAGGTAGGTTATGGGTAGTCATGTCAAATCTTCATAAAATTTAATCACATTATTGATTATGTCTTCTAGAGTATCTGAATTAATTACAACTTCTTCTATGTCGTCTTTTTTAAGCATAGTAAGATTTAAAAAATTTTCATTGTTATTTAAAAATTTTTTTATTAATAATATTCGTACTGAATTGTCATTTTTAATAGCAAAAACTGGCAAATTGACTCTACTTAAAAAATCCACATCTATCTCGTAATCATAATCTTCATCTTCATATAAATCATTTGGATATTCATCAAACTCTTTTTGAGAGTTAAATGCATATGCGGGGTATCTAGCTTTTAAAAGGTACTTTGACAATTCAAGTTTGTCTTTTTCAAATAGTTCTTTATTAAATTTAGGCTTTAATAATATCTTCGTTAAATCATGAATATTTGTATTTAAAGTTGATACATACTCATAGAACCTAGACGGAAATGGGGTAGAGTTTATATAAAAACAAATAAATCCTTCCACAAAAGAACCATTGCACCAATTTTCCACTCTATCTATATATATTGAAAAACTATCTGGATTTCCAAAAATCATTTTCTTAGTTCCTCATTGCTAGGTAACTGTGAAATGATATTTTCGAGAGTTCCTTTTGGAAATCTAGTTTCTCTAAAAGTTTCTCCGAAATCCTCACTATAAAATAGTCTTTCTTCATCTCCAGAGTAACCTATCCATAACTGTAAGCAATTAGCATCACATTCTTCTCCAAATTTATCTCCCAATTCAGTCATTTCTATTGTAAAAATTTCTAATTCTTCCACATAGTCTAATTCTGTTTCATAATCTATTCTAGCGAAATCAACCTCTCTATCGCCAAGCTCTCTATCGCCAAATTTCTCAAAAGACTCGCCTGCTAAAGACCATTTAGTATGAAGACAAGTCTTTAGATTTGAAAAAACTGTTCCTAATGTAAAATTATTTGCAAATTTCTTTGGAAATAGTTCATTTTCGATAATAAAGTTGATATTGCCATAGACAAAACTTTTATCTTCTGAATAAAAGTGAATATCCCACATTATCCCAAGTTTGTATTTTTCATTATATATAATCACAATAACTCCTATTATTTTAGTAATTTATTTTTCTTTTGTTCTGGAAAAGCTTTTTTTAATAATGATTTTGTCTTATTATTTGGTTTTAGTGGGGCATTAGCATCACTGCTTGCACCAGCCCAATGCCAACCATCGGCAGAGTTAGAATCTGTGAATTGATGAATGCTACCATCATCCCCAAAAGCAAACCGTTTATCCTCTATTTGCTTAGAATTCTCAAACAATTCCAAAGAGTTCTTAGGCTCTATCCCTGCATTGCCCCTATTGCCATTTTGTCCTGCTGTATGTTTTGAATTTGATTTATAATTTAAGCCATTTTTTGCGGTTACTACATCAGGAACAGGCAATGGAGAACCTTTCCCACTCCCCTCAATTTTAGTGAATTTTGGCTTAATAAACTCTTCGGCTTGTTTAGCCTCCATTATCATTGTTTTTCCATCTACGGTATTAACGAGTACAAGTTCTTTGGATTTTAATCTTTTTACTATCTGATCTGCTGCTTCTTTGTTCATATGTGTTTTTTTCAAAAGCATGTTCATGAGAGCTTCATCAGTCAAACCATTTTTCATCAATTCATCAATCATTACTATGGTTGCTGTTGCAGGATGTAAGTCCGCCAATGGAAGTCCTGTTACTGGTTGTTCATCAACATCTGGTGTATTGGCATACAAACTTAGTCCTAGAAGTAACAATACAACAGGGTTGTTGTCTCCTTGTGTCTTATCCAATCCTTCAAACTCTGCATTATTAGCCAATACACTATCACTTGGTGTTACAAGAGGATTTGCTGTTGTTGAAAGTGAACCATAATCATTTTGAGAAAGGATAAAGTCTGTATAGTCTGCTATACTTTCTCCAAAGTCTTGAGCATAAATAGCTCTATCAGTTCTCATCTCTCCTTCTTGACTAAAGTCCCAATTATCTTGGTCATCCATAGCTCTTTGTGTTTCAGTTCCAGCAGTTGAGAGAAGGTCATAATTACTAAGATTATATAAGTCATTTATATATCCCTCTCCTGTTTCTAACGAGTAGAAACCTTCTATTTGTACTCCATCTCTACCAGGTTCCGTAGTGGCTATGAGGTTATTTTCTGTTGGAGTGTATCCAAGCTCTATCATTACTTGGTTAGTTACTGCGTTTATGATGATGTTTTTTGCTTCTTCGCTCAAAGCAGGATTTGATAGGATTTTAGCCAACTCTGGGTCTGTTTGAATCTTTTGTTTTATGGTTTCATATGTTATGTATTGTTTTTCTGTCTCTTTAAAGAAGTCTGTTGCATCAACTGTTGCATTGGTTGCTATTTTTTCTATTGTACTTACAACCATTCCTGCTTTTACGATATCCTCCGCTATATCCTTTCTGCCATCTTCTGTAAACATCCTCATATCTATAGTTGCACTTACATCACTACTCACTCCACCAGAGTATAGTTCTTTTGCTAGATTGTCTGTGTTGCGGTTGAGTTTAGTCGTATCGTCGGAGTTTTCTTTATCTGTTATAGTTAGATTACCACTTCCTATGGTAGCAAGTGTTTTCTCTTTGGAGTAACTTATACCACTTGATGCGTTATATGTTGCACTACTTGCATTTGGTAATGTTTCTCCTTGTTTGTTTTGATTGAGAGATACTCCACCACCTACTGATGTATTGGTACTATAAGAGGTAGAGTTTAGATTGGAAAATGTTAGAGTGTTTGTAGTGAGGTTAAGGTTACCATTATCCACAAAGTTACCATTTTCATCATAATATCCTGCTGCGATGAGTGAGCCTTTTAGATTTGTGTTGCCACCTACAGTTATATCTGCATTGTTTGCTGTGATGCTTGTTAGGACTACTTGTTTAGAAGTTGTAGAGCCACTATTTACTCCTCCTCCTATATTGCCACCTGCTATATCAGAGCTGGTTCTTACTCCTACTGTATTGTTTAGATTCTTTTGTTCTGCCGTTGTTTTACCTGCATAATCACTATCACTACCAAAGCTAATTCCTGCACTAATGTTGTAGCCATTGGAATTTGAGCTATATTCATCCCTGAGCGATTCTACATTGAGATTATTTCCTACGAACATATCTAGATTATCCGCTCTCACAGTTGCCCCTATGAACGAGGCATCATTGGTTACACTTAAGAGCATATTGGTAGCATTTAGATTGGAATTATTATTTGTAAGACTATCTATATTGTCATGTTGTTCTCCATATCCTAATGACACACTTGGTCCTGTAGCTGCTCCATATAATGTCGCGGCTATGCTTCCATTTATAGATTTGTTATCCATCTCTTCTTTATAAGTATCTTGAGAAGCAAGAACATTTAAATTATGTGTATCAATGGCTAGATTGCTTGCTGTTACATTTGAGCCTTGTATGGTTGTGTGGGTAGCCATAGTATTGTCTGTTTGCATTAAAATCGTATCGCTACTTAGATTTGAAGCTATCGAAGTGATGGCAGAGGTATTTGTTTTTGTTGTTGAACCTTCCACATCAAGAGCAACTCCTACATTGAAGCCCGAAGTTCCACTACTAGCTGCTGCAGTTGCTATTTGTTTGGCTACAGCTAGATTTGCAGATGCCAAGTTGGCTGTAGCTGCCCCAATTGCTGCTATTTGGTACTTTTCTTGGTCTTTGACATTTTCTATAAGGTCTTCTAGGTCTCCTATATCTTCATGGTCGACACCTATGACTCCATTTTTATAATCCTCTTTGAGTTGCGAAAGTTTTCTCTCTAAACTTTTAACCTCTTTTTTATAGTTGCTATATTGTGCTTTTACATCTTTTAATTGCTCAACCGCTTGGGCTGTATTCTCAATAGCTGTTGCTATCTCTACATACTCATTTCTCACGGTCACACTTACATCTGCTTGCCCGTGCGTCTCTTCATTTTTTAGATCTTTTGAATCAGTAGCATTTTTGATATCAATGTTACCTATTTGGGAATTTAGAGAAATTATATCTGTAGCTTTTACATTTGAACCTGTTATGGTTATATCATCAAGACTATCCAATATCACTGAACCGTTTTTAGCATTTATGCTTGAAGAAATATTATTAACACCCTTGGCGTCTGTTTTAATATCATCATAGGTTGCAGTGGCTATGTTTAGCTTGATAGACGTTTGTCCACTGCCTAATTGGTCTGTTGCACTTTGTGCCATATCAAATATATTTGTTAGCTTAACATCTATCTTTTTTTCTCTTGTCTTAGCATTTGTAAGCTCCTGTGCGGTAGTGATATTGATACCACCGGTATCTGCTGATATGGCTATATTTTCTGCTGCTTCAAGGTTTGAGCCTACTATGTTTGTAGTACCAGTATCAGCTATAATATTTCCACCAGCTTTTATATTTGAAGATTTAGCATTAGTATCATAATTGCCTTTTTCCTTGATTTTTTGTGTATAAATAGACCCTGTTGGCACAAGTCCTGCAGTTGCTACACCAACTAATAAGTTCAACAAATTTAACTTTGAAGATTTATGTTCATTTACAGAGCTACTCAGCTCTTCGCCTGCTAAAATATTCAGACTGTCAAATACTTTTAGCTGTACATCCGATGCTGAATCAACATTGCTAGCAATGATATTTATGTCTTTGCCTGAATTTAAAACTATATGGGCTGTATCTGTTTTTAACAAAGTTTCATATAGTTTTTGTGAATCAGTTGACTTTAAATTCATACTTTTATTAAGCCCTAGTGTGCCTTTTTTGGTTATTTGATGAAGTTCGCTTTCTTCATAAGAAGCAGCTAAGACATTTATATCACCTTCTTTTGTGGTAGCTATTATATTGTCTGTGGCATGTATTAGAGAGCCTTGAATATTTATATCATCATTAGCATCAACAATAACATTTTTACCATCAATATTAGTCGATACTACACCTTGCTCCAAGGTCGCATTATTTGTGGTCTTTTTCTTGCCCCATGAGCCTTTATCTACAAACTTACTTGTCTCATAATCACTGTCAACTACCGCTAAGATATCTAAGCTGCTTCCGGCTTTTAGAATTATATTTTCACCGGCTTTTACATTTGCTCCGATTATCTTTGTATCCCCACCGCTTTGCGACATTATGTCTCCGCCAGCACTTATATTGCTTGCTATATTTGTCGTACCCTCGCCTTTCATATATCCATTTTTTAATTTAAAGTCATAGCTTCTATTATCTGTTACGGTATCTACAATTATCTTGTCGCCTGCTTTTAGGCTTATACTGTTAGTAGCTTTTATATCAGCTCCACTGTTTTCTATGTTTTTTCCTGCATCAAGTATTATATTGCCACCGGTTGATTTTATAGTAGCTTTCTTTCCTGTGATAACATAGTGTTCGTCTCCTACCTTATGAGCTGCCGTCATCTCATTTGTTAAGGTTTTATTGATTATAGAACCTTCAGTGCTTTTTAGATTTATATTGCTGCCCTCAATGCTACCTGAAAGGTTTGATAAATCGTTAGTAGTAGTTATAGCAAGGGCATTATTTGCTTTTATATAGCCTTGGTTGTTTGTTAAAGCATTTGCTTGTATATTTGTAGTAGTATCTGAATATATTGTTCCACTATTGCTCAATGTATTTGCTACATTTATATTGATAGAATTAGCCGAGATAAGTGAACCGCTAAGATTTACTTTTGAAGCAGCAGCATAAAGTTGCGGGACAAGCGCTGTAGTCTTTGTACCGTCACTTAGAATTACATCTTTTTCCACAAGGAGAACTACATCTTTTGTAAGATTTTGCATCTGCTGGGCACTTAGTGCGATACCTACACTTATGCCATACTCTTTTGCAAATTCTACCCCACTGTTAAGCAGTGTCATATACTGCTCTTCATCACTGCTGAAACCATCTAAAAATCTTTTGCCGGTAAGCTGCATTATCTGTTCACGGACAAGTTTCTGTTCATAATATCCATCGCCAAGGCGTTTATGTAGTGTTGTCGGATCAAGCGAGAGCTGATCTAACATATAGTCACTGCTGAGGAAGTTTTGGTAATTTGTAAAGCGTGGATCTGTTTGTATGAAATAGTCAGGATTGTCAGGGTTTGTTATAAAAAGAGCGGAATTTGGCAAAGATGTATTTGGTGTTGCTGTGCTAAAACCATTTGTATCATTTTTTGAGACTTCTTGGACTTGATGTGCAAAAGGAACATTCTCTTCCATGCCATTTTGTAATGAGCCAAAGTTTCCTGTGATGGTGCCGCCTGCTGTGATTTTAGACTCTCCGCCAACCAATGTTGTGCCGCTTGGCTTCTCCACAAAACCATAGTTCAGGTAAACATCATTGTCTTTAAAAGTATTGTGTTCAGTTCGCCAATGAATAGTTCTATCGACCTCCTTGCTATTTACGGCAATTTGCGTTGGAGTATTATTTAGGTTGTTGATATTTAACACCATATTTCCTACGCTGATTACAGCAGCATCTTTATTTGTTACACTAGAAGCATCTACAGACATATTGCCTCCACTGATTATATATGAAGGATTTCTAATAGATGTGTCTACTGCATATGATTGCAATTCTATGAATTCCAAATAAGCTTCCTGTTCGTCATTATTATTTAAATTTGATATTTGACTTGGAAATAATTCCAATAAATAGTCGTAATAATTGTTAGTTTTCAGCCAATCTTTAATACCCTCTAGCCCATCGCGATACCCCTTCCATTGCTCCCAGTTTCGTGAGCCGGTATATGTATCTGTGTATGCATTAAACTCTTCTTGATTGATAATCTTGTCTGTCAATAAATTTTTATATAGCACTTCATATGATATAACAACTGTACCAATATTTTTAATATCCTCACTGCTCAGCCCCATATCAGAGCCGCTCTCTATAGAAGCAGAGAGATTATTTATCTCTTTTGCTTTGCCTATGGCAAGTCCGTTCTCCTCAAGAGAACCTCCTATATTTAAAGTACCCATACTCAGCAGTGTGCTACCATCAATATTATTAATGATATTTGCACCGATATTCAGCGCTTCTCTAGCAGCGATAACAGCACTTTTATCATTCTCTTTTATATTGTTTATAGTGTCTGTTTGAAGTGATAGATGATCGCCATATATTCTTCCCTCGCCTATATTATTGATAGAATTTGCTGCATCTAGACTGGTTATATATCCGTCTATCAAGCCTGTGTTTGTTATAGAATCGGTTGCATTTAAAATAGTTGTATATGATGATGAGATCTCGCTATTGTTTGCCAACTCACCCGCGATATCCAAAGAGACATTAAGCCCGTCGATTTTCATAGTATTGGTATAGCTGCCCGAAAGGTCTATATCTATATCGCCGTTTGATAAAATCTCTCCGTCTCCTACCATGGATGAGCTGTTTATGACAGTTTTAGAGTTTGACTGCATTTTGGCATTTGTGTTTGTTATGCTTGTTGCTGTAATGTTTATATTGTTTGCGTCTAGTTGTCCATTATCATTATTTATAGTTTGACCGCTTGCATTTAGATTTTCTACATCGATAACCGCGCTGTTCGTTAGAGTATTTTCAGTATTGAGCGTTGTTGCGCCGTTTGCTACTATTTTACCGCCCTGGTCATTTGTGATCGTATCGGCTATATTTATGCTGCCCGGGGAAAGTGTGGCATCCAGAGGCGGTAAAGTACCTGTGCTCGTGTCAGTTTCTGCACTCCCTGTGCTATTTGAGTTTCCGTCCAAGCTGCTATCTTCTGCAACGCTATTCGTATCGCCGCTATCGCCGCTTACAGGTTCATATCCCACAAGAGAATCGTTTGCGTTGTTTAGTTTTGCAGTTGTTATTGTCAGTTCTTGTAAGCCTGTTTGGGTGATAGATCCGTTCGTATTATTGAGAGTATTTGCGGCTATATACGATCTTCCGGCTGTTATCTCTCCTGAACTATTATCTAGTTGTGATGTTGTTATCTTGCCTTCAGCCAAAGAGCTTATCGTGCCTGTGTTCGTTATACTCTCTTGCGTTTTAATGGCGTTATTGCCTTGTGACGTTATGGAACCTAAATTGTCTAGCGATATTGAACTTATGTTTGATCTGGTAGAACTTGCCATGGTACCGCTGTTTGTAAGCATGCCGTTCGCATCAATGCTCACACTGCCCGCACTTACAACCCCGGCATTGTTTACCCCTACTCCGCTCTCTGTGCCTATGAGTGTTATTTTATTTGCATACATGCCTCCAAGGGCACTGCTGTCAATGGCAAATAACGGTGCCGGAGTGCTTGTCGTATTTGCTGCAATATTAGTACTGTCAGCCGATACAGTGTTTGTTCCCGTGACGATCTTAAGCTCATTTGCCCATAAGCTGGCATTTACTACTGCAGCATGGGCAAGTATATTGGTATAGTCCGAGCCGAGTGCATTTAATCCTGCCCCTTGTATACTCACTGTTCCATTGTTGACATTAAATCCATCCAGATTACCGTTATTAAAAAGCGGCTTGCCGGTGGTTAGAGTAGTACCTCCGGCGTTGATGATCGTTGCTCCGTCTATGCTTATACCGCTTGGATTGGCAATGATAAAATCTGCTTTGCTTCCTGCAATTTCTATATTGCCTGTCAGGCTGCTCGGATCGGATGAGTTTACCTGATTTACTATGGCTTGAGCACTTCCTGTGGCAAGCCATGGGTTACCTTGTACCCATCCGGCTGTGACAGTATTTGTACTTGTTCTTGAATTGTTGACAATGGTACCGTTGCTCCCGGTATCAAATTGGGTATATTGATTCATAGAAATACCGGCAGCTGTTGGTGTTTGGATATTTACCTGTGTTGCTCCGCTTGCAGTATTAAGGATGGTAGGCTGTTGTGATTTTGGTGCATTGGGATCTGCAATGATATTGGCATGAAGTGACTGTGTTATAAAAAGCGTGCTCAAACCTACGAATATTGTCTGTTTAATAGATGATATCTTAGACAAATTGCTTGTGCTGCTGGCAATATTTGCAGATCTGTCGTCACTCGTACGAACCAGTGAGGAGGATAATTCAGATACAACTATGGTATCACTGATGAAACCTTGTACTTTTCTTGAAATTGTTTTAAATAGATGGTTCATACTACTCCTTACAGTGCATAATTCAGGCTAAAACCAAATGTTATATCTTTGGTATCAAAATTATCCGGTTTGTATATAGGTGCGCCTACAAATATATCGTAAGACAAATTGCCACCAAATGCAAACTGTCCTCTCAATCCGACAGCAGCTCCTACCAGTGTCTGGCCGATTAGCAATTTGGCACTCTGTCCATCTACATGTCCCCCGTCAATCGCACCGTAAATCTGATGATTGGTCAGATATGGATAGGCAAATGTATTTCTCCAGATCGCTCCTCTATCCGCCATAAGCGTATAATCTCCATCAAAACCTCTGACGGTATATCTTCCTCCGATACTTAATCTGTCTTGAGGAACAAGAGGGGTTTTGTTATATTGTGCATGGATAGAGCCCTCGTATGTAAATGGGAAGGAGTAGACCGGTGTGCATATAGACACATCTGCTGTTATGATCTCCATCCTGCCGGTACCTTCGCCAAATAACTCTTCAGGAGCACGGAGCGAGCCTCTTGCCCCGGTACCTTTCCTGTATGCTGCAGCCAAGTTCCACAGAGCGTTACCTGCTTGCTCCTGGTGGGAAAGCCCTATCTCGTATCCTGCTGTTTTTCTGCGTTGTACCGTGACTTCTGCATCGTCTATAAAGCTATCGGAAAATCTCTCCCACCCCTTTAGATATATAGAGCTTTTCCCGGTGGAATTCCTCTGAAACAGATATGAGAGTGATATGTCTCTGTTTTTACTGTGTCCGCTGTAATCATATACCTGATTTGCGCCCGCTGCTGCCTGATGATAGTTATATTTATTTTGATTAAAGCTAAATAGCCAATATCCATATGGAATAGAATAATGCATACTCCAGTTATGTGAATTGCCTATCATAGAATCAGCAGTACCACCTGGAGTGAGTACAGTTACTTTGTCATATCCTGCTACAGCACCGCCATAACTAAAATAAAATATATCATTGAGTTTAAACGGGTTATCGGCTGATACCGTAACTCCGCCTTGGTATTCTCCGGTTGAGCTGCTGCCTGCATCATCAAGAGATAAATTCAGACGAAACGGCACTTCTCTTTGGGTCCATTTGATGACTATGTCCGAAGCCCCTTGCACACTAGAGGGAACTATCTGTATATCTGCAGTGACAGTAGGTACCCGTTTGAAGTTTTCTAAACCTTGTTCCATATCACGAAGATTCAATATGTCACCTTTCTTTACAGGCATAGCATTGAAACTATTTGCTCGTTCTACATTTCTATCTACAGTTGGAGTTTGTTCAAATTTTATCTCATTCACTTTCCCTGCAAGTACGCTTAGTTCAAGTTTGCCGCTCTTTATATCCTGAGGATAGGCAACGACTCTCGTAGTTATATATCCATTTCGTATGATCTCATTG
>Ga0265295_1001190_pt1 | contig 47108 bp, 46 predicted proteins | sample Munlansysbiofilm_FD_192503 | JGI IMG/M metagenome (GOLD analysis project Ga0265295, IMG submission 192503) | Leachate microbial communities from a municipal landfill in Southern Ontario, Canada - Methane capture system biofilm | ecosystem: Engineered > Solid waste > Landfill > Unclassified ...
ATAAAAAAGATAATTCAAATCCAATAAAATCAAATTCAAAACAAAAAGATACACAAACAAAAAAAGATACAAAAGTAGTATCTAACAAAACAAACAACGACGAGTGGGAAAGCTTTTAGGCTTTTCTTCTTTCCACTAAACTTTTCTTTTTTTCAAAGCTATAAAAATTCCAAAAAGTATTATAAAAGTTGAAACTATTAGTTCAAAACTAACTTTTTCATCTAATATTATTAGACTTAAAAATATAGCAATAATAGGAACTAAAAGTTGTAATATACTCGCAGTAAAAATTTCTATTTTTGGTAAAACTTCATACCAAATCAAATAACCTAAAGCAGATGTTATCATCCCAGAAGTAATTGCTATAAAAAAAGTAAATAAATCTACTTTGAAAAAATCTACAAATAAAACTCCAAAAATAATTGTAAAAATCGAAGCTTTAAGAAAATTATCTGTTGTATTATATGTTGCATTTGTAGATTTTTTGCCAATTACACTATAAACTCCCCAAGAAATACCTGCAATAATCATCAAAAAAGCATGAAAGAAAGAGATGGAAAAATCCTCTTTTGGATAGAGTAAATAAACTAATCCACTAAAAGCTATCAAAACACCAAATATTTTATTTGAAGTTAATTTCTCTTTATAAAAAAGTGCAATTAAAATCATACTTAATTGTACAACTGCAAAAAGTATAAGTGTTCCAATTCCTGCATACATATTTATAAAAGAGTATGAAAAACAAATTGCATATAAAAAAAGCATAAAAGAACTAAGCCAATTTTTTTTGAAATTTAGTTTTATATTTTTGTTTTTATAAAAATAGATAATTAAAAGTAAAATTGCACCAGAAAATATACGTAAAAAAGTAAAAGTAAAAGCATCAATATTTTGTGTTGAAATCGCAACTCTTGCTAAAATTGAGTTTGCTGATAAAAAAAGTAAAGCTATAAAAATAAAAATGAAGAGTTTTAAATCTATAAATTTTTCACTCTTCATCTTAAACTCCTTAATTTATATCTTTTTCAAAAATTCTATCAAGCGTAGCAATTGCTAAATACTTATCAAAATAAGCTCTATTATATCCTTGTTTTGATTGAGTTAATAAATAATTTGCATCCGTCAAATCTGTACTTGTAGAGATTCCTTCATCAAATCTATTTTTTACAATTTCATAATTTTCTTGTGCTTGTAAAAGTGCTAATTTTGCTGTTTCAAGATTATCTAAAGATACTTGAAGATTTGATTTAGCATTTTCATATTGTAGTTTTATATCAAGTTTTGTTTTATTTAAAAGTGATGTTGAACTTAAATATTTTGTTTTATAAATAACTGTTTGAGAATCATCATAGCCACCATTATATAAATTCCAAGTAGCAGTAACTTTTGCTATATTTTGATTTTCTTCTTGATTTTTTATTCTATCATTTGAAAAACCATCATAATATTCATTATGAGAAATTGAAGCATCTACTTTTGGATAAAATCCAGCTTTTGCAGATTTTTCTAACTCTTTAATAGAATTTAAATTCATTTTTAAAGCTTGAATTTCGCTTCTATTTTCTAACATTATTTCATCATAATTTGAAAGTTTTAGTTTTGCTTCATCTAACTTTTCAATAGTTTCATTTGATAAATCCATTCCACCTAAAATATTTGATAACTCAAATTTTGCGACTTTTAAATCACCTTGAGCTTTTACTACATTTTGTTTTGCACTTGACATATTTACTTGAACTTGTAATAAATCATTTCTTGCGATAATTCCTTGGTCATATTTATTTTTAGAATCCTCATATTGCTCTTGAAATAATTTATAAGCACTTTCATAAGTTTCTAAAGCATTTTGTTTATCTAAATAATTTATATAAGCTGTTTTTGTATTTAAAACAATATCTTGTTTTGTTGCTTTTAAAGAATATAAAGATGATTCAGATAAATAAACAGATGATTCTTTTACTGCTATATCTTTAAATCCATTAAATAAATTATATGATAAAGCAATTGCTGCTGTTGATTCATCTGATTCAAACCCAACATTCGCTTTATCTGTATTTGTATAACCATAAGAAGCATCTAATTTTGGTAGATAATTTGAATTATTAGCTCTTACATTCTCTAAACTTTCTACATAATCATAGTTTTTACCTTCTATATCATAGTTCTTTTTTAAAGCAATATCAACTGCACTATCAAGATTTAAGGCATTTAAATTAACAGCTAAAAAAGCTGCTAATGATAGTGTTATAAATTTTATTTTTTTCATAAATTTTTCCTTTTATGCTCTACTTAAATCTATATCTTGAACTGAACTTTTACCCATTGGAACTCTTTTTTCAAGTTTTATAAAAAACATTAATAAAGAAGGTGTTACAAATATTGTAAAAATAGTAGATAAAGTTAATCCACCTGTGATTACAGAACCTAAACCTCTATAAAATTCACTTCCTGGTCCTGGAATTAGAACTAATGGAAGCATTCCAAAAATAGAAGTTAATGAACTCATATATATTGGTCTAATTCTTGTACGTGTTGCTTCAATAACAGCAGCTTTATGGTCATATCCTTCATTTCTAATTAAATTTAAACTTTGATGAACTATTAAAATTGCATTATTTACAACTATTCCAACTAGAATAATAAATCCAAGCATTGTTAAAACATCTAAAGGTTGTGGTTCAATAAATTTATTTGTTAAAGCAAGTCCAATAAATCCACCAGCTGTTGCAAGTGGAACTGTAAACATAATAACCATTGGATATAAAAAATTCCCAAATAAAGCTGACATTAATAAATAAACAATAACTAATGCTAGAATAAAATTAAGACTTAACATTCCAATTGTTTCTGTTAATTTATCCGCAGTTCCACTCATCCCAATATCAACACTTTTTAATATTTTTCCTTCATTTTTTAAATTATTTATTGTTCCATCTAAAATTCCCATTGTCTCTTGAATAGTCATATTAGGTGGAGGAGTTACTTGTAAAGTAATAGTTCTTTTTCCATCTAAATGTCTTATTTCACTAATTCCTGTTGTATCAACTGCACTTGCTAGTGATGACATAGGAACTAATGAACCATTTGGAAGAGCAATTTGTGAAGCTAAAATATCTTCAGGTGTTTTTATTTGCTCATCATTTCCTTTTAAAACTAAATCTATTTTTTTCTTACCATCTTGTTCAAATTCAGATATTTTTCTTCCACTCATCAAAACATCAGCCATAATACCTAAATCATAAGAACTTAAATTTAAAGCTTTTAATGCATCTTGATTTGGTTTAAGTCTAACTTCTGGATAAAGTAATTCAATAGATGGAACTGGTCGAACTTGAGAACCTTCTATAGCTTGACTTACTGCCATAAATAATTGACTTCCTACATTTGCAATATCTTCAATTTTTTCACCACTAATATCAACATTTACAGTTCCACCTTCACCTATATCATCCTCAAAAACACCTGATTGTAAAGATACCCCAAATACAGAGGGAAGAGAATTTACAATAGGTCTAAAAAATGGTATTAATTCTCTAGCTCTACTTTCATGCATAGAAGTTGCACCAAATAAACTAAAATCACCAAAAGAGATAAAAAATGCTCTATTTATTCCAGGAATACCATCAACATCTTTATTCATATTTGGTTCAACTTTTTTCATAAGATATGCTCCCATACTATATCTTTCTTCATAAGAAAGTCCAGGAGGTGTAATCAAAATATTAAATATTAAATTTTTATTCCCTTGAGGTAAATAGTCCATTTTAGGGAATAATACAATAATTGTTAAAATAGAAAATATTGCTAAACTTCCGATTGTAATAAGTTTTGTCATTGTTGATTTTAAAGACCATTTTACAAATCCCATAAACAATTTTACAAATTTATTCCCAAAATGAGTAAGGCTACTTTCACCTCTTGGTTCTTTTCCACTAATACTTGCAAATTTTTTCCAAAGCATAGGAATAACAGAAATAGAAACAAATAAAGAAAATGTAACAGAAGCAACAACAGCAATTGCAATATCTTTAAATAACTGACCAGCTTCATCTTCTAAGAAAATAATCGGTAAAAAAACAGCCATCGTTGTAGATGCACTAGCTATTAATGCGCCCCAAACTTCACTAGCTCCTTTATAAGCAGCATCAGCAATACTCATACCTTCTTTTCTATGTCTATCAATATTTTCAAGTACAACAATTGCACTATCAACCAACATACCAACAGCAAAAGATATACCTGCTAAAGAAATAGTATTTAAACTTCTTCCCATTGACTGTAAAATTATAAATGTACCAATAACTGAAATAGGAATAGCAATTGCTACTACGGCTGTTGGAGAAATAGCTCTCAAAAATAAAATTAATACAATTACAGCTAATATTCCACCTATTATAATATTTTGCTTAACTAAATCAACAGAACCAACGATATAAGGTCTTTGATCATAAATCCATCTTATATGTAAACCCTCTTTTTTTAGTGTAGTTTCATTTAATTCATTTACAACTTTTTCAACATCTTCTGTAAGTTGAACAATATTTGCATCAGAACTAGGTTGAACTCCTAAAAAGATTCCATCTTTTCCAAAAAACAATGAAACAGAATTTGCAGTATCATATCCAAAATCAACAGTTGCAACATCACCAACAGTTACTCTTTGTTCTCTATTTGAGATTAAAATAATATCTTTTATATCTTGTGGTGTTGCAAATTTATGAACAGTTCTAATTCTATATGCACGTCTTCCCATGTTTAATGTTCCTGCTGAAACATCAACATTTTCATTTTGCAAAATATTGATTACTTGAGGAATTGTAAGATTAAAAGATGCTAATTTATTTACATCAAGATTAATCTGCATTTGTTGTTCTCGTCCACCACCATCCATAGTTCCAGCTACACCATCTACTCTTTTGATTAATGGTTTGATTTCATCTTGAAAATATGTTTTATATTCATCTATATGTCTTGTATTTTCAGCTATTGTTTCTAACATCATCCAAATTACTGGGCTTGCTGTTGCAGTTTCAATAATTGGTTCATCAACATTATCAGGATAAGAACTTACTTCATTTAATTTATTTGAAACATCTTGAAGAGCGACTCTTATATCTGTTCCTAATTTAAAAGTAAGTTTTACTTCACCTGAATTATCAGTTGCAGAAGATTCATATTCTATTAAATTATTTAAACTTTTTAAAGCATCTTCTTGCTCTTCTATAATCTCTCTTTCTATTTCATAAGGAGTTGCCCCTGGCCAAGTAGTTGTGATTTTAATTTCTGGTTTTGTAACATTGGGAGTCAATTGATAAGGTAACTTATTAAGTGAAATTAACCCAAATAAAACCACAATTAAAACTGAAACTATTATTGTTACAGGATTCTTAATCGAAAATTTTATTAAATCCATATTTTTTCCTATTTATTTAAAACTTGAACTGGCATATCAGGGAAAATTCTTTCATTTCCTTTTGTAACTATTTGCATACCTTCAACTAAACCATTACCTGCAATTGCAGCATCCATTCCTGAATATGTTAAGACTTTAACTGGAAACATCATAGCTTTATTATCAACAACAGCAAAAACTACATCCATATCAAATCTTTTAATAACTGCATCTCGATTTATAACTAAAGCATCACTTTTTGAATCTTTAGCAAATTTTATTTTTGCACTTGCTCCATCAAAAATGAAACTATCAGAAGCATTTGCTTTGAATCTTACAGGAAAAGTTCTAGTTAATTTATCTCCACTTGGAATTGCAGCAAAAAGTGTAGCTTTTATTGTTTTATTTGCAATTTCTATATCATAAACATCTCCATTTTTTAAACCATTTATAAAAGAAATAGGTAAATTAAATATCACTTCCAATTCCTGTGTATTTACTAAAGTTAATATAAGTGTTCCTTGGTTTACCCACTCATTTAGATTTATATTTTTTTCTACTATAACTCCTGAATAAGGTGCTTTTATAGACTTTTTAATTTTTTGGATATTTAGTTCATTTAACTTTGCTTTTGATGAAATTAAATTCTCATTTGCAACATCATATTCAGTTTTAGCATCATCAAAAAGTTTTTGTGCAATTGATTTTTTTTCAAGTAAAGCCATATATCTTTCATAATTCTTTTTTGCATTTCTTAATTGAACTTCATACATATTAACTTCAGCACTAGCTGCTTTTATTTGAGCATCTAAAATATCAGAATCAATTTGAACTAAAATATCATCTTTTTTAACATTTTCTCCAACTTCAAAATTTATCTTTTTTATTACACCTGAACTTTCACTAGCTATTTTTGATTTCTTATCAAAATTTACAGTTCCAACAAACTCTTGTAAATCATTTATTTCTTGCTTTTTTAATACTTGTGTTTCAACTAATGAAGCTTTTGTTTCTGCTGCTTCAATCATAACTGTAAATAAAACAAAAAATAGTATTAAACTTATTTTTTTCATTTTTTATTTTCCTTATTTAAATATTTTTTTTTATTTCAATAAATTTAAAAATACTATTTATAAAATTTATGCAAATTTCATTTGTATTAAAATTTTCTTGAGTCATTTTTAATAAACTCAATCCCCTCTCAAAAACCAATAACCCATCAATAAATTCTATTGCCTCTGGGATTAACTCTTTTTTTTCAATTCCTTCTTTTATAATCTTAAATAATTGCTCTTTGAAAAAAATATGACAACTATTATTATATTTTTTCATTGAAGTATTATCATCACTCAAAACAACAGCTAGATACTCTTTAAAAGCATTAAATTCTTTTAAATTTGAATCTGAATCATCCATCACAAATTTTAAAAAACAAAAAAGTTTCTCTTTTGTTGTTTTTAAATTTTTTATAGCTTCTAAAAATTCATCATGATAGTTTTCTATAATCATATTTATTATTTCAAAAACTATGTCGTCTTTATTTTCAAAATATTCATATATAGTACCTTTACCTATGCCAGCTGCTATTGCTGCTTGAGAAATTGTCAATTTTCTTATCCCAACTTCAAAAAGTAAATCGGTACAAGCAATGGCTATTTCTCTTCTTTTTTGCTCTTTATCTACTACTTTTGCCATTTTTATCTCCAAATTTATTTTTTTTGACTGACCGTCGGTCAAGATTGGAAATATACAAAAATATATCTTAATAAGATTTTAAATTTTACTAAAATTAAAAAATCTGAATTATGCAGATTTTTTAAAATTTTTATCTATGAAGAACAAGATAATTTTATATTTGCAAATTTCATAGGTGTTGGTTGGGCAAATCTATCAAACTCTTCATGTTCATCAAATGGATTTTGAGCGATTTTTAGTAACTCATTTACTAAACTATAATCACCCTCGTCTGCTTTTTCAATAGCTTCTTGAAGCATATAGTTTTTTAGTATATATTTTGGATTTACTTTTTTCATAATTTCAAATCTACTTTCAAAACTACTATTTTGCTCATCACAAGCTCTTTTATATGAATCAAACCATTTTCTCAAAGGGTCTTGAAAAACTGCAATATCTAAAATTGAAGATAAATCATCAAAAGATTTTAGATTTGTTAATCTATAAAAGAAAACATTGTAATCCATTTTTGAAGACTCTAAAGCTCCAAGTAATTCAATAATCAAAAATTGATTCGCATCACCACTTTTTGAAGCATCAAGCCCTACTCTTTTGTTCATCATATCTAAATATATTTTTTTGTGAATTGATAGATAAAATTTCATATAATTCTCTAACTTCTCTTCATCACAGATTTTTTTCAAAGCATTTATTAAAACAAAAAGATTCCAACGTGCTACAAATGGTTGATTGTTATAAGAGTATCTTCCTTCAACATCTGTATGATTACAAATTGCATTTTTTTCAAAATAATCCATAAAAGCATAAGGTCCATAATCAATAGTAAGTCCTGCCATTGAAAAATTATCAGTATTCATAACCCCATGTTGAAAACCATAAACTTGCCAAAGTGCCATAAGTTGCGCTGTTTTATCAACAAGCTTATAAAACATTTTTTCATATTTTTCATCTTCATTTTCAAGTTCAGGATATGATTGTTTTATTACATAGTCTGCTAATTGTTTTAGATTTTTTTGTGAGTTTTCTTTTGTTCTTGCAAAAAATTCAAATGTTCCTATTCTAATCCACGAAGGTGACATTCTTAAAACTATTGCACAAGATTCTTGATTCCATTCTCTATGGGCAAAAGTTTCAGAATCAATAATAGCTAAAGCTCTAGTTGTTGGAATACCAAGAGCAAACATTGCCTCACTTATAAGATATTCTCTTATACTTGAGCGTAAAACTGCTCTTCCATCTCCTTGTCTAGAATATCGTGTTAATCCTGAACCTTTTGTTTGTAAGTGCCAATCATTTATACTTCCTAGATTTATTGCTCTTCCATCTCCAAGTTGTGGAACAAAATAACCAAACTGATGTCCTGCATAAACCATACTATATGGAACACTTCCATTTAATGTTTTTTCACCATTCATAAACTCTAAAAATTCTTGTGTCTCACACTCTTCATAATCTAAACCTATTAAATCACATGCTTTTTTATTAAAAGAGACTAATTTTGGATTTTTTAAAGGACTTGCTTTTAATTTTTGGTATAACTTTTCATCAAATTCGAGATAATCTACATCAAGTTTTAATTCATCTAATTTCATTATTTATTCTCATTTTTTTAAAAATTATTTGTATATATGCAAGAACTCTACCAAAAGAAAACATAAAATAGGATAATATTTATCTTATTTATAAAAACTTATTTATTTTTATATAAGATTATAAAATAATAATTATTTGAAAAATTTCATAAATTCTTATAAAAAGGCTATAATTTATATACAAATGATACATAAAATTATGATAACATACACCTAAAATTCAATAAATCAAGGTTTTAATATGTTTTTCTCATTTTCAAAAAATAAAGAAGAAAAATCCCAGTTAGATGCTATAAATGAAAATTTTGCAGTGATTTCATTTAAACCAGATGGAACGATTTTAGATGCAAATAAAAACTTTTTAGAAGCAATGGGTTATACAAAAGATGAAATAATAGGGAAAGACCACAAAATGTTTTGTAATCCTAAATACTCTGCAAGTCAAGCTTATAAAGATTTTTGGGAGAATCTAAATAAAGGAAAAGTTCAAACATCTGAATTTAGAAGAATTAAAAAAAATAAAGAACCAATATATTTACAAGCTTCTTACACTCCAATCAAAGATTCAAACGGTCATATATACAAAGTAATAAAATTTGCCCAAGATATTACAGAAAGAAAAATTCAAGCATTGGATTATAGTGGTCAGATTAAGGCAATAAGTAAATCGCAAGCGGTAATAGAATTTAATCTTGATGGAACAATAATAACTGCAAATGAAAATTTTTTAAATGCTCTTGGTTATAAACTTGATGAAATTGTAGGAAAACATCATAGTATATTTTGTGAAGAAACATATAAAAATTCAAGTGAATACAAAGATTTTTGGAAAAAACTTAATAATGGTGAATATGAAGCTGGAGAATTTTTAAGAATAGGTAAAAACGGTAAAAAAGTTTGGATTCAAGCAACATATACGCCTATTATGAATATGGATGGAGAGCCTTTTAAAGTTGTTAAATATGCAACAGATATTACACATAAAAAAAATATTATGTTTGAAATAGGTGAAAATATACAAAAATTAACTAAATCATTAAATAATCTATCAACTGCATCAAACACTATGTCAAAAGAAGCAAAAGTTACAATGGATGGTTCACAAGAAGTATCAGTTTCTTTGGAGCAAATGAATCAAGCTGTATCTGATTTATCTGAGAAAATTGAATCTATGCTTGCTTCTATAAATACTATTGCATTAGAAGCTACAAATGGTGAAGAAATTTCAAAAGGTGTAAAAGAACAATCAAAAACAACTTCTGCAGCTATGATTAAACTAAATGAAGAGGCTTCAAAAATCAGCCAAACAATTAGTATTATCACGCAAATTGCATTTCAAACAAATATTCTATCTTTAAATGCAGCTGTTGAAGCAGCAACTGCTGGAGAAGCAGGTAAAGGTTTTGCTGTTGTTGCAGCAGAAGTTAGAAATCTTGCAACTAGGTCAAATGAAGCTGCAAAAGAGATAACAACTGCTGTTGAATATATACAATCTTTAATAAAAAACTCTTTAGATTCAATACATATGATTGATTCAACAATTGAAGAAATGAGTAGCATCTCTTCAAAAATCTCAAACTCAATGTCTGAACAACAAACAATTTCAAATGCTCTTGCAAGTAGTGCACTTGAAACAAGCCAAGGAATAAATGAAATTTCACATACAATGATAAATGTTTCTCAAAGTGCAAAAACAACGGAAGATGAAGCAATAGAAACTGTAAATGCTTCAAAAGAATTGATTGATATTTCTAAAACATTAATCTCAACTATAAAATCACTCAATTAATTGAGTGGTTTTGAATCTATCAAATTTTTAACACAAATATTTATCATTTCAAAAACTTTATCAAAACCTTCAAAACCATCAAAAAAATATGGGTCAGGAACACAAGCTCCATCAAAACCAAAATCTCCAAGTTTGATTGGATTTTTGCAACCTAAATTTTTTAGATTTGAAATATTCTTATCATCTAAGCCCACAACTAAATCAAACTTTTTAAAATCAGCTTTTTTAACTTGTCTTGCTCTTTGAGTTGAGATATCTACACCATTTTGTAAAGCAACTTTTATTGAATTTTCACAAGGAGGTTCACCTATATGCCAAGAACCAGTTCCAGCACTTTCAATTTCTATATCTAAATTTTTTTCAATAATATATTTTTTTGCAATTCCCTCAGCAAGAGGTGAACGACAAATATTTCCTAAACATACAAATAAAATTGATTTTCCCATTAAAATTCATTTCCTTCTATACTATTATATGAATATGTTTTTATCTCTTTATCTTCAACTATATAAGTAATTTCTATAGGTCTACAACAAACTTCACAATCTTCAACTATTGTTGTAGGTTCATAAACACCTGTGTCCAATAAAATTGAAATTGCTTGTAAACAATAAGGACATTGTATATGTATCTCTTCCATCTCTTTTTCCCTTTATTTCTTTAAAGTCTAAAATATGCTAATATTCAACAAAAATTTCAAAGGATAAATCATAGCTACTTGTAAAAATTGTAAAAATGAAATTGAACCAAAAAAAAGACAATGCCCATACTGTGGAATTTTAAATCCAACAGTAACGCTAAAAGATATTTTTGTAGGAATGGCTATCGTACTTTTTGTTATGAGTATTGTTACATATTTTGTAAATAACTAATTTTATCTTCTTATAACTGCGTAAATAAATCCAACAGCCAAACCAATAAAGTGAGAATACCAAGCTATTGGAAGTCCAATAAGTAGTGGTGCTACCGAGATTAGTAAAATCCAAGTAATTATTCCACCTCGTTGAGCTTTATCATAATATGCAACATATCCTAAAATAGCACAAATTGCTCCTGATGCTCCTACTAAATTAACTTGATTATCTAAATAATAAATATATAAAAAAGATAATAAAGAAGTTACTATTCCTGTTATAAAATACAAAAAAATTATCTCTTTTTTACCTCGAAATCTCTCTATTAGATTTCCAAATTGCCAAAGTACAAACATATTCATTCCAAGATGAGCTATTCCACCATGAGCAAAAATTGTAGTTAATGGTTGCCACCAAAAGTCATAAACCATAAAATATAAATTTAATCCAAATAACAATCCACCTTGAGGTATATTTATCTGAATTATATACATTATTACAGTTATTAATATAATCACATTTGTTGCTGTAAAATCTTTTTTACTAAATCTTTTTAACATTATTTTTATATGCCTTTATAGTACAATCTATTCTTCTTTTTATTTCATCTTTATCATATAAATTAAAATCTATATAAAATCTAAAAATCTCTGTTTTATCTGCTTTAAATGAAGTCATTATACTTCCAGAACAGATTTTACACTCTTTTGATTTTTTATTTGGGTCTTTTTTGTCGTTTTCAATTATTTCATAATCTATAGTTAAAAATTTATTTATATCATTTTTAGGATTAACTTGTATAGAATCTTTATAAAAACTATCAATTTCATCTAAAGAAATAAACTCTTCGATAATAGATTTTGAGTATTTTGATTTTATATATTCACCTTGAATTTTATAAAATCCTTTATTTAAAGCTTTTTGAGAATCATTTAAGAGTTTTTGATTAAAAACTTTTGAAGTAGAAAAAATATCTTTTTCACAAGAAAGAGGAATAACTTCTTCTTTTGTAACTTCTTTATCACCTACTATAAATTTTGAATACAAAATCATCGTAACTGAAATCATTACGATAGAGGCTAAAGTAAAAAAATTATTTACTATTAGACTCTGTCGTCTTGTCTTACTCATCTTAGTTTTCCAATGCCTCTTTTAAAACATCTTCGATTGTATCAACAGCTTTTATTTCCATTGCATTTTTTACTTCTTCAGGAATTTCATCTAAATCTCTGTCAAAATTTTTTCTTGGAATTAATGCTTTTTTCATTTTGGCTTTATATGCTGCAATTAATTTTTCTTTTAACCCACCAATTGGTAAAACTTTTCCAGAAAGTGTAAGTTCTCCTGTCATTGCAACATCAGCCTTTATAGGTTTTTCACTTAAAACAGATGCTATTGTTAATGCCATTGTTATACCTGCACTTGGACCATCTTTGGGAGTTGCACCTTCTGGGATATGTAAGTGAATATCATATCTTTTATATAACTCACTTGAATCTAAACTCTGTTTTTCTTCCTCTTCTTTTGTTAATCTAGGAATAATTTTATTATCAAAAGTTAAAATACCTTTATCAATTAAAACTTTCACAACAGAATAAGAAATTCTTGATGATTCTTTCATAACATCACCCAAGTTTCCAGTTACACTTAAGTTCCCTTTTCCTTTTAGTTTTATTGCTTCAATTTTTAAAACATCTCCACCAACAGCTGTCCAAGCTAATCCATTTGCAATTCCAATAGAATTTTTCTTATCAGCTGCATCTATTTCAAAAATTGGATTATCTAAATATGTTTTTAAATCTTTTGTTCCAATTGTTACTTTTTCAATCGTTGGGTCATTTAAAATCTGTTTTACAACTTTTCTAAATAATTTTGAGAAAACTCTTCGTAGATTTCTAACTCCAGCTTCTCTTGTATATTTTGAAATAATCATCTCAATAGTAGCTTTATTTAAACTAACTTCAGTTTTTTTAAGTCCGTGTTTTTCTAACTCTTGAGGAATTAAATAGTCTTTTGCAATATGATATTTTTCATTTGGAGTATATGAAGAAATCTCTATAAATTCCATTCTATCTCTAAGTGGTGCTGGAATTTTTCTAGCATCATTTGCAGTTGATACAAAAATTACTTGTGATAAATCAACTGGAAAATTTAAATATAAATCTCTAAATTCATGATTTTGCTCAGGGTCTAAAATCTCAAGCATAACTGCCGTTGGATCACCTCTATGATTAGCTCCTAATTTATCAATCTCATCTAAAACCATAACTGGATTCATTTTTTTAGCGTCAATTAATCCTTTGATTAATCTTCCAGGCATCGCTCCAACATAAGTTCTTCTATGACCTCTTAATTCATTTACATCTTCCATTCCACCTAAAGCTATTCGAATAAGTGGTCTTTGTAGCGCTTTTGCTATAGAATTTGCTAAAGATGTTTTACCAACACCTGGAGGTCCCACAAAACATAAAACAGTACCTTTTGATTTTAAATCTTCAATTTTTCTTTGTTCAAGTAACTGTTTTACTGCAAAATATTCAGAAATTCTCTCTTTTGGTTTTATTAAAGAGTAATGATCTTTATTTAATTGATCTTCAACATTTTTAACAGAAATCTTTTCATCAGCATATTCTCCATAAGGTATGTCTAAAACTTGCTCTACATAAGTTTGCAATAAAGAAGCATCAGGAGAATCTTGATTCATTCGACTTAGTTTTTCTATTTGTTTTTTTGTCTCTTTATAAGCTTCTTTAGGCATAAAATCTTTTTTTGTTTTTAATCTTTTTTTATAAGATTTAACCTCTTCATCTTTTTGATTATCACTTCCTAATTCTTTTTGAATTGCTTTAATTTGCTCTTTCAAAAAATAATCTTTATGAGTTTTTTCTATCTTAGAGTTTACTTTTTGAGTAATCTCTTTTTGGATTTTAAATGATTCAATCTCTTTTTTGATTACTTCAATAATATCAAGTAATCTTTGTTCAATATTTGTTTGAGAAAATAGTTTGTAAGCTTCATCTTTTTTAACTTTTAAAACTGATGAAATTAAATCAGCAATTCTTGTTGCATCATCATTTTCTTCAATAGTTTTTACTAAATCAGCAGGAAATTTAGAATTTAATCTTGATAGTTTTTTAATATTATCAATTAAAACTTCAATTACTGATTTTACACTTTGTTCATTTGATTCTTCAGTTTTTAATATATCAACACTTGTAAAAAGTGGTTGTTCTAGTGAGAAATCTAAGATTTTTCCTTTTGTTAAACCTTGAAAAAGTACTTTTATTTTACCATCAGGTAAAGATACTTTTCTCATAATATTTCCAACAACTCCAACATCATAAAAAGAGTCAACTTCTCGTTTTCCCTCTTTACCATGTTTTGAAACTGTCACCATAACTAATTTATTGTGTTCAATTGCATATTCAACGGCTTTTATATTTTGCTCATTACTTAAAAAAAGAGGAGCAATCATAAAAGGATATAAGAATATATCATCTTCAATAATTAATGGTATATTTTGTGGAAATTCATCATAATTTTCTAATTCCATTTTAATTTAACTCCTAAATTTATATTATATAATTTTTAAATTATTCAAAAATTGATCTATAAAACGGTACTTTTACAGGTTCTATTTCAGCTGGATTTACCCAAGATTCTTTAACTTTTTGTTCATAAAATGCTGCTGCTGCTTCTTTATCTCTTCTTATATAAAGCTCTGAAATTTCATTATCTAAAGAAGCTTTTGCCATATATAATCTTGAATTAATAGTATCAACTAAAGGCATATATGGTGAGTTTTTATATTTTACTTTAAAATCTTGGATTTGAGTTAAAGTATCATCAATTAATTGTTGATCTCTAAATTGATATTTAAATCCTAAAAAGTTCGCTTTAATTTTTAAATATCTAGCATAATCAATATCTTTACTTAAACCAAATCTTTTAATATATTCATCTAAATAAAAGTTTGCTAAAGCATACTCTTCTTCATCAATGTGAGCATTTACTAAGATTAATATAGCACTTGGAATAAATGGTGAATTTCTGTGTTCACTCTCTAAAGAAGTATATGTATCATCAGCCTTATCTAAATCACCTGATGAAATTTGTTTCATCATTTTGTTATACCAATATAGAGCTGGTTTATTATATTCTTCTTCCTCTTTTGAAGAACAAGCAGTAAGTACAAAAACTGCACAAGTTATCAATAATAAATTTTTTAGCTTCAAACTTTTTATCATTTTAATATCCTTTCTCATAAAAGTGATATTCTATCTAATACTAGCTTAGGAATTATCTGCTATAATAAATCAAAATAATTGAAAAGGCAATATAAATGAAACTTACATTAATTGGTAATGGAATTATGGCTCAATCATTAGCTAGAGGGCTTATAAAAAACCATGAAGTTGAAATGATAGGAAGAGATGAGGAAAAATTAAAAATTATTCAAGAGAAAATGCCTCAAATAACTATCAAAGTTTTAGAAGATCAAGAAGATATTACAGGTAAAAATGTTTTATTTTGTGTTAAACCTTATGCTTTACAAAGCGTTTCAGCTAGACTTGTTGGAAATGCAAATGTTTTATTATCTATTTTAGCTGGAACAAAACTTGAATCTTTAAAAAAACAAATTAAAGCAAAACATTATATAAGAACTATGCCAAATATTGCAGCTTCTGTTCAAAATTCAATGACAACAATCACAGGAGATAATGAAGCAAAAATCATTGCAATGGAGATTTTTAGTAGTATTGGTCAAGCAGTTTGGGTAAATACTGAAACTCAACTTGATATAGCAACTGCGATTGCTGGAAGTGGTCCAGCTTATTTAGCATTAGTAGCTGAAGCATTAGCAGATGGTGCTGTAAAAGCTGGACTAGAAAGACATTTAAGTATGCAATTAGTTCAAGGATTATTTAGTGGAACTTCAAGTTTATTAAAACATACTCATCCTTCTACTTTAAAAGATTCAGTTATGAGTCCAGGTGGAACTACAGCTGCTGGTTATGCTGAACTTGAAAAATATGGAGTAAGAAATGCTATGATTAAAGCTGTTGAAGAAGCTTATAACAAAGCAGTTGAGCTTGGGAAAAAATAGTTTTACTTTAATTGAAACATTAATAAGTATTACTTTTTTAATTATCGTAATAAGTGGTTTTAAGTTTTCCACTTATAGCGATGAACAAGAAGAAAAAAACTTTATGCTTTTAAACGATTTAGAAAACAAATTTGATACAAAAGATTATTCAAATTTTACAAAATCTTCAAAAACTCTACAAATTATAAAAAATAAAATTTCCATCGAAAACCTTGAAGTTTTTAAATATCAATTTGAAAATGAAGATATAAAGATTTTTAAATATGAAAAATAGTTTTTCACTTTTTGAAATAATTCTAACTTTGATAATTTCTTCTATAATAATTATTTATTCTACTACTTATATGAAAGAACTATTTTTAGAAAATAAACAAAATCAAGAACTTGAGATTGATAAAATAAATTTTAAAGCAACAAAAATTTTTATTGAAAAAAACAAAGATAAATTAGAAAAAATCAACTTTTCAAATCATAATCTATATTTTGAAAATAATTTACTGTTAAAAGATGTAAAAGAATTTATTTTAAATAAAAGTGCAAAACAAATTACGATTTATATAAATTTAAAAGATACAATTATTCAAACTTGGGAATTTGATTTATGAAAAAAGCATATACTTTGTTGATAACTATAACTTTAGTTACACTTTTTACATATTTAGCTAGTGTAATTTTAGAAACAAAATCTTTAAGAAGTCAGAATTTAGCAAATCAATATTTATATTTACAAGCAAAAAATCATATGAATTTTTTTAAAGATTATATGAATACCTTAGATTTAAAAGAGATAAATCACCTTCAAATTGAAGATGATTTATTTGATATTTATGCAAATATCGAATTTAAAGAAAATTTTTATATTTCAAATCTTTATGTAAAAGCTAAAGATTATGATATTTCACTTCATGAAAAGGTTGTTAAAGAATAACATCCAAAACTTTTTTGGCAAGATTTAAAGCTTTTGTTCTATGAGAGAACTCTTTTTTTGCTTCATAACCCAATTCACCTAAAGTTTTATCAAAACCATTTGGAATAAACATTGGGTCGTATCCAAAACCACCCTCACCTAACTCTTTATTTATCACATCTCCATGCATCCAACCGTGAACTGTATAAACCTCATTATTGTAAATTATTGCAATACAAGCTGTGTAAAAAGCTGGTGTTCTTTCTAAATTTATTTTGTTAAGATTCTCTATTAATTTTGCATTATTTGATTTATCTGTTGCGTTAACTCCTGAATATCTTGCACTATAAACGCCTGGTTCATTATTTAAAACTGGAACACTAATACCTGAATCATCAGAAATCACTATCATATCTCTATATCCATTTTTATAAAGCTCATCATAAATTGTTTGAGCTTTTTTTATAGCATTTCCTTTAAAAGTGTCTTTATCTTCTTCTATTTCAATTTGACCTAAAATTTCACTAAATGCAATTACTTCATCATTTGGCATAAGTTTTTCAAACTCTGCTATTTTTCCCTTATTTGCTGATGCTATTATTATTTTCACATATATCCTTTTAACCTGTTATTAACTAATATTAACTATAATCTGCAAAAATTATATTATGTTTAGGATTATATATGATTAAATCAGTTTTGCCGCTTAGTGTAATTATTGCTCTAAGATTTTTCGGTCTATTTTTAGTTCTACCTATTATTTCAGTTTATGCAATAAATTTAGAAGGTGCAACGCCTACATTAGTAGGTATTGTAATTGGTGGTTATGCTTTAACTCAAATGATTTTTCAAGTTCCATTTGGAGTAATAAGTGATAAATTAGGAAGAAAAGGTACTATTATTATGGGATTATTGCTTTTTGCAATGGGTTCTTTAATTTGTGCTATTTCAACTGATATTTATACACTATTATTTGGAAGATTACTTCAAGGTGCTGGTGCTATTGGAGCAGTTGTAACTGCAACGATTAGTGACTTAGTAAAAGAAGAGCAAAGACCTAAAGCTATGGCTTTAATGGGTTCATCTATTGCTATTGCTTTTGCTGTTTCAATGATTGCAGGTCCTACAATTGGAGCTGCTTATGGTGTTCATTCTTTATTTTATATAACTATGATTATAGCCTTAGGTTCAATTTTTGTATTAATAAAAATGGTTCCAAACCCTCCTCATATAACTCACACTTATAACAAAAAAGCAAATTTAGGTGAGATTTTAGGAAATACAAATTTAATCAAAATGAACATTACAAACTTTTTACAAAAAGGATTAATGACTTTTGCTTTTATGATTATTCCTATTACTTTGATAAATCATTTTGGTTGGACAATGGGAGAACTTTGGAAAGTTTATCTTCCGGCAATGATTTGTGGAGTTATTGCTATGGGGCCTGCTGCTGTTATTGCAGAAAAAAAAGGAAAGTTTAAAGAAATATTAATTATTGGAATAATCTTTTTTGCTATATCTTATTTAGTAATCGGATTTAGTTCAAATGCTACTATTTTTGTTGTTGGTGTTGTTATATTTTTCATTGGATTTAATATGCATGAACCAATTATGCAATCACTTGCATCTAAATTTGCTAAAGTTCATCAAAGAGGTTTAGTTTTAGGGATTTTCAATTCAGCTGGTTATTTAGGAACGTTCCTTGGTGGTATGATTGGAGGAATGTTTTATAAAAATGTAACTCTATCTACTTTAGTTGTTACTATTGCCGTAGTGTGTATTTTATGGGCTATTTTAATCTTAACTATGCCAAATCCAGCTAAAAAAAGATTTGTTTATCTATCTTTAGATGAATATCATTTGGAAAATAGTGCAAATCTAAATCATACAGCAATTGATGAATGGTATATAAATAATACTGAAAATATAATTGCAATAAAATATGATAATGAAAAAATCAATGAAGATGAGATAAAAAATCTTCTAAAATAACCTCTTTTATTTTAATCAAAGATTAGCTACTATATAAGATAAAAAAGGAGATAAGATGCAAAAAATGTTATTCATTTCAATTTTTCTTATCTCTTTATTATCTTTATTTGTAACTGCTTCAAAAACATTCAATATTGATTCTTCTCAGCTTAATTCAATAGAAAAAAAATATGGTTCAAATGCTAAACAAAGAGTTGAATTATGGGATTCGATGATTGAGTCTTCAAAAAATGAATCTGTTTTAAATAAACTAAAAAATGTTAATGATTTTTTTAATAAATTAACTTATAGAACAGATTTAGCACAATGGCATAAAAAAGATTATTGGGCAACACCTATTGAATTCATGGGTGTTGGAGCTGGAGATTGTGAAGATTATGCCATTGCAAAATATTTTTCACTAATAAAACTTGGCATTCCTGATGAAAAACTAAGAATTACCTATGTTACTTATTCAAAAGCAAATAGTAAATATGACCAAGCACATATGGTTTTAACTTATTATCATAAAACAGGAGCAGATCCTGTTGTTTTAGATAATATCAATAAATCTTTACAATTAGCAACAAAAAGACCCGATTTAAAACCAGTTTATAGTTTTAATGCAACTGGATTATGGCAAGCACAAACAAAAGGTGAAAGAAAAATGGGAAGTAATAATCTTAAATCATGGAAAGATTTAATGAGTAGATTTTAAAAAAGGAACAAAAAATGTCTTTATCTAAACAGCTATATATAATCATATCAATAATATTTTTTATGATTTTTACAGGTAATTTTATAATTAGTGTTAAAAATACAAAAGAGTATTTAGAATCTGAATCTTTAACAAAAGCACAAGATACTGCTACTTCTTTAGGAATGAGTTTAAAAAATCTATTAAAAGATAAAACAAACCCCGAAATAGAATCAGTAATAAATGCTATTGCAAATAGAGGATTTTACAAAGAAATAAGATTAGAAGATGCCTTATTTACGATTAAAGAGAGTGATATAATAAAAGCTTCAAAAGATTTAGATGATTCAATTTGGGAAATTTCAAATTTAACAATAGATGAAAAAGTTGGTAAAATCGAATTAAATACTGTAAGTGATGATTTTGAAAAAGAGTTGTTAGCTTTAGAAAATCCTGAATTAGACACAAAAATTTCAGATATAAAAAAGACTCCTAGCGAGAATATTTATAATTTTATTCCAAAAATAAAAACAGATGGAGAACTTACTCTAACTTTTAATTTTACTGCGATAAATCAATTTGGTAAAAAAATAGATACAAGTTCAACAATAACTTTAAATAAAATCTTAGTTCAAGTAACTCGTGACATAAAATTTGATTCTGTTCCTCAATGGTTTATAAAATTAATTCCAATTGATTTAGAAGAACAATCAAGTGAAATAAATAATGGTTGGCAAACAACTGCAATTATATATGTTAGTGCAAATCCTGGAGAAGCTTACGATAAACTTTATGAACAAGCGAAAAGTGCTATTATTTACGCAATTATTGCATTTATTGTTGCTATTGCTATTTTATTTATATTTGTTCAATATTTATTAAAACCTCTAAAAAAACTTGAAAAATTAGCCAATAGTATTGCAAGTGGAAAATTTGGAAAAATTGACAAACTTCCTTGGACAACTGAAATAAAAGCTGTTGCAATTGCTTTCAATGATATGTCTAGTAAAATTGAAGCCATTATAAATAGACTAAATTTAACTTTGGAAAATCTTACAAAGAAATTATCTTTAGATGAATTAACAGGATTATCTTTAAAACCAAGTTTTGAAACTGATATGAAACATATGTTTATTCATAAATCAAATGGTTATATTTTTGTAATTAAAATTTTTGATTTAGCTTCTTTTGCCAAAGCTCACACAAACTCAGAAGTAAATAACTTCATAAAAAAATTTGCAAAAATTCTTGCAACTACAAAATTAAATGACAAGTCAAAAATAACTGCATATAGATTTTTTGGTTCAGAATTTGCTTTAATTGCTGAAACATTCAGCTATGAAGATGCTGTTAATTTTACAAAATTATTACAAAAAAGTTTTGAAGAATTATCTTTTGAATTTAATAAAAAAGATATTATGCACATTGGAGCAACTCCTTTTAATCCAATAGGTACAACTCCTGAAATTTTACAAAGTGCAAATCAAGCATATGAAAAAGCAACAGTTATTGGACCAAATGAGTTTTTTATAACAGATAAAAATGAATTAGTAAAAGATATGGAAAGTTGGAGAGAACTTGTTTTTGATATTATCAATAATTCAAAATTTGAAGTTAGATATATAGGTGATTGTAGAAGACTTGATGAATCAAACGATAAAACTGTAATGCAAGAAGCATTTACAAGTATCAAGGATAAAGAAGATAACAATATACCAATAGGGACATTCGTTTCTATCGCTGAGAAATATGAAAAAATTGTTGACTTTGATAAAAAAGTTACTCAAAAAGTAATAAATCATATTTTAATTAACAATGTAAAACATGATATTTCAATCAATTTATCGCTAGAATCAATAAACAATACAGCATTTATAGCTTGGTTAGAGAAAATATTACTTGAAAATAAAAATATTGCATCTCAACTTGTATTTAGTGCAACTGCTTATGCTGTTGCAAAAGATGTAGATAAATTCAAATTCTTTGCAGATGAAATGCACCAATGTGGAGCAAAAATTATTATAAAAAGATTTGAAACTAAATTTATACCACTAAATAACATTAAAGATTTTAATTTAGATTATATAAGACTTGCAAGAGATTATACAAGTGAAATATCAAATGATTATTCTAAACAAAGTTTCGTTGAATCAATCTCAGAATTAGCAACTCTTTTAAATATCAAAGTATTTGCTGAAAATGTACAAAAAGATGAAGATTTAGAATTTATCAAAAAACATAACTTATATGCTGCAAGTAGATAAATTCTACTTGCCACATAAAAATCAATCTACAAAATAAAAATAAAACTTTTTAAAGCTGTCATACTCATCTCATAAGGTTCGATATTCATCTTTTTTAGACTAAATTCCACATTTGTTATTATCTTAGACATCACTATCTCAAAAGAGAAGTTTGAAGAGTCAAAAACTGTTTCTTTATTTGCTTTTATATAAAGTAAATCGTTTATAATATTGTAATCACCTTGATATTTTTTTGCTAATTCTAATTGCCAATTATTTTGCCAAGTATTAAATAAATACTCATTTTTATCATCTTTTGAAGTTCTTATTTTCCATCTTACAATTTGTAAATATTCATAAAGTTTTGTCATATCTTCTTGGTTGTATGAAATAGCTGAAAATTGATAATTTTTATTCATTTCATATGCTTTATAAATCATTTTGTAAATACCTAAAATCAAAAGATCATTTCTATTTTGGATTTTTTGTGTTGAAAAAGCATAATAAAAATATTCATTTGGTTTTTCTAAAACTTTTCCATCTTGAACTAAATTTATAAAATTCTTTTTAGTTCTAATTTCTTGAATTATGCTACTTTGAAGATTTTTATTATAAGCATTTGGATTTCGTAAGTCTAACTTCTTTTTATAACTAATAAGCTCTTTTAAAATCTCATTTTTAAACTCATCTATTTGTGTTGCTGAATTTGTTTGAGCTGCACTTTTTATAGAATTTTGATCTAATGTACAAGCTTGTATAAAAAAGGTTACAAATAATAAAAAAATGATTTGAATTTTTTTTGTCATATTTTCTCCTTCTTAATACTCTTGATTGTATCTTTTTAAAAGTAAAATAAATTTTAAAAAAATTACTATTTGAAATTTTAGATTAAATACTATATAGTTCATTAATTTTTAATAAGGGATAATATGGCTATAGAGATTAATCAAACTGTTAAAATAATGTTTGAAGTAAAAATAGATGGTGTAATAGTTGATGGAAGTAGAAGCAATAAACCATTTGAATTTCAGTTTGGTACAGGTCAAGTAATCGCTGGACTTGAAAAAAGAATAATAAATATGAAAGCAGGAGAAATTGCAGATATTTTTGTTCCAGCATCTGAAGCTTATGGAGAATATGACCCAGCAGGAATTCAAACACTTCCAATAGAGCAATTTGCAGGAATTGATGATTTAAAAGTTGGTATGCAAATTCAAGCTCAAGATGAAAATGACCAACCAATTCAATTTATCGTAAAAGAGATTGGAGAAAAAGAAATAACTGTTGATTTTAATCATCCACTAGCTGGAAAAGATTTAGAATATAAAATAAAAATTGACTCACTTCTATAAAATAAAAAGATTTTATCTTTTTATTTTATAATCTTATTGCAATATTTCTTGAACTCTTCCAACTTGTCCATCTTGAAGTCGTACTTTTATTCCATGTGGATGAGTAGGTGAATTTGTAAGTATGTTTTTTACAATACCCGTTGTAAGTTTCCCCGTTCTTTGGTCTTCTTTTAAAACAATATTTACTTTTAAACCTGCTTTTATATTTATTCTTTTTTTACCGTCAAGCATATTTTTCCTTTTTTATTTTTTTATCAATTTATTTCACTATCATTAAAATTTACATAATAAAAAAGCCCCATCAAAAATTGACGGGGCTTTTAAAAATCAAATCCAAAATCTTTTATTAACTTAAAGATTTTAACTCAGCTCCAATTTTTTCAAGTCTAGTTTTTACATCTTCTAAAGCTTTTCTATTTTCTGCAATAACTGCTTCAGGTGCATTTGCCACAAATCTTTCATTTGATAACATACCATTTAATTTATCAAACTCTTTTTGAGCTTTTTCTTGTTGTTTAGTTAATTTATCAATGATTGGTTTCATATCAATTTCACTTGTTGGAAGATATACCTCTAAGTTATTTGAAACGTCAGTTATACTATTCTCAACTTTTGCATCTACAAACTCAATATCTTCAACTTTTGCAAGTTTTTCAATAAATGGTTTAGCAACTGCTGTATCTATTTTTTTATCAAGTTTGATATACGCTTTTGCAATTTTTGAGTTACCCATATCAATAATAACTTTTGCTCTTCTAATAGCTGTGATTGCTTCTTCGATGATTGCAAACATCTCTTCAATTTTTTCATCTTTTTCTACATCTTTAGGGAAGTTCATAATCATAAGTGAATCACCCTCTTCTAAAGTTGTTCCACTTAATTTATGATATAAATAATCAGAAATAAATGGCATAAATGGAGAAACCATTTTTAAAGTTTCTTTGAAAATTGCTCCAAGTTCAACTATACTATCTTTTGAAGCTTTTGAGTACTCAATTCCCCAGTCACAAAACTCTGTCCATACAAATCTATATAAAACTGAAGCTGCTTCATTGAATTTATATGACTCTAATGCACCTCTTACTTCATCAATAGCATCACTTAGTTTACTTTGCATATAAAGTCCAAGTGGTGTTTTAATTTCGATATCTTTTAAATCAGGGAATGTATCAACATTTAATGCCAAGAAATTAGATGCATTATAAAGTTTATTTGTAAAATTTCTAAATTGCTCTAAATTTTTTGCACCAAGTTTTATATCTCTTCCTTGAACTGCTAAGTACGCAAGAGTAAATCTGATGATATCAGCACTGTGCTCTTCAACCATATCAAGTGGGTCGATTACATTTCCTTTTGATTTAGACATTTTTGCACCATGTTCATCACGTACAAGTGCGTGCATATAAATATCTTTAAATGGCAATTCACCCCTAAAGTGTTCACCCATCATCATCATTCTAGCAACCCAGAAAAACATAATATCAAATCCAGTAATTAATAAAGAGTTTGGATAAAAATCTTTTAAATCACTTTCATTAAATGTATTAGTCATTTTTCCATTGTTTCCCCAACCAAGTGGTGAAAATGCCCAAAGTGCAGAACTAAACCAAGTATCTAATACATCTGGATCCTGAGTGAAATTTTTGCTTGAGCAATGAGGACAAGCTTCTGGAACATCCGCTTTATCAGCCCATTGATGACCACAATCTTCACAATTAAATACAGGTATTCTATGTCCCCACCATAATTGTCTTGAAATACACCAATCTCTTAATTCATCCATCCAAGCTCTATATGAATTTAACCAATGACTAGGATGGAATTTTGCTTCACCAGCATACGTTTTTTCTATTGATTTTTTTGCAACTTCACTTCTTACAAACCACTGTTTAGAAATATACGGTTCAACAATATTTTTACATCTATAACAATGTCCTACTTGATGAACATGCTCTTCGATTTTTACGATAAATCCTTCATCTTGAAGTTTTTTTACTATCAAAGGTCTTGCTTCTAATCTTTCAAGTCCAGCAAACTCTCCACAATAATCATTTAAAATACCTTTTTCATCAAAACAAGTAATAAACTCTAAATCATGTCTTTTCCCTACTTCGTAGTCATTTTGGTCATGAGCTGGTGTAACTTTTACAACACCTGTTCCAAATTCCATATCAACATGTTCATCTGTAATTACTTTGATTTTTCTGTCAGTTAATGGTAAAATTACTTCTTTTCCAACTATAGAAGAATATCTTTCATCATTTGGATGAACCATTATAGCTGTATCCCCAAAATATGTTTCAGGTCTAGTTGTTGCAACTGTTACAAATCCGCTACCATCTGCAAAATGATAATTCATATGATAAAATTTACCTTGAACTTCGTCATGTTCAACTTCAATATCAGATAATGCACCATCATGTGTACACCAATTAACCATATAGTTATTTTGAACTATCATACCTTCATTGTATAGATGAACAAAAGCCTCTTTAACAGCTTCTTTAAGTCCTTCATCCATAGTAAATCGCTCTCTAGACCAAGCTGGACTTACTCCTAACTTTCTCATTTGATGAACAATTGTACCACCTGAATACTCTTTCCATTTCCAAACTCTTTCTAAGAACTTTTCTCGTCCTAGTTCTTCTTTTGTAGTACCTTCTGCTAAAAGTTGTTTTTCAACAACATTTTGTGTTGCAATTCCCGCATGGTCAGTTCCTGGTTGCCAAAGAGTTTTGAAACCATCCATTCTTTTATATCTTGTAATAATATCTTGTAAAGTAAATGTTAATGCATGACCAATATGTAAACTACCTGTTACATTTGGTGGTGGCATCATAATAGCAAAAGTTTTTTCCTTACCTTCACTATCTTTGGCTTGAATAGATTTATTTCCATCTATTTCAAAATATCCTCTGCTTTCCCAAATCTTATAAAAACTATCTTCTACCTTTGATGGTTCATATTTTTCGCTCATTAAATATCCTATAATTTTCTTAAATATACGCGATTATATCAACTTTTTACTTAGGTTGTTATTTTGCTAATTTTTTATTTATGATTTAATTATTAGTTTTTATAATATCTTGTGATATAATATTTTTGATTACATATTAATTATTAAGGAGAGCGAATGATTAAAATAATTTTAGGAAGTTTTGTTTTAGCATCATCAATTTTTGCAGTTGATTTACAATCAAGTGGTGTTGAAGTTACTTATAAAAATTCAAATGATGAAGATAAAACAATTACTATAAAAAGAGAAAAACCTGAAGAGTGTAAAGATGTAAAATTTGATCCAAAAACTGTTTATGGTGGGAAAGGTCAAGCAGCAGAAAATATAAATGCTAATTGTAAAAGATCATTTGTAACATATTTTGGAAAAATTTCACCTATAAAATATTCTGACAAAGTAGAAACTTATGGTGAAGTTGAAGTTTTAGACTTTATTGAAAAAGCAAAAACAAATAAAAATATGATGCTTGTTGACTCAAGAACTGAAAATTGGTTTTATCATGAAACAATCCCAACAGCAGTAAATGTTCCATATATTTATTTAAAACAATCTCAATATCCTGATGAATTTGAAGAATATTTAGGAATATTAGGAGTAAAAAAAGTAGATGGAAAATATGATTTTTCAAATGCTAAAGAAATCTTAATGTTTTGTAATGGAGCTTGGTGTGGACAATCACCTGAATCTATGAAAGCATTGACAGCTATTGGTTATCCTGAAGAAAAACTAAAATGGTACAGAGGTGGAATGCAATCTTGGTTAAGCTTTGGGCTTACTACTGTAAAACCTTAATAAAATTGGAGTTTTCTCCAATTTTATTCAAAAATTCTTTCAAATATTTCAACTAAACTTTCATCTATTTTTTCAGATTTTGATTCTTTTTTCATCAATTCTATAGCACCTAAATGATTATATGAATTTCTGTAAACTCTATCTTCTCTCAATGAATTATATATTACTAAACAGGCTAATAACCTATCTTTTAGACTTAAATTTTTACCATCCAAACTATAAATATATCCACTTCCATCTAATCTTTCTTGTACTTTTATAGACAAAGATAAAATATCATTAAATCCCATAATTGAACCTAATATTCTTTTTGTGTGATATGGATATGATTTTATTATTTCAAACTCTTCAAAAGACAATTTCTCTTTTTTATTTAAAATCGAACTAGGTATCAACATCTTTCCTATATTTTGTAAAGATGTTGCTATTAAAAATATTTGTTTATCTTTATGTTCAAAATTAAATTCATCAGCTATTTTTGAAGCTCTTTGTATGATTATCGAATTTTTATTCTCAAGCTTATGAAAAATTGTTGTCAGATTTAAAATTTCTTCAAAATCTAAAACAGTAGTAAAGTCATGTAAAGATGAATAAATATACATCAAAATCTCATTTTCATATTGTAAATCCAACCAAAAAGATATTTGTGATGAAACAGTTAAAAAATTATCTATTAAATCTTTTGAAAAATTTTCTTTATTCTCTTTTGCAAATTCTATTGCTTTAAATCTATTTTCTATTTGATTATTTCCCAAATTAAACATCTTGTCTAATTTTGAAGAAAATTCAATAATCTCTTTTATCAAACTATCTTCTAAAAACTCTTTTGTATTTAAAAAAGGAATTTTTTCTAACTCATTTTTTTCTAAATTATAAATCAATGATAAAGAACATAAATCTGCCATCATTTTAGGTTCAAGATTAAATTTTGCACCTAAATTTAAAGCTATATATGTAACTCTTTTAAAATGATTTAATGCTGTTCCCTCTAAATCAAACTCTTTATAATCTAAAATTGCACTCATTGATAAAAGGAAATTATTTAGGTTAAATGCCATTTGTTTTTTCTTATCCATATTCATCCTATTTGATTAAAATTAAAACTATTACTTATATAAAAGTGATATTACAATATAATTTTTGATTATAAAATAAAAAAGGAGTTTTATGTTTAAAAATATTCTATTTTCACTTTTACTATCAATATATGCTTTTGCATTTGATTATAATTTAAAACCTATAAAAGTATCTTCTGATATTTGGTGTTTTTTTGGAAAACTTGAAGCACCAACAAAAGAAAATGGTGGATTTATGTCAAATAGTTGTTATATTAAAACAAATAAAAGTTATGTTTTGATTGATTCAGGAGCAAGTTATGATTTCGCAAATCAAGCTTATAAAGCAATGGAAAAAATAGAAAAACTACCAGTTAATACAATAATTACAACTCATGCTCATGATGACCATTGGTTAGGAAATAATTTTTATAAAGAAAAGTTTAATGCAAAAATTTATGGTCCAGCTCTTATAAATAAAGAATTTAATTCAAATTCAGAAATAAGAGGAGTTAAAATTCTTTCAGAAGAAAATAAAAAAAATACAAAATTTGTAGCTATTGATGAAATCATAAATGAAACTAAAACTTTAAATATAGATGGTAAAGAAATAATTATTATTCCAACTGGAGTAAAAGCTCATACATCAGATGATTTATTTGTTTATTTACCAAATGATAAAGTTTTATTTTCAGGTGATATTGTGATGAATGGAAGAGTTACATCAAATAGAGATGGTTCTGTTATTGGTTCATTAAAAGCACTTGAAATGATAAATTCAAAAAAATGGGATGTTTTAGTGCCTGGTCATGGAGTTGATACTTCAAAAACAGCAGCAGATGAAACAATAAAATATTTTACTTTATTAAAACAAAGAGTTCTTGAAGCTATTGAAAATGAAGTTACAGGAAATGATATAACAAAAATTGTAACAATGGAAGAGTTCAAAAACAAAGCTTTATATGATGAATTAAATAGTAAAAATGTTTTTGATGCATTTAGAGAATTAGAATTTTACGAGGAGAATTAATCTCCTCTTTTTTTTCTTGTTTCACTATGTGAAACTAAAAAAAACTAACTTTTAAATAAATATTATTTTAATACAACTTCCTATAAAATCTTTGCTAGTTTAAAAATTTAAGGAGAACTTATGTCAAAAAAAATTTTAATATTAGCAGGTGATTTTGTAGAAGATTATGAACTAATGGTTCCTTTTCAATGTCTAAAAATGTTAGGTTATAGTGTTGATGTTGTTTGTCCTAATAAAAAAGCAAATGAGCAAATAAAAACTGCAATTCATGATTTTGAGGGTGACCAAACTTATACAGAAAAACCTGGTCATAACTTTACTTTAAATGCTTCATTTGATGAAGTTGATGAATCAACTTATGATGCGTTACTTATTCCAGGAGGACGAGCTCCTGAATATATTAGATTAAATCCTAGAGTTATTGAAATTGTTCAAAATTTCAACAAAGCAAATAAACCAATTGCATCTGTTTGCCATGGTATTTTAGTTTTAGCAGCTGCTGGAATTATCGCAAATAAAACTTGTTCTTGTTATCCAGCTTGTGCACCTGATGTAGGTTTAAGTGGTGGTAAATGGGCAGATATTGGATTTGAAAGTGCAATAGTTGATGGAAACTTAGTTACAGCTGCTGCTTGGCCTGCACATCCTGAATGGTTAGCAAAATTTAATGAGTTATTAACAAAATAATTTTATGCCAAATCAATTAAAATCTTTATCCAAGGGTTTAAATGTTTATAGGTTTATCATAGATTATGGTAAACCTATTTTAGCAGTTACTTTATGTGAAAAATTAAATATTGACAAAAGTACTATGTCTAGAATTTTAAAAACTTTAAAAGATGAAGATTTTATCTCATATTTAGAAAATTCAAATGAAATCATTGTAAATGATTTATCTAATAAAACAAATCAATCTACAAAAATTGAACTACTTATAAAAGCAACTAAATTTTTACTTGAAGAAATCTCTACAAAAACAAATGAATGTGCATATTTAGGTATTTTTGATGATTATAAAATCTCTTATATAAATCAAATTGATTTATCAAATCAAAAATTAAAAACTAGAAATAACATAGGTATCAAAACAAATCTACATACAAGTGCTTTGGGAAAATCTATTTTAGCTTTTGGTAATTATGATTTAGAAAAAATTAAATTTAATCAATATACAACAAACACTATAACAGATATAAAAACACTAAATAATGAATTAATTATGATAAAAAATAGAGGTTTTGCTATTGATAATAAAGAGTACCAAGACGGAATGTCTTGTGTTGCCGTTCCACTTTTTAATAAAGAAAATATTTTAATAGGTGCAGTTGGAATATCAGGAAATTCATCTAGATTAAAAGATAATAAACTAAATGAAATTGGAGAACTTATCTCAGATATTGTCTCAAAATATTCAATAGTTTATTAACTTTTATTTTATTTAGTCTGCAACAATTTCTTCTATTGCATCTTTTGATTCAGTTGTCATATCTAAATCAATATGTGGTGCATCTACTGCTTCCACAAGTTTTACATCAAAACCTTTTTCTTTTGCTAATTTATAGAAATCTTTTGTAACTTCTGGTTTTGAAATATCATCTGCTGTTCCATAAACAAGTACAAACTTAGTATTTTTAGATACATTATCTAAAACATCAACAATTGAAATCAAACCTTTTTCTTTACTTTTTTCATGTACATTATAAACTCCACCAGCACAAACAATATTGTTTATTAAATCAGGTTTTACTCCAGTTAAAGTTGCACCCATCATACAACCAGCACTATGACCTATATATGTAAGTTTATTTGCTTGATATTTTTCTTTTAAAGCTTCAACTAATGAACCTAAAAATTCAACATACTCTTTTTTAGCAGCTAAATTTTCTACACCATCATGAGATAATGAAGTAAATTTATTTGTAGAACTTCCTGAATATCCCGGAAGAGCAACTGCAATTGTAGTTATATCTGTTCTCATTGCTAAATCTTCTGCAAAGGGAGCATAACGAGCAAGTGTATCAGTTCCATCTTTCCAAGTTCCATGAACTATGATATTTAAAGCACCTTCTTCTTCACCTGAAAATTTTTTATATTGGATACATTCATTTCCTGCAAATATAAAATTTTCACCTTTTTTAGAACATTCATCTTCTGTGATTTTTGCTGCATTCAAAGACAAATTTGAAACCAAAAGTAAACTTGATAATATTAAAGCTTTTTTAAACATTTTATTCTCCTTTGTTTTAATAAGCAGTTATTCCAATATATCCTGCTTGTTGTTTTTCAATCACTTCTACAATTCCTGCTTGAGTATATGAAATTCCATCAATAAAATCTTTTTCTGTCCATTTCATTGTTTCCATAGTATTTCTACAAGCTACAAATTCTACGTCATATTCCATCAAAGATTTTACTCTATTTAATGTATTTGCATCATAATCTTTTTTTAAAACTCTCAAACCTTTTCCATAAGCAACAACAACGATTTTTAAACTCTCAGCTGGATACTCTTTTAAAATATTATACATAGATCCTATAGTATGATTTACCGTTTCTAAGTCGCCAACATATAATGAATAAACAACTTTTCTTGGATTTTCAAAAGTTGGTTGAGGGTCACTGAAATTTGATTGTGCAAAACTAAATATTGACAATAATAAAACTAATAAAATTTTTTTAATCATTTTTATCCTTTATTTTTGCTTCCATATCTTTTGATATGAAACCACTTTTTATTATCTTACAATAAAGTCCCCTATGCGCTTTTAATAATTGTGGCAAATTTTTATCAAAAACACTTAAATGATTACAAACGGTACAAATTTGTGTAATTTCTATTATAGCTTCACCAATTATCAAACGTGTTCCCACTTCTAAATCATGTGGGTCAAAATTCAATAAAATATTTTCACCTAAACTTCCAAACTCTAAATTTATACCTTCTTCAAGTGCAATTTCATAAGATTTTAATCCAACTATCATAACTGTTTGATCAAGCTTTTTTCCAGCAAATTTATCATTTTCTATTCCAAAATCTTTTATAAGATTTAACTCTTTTACTTTTGGTCTTGGTAATCCACTTGACTCTTTTGTTGCACTAAAAGTTGCTAGTACTTTTCCTAACTCTTTCATCTTATTTTATATTCTCTTTTAAAATTTCTAAAAAATCATTTTTTACCCAAGCCCCAGGATATTGTTTTTCAAAAATTCCTTCTTTTGAAAGAACAAAAAAACTAGGAGTTATTTTTTTATACTCTTTTTGTAAACCAAAAGGTAAAGATGATTCATCCATATCATTTTTTACAAAAATATAATTTTTATCTATCTCTTTTTTTATTTCATTTAAACTCAAAACATCTCTATCCATTCTTTTACAAAAAAAACAAGATTTTGATGTAGCATAAACCATTATTTTTTTATTCTCTTTTTTTGCTTTTTCTAAAATATTTTTTTCATCAATAGTTGAAGCAAATTTTTTTACTTCTGTATCTTTTACATTATCATTATATTTCATAAAATAAATTGTTAAATTTTTATAATCTTCCTCTGATAATTGACCTTTCATACTTTGTTTAGTTTCATAAAAAGATAAAATATGATCATCACAAATAGAATTAAATCTATCAGGATTTTCTAAATATGATTTTAAATAACTCTCAATTTCTAACTCTTGCATTTCAACATCAGTTGAATCTCCTATTTTTTTAGGACTTTCCATGATTGCATATGCTATCATATTTACTGTTGGCGCTTTTAGATTTAATAATTTATTATTTTTTTCAAAAAAGTTCTCTTTTAAAGTATTTAAAGAGATAAAATCTTTATGGCAGGTTGCACATTTATTTTTAAAAATGCTTTCACCTTCTTTAAAATCAGCAAATAAACTTATCACTAAAAAAAATGTATAAAATAAAATTTTTATCAAAATAAAATCCTTTTCAACTTAAGAAATATTTCAATGAAATATCTATTAAATTGAAAAAAGTATAAAGAGTATCTTTATACTTTTTCTTTGGAAATTAGATAATTCCAGGATTACCTTTAACTCCAATAATATCAGGCGTATCAACTTTGATATTACTAATATGTTTTACATTTTTTAAGTAAGTTTCAACTGTTTCCCAAACAGGTTCACCCTCACTTTGAGCTCCAACAGTTGACCAACCAGCAACTTTATATGCTTTTGAAGCATCAAGTTTTTCACCAGTTTTTGTAAGAACAATGTCAGAAATTCTTTCACCCATTTTTGCTTTTGGATTTATTTTATAAGAAATTCCACCAGTTCTTACCATATCTCCACCTTGTTGATAGAATGGATCTTCATTAAATAAGTTATCAGCAACATCTTCTAAAATAGCTTTAATATCTGTTCCTTTTATATCTCTTGCATAAGTTTCTGGATATGTCATAGCTGTTTGTGTCATTAAATCATCAAATGTGATTGCTTGACCTGGCATAACTGAAGTTCCCCATCTAAATCCAGGTGATAATGAAATTTGTGCTTCTTTTACTTCTAAAAGTGCATCACAAATAATTTGATCCCAAGAACCATTGAAGTTCCCTCTTCTAAACAAAGTTTGCTCAGTTGTTGCTATTTCTCTTGTAAGTTCTTTTAAGTATGGAAGTCTTACATCTTCGATGTATTTTTTCATATCTTTATCTTCAGTTATTAAATCAGAGAAGATTGGTAATAAAGTAAATTTAAAATCTTTAATTTTTCCATTTTGAATATCTAAATCTAAAACATTTAAGAATTTACCATTTGATCCTGCATTACAAACATAAGTTGTACCAGTTGCATTTTTAACAGGAACTGCTTCAGGAACACCATCATGAGTATGTCCACCCATAATAAAATCTATTCCACTTACAACTTCTGCCATTTTTTTATCAGTATCAAATCCGTTGTGAGATAAAACGATAATTGCATCTGGTTTTTCTTCTTCTTTGATTTTATTTACAATTTCTTGCATATTGTCATCTTTAATACCAAAAGTCCAATCAGGGATAAATCTTTGTGGATTTGCAATTGTTGTATATGGGAAAGCTTGACCAATAATAGCAACTCTTGCTTTTCCTAATTGTTTGATTGTATAAGGTTTAAATGCTAATCCACTATCTTCATCATAAGCTTCAACACCATTCATTAAAGAATCTTCTTTAACAAAAATATTTTGAGCTAAAAACTCTGCATTTAATGCTTTTACATTTTCTAAAACTTCTTCAGCTTTATATGTAAATTCCCAGTGTCCAACAGCAACATCAACACCAAGTAAATTCATAGCACCAACCATGTCTTTCCCTCTTGTCCAAAGTGCAGTTGCTGTTCCTTGCCAAGTATCTCCACCATCTAATAAAAGAGTTTTTTCTTTACCAAAACTATCTCTTAAAAAATCTACAACTGTTTTAATTTGAGAAAAACCACCTGTTCTTCCCATAACTTTTGCGTGTTTTTCAAAATTTACACATGAGTATGCATACTCTAATCTTTTATTACCTTTTATTCCATAATAATCAAGTAATTTTTCACCAACAATATGAGGTGGTTTTCCAAAATTACTAAAGAAACCTAAATTAACACTTGGTTCTCTAAAATATACCGGAAGTAATTGTGCATGAGAATCTGTCATATGTAATAATCTTGCATTACCAAACGGTTTTAATTTATAATAATCTTCTAACTTTTTTGTTGTTTCTACCATTCTTGTATGTGAATTTGCAAATACAGGAGCAGCACCAAGTACAGCCATCATATAAACAAATTCTCTTCTACTTAATTTACTCATTTTGTTACCTTATTTATAATTAATATACATAAATATGAACTTGAAAAAAAGCTCAAATTTATATAGAAATATCTATTTATTGTAAATTTACTCATTTTTCAGAAATAAAAAAAGCCAAGAGTTAAATCTTGACTTTTTTAAAACAAATATTAATCTTAATATTAATATTTATATTCGTCACTTGGACTAGCCAATTTCCAAGTTGTTTTTGCTTCTTCTTCTTGTGTTAATGCACTAATTGCAAAAGAACAAGCTCTCCAAGCAGCAAACTCAATTGGAGCTTCACTTGTTTTTTTACCTTTTGCATCAACAATATCGATAGTTTTTGCTCCACTTTTTAAAGCACTATTTACAGCATCAATATATTGACTAGCTTTCATTCCAAGTCTCATAAATTCAACTTTGTGTTTTACAGCTATTTCATTGTATTTTGCAGCTGTTTCTATAACTTTTTCTATACCATTAGCTTGAACATTACACTCTTTTTTAACATCTAATTTAGATATTTCAGAAGCTGATGCGTTTACTAATCCAGAAGTTAATAATGCTGTAACTGTTGCGAATTTTAAAATTGTTTTTTTCATAATATTCACCTTTATTATTTTCTTATATCTGGACCATCAATTGCCATACCATTTGACATATATGCCATAAAGTAAATTAGTTGTTTCATTTGTGTACTTTCATCTTTTGGTGGAACTTGTCCTTGATCTACAACACAACCTGACAATCTTCTTTCTAGTGTACCTAAATCTCCCCATTTCAATCTATGTACTGGGAATTGAGTTATTTGTCCTGTTAATGTAGAAAGTTTTTCATTTCTAACTCTTAATCCTGAACCTTGTACGTGACAAGTTGCACAAGACATTTTTAAATAACCTCTTTGAGAATAATAAAATTCTTTTCCTGCTTCATATGCTTTTTTAGCTGCTTCATTTTGAATTTTTATATCAAATTTTTTACCAGCTTCTGTAGTTGCATTTACTAAATAAGCTTGAATATTTGCCATATCACCTTTTTTCGTATTAAACTCTTTTTCTCCATTATCTCTTAGGCAATCATTAACTGCAGACGTTAAAGAAACAACATCTTTTTTCTTTTCATCATAATATGGATATAAGTTTGTAATTGCAGGATCTGGGAAACAAGTTGCAAATGAATTACCGTTTGCAAATTTTTTGTTATATAACTCTTCTCCAGCATCAATAGCATCTTCATAAGGTGGCATTTCTTTGATTGCTTCATATTGAGATTTTGCATCTTTTGAAAATGCATAAGTTCCAATATTAAAATCATTATGTTTTAGATTTTTAGCATAATCATTTTTTAATTCTTCATCTGTTGAATATGGAAAGAATCTATTTTTGTCTTTTTCTGGATCAGCAAATTTAGTCTCAAAATATTTAATTAACGCAATTCTATCTTTTTCAGCCCCAGCATTAAAATCAGCAGCATTTAAAGAATATGCTGCTAAGGCTAAAAGAGCTGTTGACTTAGCAATTTTTGATAACATGGTATCTCTCCTTTTTGATTAATTACTAAAAAAGTAATTATTTAATTTTCTCACTACTTACGTCTGTGTTACCTTTTAAATCTTTCCATGTTAACTCAACTACATCACCTGCATTTGCACCAGTAAATGAGAATTTTAAATAAGGATCTTTTGATAAGAATTGAGAAGTTGATGCTTCATATACAACTTTATCTCCAACTTTTGCAACTACATAAGTAATAAAGTTTGCTTCTTTTTTTGCTCTTTCAGCTTCTTGATAACTTAACATTGGATGACTTGCTAATGCTTTTACTTCAATAACACCATTTTTTAATTTTGCTTTAATTTTTGTAGTACCTGCCATTTTAATTTCCTTTTCTTTTTTATTTTTTACTTAATTAAATTATTCAATAGATTTTAGTTGAACTAAATCAACCACCACATCCACCAATTGTAACTTTTACTAATTTAGAAACTGAATGTAATTTTCCTTCTGCTTCTGCAATAACTGTAACTGTTCCTGTTTTTGCCATTTTAATTCTGATTGCATAATCAGCAACACTAAATTCATTTAAACTAAATACTGCAACAGCACTTTCAGGATTTGCATCTTGGAATACAGCAATTTTAGTAGCTTTTAAATCTGTTGAGAAAGAAACAGGAATAACTGCTCCATTTTCTGCAATATCAGGTGCACTTAAATTAATTCCACCTTCAACAGTTGCAGTTGTACCGAAAATTTCTTTTACTGCTTCATCAACTTTTGTTGCTGTCCAAGCTTTTGGTTTTGTTTCTCTAAAATCAACTGCACTTAACTTACCAGGAATTGCTGCGACTGCAATAGCTCCTAATCCTAATCCTAAAAAATTTCTTCTATTAATCATCTTTTTTCTTCCTTTTTATTAATTTATTGTTTTTAAATAAGCAACTACTGCTTTAATTTCTTCATCACTTAGCCAACCATTTTTACCAAATGCAGGCATTGCAGAAATTGGATTTGAAACATATGGATCAAAAATTTTATCATATAATGCTTCTTCTGGCCATGCAGATAGATACTGTAAAACAGGTCCCATACTTCCTGGTCCATCAACAGTTTTTCCATTTATAGCATGACAAGCTAGACAATTTCCTTGAGTATTAGTCATAAAGATTTTTTCACCTTTTTTAACTAATTCAGAATCAGATGCAAAACTACTTACTGCAACAACTCCACTTATAGCTGCTGCTGTTAATAAACTCTTGATTACATTCATAGCATTCTCCTTTGTTATTTACTAGAATTAATCATATAATCGATTACTTCTTTAATTTTTTCATCACTAAGGTCCGTTCCACCTTTAGGAGGCATAGCATTTATACCATTTATTGCATTATGATATACTTTATCAATTCCTTTTTCAGTAACCTTAGCCCAAGCATTTTTATCTCCAACTACAGGTGCTCCAATTGCAGCATTTCCATGACAAGCAGAACAACTAGCTTCATAATCGGCTTGTCCAGGTTGTACTGAATTATCTTCAACTTTTGGTAAACTTCTTTCAACAGACATTGGTTGATTTGCATTTGCTGTTAAATCAAAATTTATTTTCATTAAAAGATTATTTGTATCTTCTTTTATACAATCTTTCATACATCTTGTACCTGTTCCATAAATTTTTGGATCAGACAATAATGCTGTCATATTTTTTACACCATCTCTTGGATCTTTTGTATCAACTTCAGGATAGAAACCATCATGATTTGGCATAACAACTTTCATTAATTTTTCTTTATCTAATACATATTCATCTTCAAGTTCTTCACCATCAATAGTAATATTATTTACAGATAATAAATATGCTGTAATTGCATAAGTTTCACTATTTGTTAAAGTTTTTGGATGAGGGAAAGGCATAGAATCTTGAACATACCAATATAATGTTGTTGCATAAGGCCAATATGAACCAATTGTTCTAACTGGTGTATCAGGATTTGGATGTTCATCTGCTGGATTTAATCTTTGAATTTTTAAAGATTCTTTTGAACCTCCAGCTAAAGTAGGATAACCTTTACCACCTGAACCGAAATCACCATGACACATAGCACATTGAGCATCATAAAGTTCATTTCCAAGTTCTACAGAACCTTCAGCTTTTTTAGGTTTTCCATCATCACCAAGAACAACTTCACCCTCTTTCATATCATATTCAGGTAAACCAGTCCCGTCAGGTCTTACGTCAACATTCCAAACTCTAATCTCTTTTTCAGTAGCAACTCTTCCAATATTTGAATCTTTAACTTTTTGTGTATTCACATAATATGAAGAATATTTTCCATCTTTTAATGGATATTTTACTGCCCCATCAACAGATGATTCTTTTGTTGCTGCAAATGCTGAAGTTGCTAATAAAGTTGATAAACTAACACTAAGAAGAGTAGTTTTAAGCTTTTTTGTGTTTTCTAATTTGAACATTATTACACTCTCCTTTTTCAGTAATTTCCCAAGTAACAATAGCATTTCTGTGATATACAGATTCTACACCAACAGCAGAAGTTTCTTGGTCGATTGTAGGTTGAATATTTCCAAAATCATCATAAGATCTACTTGCTAATAATAAAGGTTTTCCATCCCATCTAAATACGTAACTAAATCTTGTCCAAGATTTTGGTAATACTAAACCTTTAAGTTTAGCTTCAACCCAATTATCTCCACCATCAAAAGAGATATCAACACCTTTGATTGTTCCATGACCAGACCAAGCTAGACCTTCAATCTCTACTAACTCGCCTTTTTTCAAGTTTGTCCATGGTTTCTCAGGACATGGGCTAGTAATTACTGAATTAACTTCATTTACCCAAAAATATCTGATAGCTTTTCCAGATTTTTGAAGCATTGTATATTTAGAAGTCTCTTCTTTTGAATGCCAAGGTTTATCACTAAATTCTAATCTTCTTAACCATTTAGTATTTAAGTTACCTTCCCATCCTGGAACAATTAATCTTACAGGATAACCTTGTTCAGGTCTTAGTGCTTCACCATTTTGAGCCCAAACAACCATTACATCATCAAGTGCTTTTTCAACAGGAATTGTTCTTGGATTTGAAGCATTATCACTTCCTTCAGCTAACATCCAAACAGCATCTTTTTCTAAACCTAAGTCATCTAGAATAGTTTTTAACATAACTCCAGTCCATTGAGCTGCACTCATAAGACCTTTCATAAATTGTAAACTGTTAAATTGAGGTCCTCTCCATTCTGGACTTCCATTTGCAGGACATTCTATAAAATATATTCTTGTTTCACTTGGATATTTTTTTAAATCATCTAAAGTTAAAACTATCTCTTTTTTAACTTTTCCATGAATCATTAATCTCCACTCATTTGGATCAACATGAGCTGTTCCTCCATGATCTCTTGTAAAAAACAGACCATTTGGTGTAATAATTCCTTCTGATTCATGAATTGGACACATAGATACAGAAGCATAAGCATCTCCTGATGAGAATAAATCATGAGTTCTTCTAATATTATTGTGTTCATAAGGTGATGGGATACCATATAAATTTTTATCTACTGGATCTCCTAATTTTTGCCCCCAAGGTGCATCATTTATTATTGCAGGGTCATCTGCTCTTGCAGACAATGGCGATAAAACTGATGCAGCACTTAAGGCTCCAGCAGAATAAATAGCAGTTTTTCTAAAAAAATCTCTTCTACTTGTAACTTCAGTAGTAATAGAATTTTCTTTTATTTCTAAAACTTCGCTTTTTTTCAACTTAACCTCCTATAAAATTTGACATTATTATAAATATTCTTTATCGAGCCAATTATAGGTTTTAAAAGTTAAAATAAAACTTAAAGTATTAATTTATCTTATATAATAATTTAAAAAAATATATCTTTGTAGCATTTAAATAGCACGAATAATTGGGGGTTATAGAAGATATTTGTTTTAGTTATAATACAAACAAATAGTGAATAAGTATTCATATTTATTTGTAATATTACTTAAATATTTTAAGTATTTTGATTAAATAATTTATATAATTTTCTAATGAAAATCATTAAAAAAAGTCCATCTATCATACTTGCAATTATGAAAGAAAAATACTCAGATTGAGTTATTAATCCATAGTTAAATGAAAGCATTGCAATTGCAACCATAAAAGTTAAAGGCATAGAATCACTTAGAGCAAAAAGTGTAGTTTGTTTAAACTTTAGATACTTAAAAAAAGACAAATATGAACTAATAAGTCTTATTATAATAATTGCACACATAATAAAAATTGCATGCTTTAAAATATCAAAAGTTATCATATCAAGCTTTACTGTTGAACCAGTATAAATAAAGAAAATGGGAACGAAAAAACCAAAACCAAAAGATTCAATTTTTTCAAGAAGTTCATGTTTTTGATTAAAAAACATTTTAAAGAATAGACCTGCTGTAAAAGCTCCTAATACAACATCTATTTTTAGCACAAGCATAATTGCAACTAAAATTAATAAACTAGAGATAGAAAAACGAATATCTTGATTATATCTATCATGTTGTGAATCAGGAATTAAAAAATTTTTTAATTCAGGAAACCACCAAAACAAAATATATGAAATTCTTAAACCTAAAATACTAACTACAATTACACTAAATATTGTCAATAGAGAAAGAAAAAATTGAATATTAAAACCATACTCAATCCAACCACTAAATAAAGTAAGTGCTAAAATACTTATAACTTCACCAACGACACCAATTGATAAAGCAAGATTTAGCCAAGGTTCATTTTTTCCATACTCTTTTATAAGCATCATAATCATACCTAAAGAGAAAATTGGTAAAGCAACAAAATAAGTAACACCTAAGTTAAAAATCCAACAAACAAGACCTGAAATTGTATATAAAAATATAAAGTATAAAATAACATTTATAGCAAGAGTTGCTTTTATGATTTTTACAAGTTTTAGATTTATTTCAAGACCTGCTAAAAACATCAGATAAACAAAGCCAAATTTTGCAACAAGTTTTAATGTTTCATCATCATATAATAAGCCTAAATATCCTGCAAATAGACCTAAAAATATCTCAACTACAACTACTGGTGTTCTAGTTAATTTTGAGACTCCGGGAGAAATCATAATTATAGTACATACAGTTATGATTAAAAAAAATTTTTCCATTTTATTTCCAATGTAAATCTAATAAAACGGAGTATTTTATAACATTACTCTTGAATTTGAGATTCTTCGTCGTCTTTTATTTGCATACCTGCTTCTTTTAAAAATGGACTGGCTACAAATGTAAGTTTTTTCATCTTGTCATATTTTGCGTATGAAAGATATAAGATATCTTTTGCCCTTGTAACTGCAACGTAAAAAAGACGTCTTTCTTCTTCAATACTTCCACCTTTACTCATAAGTTTTCGATTTGGAAATCTTCCATCCATCAAATCAATAACGTAAACTTCTTTAAACTCTAAACCTTTACTTGCATGAATTGAAAGTAGATTTACTCCATCACCTTCACTCATCTCACTTCCACCTAAAATCATAGAGTTAATGAATTTTGAAAGGTCGTTAAAATTTCTTGATAAATTTTTTAAAAGCATACCTTTTCTATTTATTTTTGCTAAAGATTTTGTTTTTTGCATTGGATTTATAGTTCCATCTTTTTGTGTTGCTCTTTTTGTGGATAAAAAATCTTTTAACTTAGAATATGCCATAGAAGAGATAATATTTCCAACCAATGTCTCTGGATTTTTTGTTCTTCTTAAATGTTTCATCAATAAATAAATATCATAAAGATATTTTCCACCATCAACATTTAATTTTGGATGTTTTAGTATTGGATTTCCTAAAAATGCCTCTTCAAAATTACAATCTTTAAATTTTGAAACTGAACCTAATTCTATAAAATCATCAAAAAGACCTAATTGCTGATTTTTGATTTTTCCTGTTTCATAAGGATTGTTTATATCACTTCTTGGTTGAAATAATCCTCTTAAAATATCTCCATCACCAAGCCTAATTAAAGCATCAAATACATCTTTTGCTATAGCTTTTCCAATACCTTTTCCGTGCTCAACAACATGAATAAAAGCCATCATATCATTGTGAGAAAGTTGCATAACTAATACATCAAGTATAAATTTAACTTCAACAGAGTCAAAAAAACTCATTCCACCTTTTCGTTTAGCAGGAATGGAAAACTCTCTTAAATTTGCTTCAATACCATCTGCACTTGAATTATTTCTATATATTATTGCAATTTCATTATGTGGAGTTTCACTTTTTGAAATCAATTGTGAGATATATTCATATTGAGAGAAAAGCTCATTAAAAGCTAATAGTTTTGGTTTATGTTCATCTTGAGTTCTTACAACTTCAAGTTTTTTTTCATAAACTCTTTCATTAAATTCAATAACTTTTGTTGCTAAATCTAAGATTGGTTTTGTTGAACGATAATTTTTTCTAAGAGTAAATACTTTTGCATTTTCATATCTTTTTGCAAAAGTTGAAATAATTCCAATATCAGAACCATTAAAAGCATAAATACTTTGGTCATAATCACCTACACAAAATAGTGATTTTGGTCTAAATCCATCAAGTAATCTTCCTTGTAATGGATTTGTATCTTGATACTCATCTACTAAAATCTCTTTAAAATCAAACTCTTTTTCTTTTAAAGTTTCAAGCATAAGTGTTAATAAATCATCAAAATTTGCATAACCATATTTTGTTTTCAATTCATGAAATTCAGCAACTACATCTTCATAAATTAAAGTATAAATTTCATGACTAGCATTTTTTGATTTTATCCATGAAGCAAAATCTTCACCATCATTTGAATTTAGATATAAAGAGTACATATCATACAAATATCCACCATCATATGGATTTGCTTCATCATCTCTTTCCATAAAAACTCTTTTTTCATAAATAGATTTAAATAAAGTTTTTAATTCATTTGGCTGTTTTAAAGTAATATTTACATTTAGTTCTTTTAAAAGTTTATAAGAAACAGAGTGAAAAGTTCCTGCCATTATTTGTTTTGCGATATCTTTTCCAAAAAATTTAGCAACCCTTGCTACCATTTCAGCAGCTGCTTTATTTGTAAAAGTTAAAAGTAATATTTGATTTGGTTTAACACCATTGTTTATTAAATTTGCAATTCTTCCAACTATAGTAGAAGTTTTTCCTGTCCCAGCACTTGCAATAATTAGATTAAAACCATAAGGACAAGTTGCCGCTTCTAGTTGTTCTTGATTTAGATTTGATAAAGGCATTGGATTTAGTTATTTGTATTTTGTAAAAGTGTAATCATTTCGAAATAGTATCATAAAAGATTTAAGAAAGATTGAAATAAAAAAAGGATGCCCAGGGGAGACATCCTTCTTTACACAAGGAAACATAAAAAATTATCTATTTAAGAAATCTTATCTTAAAAAATACTCATATAAATAAGTCGCTGCGTCAACTTATCTATAGAGAAATTATAATAGTTCATAATTAACTAAAATCTAATCGAAAATTAACGAAGAGTTAACTTAACACTATATTTTAATATATAGTCAAAATATTAAAACACCATAAAATCGCACTTTTTACAAAATCATTATTCAATTTTTTATTAAAATTATTCTTTTAAAACATTAAAAAGTTGCACAAAATCGACACACTAAATTTAATTTTTAAACTGTGTCAAAATTGACCTCTATGCACCTAAATATGGTATTTATAAAATTTGTTTTTCCCTTGATTTTTTAGATAATTGTGATTTTTGTTTTGCACAAAACTGGCACTAATTTAAATAAAATCCCTATAAATCAGCCATTTATATTAATGATAAAAAAACTGTTTAAAAAATTTAAGAAAATACCTGATTATTACTATTTAAAATTTATTATGAGTGTTATGAATGGTGAGATTTTTTTGGAACAATTTTAAACGAACTTTTAGAAAATAAAAAACTATATTTTTAGTAAAATATAGGCTTGTTCAGTGCAATTATGGTACAAATTTAGGGCAAAATATATTGAATAAATATATTATATTGAGGAGTATATCTGACAATATCTCTTTTAAATGCACTAAAAGGAGATTTATTCGATAATTCTTTTTTAATAGAATATAAATAAATTTCTTCTTTTTTTTCTTCATCTTCTGATATTAAATACTTATCTAATGTACATTGAAAATTAAATATTTCATCATAAATTTTATTTCTAAGAAGTACAGAGTGATGTTTATTTAATGCTGTTGTTCCTTTATAAACTTTTCTTAATAACTCTACAGTATTTAATGTATTAATTGAATTATCAATATTGTCTATAATAATTTGCTCTTCTCTATTTATTGAATTAAAATTTAACATATATCTTATTTTTGTATCAACATTATCTTCTTTAATTGTACAATTTAATAATTTTCCATCATAATTTGAAGATTTTATAGTATTACAGTGAGAACATGCCCAAAAAAGATTACTCCAATTATATTTTCTAATCATGTCAATATCTTTATGAGGTGCAAAATGTTCTACATTAATTGAAGAAATACCTTTTTGTTCACAAATATAGCATTTATCATAAAAATCTGCTTTTATTGCAAATAATATATCAGTATGTCTATAATCACCTAAACTAGAACGGATACTATTTAATACTAAAGGTTCAATATCAGTTTTTTTAAAATACACCATTAAAACATATCCTTAATTTGTTTCAATGTTACTCCTATTTCTTCATTACCAAAAAATGATAAATTATCAAAATGATTTTCTAATTTAAGTAAAATAGTTTTTTCATCATCACTAATATTTTTCTTTTTATATTTGATTGTCAGTTCTCTAAATTTTTCTAAATCTTCTTTTAGTTTATTTGAATATTTATCAATATCAAAATAACTATCAACTAAAGATTCATAAGAATAAGCAGATAAATCTTCTGTAATTATTTTTTTCTCTAAATCACAGATTACAACATTACTTAATGAAGATAAAATAAAAGGAGAATGAGTAGTTATTATAAATTGGATTTTTGGGAAAAACTTTGTTAAAAATGGTAATATCTTTTTTTGTAGACTAACATGTAAATGTGTTTCTAATTCATCAATCAGTACTACTCCCTGTAAATCATAATTTGCTACATTATGAGCTTCCATTCTTAATATTAATTCAGTTATAATTGATAAAACTGCTGAATAACCATCAGATAATTCATTTAACCCAAAACTTTTGTTATCATATTCAATTTTATAATTAAATTCTTTCTTTTTATATTTTAATTTTAATTCACTATTATCAAATAATTCTTTTAAACTATTTTCAAAATTATCAAACCAATTATTTATTTTTCTAACTTCTTCATCTTCATTTTCTGCCATTGCATCAAGCATTTCCATTCTTAAATTTACTAAATATTGAATAAACTGTAAACTTAAATTACTTGTTGTTGGATTCTTTTTTTGCATTTGTAGTTTTTGTACGCCATTTGGAACTTTTGGTTTATTTTCTCTTTTTGCTTGAAAAAAAGCCATAATAAAATTACCTTCATTAAGACTTCGATAAACATATTCTTGATTTACAAAATTAATATTAATTTTTGAAAAATCTTTAATTCGTTTTTTATAATTATCTATACTAGAATTATAACTATGTATGTTTGTTGAATGAGCATTTATATTTTGTGTGAAAGTATTGATATTATTATTTTGTGCAATTATTTCTTTTTGAGATTGATGGATAGTTCTCTCTCTATTTATTGGATCTGTAGTTTCAGAATCTAAAATCATTTTATTTAGAGCATTTATTCGTTCAACTGCATTTTCAATATTTTTTCTATAAGCATTAATTGACGTATTTTCTCTTTCAATTGCTTTTCTCATATTATTTATACTGTCATAAAAATTTTGAAGAGTTTGGAATTGATTATTATGTAATTTCGTCAATAAATTGTTTATTTCATTTAATGTTGAAGTTTTTCCTGAACCATTTTTTCCAGTTAAAATCAAATGCTTTCTTTCTTCTGAAGTCAAAGGTATTAAAAAATTTTCTATACCTCTTACATTATCAATTTTTAAATCTTTTATAAATAATTCCATGCTATCTCTTTTTTATTTATTATTTTTAAATATATCAAATTTTTATAAAAAAATAAATAAATAAAAAGATTTTTTATATAATAATAAAATGAAAAAGCAATATAAAATAAAAAATTTTAAATCTGTAGAGCAAATTGTTGAATTATTTAATAATTTTATGAAAACAGTTTTAGATGAAATAGAAGAAAAAGATAAAAAAGAAAATTTAGAAAAAATAATTAGTAATGAAATTATTACAAAAACAATTAATTTTAAAT
>Ga0265295_1001191_pt1 | contig 47086 bp, 49 predicted proteins | sample Munlansysbiofilm_FD_192503 | JGI IMG/M metagenome (GOLD analysis project Ga0265295, IMG submission 192503) | Leachate microbial communities from a municipal landfill in Southern Ontario, Canada - Methane capture system biofilm | ecosystem: Engineered > Solid waste > Landfill > Unclassified ...
TTTAGCGGCCATGAGTTCAATGGTAAAGGCTTGAAGTTCGGCAAGCGTTAAACCTGGGCGAATAAATTCAATTACGGCTTTATTCGTTGCTAGCACGATTTCATAAATTTGACGTTGGAGTGGATTGAAGACGCCTGCAACTGGATAGGTCCGACTAATATCAGCACGATAGTCGGTCAAATTTGCCCCAAGATCGAGGAGCAATAAATGTCCATCTTCCATCTTACTTGCAAGGTCAACATAGTGAAGAATCGTTGCATTAGCTCCACTAGCGGCAATGGTTGGAAATGAAAGACCGGCTTTTTGATCCTTGATTACATATTCAAAAAGATTAGCAATTTTATATTCATATTGGCCGTCCTTGATTGCCTTCATGACAATATTTAGCGCTTTGTTAGTAAGGCTAATACTTTCTTTTAGTGCCTTAATTTCTTCATCGTCCTTAATCATCCGTAATTTAACAATTTCTGGGAAAACGTTTTCAACATTAACGTGATATTTATTTTCTAATTCGAGTTTGTATTCATGGGTTGTAATCTTTTTGGCGATAAATAGTTCTGGTTCTAAATCTAAATAAACATGAGCAACCTCACCATATGTAGAAGTGTTTAGTAAGAAATCATCCGTTTTACTTTCAAGGTGATCGGTGAACAAAATGTTTTTAATTCCACTAATTTTGATTGCTTGCTCTGGTTTAAGTTTTTTACCAGTCCATTTTTCTTTGAGTTCATCAAAACTATCGATGAATAAATAGGAAAACCTTTCTTGATCGATTTTAGCCAGGACAAGGACACTATGCTCTTGTTTAATGCCTGTTAGATAAAGAAAGTTCGTATTAACTTGGAATGGATATTCGGCGTCTGCGCTTGCCTTATGTGGGACTCCGGCAAAGACGATGACGAGGCTATTATCTGGCAATTTGTCTAGTAGTGCTTCTCTTCTTTTTGAATATGATTTATTGTTCATCCTTAGTTTCCTCTTTTTGTAATTTTTTGCGCGATGGCTGTGAAGTCATCTTTAACTAAATTTTGAAAGTCGCCTTGATCAAAGGCTTTAACGTTACCAGGAATTAGTCGGACTTCTCCAAGGAGCGGAATCCCTAGTTGTTCTTCGATGTGCTTTTGACTGTTCTCGCCATAAATATATATCTTTTCATTGCAATTTGGACATTCCATATAAGCCATATTGTTAACGGCCCCTAGAATTGGAACATTTAATTTTTGCGCCATATTAATAGCTTTTTTAACAATGATTCCGACCATATCTTGGGGGGTCGTGACAATTACGAGTCCATCTAGCGGGAGCGACTGCATTGCCGTTAGGGCCACATCACTTGTGCCTGGTGGGAAATCAACTAATAGATAATCTAATTCACCCCAATTGACAATATTATAAAATTGTTTAATCAAATCGCTAATTAATGGCCCGCGCCAAATAAGCGGATCTTCGTTGTCCTCTAAAAGCATCGCGGCGGAGATCATTTTGATTCCTAATTCATCAACAACATGCGGATAAATCGAAGTTTGATCGCCATAAGCTTTCTCCGTCACTTTAAACATGTGTGGAATTGAGGGACCGGTAATATCAGCATCCAAAATTCCTACTTCAAAACCCAATTCATTAAGGCTTAAGGCGAGCATAGCCGTAGTATATGATTTACCAACCCCACCTTTACCTGAAATTATTCCAATGAGTTTTTTTACGTTACTTTGCTCATTTGTTTTCTCTTTTTTTACTTGATGTTGCATCTTATTCCTCTTTTCTATAAAGTTTACTGCGCTCAAGTTTAATTGCTTGAAGGTTGTAGACTTTTTCAACATCTAAACCTACTTCGGCATTAAATGTTAGTCTGACCTCTTCACCATTATATTCCCGTTTGATAATTTCGACCTTGTTTTTAGCAAGCAAATATTCAATTTGTCCCAAATCGGCACTCTTAATATTTGCTTCATAAATTTGACTCTCAATCACGATATATTTATCAAGCAAATTTAACGCTTGATTTGCTGTATCTACATAAGTTCTTAGAAGCCGGCCAGCACCTAATAATGTTCCTCCAAAGTAACGGACCACAATTAAAGCAAGATTGTTCAAATTGTGATTGTTAATTAGTTCTAATAAAGGTCGCCCTGCGGTCCCACTAGGTTCACCATCATCACTTGCTCTTGCTGTCGATTCGTAGCTATAAGCATAAGGATAATGGCGTGCGCCAGGGGCATCCTTTTTTACATTCTTTTTAAAACTCACAAAATCTTCCTCACTATTTATCGGGCTTATATAGGCGATAAATCGTGACTTTTCGACAATCAATTCATGTTTTGCCGTATCTATAATAACAAAATTTAACATATATAAAGTTTAACACTATAAATAGTATTTCTAAATACATTAATCGTATTAAAATTTTACATATTTGTTATAATCAAAACATGAATATTAATGACCCAAAACAACCTTACGAAGTTTATGATGAAATTCCATCAAATAACACACCCACTAATGGGGAAGAATTGTTTGATGAAAACTATGATAAAACTCCTAATCCCAAAACACCATTGTGGCAGGATTTTGTTTTAATTATCTTAGCTTTTGCAGGACTGGATTTAGTTGTTATCACGATGACAACGATCATATCCACCGTCATGGCCGCCCAAGGTCATGGTCAATTAGCGATTGATGGTTATCTTAGTAGTTACAATTTCCTCAGCATTGCAAATTTCACCCGCTATGGTTTAATATTTTTAATCATGGTTGGCGTACTTTACCTGAGCAAAACACTACTACCTATTGTCAAAAGTTTTAAAAAGTTTCGAACTTACTTATATGGAATCGGTTATGGATTTATCGTTATCCTTATTAGCATTGTCTACAACAATATAATTGGCATGATTGTCCCTGATTATGGCAGCAATGAAAATCAAAATGCGGTTGAAAGTGTCATTAAACTCTACCCTCTTTTGTCGGTTATTTGGATTCCTTTTTTAGGACCAATTGTTGAAGAATTAGGATATAGACTTGGGCTTTTCAATACATTAAAGAAAATCAATCGTCCAATTGCCTATATTGTAACCTCACTTATTTTTGGACTTATTCACTTTAACCTTCCTGTTTCCGGTGATACTGAGTACTGGGCTAAATTTGGGATTGAAATTCTCAATTTACCTGGTTACATTATTAGCGGCTTAGCGTTTAACTATATTTATGATAAAGAAAATATCGCTACTTCGACTGTTGCCCACATTACAAATAATCTTGTTTCCTACATTGTCACGATTATAGCGATGAGTGCCTAATGAACAAGCCGCGTTTTTCACTTAATTCTAGTCATTTAAAAATTCTCGCCATGATCATCATTCTCATCGATCATTTAGGATTGTTTTTTGTCTCCCCTTATGGAAACACTGAAAGTCTCTATTTTATTATGCGCGGAATTGGCCGTTTAGGCTTCCCACTTTATGCTTTCTTTATTGTTGAGGGTGTTATCTATACTCGTAACATCAAAAGTTATCTCTTAAAGTTGCTGGGTTTAACGCTACTAATCACTGGCGTTCAGGCAATATTACTATATACGCCCTTAAATCAGTTATATACGCTAGATGCGGCTTTTAACATCTTCTTGACGCTCTTCACCGGGGCCGCGACTGTTGCATATTTTCACCTCAAGAAATACCGACATGTGTACTTACTTATTCCGCTTGTATTAATGATGACTACTAACGTATTGGCAATCTTTATTAAGGGAGATTGGCAAATGGTTTTCGTGAATGAATACGGAATTTATGGAATCATCACCATCCTTGGCTTCTATTTGGCGCGTCGTTTAACTCCGACTGTTCAAGCTAATCTCATTAGCAACAACCAAGTTTCGCGGCCAAGTTTAACAAGTGCAGAGTACACCCAAAAAATAAATAATTATCTAAGTTGCATATCGCTTTTATTCATCAATTTAGTTTGGTATATTCTAAGCATTACTAGCGAGCTTGTACCATTTGATGGTTTCCAATCCTATGCATTATTTACAGGTATATTACTTCTAATGTATAATGGAAAAAGGGGATACCAACCAATTTGGTTCAGATGGGTATACTACTTGTATTACCCACTACATCTGGGGCTACTTGCAGTAATTAGTATCTTAATTTCTTAAATGGAGGAAAAACAATGATTAGTTATTTAGAAAAAGAAGAACAATTTGATGAGATTATAAGCAAAGGTACAGTCTTAGTCGACTTTTATGCTGACTGGTGTGGACCTTGCCGTATGTTAGGGCCTGTCATTGAAGAAGTTAGTAAAGAAGTTGAAGATTTAACTGTCTTAAAAGTTAATGTTGACGATATGGGCCGTCTTGCCGGACGCTTCAGTATTCGTTCAATCCCAACTGTTATGCTCTTCAAAAATGGCAACCCCGTTGCAACTCGTGTTGGCTTCGTGCCAAAACCTGCGCTTCTTGCATTCGTCAAACAATAAAAAATTAGCACCGTGAGGTGCTATTTTTTATGCTTACTGATAAACGTTTCTTTGTTAATTATATATTTACGTTCCGGAAAATTTTTATCTAGTTCTTTGGCAAAGTATGTATCATCAGAATGGTATGTAAAACCAACTTTTTCAATGACACGTCTTGATTGATCATTTTGCGTAAAGTGGGCGCAGGCAATCACGTCATAGTCACAACCCATAAATAAATACTCGAGCAAAGCGTTCACAGCTTCAGGCATTAAGCCTCGCCCCCAATAGCCCTTCGCTAACACATAGCCAATCTCGGCTATTTTTTTATTGGCGAATTCTTGATCATCGTTAAATTGAGCAGCGTGTAGGCCCAGTGAGCCAATTACTTTATCGCTTTTCTTATCAACGAGGGCGAGAACATTTCCCGCATTAATAAACATGCTTAAAATTATTTTTGTTTTGTTAATGCTTTGATGGTGAGCCCAACCTGCCATCTCCCCAAGACCAGGCGTGGAAGCATATTCATAAAAATCAATAAGATCTTCCGATACAAAAGGTCGAATCCGAAGATTTTTAGTTTCTAACCGTAAAGTTGGTGCAAATTTCATGTGTTATTTTTGCGCTTATAGCGTAAATTGTCAACGAAATAAAAAAATACGATGCATAACATCGTAATATTTTTTAATGGAGCAGGTGACGGGAATCGAACCCGCGTGGTCAGCTTGGAAGGCTGAAGTTCTACCATTGAACTACACCTGCGAATGGCGGACCAGAAGGGGATCGAACCCTCGATCTTCTCCGTGACAGGGAGACATGTTAACCGCTACACCACTGATCCGGTTGAGACTTATTTTAACAATATAAGCACTAAACTTCAATAGTAATAAGTTAATAATTTTGAAAATTTGCACCAAGGTCATTTAATGCGTGAAAATGTCGGTAAAAAAGCATAAAATAGGATATATACATAGGTTTAATTTATAATAAGACCAAGAGGAGAATTATATGAAAATAAGATTAATCGGATTAGGAAAAATGGGGCTTAACATTGCCCTTAACTTAAAAGACCATGGTCATGAAGTACTCGCCTACGCCCCTAGTGAAAAAACTAGAGTCGCGTCAAGGGGTGAAGGAATTAATGTTGTTGATGATATTAAGACCCTGATGAAGCGGGAAAAAGGTGAACGTGTTGTCGTTTGGTTATTAGTACCAAATGGCGTTGTTGACAGCGTTATCGCCGAAGTTCTACCATTTTTAAACAAACAAGATATTATTATTGATGCGGGGAACTCAAACTTTAACACGAGCATTACTCGTTACAACTACCTTAAAGGGCTAGACATTGACTTTATCGATCTTGGCACTTCAGGCGGAATGAGTGGGGCGAGAAATGGCGCCTGCTTAATGGCCGGTGGTGAACTGGAAGTTATCAAATTTGTCGAACAAGCTTTTATTGATGTCGCCGTCAAAGATGGTTACGCTCATGTCGGGCGTCCAGGTAGTGGCCATTTCGTAAAGATGGTCCATAACGGGATTGAATACGGAATGATGCAGGCCATCGGTGAAGGTTTTGATTTTATGGAGCACAGTGACTTTGACGTCGATTTTCATCAAGTCGCCCGTTTATGGAATCATGGTTCAATTATTGAATCATCACTAATCGGCAACATTGAGTCCGCTTTTAGTAAGGATCCAAACCTAGATCAAATTAGCGGCATCATTGATGATAGTGGCGAAGGTAAATGGATGATTGAAGAGGCACTTAACAATAAAATAGCAATTCCCGTGATTACACAAGCACTTTTTGCACGCTTTAAATCAAAAGATGAAGATAAATTCGGCGAAAAGGTCGTCGCAAGTATGCGGAAGGAATTCGGTGGACATGCCATATACAAGAAAAAATAAACATTTTCTTATCACTATTTTTGGGGCGACCGGTGATTTAACTGCGCGTAAGTTATTACCGGCACTTTGCAATCTTTATAGCGAAGACTTCCTTCCAGAACATAGTAAAGTCATTGCCTTAGGCCGGCGTGATTTTGATACCGAAAGTTATATAGACTTTGTGAAAAGTAAAAATAGCAAGGTTGGAAATCTTGATTTGCTTAAGGACTTTGTCCTTTACAAAAACATTAATATTCTTGATGATGGAGCCTATTTAGATTTAGGCAGACTCCTTGATGAGATGAGTACAGAAAAAACGACGCGCCTCTTCTATTTAGCGGTTGCGCCTGATTTATTTATTCCAATCACCCACAGTCTTGCAAATAATAAGGTTGCGCTCAAAAATAACAATCAACACTTACTCGCCTTTGAGAAACCATTTGGCAAAGATCTGGCCAGTGCAAAAGAAATCAATGCAACACTCCAAAACTTTTTCAATGAAAGCCAAATTTTTCGGATTGATCACTACTTAGGTAAAGAGATGATCCAGAATTTATTGACTGTCAGATTTGCAAACCGCATTATCGAAAACAGTTGGCATAGTGAAGGAATCGAATCCGTTAAAATATTTGCTAAAGAAGACGAGGGTATTCTCGACCGCGGCACTTATTATGACGAAAATGGTGCCCTTCGTGACGTCATTCAAAACCATTTGTTGCAAATGGTCTCACTCATTGCTTTAGACACTCCCAAATCTTTGAACAGTGCGGATGTTAAAGCCGAGAAAATTAAAGTTTTACAAAACATTAGCGTCGATTATAATGCTAGTTTATTAGGACAATATGAAGGATATGGACTCGAGAAAAATGTCAAAGCAGGCTCGACCACTGAGACGTTGGCCTTTATAAAATTGTTCGTAAACACTCCCTTATTTCAAGGAGTTCCTTTCTATTTATTTGCTGGTAAAAAACTTGACGAGAAGCTCGCTTCAATTGAGATTACTTTCAAGAAAACTAAGTTGCAGTTAGAAAACAAAATTGGCGGAGAGCATGACAAATTGATTATTGAAATCTCACCAGATTCAAGAGTAAAACTCGTAATAAACGGAAAAGAGCCAGGTTTTGAGCACAAATTAGATCAAGTGGGACTTGAATATTGCTATTCTTGTCAATTTCCCAACAACGTTAAAGAGGCCTATGAAAAGCTATTTATTGATATGTTTAAAAACAGCAAAACACTATTTACCCGTTGGGATGAAATTGAGTTTGCGTGGAAGATTATTGATGATATTAAAGCTCACGTAAAGATGATGATCACATATAAAGATTATCAACAAGTTACAGAGCGGATAAGGATGTTAAACAATGAAATATTATGATGTAGGAATGGAAATTTTTGAGGGCATGCAGGTTTATAAAAATAAACCCAATAAGCAACCGCGCTTTAGCGTAGATTCTAGTATCAAGGATGGTGCTTCTAGTAACGAAATGCGGCTAAGTATTAATCTTCATACCGGTACACACTTAGATATGCCGCTTCATATGCTCGAAGATGGTCTAAGTAGCGATGAACTAAATTTGGCCAGATTAATTACCAGAGTCAAGGTGTTTGATTTTTCTAATCTTCAAGGCAACATTACCGCCCACAATCTCATCCATTTAACGATTAATAAGGGCGACAGTCTCCTCTTTAAAACTAAAAATAGTTTAACCGAAGAATTTGATCCCGAGTTTATTGCGCTTGATAAATCCGCGGCAAGTTGGCTTGCGACTTTAGGAGTAGATCTCGTCGGAATTGACGGGTTAGGAATTGAACGTGGCCAAAAAGGCCACCCAACGCACAAAACATTAATGGAAAATGACATTTATATTATTGAAGGATTACGGCTTAAGGATGTACCAAGTGGCGAATATATGATGTACGCCCTTCCGCTTAAAACTCGCAACACCGATGCAGTTCTTCTTAGCGTGATTTTAGTGAGTGATGATGAAAACAAGTAAAAAGATTGTCATCGCGACTAACAATTTAAACAAACTATACGAGTTTAGAAAACTGTTCAAAGATACCGATTACGAAATTTTAACGCTCAATGATATAGGTTTTTTAGGTGAGATTGAGGAAACTGGTGAGACATTTGCCGAAAACGCGATTATAAAAGCTGAAGCAATCGCCAAGTTTTCTAAACTTCCCGTGATTGCGGATGATTCCGGCCTCATGGTTAACGCCCTTGACGGCTTCCCTGGTATTTACTCGCGACGTTTTATGGAAGATGCAAGTTACGTCCTTAAAAACCAAGAAATTATCCATCGGCTTGAACCTTACAGTGATAAATCAGCGAAGTTTGTCGCCGCGATCGCCCTCGTTAACTATGAAAAGTTTCCCCAAGTATTTATTGGCGAAGTTAAGGGTCTTATTATTGATGAACCACATGGCGAAAGTGGCTTTGGCTATGACCCAATTTTTTTCGTCCCCAAATTAAACAAAACACTAGCCGAAGCTAGTGATGAAGAAAAGAATAAAATTTCCCACCGCGGGAAGGCCCTCGATCTTTTAATCGCGTTTCTTAACGCCACTCCGCCAGCAACTTTGTAATCAAAGGCACGTCGGCGGGGAGAAAATCAAGTTTCATCAGTTGGCTTCGATCAAAGAAGCCAGCTTTTTTATGAACGTTAAGATGATGAATATCATCATTAGTTTTACATTTATAAGCATTCATCTTTAATATGAATTTTTCATACTCATATTCAACATGGTCAAAATAGACTAGATTGAAAACTTCGATTGATAACTCTTCTCTTAGTTCACGCTTTAGTGCTTCTTGATCAGTTTCCCCGGCTTCAAGTTTACCACCGGGAAATTCCCATTTATTGAACATAAAACCATCTTCGCTCCGCATCGCTGCAAAAATTTTTCCGTTCTTTTCAATAATCGCCGCTACAACTGTTTTAACTGTTTTCATTACCAGTCCGCCTATAGTTCTTAATACACCTTGAGATTATATCACTAATCATAATTTTGTTGAACTTTTTAGTCGAGATTATTTTACCGAGAAAATGCATTATTTATCGTTTTGCACTCGTAATCCATTAGAAAAGTTGTATAATATACCTGGCTATTAATTTAAAGAGGAGGATATATTATGCCAACTATTATTGATATTTACGCTCGCGAAGTTATTGACTCACGTGGCAACCCAACAATCGAGGTTGAAGTCACTTCAGCTTCAGGTGCCTTTGGTCGTGCGATTGTTCCAAGTGGAGCAAGTACAGGCGAAAGAGAAGCCCTTGAATTACGTGATGGTGACAAAAAACGTTTTGGCGGAAAAGGTGTTTTAAAAGCCGTTGAAAATGTTAACGACATTATCGCACCAGCCTTAATTGGCGAATTTGACGTCGATGAACAAGTCGCAATTGACAATCGACTATTAGATCTTGATGGAACTCCATTCAAAGAAAAATTAGGGGCTAATGCGATGTTAGGTGTTTCCCTAGCTTGTGCTCGTGCCGCCGCTGATTATTATGGTCTTCCACTTTACAAATACTTAGGTGGCCCAAATGCTAAAAAGCTCCCAGTTCCAATGATGAACGTCATTAACGGTGGTTCCCATGCTGATAGCAGTGTTGACTTCCAAGAATTTATGATTATGCCTGTCGGCGCGCCAAGTTTACACGAAGCGCTACGGTGGGGTGCTGAAGTTTTCCATGAACTAAAAAAAGTATTGAAAGAAAAAGGCCACATTACCGCTGTCGGTGATGAAGGTGGTTTCGCGCCAAACTTAGCAACCAATGAAGAACCATTAGAAGTTATCATGCAAGCTATTAAACGCGCTGGTTATAAACCTGGTGTTGACTTCATGTTGGCACTTGACGTTGCTGCCAGTGAATTCTTTGATAAAAAGAAAAATATCTATGACCTCAAAAAATCAGGTCAAGGTCATAAAACCGCTGATGAAATGATTACTTGGTATGTCGCAATGGTTGATAAATATCCAATTATCTCTATTGAAGACGGACTTGCTGAAGGCGATTGGGATGGCTGGAAACGCCTGACTGATGCTTTAGGCAAAAAAGTTCAACTCGTTGGTGATGATCTATTCGTTACTAACCCTGCAATCCTTAAAGAAGGAATTGACAGAGGCATTGCCAACTCAATTCTCATTAAGGTCAACCAAATTGGCACCCTTACTGAAACTCTTGATGCAATGGAAATGGCCGAAAGAGCGGGATATACATGCGTTGTCTCCCATCGTTCAGGTGAAACCGAAGATACCACAATTGCTGATTTAGCGGTTGCTTTAAATGCTGGCCAAATTAAGACTGGTTCAATGAGCCGGACTGACCGTGTTGCTAAGTATAACCAATTAATCAGAATTGAAGATGAATTAGGTGATACCGCAATCTACCCAGGACTTAAAGCCTTTTATAGTATTAAAAAATAGGTATTCAACAAAAAATAAACTAGACACACTTTAGGGTGTGTCTTTTTATTTATCTAATAATTTGATTAGCTTATTGCAGTGTAGTAAAATAAAACATAAGGAGAATTTATATGCCCGATATTTTAGGTGGACTAAATATAATGGAAATCATTCTTAGTGGGCTTGCTTCACTAAATTATGTTTTTGACATTATTATTATCCTCTCGCTTATTCCCGCAATTATTGGTGCGGCAAAAAGAGGGATATTCAAAACTTTATTTAGATTTCTTATTTATGGAACAATCTTTTTAGTCGCCTTTTTAAACATTGAAATGATTGCCAATTATGTTGGTGAAAACTTCTTAAAACTAATTGGTCAACAAATCTCCTACACTTACGAAGAAACAATTTACACTTACGATAGTTTCTCAAGTTTCTTTACAGCGCTCCTTGAGCAAGGTGAATCAAGCGGCGCGACTGTAGAGGCAGTAGTTCTTGGTTTAAATAAGAACTTAGCTTGGATTATCGTTTTTCCAGTCTTAACCGCGGGATCATATATTCTCACAACAGTATTATGGGTGATTATGATGGTCTTCTTCCCAAGAGCATTGCGTAAACGTATCAAGGAATTAAAATTACCACTGCTTAATGTACCGCTTGGGGTGTTAATGTCACTAGTCCTTATTTTATTTTCAATCGCACCATATGTAAATTTGAGTACGGCTTTAAGAAATATCGTGATTGACCCCGAGAGCCCTGTTGGTTTCTTAAGCCCAAGTTATGCCGGTATTCTTGCATGGTTCACCCCTGCAAAGTCGTTTATTCTTACCTTCTTACAATCATTTGGACTCACTAACATGTTTGTCTTCTTTGATACGATTAAAGTCGGTGGTGTAGATGTTAACTTTGCCGAAGAATTAAATCGAATTATTAATGTTGTCGGTGCAATTACACCCGCTCCGTAGATTTAACAATTAGCTCAACGACCTTTTCAAAGTCAGTTGAAAGTGGGTAGTCCTTATACTTATTAAACTCAATAAAAAAAGCTTCTCCTTCAGTAGAAGAAGTTATCGTCCCCTTAAAAGCGGTGGCGAGGAATAAATATGCGACATCGCATATTTTTTTCTTGTCATCAACCCACAGGATACGCCCGCGGTAATGAGGTGTCGAAATTGTTAGTCCCGTTTCTTCCTGAACCTCACGAACAACACTCTCTAAAAGCGTTTCGCCATCTTCTAGATGCCCGCCAGGGAAAGTCAGTCCTGGCCAGTCCGTTTTTACACGATTTAGTACGAGCATCTTATTATTGCTATCCACAACCATGCACATATTAGTTTTAATTATTTTATAATTTTTCATGGACTTATTTTAGCAAATAAAGGTCAACTTCTCACGAAGTATTATATAATAGTTATATGTATGATTTTTATGGCTATCTTGTGCTTGCACTCTTCTTTATAATTCTAATGGTGATTACGGTCTTAACCAGGAATCATCTTATTGATAAGGATTATAAAACTCGCTATGCCCCACTACTAGTGGTCGGTTTTTTAATTATAGTTCTGGACACCTCTAAACAATTGCGGGGTATTATGGTAGGGTATGATAAAACTATCATCCCCTTATACTTTTGTAGTTTTTTCAACTTACTATATCCGCTTGCAGCCTTTAGCAAAGGCCGCCTTAAACAGGTTAGCCAAGTGATGGCCTCCGTTTACTCTTTTATGGTCGCAATGGGGCTTTATTTGTTCCCTACGATGATGATAGGTGATTCAGCCTATACATTATTTAACGGTTTCCTGAAGTTTCACACCTTCTTTTATCACCATCTCGTTATTTTATATGCGATGTTTAGTATCAGTCTTCAATTGGTGGACTTAGACACTAAGGACGATCTGCCAGCTCTCCTTGGTGGAGCAGGCTTTTATTCTCTTGTTGGTGGAATTGCGGCGGCGGCACTGAAGGTAAACTTTCATAACTTCTATCCAACAAACCCCGGTTTCTTCTTTGATCTAAGACGAAATCTTGGTACCTTCTTCTATGTCTTACTTTGGGGCACAATGTTTGTGGTTGTTGTCGTTCCTAGCTTCTTCATCTTTAAACTTGTTTATGAATTTATTGGAGATCGAAGAATACCCGAACAAACAAGTCTTTATGATCGTCCACTTAAATAATTCATCCTTGCAGATATAAATTTCTTCGAATTAATAAAACCATTAAAGAACAAAGATCAAACAAACCATGTAAATTTTTCCACTAACAGGCATTTTAAATAAGAATATTTTGAAAGCCTTTAGATATATAAGTTTAAATAAATGAAAACTCCAATAAAAAAATTGGTACACAAGATACCAACTTTTTACTTTAATGGTGGCCCAAGCCGGGATTGAACCGGCGACACACGGATTTTCAGTCCGTTGCTCTACCAGCTGAGCTATCGGGCCACTGAATGGCGGACCAGATGGGGATCGAACCCACGATCTTCTCCGTGACAGGGAGACATGTTAACCACTACACCACTGATCCATTTGCGTCTTTATAATTATTGCTAAAATAGAGATAAAAATCAATACTTATTTAACAATTCATCGAAAGAAAATAAAGATTTCCTTTAATTTATGTGATAAAAACCAATATTGCTATTTAGGTTTCGTTTTTTCTTCTGTTTTCGTATTTACAGCTTCTTGATTCGCAATTTTTTCTTTGGCCTTTAACTCTTTATCCAAAAGTTCTTTAGCCTTTTTATCTGTTGCTAGTTTTTGCTCTTCAATTTTTTTCGCTTTGGCTTTGGCATCTTTTTCAGCCTTTAGTTTATCCGAAGCTTCTTTGTCAGCTTGCTTTTTAGCCTTTTCTGCTGCCTTCTTTTCCTCTTGAAGCTTTAAGTCAGCTTCTTTTTGCGCAGCTTTTTCCGCGTCTTCTTTAGCTCTTTCTTCGGCCTTTTGTTTTCTTAATTCTTCACCTTTGGCTTTGTCTTCTTCTCTTAAGCGTTTAGCTTCTTCGCGCTCGAGTAATGCCTCTTCCTTAACTTGCTTGGCTTTAGCTTTATCGGCGATGACTAATTCCTTCATCTCTTTGCGTGAGAGTTCAGGCTTTTCTTGTCCAGTCACTTTAAAAAGAAGGGCAACAGCTTCAATGGGATTACCCGTCATTTGCACAAATTCAAAACCACGATAAATCATTGTGGACATTGCTTTGTCAATTGCTTTTGCCATTCCGCGTTTTGTATATTTAACAACTACGACTGATTTATACTTTTCCATAAAACTCCCTCTAACAATATTCTAGCATAAAAATAAAACAAATAAAAAATCCTGACTTTCATCAGGAATTACATACTTGGTTGCGGGGGAGGGATTTGAACCCCCGACCTCCGGGTTATGGGCCCGACGAGCTACCTCTGCTCTACCCCGCGATGTAATACTATGATAGCAAATCGGAGGGGTAGTAGCAAGGGCAAAATTTACAAATTTAGCGGTGTGTTCCTAGAAATACGAGGCAAACAGCACCAGTACCTGTATGGGCGGAAATTACAGGACCAAGCGGGGTCACCAAGACCTCACCTGCTCCATGTCGTTCTTTAAATTGTTTAACAAGGAAATTGGCTTGTTCTTCATTGTTCGCATGGCAAACATATAAAGGTCCATCATACTTACCCTTAATCCGTTCATTAGTCAAATCAAGCATCTCTAGTAGCGCCTTCTTAAAACCACGCGCTTTGCCGACTTGGGTTATCTTTCCATCATTATCTACTTTAAGGATTGGCTTTAGGCCTAAAGTATCGCCAAGAATTGCTTTGACCGCACTAATGCGACCACCACGACGAAGGGTTTCTAGATTGACTGGTACGAAAATCGCATTCACATGTGGAACAAGCGTTTCGATATGGTTTTCCACTTGTTCAATCGTGGCACCTGCTTTTTGTTTCTTCAGTGCCTCGACGACTAAGAGGCCGACACCGACACTTGCAGTTTTGGTATCGACAAGAATAATCTTACGTTTAGGAAAAAGATCTAGCAACTCAGCTTTAGCAATGTTTGTTTGCATCCAAGTGGCCGAGAGGGCACTACTGATTCCTAAATAAAAAATATCAACGCCCTTTTCAAGGTATGGGGTGAACTTTTCAATAAAGAGTTGCGAAGGGATTAGGGTTGTTTTCGCCAATTCACCTTTATCAAGACGAGCATAGAAATCTGCGAGTTTTAAATCTCTTTCATCCAGATATTGTTTAAAAATCTCCTCGCCAAAATTTAATTCCATCGGTAGATAATCTAAGTTATACTCATCGACAATCCGCTGAGGCAGATCACAAGTTGAGTCAGTAATAATCACAAATTTATTCATTCAATAAATCTCCTTTATGTGAAGTAGTAGCCAAAACGCTACAGGAAAAGCATAACAAAAAAACAAAATATTGTTAACAAATACTATAATTGTATAGAGTGATAGTGCTCTCAAGAAAATAAAAGAGCCTTATAATCAATTAAATATTATAGGGCTTAATATTAATGAAACTATCAATTAGTTTTTCTAATTCTAGGACTTTATCGAAATATTGCAACTCTTTATATATCTCTACAAGAACCTTTAAGCCTGGAATCGAAGCGGCGTTTCTAGCCTTACTCAACCATTTTTCCGCATCACGATAACTCTTCTTAACACCTTTACCGATTAGATAATACTCACCTAACTTGGTCATTGCTAAATCAAATCCCAGTTCGGAACTTTTCTTAAGATAAGCGACACTTTTCGTGTGGTCTTGTTTGCCTTTGAAAAAATCCTGGTCAACTAAAAGCGCGTAAACATAAAACGCTTGCGCATGCTTTTTGCTCATCGCCATATTTAAAATAAGTGTCGCCTGATCGCTAGACTGTGGATAATTATATAACCCAAGGGCATATAAACGACCAAGGGCTGTCAGCGCTTCTAAATTATAAGTTGTGGGACTGTTAGCAATATCCGCTAACTCATCAATTGTATAGACGTCTTTTTGCCACAAATAAGTCATTAATTGTGGCCTTTAATGCGGTCGGTAATTGCTTGGGCTCTTTCGTAAATAACTTCAATTGGTTCTTCAAAAAAGAAATCACCATTTTCATAAAGGATTTTGCCATTAATCATTGTCATATATACGTTAGATTTTGATCCACTATAGACGATATTTTTTTCAATATTATTAATAGGTTGCATATTTGGCGTCATTAAATCAATCATGATCATATCCGCTAGTTTACCTTTGGCAAGAATGTCGGCGTCGTGTAAGCCAAGAGCATGAGCCCCATTTACTGTCGCCATCTTCAAGACATCAATTGCGTTAACAACGCTAGCATCTTGTTCTCTTAGTTTGGCAAGTCCCGTGACTAAAAACATCTCGCGGAAGAAATCTAGCGCGTTGTTACTAGCTGGACCATCTGTGCCGATTGCCACATTGATCTTTTCTTTTAAAAATCTGGCGACTGGTGCGATACCACTCGCTAACTTGGTATTAGCACTCGGATTTGTCACAATTGTTAAATTATTGCGTTTATAAACTGCAAAGTCTTCTTCACGGAAATGAACACCATGGAAACCACCGCCTCCATGTTTATAAAGACCTAATGATTCAATATAAGCTGCAGGAGTCATTCCGTGGCGGATGATACATTCTTCAACTTCAAGCGCCGTTTCACTAATATGACTCCAAATTGGTGCCTTCAGTTCCTCACTTGCACGCGCAAGTTCTTTAAGTATCTCTTCATTAGCCGTATATTCAGCATGAAAACCCAACTCATAGCGGACAAGTGAATTCATTTGATTAATTGTTTTATAGGCAGCTTTCATCTCTTCAACACTTTCCTTATACTTGGTAACAGTTCCAACCAATACAGCTCTAAAGCCTGTATCAATTGCGGCCTTAGCCGTTTCAATTGGCGAATAATACATATCAAAACAAGCTGTAATACCACTTGTTAAATATTCGGCAAAAGCTACTTTAGCGAGATGATATTGATCACCTGGTTGGAGTTTATCTTCAAGTGGGAAGATTGCTTTTTCTAACCACTCTTGTAAAGGTAAATCATCAGCATAACTTCTTAAGAAGGTCATTGGGCTATGTGTGTGAGCGTTTTTAAAACCCGGCATTAATAAATTTCTGCCACAGTTAATTACGCGATCAAATTCAAACTCACTATGAATTTTAGGTCCGACATAGATGATACGGTCATCATCAATCCAAACTTCACCTAGGAATATATCTTGCCCTTCTTTCATTGTAAGAATACGGGCGTTAATAAAACGAATTTTCATAATTTTCAGTCCTTTTATTTTATAAATAGATTATAGCATTTTTTTCTAAAGAAAAAATGTCAGCCAAAGAAAAAGTGTCACACCAATGCGACACTTTTTTAGAGTAGAATGGGATTACATTTCCCAGAAATCTTCGTCTCCATCGTAGGGAACAATGCTTTCAGAGGTTGCACCACAGAATTCACAGAAGTCTGGGTTATCAATGATTGCTCCACAAACTAGACATAAATATTTTTTTCTTTCTTCAGCCATAATTATTCTCACTTTCTTAGGAAATCGACTAAAGACATTATATAAGTTTTATTTGCAAATATCAAAGGGAACAGAGATTTTTATCAAGGAAGTTATATTTAAGTTTTTTTATCAAGATCTTGGTGAATGACAACTTGGGGAAAGGGAATTGTAATATTGTTTTTATCAAACAGTAATTTCAACTCACGATTCATGTCACGCGTGACTTGATACTTTTTGATTTCCTCTGTCTTAGCGTATATTCTTAAAATAACACTTGATTCACCCAGTTGTTGCACTCCGCGATAAAACGGTCCTTCTTGAATATCTGGAATTTTTTCCTTAATTGATGTTAGCGAGTCATTAATTATTTTTTCAATGTATGTTAAATCTTGTCCATATGAAACAGAAATATCGCATATTGCCGGAGATAAGTTAGCGGAAGTGTTAACAATCATGCGAAGATCGGAGTTATTAACAATGAGAATATCACCATTAACATCTTCTAAAGATGTCGTTCTAATGCCAATTTCAATCACGCGTCCCCTGAATTTATCAACCTGAATTATGTCTCCAATGAGAAATTGTTTTTCAAAAATAATAAACAAACCTGCAATTACGTCTTCAATTAAAGATTGTGCACCAAAACTAATCGCAAGACCAACAATGCCAGCACCAACTAACAACGTTGGAGTTGCGACTCCCCATGTTGCTAAAACAAGAAAAATCGCCAGGATTGTTGTGATGTATTTGAACATGCTCTTAAAAATCACAAGCATCGTTGAACGTTGATTACGTTTTCGGATGAGTGGCATCACCAAATACTCAAAAAGTTTATTCAGAAGCCAAAAGAAAACAACAATGACTAAACTCTCAACTATTGTCATTGTGTTATTTGTGACAAGTTGGATCACATTAAAAAACTTGCCAATCGTATTATTGACAAAGTTTCCGAACCCAGTGTTCGCTAACAACAAGTCAGAAATAATTGCAATGACAATCAGAATAGCTACAAGCGAGAAAACGATAATCTTCGTGACTAGGCCCTTATTGTGTTTTTTTCTTTCCATATTACCTCAATTCTTTTTAAATCTTTACGCATCGAATTCATAAAGTGTCGTTGCGTAATAAATAGTCTCACCTATTAATTTGTTGCCCAACACTTCAATAAAATAACTTGCGGTATCAGGTTTATTAAAACTAGCCATATATGTAGTAACCGTTCCATTAGGATTACCCATTTGAAAATATCCGGAAGTAATTGTTGACTGATAACCATCAACAATTTCGTAAATATTATATTGCAATTCAGTTAAAATCGCCTTTGGATCATCGACGGTTAAAGTTAAGATAATTATATTTTCTAAGTATTCCATTTGAGCGGACAGTTGATAAAATGGTGCTGTTAAAAAATCACTGCTATATAATTGTTTGTAAATTTTATGTCCATTAATTTCATCGATATAGGATGTTGAAAGTTTTAGTGTGTATGTCTTTTCTTCAGTAAGGTTAGCAAATCTGACTTTCCCTGGCTCTTGATAAGCCATCGGTTCATAGAACTCTGGGTGAAGAGTCATGTCGAGATTTTGTTCGGCAATTTTCTTATCACCGTCGTATAGTTCAACCATGGCGCTTTGTGCATTAAGTGAGTTCACCGAAATATAGTAGGAAAATTCAACATAATTGACGCCCACATCTTCGATAAATAACGATCCATCGATAAATGGTGGTGTTTTGATTGTTTTAAAATCTAATGTATAAATTTTTTGGTCGATATCACTTGCTTCAAGATAAAGAAAAATAGTGTAATTGTAGTTAGGAATTTCTTGTAATAGCACCGTATTTTCGAGATTAGTAATATCAAGAGTTTGGTAGTATTGAGGCTCTTGGTTTGTATTTTGATATAAATAACTTTCAATGTATCCATAACGAAGCCACATCGAAACGAACGTTTCATCCTTATTATAAATTAGAAAATCAACACTATAAGTAAGACCATATTGATTTAACTCACTAGCTAAAGCATAGCCCGTGATTGCACCTGAAAGCTCGAGGTTACTTATAATTTTTTCACTAGCAAAAGTTTTCTGACCAAAGCCTTGTGAGCCCATAATTGATAAGGTGTATTCACTAGATAAATACCGCATTTCTTGGGTTCCGAAATTACGACCTAAATCCAAAGGTATTTTAAAAGCTTCTAATGAACTTTTAATGTATAGAAAAAGACTACTATCATCTAGCGTGTTATCAATATCCAAAATTTCGGCATCATAGACTATATTTGTACCAATGGCACTTACTGAATTAAATCTCACTAATGGTTGGACCTGGGCCTGAACGACCACAATAGTCGCTGCGGCAACGACAGTCACAGTTAAAGAGGTCATTAATCTAAGAACGGTCTCTTTTTTGGTGCGTGCCCAAAAATTTTCGCGTCGATTATTTTTTTTCACAACCATTTCCCTATTTTTATTTTAACCTTCTATTTCGCAGTTGTCGATATTTTCTTGTTATATGATTTTTAAACAGTGATATTAGTTATAATATATTTGTGAAACCAATAATGGGTCGCTTAAAAAAAGTCGGGCAAATTGTACGAAAAATAATATTCGTCTTCTTTGTATTTTGTTCGGTTGGAATAACATATACACTCGCCAAAGCCGTTGGTGAAAATCATGCAACTGACCAAATGATTGCAACTTTTATTGCTAGAGCGGAAACTCTCCCCGAAGAAATCACTACTAATTACGGATACACCTGGAATTACTTTCCGATTGAGCGAATATATGACTATGAAATCAGTGATGATAGAGATATATTTTATGATGATGCCAAACGAGAACTCGGGCAATTTGGCGATATCTTGTTAACAAGACAAAGCGCATTTAAAGACATTCCGCTTATTCATGAATTTATAAGTTACTATTTTGGTGGCCACACCGCGTTTAGGGATAAGGGCGCTGGTTTATATGAGACAACGGGACTAAATATTGATTTTAAAACTTTAACTGAGACAATCTCTAGCCCTGGTTATGATAGCGAAGTCGAAGGTGCTTCAGTCCAACATATTAACTCAAATTATTGGTTTGATCCAAGCGCAAGCACACAATACGCGCCTTTTTATCGGACGGAAATGATGAGTGTGAGAGTTAAAGGCGTCACTGAAATCCAACTCGAGGCGGCGAAAGAGTATCTTGATTACCAAATCCTCCACAAATCACTTTATAATTTTCTATTTTGGCTCGATATGGACGAAAAACATTATTGCACAGACCTTGTAAGTCGGGCCTATCAAAATGCTTTCTATCCACTGGAAGAGCAAAAAAATTATTCACGTAGCCTTAATGATGATGGCTTTATTACCAGTGTTAATGACATTCTTCTCTCTCGGCAAACTTATCTAACTAGTTTTACCCAGGTCGACATTGAGAATGAGTGTTTTAATATTTACTATTTAAAAGATGTTGCTTAAGTTTGTTATTCGCTCAAAAGAAAACTTCCCTAGACAAATAATTTTATTTAAGGAAGTTTTTTTGTTTAATTTTCATTTTCTAAACTTGTAATCGCCGCGGCGAGTAAGGGAGCAATACTCACTACTGCAATCTTAGCAGAAGCTTTTTTAAGTGGAATCGAATCAGTCACGACAATCTTTTGAATTGCGGATTTTTCTAAAATGCTGACTGCGCTTGAAGAGAATACGCCGTGGCTCGCCGCGACATATACACTTTTTGCACCCTCTTTTAATAATAATTCGCTAGCTTTAACAAGTGTGACGCCAGAATCAATGATATCGTCAACGATAATAACATTCTTGTTTTTAACATCACCAATGAGGCGCATTTGATCTATTTTATTAGATTCATCACGGTGCTTATCAATAATTGCAACGTTAGCACCTTCGAACTCTCGGGCTAAAAATCTCGCTCTAGTCACACCTCCGTGATCAGGAGAGACGACAACTAAATTATCCTTTAATCCAAGGTTTTTATAAAAGTCGGCAAATAAATGAGTTGGGGTTAATTCAATCACGGGACAATCAAAGAAACCTTGTACCTGGGCGGCGTGTAAATCGAGGGCGATTACTTGATCGACTCCGGCATTTACAAGCATATTAGCGACAAGTTTAGCTGTAATTGGTTCTTGTGGTTTAGTTTTACGGTCTTGCCGTGCATACCCAAAATAGGGGATTACTGCAGTAATTCTTTTGGCATTTGCCCTTTTTAGACCATCAACAAAGATTAAAAGTTCGAATAGATGTTCAGTGACTGGACGATAAGTGGATTGAATCGCATAGACTTTTTTATTTTGGACAGGAGTGTTGTTTTCGACAATCATTTCCCCATCCGGAAAGGTTATGACCTCGGTTTCACCCGCTTGAATTTCCGTTAAAGCTGCTACACTAAGTGCTAATTCTCGACTAGCAGTTAAGTGATAAATAATCGCGTTTTTCTTCATTTAGTATTCCTCTTTATTAATTTTAACATAAATTTGTATGCTAAAGTTTTGCGATTGACTACATTACTCAATTCTTTTCAAGAGCGCGATGATTTCATCAATTTTCTCAGTTGATTCTGCGCCTTTTGCATTGACGACACAGTGTTTTAAATGAGCGGAGATAATTTCGTGATTAGCCTTTTTTAACATCGCAATCGAAGCAAGAATCTGGTTAGAGATATCAAGACAATACTTATCTTCTTCAATCATCCGGTTTATACCTTCTAATTGGCCTTTAGCGACATTTATATATTTAGTAACTAATTTATGATTTGCGTGCATAATTAAATTCTCCTTATTGCAACTTTCTGAGCCTAATGGTTAAGGCGTTTAAGACCACGAAGACACTCGAAAGTGACATAAAAATACTGGCGATCATTGGTGTTAGTTGATAACCCCAATTGATGAATAGCCCAGCCGCTAGCGGAATCATAATGATGTTATAGAAAAAGGCCCAGAATAAATTCCATTTAATGTTAGACACGACTTTATCGGCGAGATTAATCGCTTTAAACACATCAATTGGGGCATCGTTGACAAGGATAATCCCTGCACTTTCGATTGCGATTTGGGTACCACTTCCTAAGGCAATCCCTACATTAGCCGTTTCTAGGGCCGGCGCATCGTTGATACCATCGCCGACCATGACGACCTTAGCACCAGCTTCTTTAAGCTTTTTAATCACATTTACTTTATCTTCAGGGAGGACATCACTATAGACGATATCAATCCCAACTTTTTTCGCTAAGGCTTCGGCATTAATACGATTATCGCCGGTTAGTAAAACAACTTTTTTATGATGCTTACGTAAAGCAATTACTGCCTCATAACTACTCTCCTTAATTACATCGGTTAAGACAAATAGGCCCACAAGGTTATCATCTTCACTAACATAAATATGTGTCCCGACGACCTTTGGAATTTTAGTTAACTTAACGCTAAATTGGTCTAAAAGTTTCTTATTACCAACAAGATAGCGTTTTCCCTTATATTCACCAACCATTCCTTGGCCGGGAATGTAGTTGCCATTCATATTCTTTAGCCCAACATGATTCAAATTTTCTAAATATTTTATTAACGCTTTACTAAGAGGGTGATCGTTTAGTGTTTCTAAACCCATGATGATAGGCGCGACTTTTGTTAAATCTTCATCTGAAAAATTTACTTCGTTAACTTCTAAGAAGCCATTGGTAAGTGTTCCCGTTTTATCAAAGACAACAGTGTCAACTTCACTAAGCGCTTGAATTGATTTGGCGTTTTTGAATAAAATTCCATTTTCGGCGCCTTTACCACTACCAACCATGACCGCGACAGGTGTTGCGAGCCCGAGAGCACAAGGACAAGAAATAACAAGGACGCTAATTCCCATATTAAAAGCAAGATTAGCATCACCTATAAATAACCAAACAGCAAATACAACAAGCGCTAGCGCTAAAATAATGGGGACAAAGATAGCGGCAATTTTGTCAGCGAGGGCGGCAATCGGGGCTTTGGTCGCTGCTGCATTTTCAACTAAACGGATGATTTGTTTGAGCGTTGAATCTTTTTCTTCGCGTGTGACCTTATAAGTAAAACTACCATTGCGGTTAATTGTTGCACCAATGACCTCATCGCCAATTGTTTTAAACTTTGGATCAGCTTCACCAGTAATCGCCGATTGGTCTATATCCCCAAATCCTTCGATAATTACGCCATCCAATGGGACTTTACCACCGGGATTGACTCTAACAATATCGCCAAGGTAGATTTGCTCAATCGGAACCTCAATAAAGTCCGCGCCAACAAGTTTTACACCTTTATCTGGCACAAGGCTAATTAATTTTTCCAAACTACCCTTGGTCTTCATCTTCGCAAGATCCTCTAAATAATGACCGATTGAAACAAAGACAAGAATCATTGCGGCAGCTTCGAAATATACATTCATCGCATACATTGGTGCATTGCTAGGATCTACGAATATCATCACTAGTGAATATAGCCCATAGCCAATCGCGGCCGTAATCCCAATTGTTGTTAATGTATCCATATTTGGATGAAGACTAAATAAAGTTTTGAAACCCCGTATGAAGGACTCAAAATATATTGCGACAATCACTAACGTTAAAATCAGTTGTGTTACAACCAAACTTAAAGGGTCTTGATAAGGCAACCACCAAGAAAGCATATGTCCCATTGAAAAATACATTAATACTAAAAGTGTAGCAATTGCCGCACTTAGTTTAATGAAGTTTTTTTTTAGAAATTTGCGATTCGCTTTCCGGTTCTTACCGAAATTATCTTCTTCGGCTACTTCAGCTTTATAGCCAGCTTTATCAACCGCTTGAATGACTGAAAGATCATCCGCTCCAACTTTGTATGTAACATTTAAGGAATTGGTTAAAAGATTTACTTCAACCGCTTCAACATTGTCTAATTTCTTGACAGCAGTCTCAACGTTACTGACGCATCCGGCACACATCATGCCAGAAATTTTAAATTTTTGTTCCATAATATACACCCCCCTAGGGTCTGCAATTATTATAGATACTTATCAAAAGTTATACAAGAATAATGACTTAAAAAAATAATTTTAGCGACGAATGAAATACCAAAGAATGAGGGCGAACTGAGCCGGGAGTCCTAAAATAAATATTAACCATAAATTTTGACCACTTGTCGCAAATAAATATAGATATATCGTTGTTAATGTTGTCCAAGCAGAGACCGACAAAATTATAAGGTTTAGAAGTTTAGTCCCCCACATTCTATTGTAATAGTAACCAACTAACCCACTTAAAGGGAGGGCGGCAACAAATACGAGCCAGGCATAGGTGGCAGGTTGTCCCAGTGAATCTTTGAACATATCAGCATATATATAAGTGAGGATTGCTAAAATCCAAATAATCGAAATTGAGAATAAGGCGATAAATATACGTTTTAAAACTAAACCGGCTTCTGGTTTTATATCCTGACACGAAAAACTTTCGTCTATTAAATTAGCAACACTGACACCATAAAAATCTGCAACGATTTCTAGCGTTTCAATCGTTGGAATTACTTCTCCCCGTTCCCACCGGCTTATAGCATTGTCAGAATAATTGATTTTCCCGGCTAATTCCTGTTGGGTGAGATTGTTTTTTCTACGAAGATAAACGAGATTGTTCGCAATCACATGTCTAAGTTTGTTCATTGTTTTTTACCTATCATAATTAGAAGATTGTATCAAAACAACGCTTAAATGTCAATTTCCCTATTAGTGGGAATGTCGCTCCCTAACATAGGAGGGTCAATTTGACTATTCCAATTGAATAAAATACTTTAATTATCCAAAATGTTTTAGGGGCAGATATGAAAGCACAAAAAATCTATTACTATTCGCATACTCATGATGATGAGTTCATGGCACCACCGCAAACAATTAAATCCATCAGTGGTGATTATGTTTATGTTAAGACTGATTTTAAATCTCGACTATATGCCTTTATCGCTTATCGACTAATTGCAATGCCAATTGCTTTTGTACATACAAGGCTCATCAAACGCATTAAAGTTGTGAACAAGCAGGCGTTAACCCCTTACTTAAAAGATGGTTACTTCATCTTTGCTAACCATACGCAAATTCATTCTGATGCATTTGCACCGACGATTGTGGCTTTCCCCAAACGATTATACACGATTGTAAATGCGAACAACGTAAGTCTCCCTGGCCTAGGCAATGCCACTAAACTTCTCGGTGCTCTCCCACTACCTGATGACCTCCAAGCTAGCAAAAACTTTATCCGCGCGCTTAAAAAACGCCTTGATCAAGGCTATGGGATTCTTATATACCCTGAAGCACACATCTGGCCTTATTTCACTGGAATCCGTAATTTTGCCGATAATAGCTTTAAGTATCCAATCAAACATGATGTTCCCAGTTTTAGTTTTACTACAACGTATCAAAAACGAAGAAATGGGCGTTTGAAATTAGTCATGTATGTCGATGGACCATTTTATAGCCCGCTTGAACTAGATAAGGACAAACGTCAAAGCTATTTACACGCCCTCGTTTCCAATAAGATGAAGGAACGTGCCTCCTTATCCAACTACCAAAAATATCAATACCATGAAGTGGAGAAATTATGAATATCGTATATGCCGGTAATAAGAATGTGTTTGATGGCTTGCTCATCAGTCTTCTTTCCCTTATTGAAAGCAACGCTGATAGTTTGAAAGTCTACGTTTTAACGATGAATTTATTAGATTTAGATGAAAACTATGTCTCAATTCCCCAAGGTGATCTCGACTTTATTGAAATAGAATTACGAAAAGTTCATCCTAACAGTGAAATCATTCGTGTTGATGTTGAAGACCTATTTAGAAAAAAACTCGGGTCGTCGAAAAATCTCACAAATCGTTATACACCTTACGCACTTCTACGGCTTTTACTTGATGAAATCGCGATCATCCCTGACAAGGTTCTCTATCTAGATACCGACACGGTGATTAATAAAAACATTAGTGAACTCTATAACATCGAGCTAAAAGATTATGAGTATGCCGCCGTAAGAGATCGCTACGGCCGCTTCTTCTTTAACCCTCGTTACTGTAACACTGGAGTTTTACTACTCAACATGCAAAAGATTCGCGAAACAGGTTTGTTTGATAAAGTTGTTAACCTACTAAATAAGCGAAAAGTTTTTCTGAGTGATCAAACGGGAATAAACAAGATGACAACAAAAAAGAAGATTGTCTCCCGCAAATATAACGAACAAAAAGTTGTCAAAAAAGATACCGTTATTCGTCATTTCAGTATGCAGTTTCGTATCTTTCCCAAATTCCACTTTATAAATGTAAAACCATGGAACATTGATAAGGTTCACAACATTTATCATTGTCATGAGTTTGATCATATTCTCGCCAGATATCAACAGTTAAAAACACAAAGGAGAATTAACTAATGAACAAAAAAGAAATACCAATTTTTTTCGCCTGTGATGACAACTACATTCCGTTTTTAGGAGTTGCGCTTTCATCACTAAAGGAAAATGCGAGTCGTGACTATAACTATCGCATCATTATTTTAAATGAAGGTCTCAAGCATCGAAACAAGGTCAGAATATCCCATCTCGGAGACGAACATTTTGTAATCGAATTTGTCGATATTAGTGCAACAATCAATAGACTTAGAACGGCCCTTTCACTAAGACTACGAGACTACTATAGTGTTGCAATATATTACCGCATGTTTATCCCCACACTTTTCCCAAATATGGATAAGGCGATTTATCTAGATGGAGACATTATTGTTCTCGGTGATATCAGCGAATTTTATAACACAAACATTGAGGGAAAATTAGTGGCCGCAATTAATGATCGCCTTGTTTATGACACACCTGAATTTGTTAAATATGTTGAACAAGCCGTCGGGATTAAAGCTAGTGAATACTTTAATTCCGGAGTCTTAGTCATGAACCTTGATGAATTTAGAAAACAAAACATTGAGGATCAATTTCTTAATCTTTTGATTGAATACAATTTTGATAGTGTTTGCCCAGACCAAGATTATCTCAACGTTTTATGCCGTAACGCCAAAGTCTTGTTACCAATAGGTTGGAATAAAATGCCACTGCCAGACAATGAGTTTGATGTGAATACACTAAAGTTATGTCACTATAACTCGTTTGAGAAACCATGGCGCCACGATGGTGTACTATTTGGTGAACTCTTCTGGGAAAAAGCCCATAAAACTGAGTTTTCATCTGAACTTAAAAAGATGAGAGACGTCTTTAGTCCTCAAGATAAAGAGGAGGAAATTAAAGCAATTCAAAATCTCGTTGGTAACGCAGTTCGAATTTCGAATCATGAAGTTATTACATTTAAGAAAGTTCTTAATCTATAGTATATGCTCACGAGCGAAGTAAAAAACAACATCATGCGAAACGCGAATAATCGCGAACTTAATAGTAAAGTCATGACTGGCGATCATGTTGTGACCACCTTTGAGCGTGAGCGTATTATTTTGCCTTACGATAATACAAAACGTCAACTTAGAAGAAAACTCAGCCGCACTGTTGCTACTAAAATTGTTAATACAATTACGCGAAGAGTGAATAAAGAAACTAAGATTATTGGCTTAGAAAATCTTAAGGGTTTTAGAGATTCCGCAATTATTACCGGTAACCATTACTCTCCTTTTGATTCAACAGTTATCAGACATTTGACTAATAAAATTGGTAAGAAAAGCAAACTCACAATTGTCGTCGCCGAATCGAATGTCTTTATGAAGGGCAAACTCGGATGGCTTTTAAAGAATCTTAATACGATGCCGTTTACCAATGAGTTAAAATACTTGGAGGGCAATTTCAATCCTGCCATCAAGCAACACCTTGATCAAAACCATGTTATCTTATTTTATCCGGAGCAAGAAATGTGGCCTGGTTACACCAAACCCCGCGCGCTTAAACCCGGAGCGTATCACTATGCGTGCAAATATGGGGTGCCCATTATCCCAACCTTCACGACAATGGAGCGGACTTCGAAAAAAATTATATATACACTAAATGTATTTCCGCTCATCTACCCTAATCCACTAAAAAGCCTTAAAGAAAATAAAGAAGCGATGATGAAGCTTGATTACGATTATAAAAAAAATTGCTATGAAACTTTCTATAAAAAAAGACTCACCTATGATTTTAGTGAGTCTGACTTAATCTTCTAAAGGAACCTACGGGTTCTTTTTCAGTTTCCGCAATGTCGGAATTGATGCAAAAATCCCCGGCAATATTAGGCTAAAAAGCAATAAGTATGTAGATATTGCGACAAGGAGTGGAAACTTGATGGCCTCTACTTTAGGGCTTTTTAGCTGGTGCGCAATCACAAAGTCTAAAGATGCCAATACGGCCATTAGGGCAACTAAAGTATAGCCCAAGAAATAATTTCTTTGATAAAATACAGGAATTGCTAATGCGACAATAATGAAGAATTTCACAAATATCATCACGATTGTCGTGACGCCACTAATGTAGAACAAATTTTTATCACACTTACTCATAACTATATTATAAACCTGTTAAGCGTTTATACAGTTCTGGGCGACGATCCCGGAAAACACCCCAACTAATGCGTTGGTGATTAATTTTTTCTAAATCAAATTCATGAATAATATAGCCCTCTTCGCTCCTATTCAATGACTTGATAATCGCCCCATGTTCATCAGCGATAAATGATGAGCCGAAAAATTCCATTGAAGATCCAGGCTCTTTTTCTACTCCGACTCGATTACTCGCAATAACCGGAATAATATTGGCGGCTGCATGACCTCGCATAACAGTTTGCCAATGGTCTTTACTATCTTTTTCTAAGACGGGTTCGGTCCCAATTGCGGTTGGATATAAAATGATTTCAGCACCTTCTAGTGTTAAGACGCGGGCGACTTCAGGAAACCATTGATCCCAACAAATACCGATACCGATCTTCCCATACTTCGTGCTGAAAACTTTAAAGTCATCATCGCCAGGGCTAAAATAGAATTTTTCTTCATAGCATTGGCCAGTTGGAATGTGGGCTTTACGGTATTTTCCAACGACTTTTCCATCAGCATCAATCATCGCAAGAGAATTGAAAAAAACATTACCGGACTTTTCAAAGAACGAAATCGGTAAAACGACATCTAACTCTTTGGCGAGGGCTTGGAAACGCGCAATAAATTTCGATTGTTCAAACACTTCGGCTAGAGCAAAATAATCATAATTTTCGATTTGGCAAAAATATGGCGTTTTAAATAATTCCTGTAACAAAATAACCTTGGCACCTGCTTTAGCAGCTTTACGAACCATTTGTTCAGCTTTAAGCAAGTTGTTTTCAATATCCCAACTAATTTTCATTTGGGTGGCGGCGACAGTAACGATCATTGTTCTTCCTCCTTGAGTGCGGGAATTTGCGTCGTAATACAGTGAATATTGCCTCCGCCTAGCAAAATTTCACGTCCATCAACCTGAACAATCTTCTTGTCAGGATAGAGTTTTTTAAAGATAGCGAGCGCTTTTTTATCTTCAGGAACATTAAAGCGCGGAAGGATAATAAAATCATGACCTTGGTAATAGTTTACATAACTAGCGCTTAGTTGATCTCCACCAATCCGAGGTTTGGCGGATTTATAAGATTTCTTAATTCCTTTAGCTTCTTCCTTGGTCATAAACAAAGGTGTCGGCATCGGAATTTTGACAATTTTAAGATGATTCCCTTGAGCGTCACGCTCTTTTTTGAGGGTATTATACGCCTCGCGACAGTATTGATACTGCAGTGAGGTTTTATCTTCAGTCCACGCAAGAGCGACGACACCAGGTTCGACAAAGCAGGCCATATTATCAATATGTTCATTTGTTTCATCACCAACAATTCCGTGCTTTAACCAAATGACCTTATCCACACTTAAATATTTCTTTAATCTCTCTTCAATTTCTTGTTTGCTCATCTTTGGATTACGACCTTCACTCAATAGACAAGCTTCAGTTGTGAGCAACGTTCCTTGTCCATCAACGTGAATTGAACCTCCTTCGAGGATAAAGTCATCAAGATGATAACTATCAACCTTAAGTTTTGCAGCAACCCGTTTTGCGAGCGAATCATCGTCTTGATAATCTGAATACAACCCATCAAATTCGCCACCCCAAGCATTAAATCTAAAATCAACCGCCCTAATACTAGAGTGTTCTTTCGTGACAAAGATTGGCATGTTATCTCTAGCCCAGGCATCGTTATATTTGGTTTTAATCAGTGTTACATTGTCAACTGCTTCATATTCTTCGGCAACGGAATTATAAATGCTTGGATGAACCCCAACAATAACTTTTTCAAATTTGGCAATTGCCGTAATCACGTCTTTAAAAGCCTTTTGGGCCGGTAGCGCATTAAGTCTCCACGTATCTTTTCTAAAAGGTAGCAGCATTAGGGTCGCATAATGTTTATCACCCTCGAACGGCATTTGATAGCCATCAATACGTGGGGTTGTTTTACGTTTACGAATGAAATCATCAATTTTACGTTTGTAGACAGAATATTGTTTCCATTTGTCACTGTTGATTACGTTGACTTGACCATCTTTGTAATCGCTGAGAATCGTCACACCCGTTTTAAGGTATGTCGTGAGTCGTTCAATTACTTCTTTAGTAAAAACTTCTCCAGGAATAATAAGGGGGATTCCCGGAGGGTAAATCATGATTGATTCCTTGGAAATCATCCCTAAAGCCTCGGAAAAGTGCACCTTTATACTAGGCGCATGATAAGCCGTCCGAGGTTTAACCATGGCAAAGGGAAAAGTAATATTATAGTTACGATTTGGATACTTCCAATTTTTATGATAGTGAGTTTTACTAATGTCTTTTAACGCGACAATTAGATTATCAATATGTTTTTTCTTGGTACCAATCGCAATAATTCCTAATAATGTATAGGCTTCCGCTAGTTCAATTTGAATATGATATTTTGTTTTTAGTAATTGATAAACCTCATGACCAGTTAAATCGAGTTTATCTAATTCAATTACCAATTTGGTCTTATCATAGTCGTAACATCCCCGTTGTAGAAAATATTTTTTGCCACGTGGAATAAAGCCGGGAATTTTACCAATACGGTCAAAAGCATATTTAGCAAGGGCTACGGTTTTTTCTAAGGCTTCTTCACCATAATTGGCCATGTAATGACGCGCAGTGTCGATACTTGCAAGCAAAATGGTACTTGGTGAAGTTGTATTTAAAATATTCAACGCTTTTTGCACGCTAGTAATATCAACGCGGTCCGTCTTCATTAACAAAATGCTTGATTGCGTAAGCGAGCCTCCTGTTTTGTGCATACTGACACTAGATATATCCGCGCCACATTCCATCGCACTTTTCGGGCCTTTTGAAGAGAAGTAATAGTGAGCACCATGAGCCTCATCGACAATCACAATCATATTGTGTTGATGCGCATAAGTGACAATACGTTCTAAATCCGCAATCGCACCAAAATAAGTGGGGTTGATGACAAAGACGGCTTTGGCACTAGGATAACGGCGAATGGCCTTTTGATAGTCTTCAACTGATGGTTGATTAGCAATTTCTAATTGTCCATCGATTTGAGAGTTAACAAAAATCGGGATTGAACCCGAAAGGACAAGCGCACTTAAAACTGATTTATGAATATTACGCGGAAGGATGATTTTTTCATCAGCATTGACAGTAGCAAGAATAGAAGCAATGATTCCACTACTTGTTCCGTTTATTAATAAGAAAGCATGATCGGCACCAGTTGCGTCCGCCATCAAATCGCACGTCTCTTTAATTACACCAGTGGGGTTAGCAAGATTATCAAGTCCGATTGGCGCATTAATATCTGCCTCGAAAACTTTTTTACCTAAAAAGTCTTTCAATTTGTTAGGCGTATTGCCCATATGATGGCCGGGAACATCAAAAGGAGAGATACCTTCACTGAGATATTTTTTAAGGGCAGTTAGATATGGCGTCTTTTTTTGATTTAATTTATGCATGCTTATTTAGTTTCCTCAATCCGATTTTTATGATTACTATTTATTATATATAAATAAACGATAAATGTAATAGATAAGGGTAAATATTTAAATTTATAGTCGCAAATCTATTTTTGGAATTTTATAAAGCATTACTCACCCTTTTCACTCGCTAGTTGTTATAATAAGGTATAGAAACAAAAAGGGAGGTAATTTATATGAAATTACAAGAAAAATTAAACGTTTTTGTAGCAAACCAAACTGTTCTATATACAAAGCTACACAATTTACACTGGTATGTAACCGGACCTACATTCTTCGTCCTACATGCAAAATTTGAAGAACTTTACGATGAAACCACTGAAGTCATGGATGAAGTCGCCGAAAGACTCCTCGCAATTGGTGGTAAACCAGTTGCTAGCCTTAAAGAAGTTCTTGCACTTACGACTATTCAAGAGTTTGTTGGCAAAGACATCGTTGGTAAAGATGCCGTTCAAGTTATCCTTGCAGACTATAAAGCATTGCTTAAAGACGCTAAGGAATTGCGCAACTTAGCTGCTGAAGCTGATGATCCTTCAACCGAAGACCTCTTCATTGGCTACCGTGCTAATTACGAAAAAACAATTTGGATGCTCGAAGCTCTACTTAAGTAGAAACTCAGCAAATTCAGCCAAATAAGGAGTGGAAACACTCCTTTTTTTATACAAAAAAACTGGTTTACTTGCAAAAACCAGTCTTCCCGAAACATTAAGAGTTAATGTCCTTAGGGTACATTATATACCCATATTCTAAATGATAGTATTATAAACAACCATTGTCAAACTAATAGTCCACGCCTCATTTTGCCTAGTCTATAATAAAACAATGAATATCATGGATAAAATAAAAAGATTAAGAGAAGCGCGTGGTATCACGCAAAAAGAAATGGGATCCCTCTTAGGAATTGCCAAAGAAACATATCGAAATATTGAAAATGGTCTCATCAGGTTAAAATTAGATGACTATTTAGAAATTTGTACTTTTTTAAATATAGCACCATCATATTTCCTTTCTGAATACGATCAAAAATATGCCATCGCGCCTAAAGAGCAGCTAAATTCCCTATTTGCCCTCGTTGATCAACTCCAAACAATTAAAGCTGATATAAAGATCCTGGAGTTTGATCAAGTAAAAGACAACTTACTATACATGTCTGATAGTGTTGAAGACAACGAATAAAAAATAGAGACCAGAAGGTCTCTATTTCATATAATTATAGTTTTCTTTGAGAATTTTTTCCGCAACGCGAATTTCTTCTTTGCTTGGTTCGGCGATATCACCTAGTTCGTACTTTACGCCAAGTTTATCCCACTTGATTGTCCCAGCCTTATGATAAGGGAGAATGTCGATACCCACAATATTATTGAGCCCATCAATAAACTGACGTAACTTTGTTAAGTTAGCTTTATCAGCGTTAATGTTGGGTAATAAGACGTGTCTAATAATAGTTTTAACTTTGAGTTCATCAAGATACTTTGCAAAATCAAGTACTTGGTGGTTGGATATTCCCACAAGCCAGCGATGTGTTTCATTATCAATGTGCTTAATATCGAGCAACACTAGATCAGTGTAACGTAATAACTCTGCATGCTTTTCTCTACTTCTGGTTGAGAATGTGCCCGCACTAGTGTCGAGACAAGTGTGAATACCCTCGTTTTTGCAGGCTTTAAATAACTCAGTCACAAATTCAATTTGTAAAGTCGGTTCACCGCCACTGACAGTAATACCACCGCGCCGATAATAAGATTGATATTTTTTAAAATCGGCAAGTACTTCATTGACACTCATCGTGATATTTTGCTCAGTGCTCCAAGAATCGCGATTATGACAAAACTTACATTTTAATGGACAACCTTGCATGAATAAAACATACCGTAATCCGGGTCCATCAAAGGCCCCCATTGTTTCGATAAAGTAAATATTACCTTTTAGTTCCAAATTACATTTGACCATGGAATGTACGACTCATGACCTCTAATTTTTGCTCGTTAGTTAGTAAGGAAAAATTAACAGCATAACCAGAAACTCTAATTGTTAGATTAGGAAATAGTTCGGGATTATCATAGGCGTTTTTAAGCAGTTCGCGATTAAAGACATTAACGTTAACATGATAACCTCCTTGGGAAATATAGCCATCAAGAATATCAACGAGATTTTCAGCTTGAATATCAACGTGGAAGTTGATCGAGCCTTCGACTTCAACCTTTTTTCCAAGTGCCGCCGGAATAATTGTAAACGTATTGGAAATGCCGTCTCTTGCATCAGCGTATGGAAGTTTGGCAACACTTGATAATGATTTAAGAGCGCCACTCTTGTCACGGCCATGCATAGGGTTTGCACCTGGCGCGAAGGGTTCACCTTTACGGCGACCATCAGGAGTATTACCAGTGTTTTTGCCGTAAACAACATTACTAGTAATTGTTAAAATTGACATTGTCGGAATGGCATCACGATATGTTTGATTGTTCCTAATCTTGGCCATAAATGTTTCAACTAATTTGACGGCGATATCATCAACACGGTTATCGTCATTTCCAAAGCATGGGAATTCACCTTCAGTTTTATAATCGACAATCACACCCTTTTCTTCATCAAAAACAGGGGCCACTTTAGCATATTTAATTGCACTAAGACTGTCAGCGACAACACTTAAGCCTGCAATTCCCGTTGCAAATGTACGAATTACTTCGGTGTCGTGTAGCGCCATTTCTAGTTTTTCATAAGCATATTTATCGTGCATATAGTGAATGACATTAAGGGCATTAACATATATTTCTGCTAATTCATCAAGCGTTTCATCTAAACGAGCCCAGACTTCTTCATAGTTTAGAATTGGTCCAGTTAAGACGTCTTTTTTTGTTCTGAAGAAAATTTGTTCGCCAGTTAGTTCGTCTCTTCCGCCATTGATTGCGTATAAAAGCGCCTTGGCCAAGTTAGTTCTTGCACCGAAGAATTGCATTTCTTTACCAATTTCCATTGGTGAGACACAACAAGCAATTGCGTAATCACTCCCGTGATTTGGTTCGATTGCGATATCACTTTCATATTGAATCGATGATGTATCAATACTTACTTTAGCGGCAAATTCTTTAAAAGCATCTGGAAGTTTTGGTGACCAAAGGATTGTTAAGTTTGGTTCGGCACTTGTTCCAAGATTATATAGAGTTTGTAAATAACGATAAGAAGTTTTAGTAACTAAAGCACGCCCATCTCCACCGATTCCGCCAAGACTTTCAGTGACCCAAGTTGGGTCGCCGGTGAATAGTTGATTATATTCAGGTGTTCTTGCAAAGCGAATCATTCTGAGTTTCATAATAAATTGATCGATTAATTCTTGCGCTTCAACTTCAGTCAATGTTCCATTAGCAAAATCACGTTCTAAATAAATATCAAGAAAGTTAGCAGTTCTGCCTAAACTCATCGCCGCGCCATTTTGCTCTTTAACTGCCCCTAAATAAGCCAAATATAACCATTGAATTGCTTCTTGAGCATTTTCGGCAGGGCGAGTAAGATCAAAACCATACATTGTTCCTAATTCAATAAGTTCTTTAAGCGAACGAATTTGATCATTCACTTCCTCACGTAAACGAATTCTTGCTTCCGTGAGTGGAAAGCCTAGTCCATTTAAATCCTTCTTCTTTTCTTCGATTAAGCGTGTCACACCATATAAAGCAACCCGGCGGTAGTCTCCAATAATCCGACCGCGACCATATCCATCAGGAAGTCCGGTCACAATATGCGAGTGACGCGCTAGTTTAATTGCCTTATTATATCCATCAAAAACACCATCATTATGCGTTTTTCTGACTTTGGTATAAACGTCAATCGTCTCTTGGTCAACAGTGTATCCGTAACTCTCCGCGGTTTTAACGGCGACACGAATCCCGCCATTTGGAAAGAATCCACGTTTAAGGGGAGCATCGGTTTGTAATCCGACAATTTTTTCAATTTCCTTGTTAATATAACCTGGTGCGTGCGAAGTAATCGTCGAGGCTACCTTGGTATCAAGATCAATTACGCCACCCATCTTTTTTTCTAGTTTTAGTAAATCTTTAAATTGTTCATTAAGTGCAAGACTGTCCTTTGTCGGACCGACTAAAAATTTTCCATCTCCGACATATTCTTTATAATTAAGTTGAATGAAATTAGCAACATCAATTTTTTCAATCCAACTTCCAGCTTCAAATTTTTCCCAATATTTATTCATGCTTTACCCTCTTTTCCTATTACAACTCCGCCATTGTAATACATTAGGGATTTTTTTCCACATATATAGTCTTATATATTAGATAATTGACAAACATTGTCAATAAATTATCGTTTACTAACATTTAAGTGCCAAAATAGGCTAAAATGAATTTTGTATTTCACTTAAATTTAACCGGGAAACAGAACATAAAATATGAAAATAAAAGCGTCTTTAATTTTTACTACACTTCTTCTATTTGGTTGTGCACCAGTTGAGCTCGAGAAGGTTGCGCTTAACGACCGCTATTACGAAAATGGAGGTTTAAGCGACTTTGTTTTGGCCAAAGAATATAATGACCTTATTGCAGCCGAGGATAGTTTTGCGGTGTATGTTTACGTGCCTACTTGCTCAGGTTGTAACACTTTTAAGCCCTTTATCGAGGCTTTTACCGCCAAAGCCGATATTCTTATCTATACAATGAATGGTAGTATCATTGACTACACACCACTAGCAGATGAGATTAAGTTTGTCCCAGCTGTGGCAATCATTTCTGAGGGTAAAGTCGTTTATAAAGTTGATTTACGAGGCAAACAAAAAAAGGCGCTTACAAGCGAAGCAGCCTTTGAAACTTGGTTTTTTGATCGCGTTGAGAATTTATAAATTCAAATCAATTTCTCTTGTTTCGCAAAATCCTATTAAATCCTCAAAATGTGTAAGGCTAGAAATAACCACACCATGACAGACCACGATAATCTTGTCGTGGTTTTTATATTTTTTAATTGATTCTAATACACGCTTACGTAGATTTTCATAAGTCTCGTAGCGATATTTAGTGTTTTCTTTCATCACTCCACGATTTTTAATATAAGCGTCATAACTTTCTTGGATCGGTTGATCAAATTTAAAAAGTGTATCATCGCTCCATTCGTGAAGGTCATGTTCGACTGTGAGCGGAATATTTGTGATTCGTGAAATAACCGCCGCTGTTTGTAAGGCCCGAGTATATGGGCTGGCTACAATGATAGTCGCACCCTTAAACACGGGGTCACTAGCACGCGCTAAAGCTTGGGCTTCACCCTCAGCAGTCAAACGTCCAAACCCGCCACCTAAACCAACAAAACCTCGGGCAGTTACTTCGTCATAACGAGGTTCACCATGTCTTACTAAAATAACTTTCATCTTTGCACTCATTTAAAAAAAGGAACCCATAAGAGTTCCTAATATAAGATATTTGTGATTAAACGATTGAGGCTTTATATGTGGCTTCAATTGTTGTTGCTAAAGTTGCATTAAATTCAGCATCAGTTTGTCCAAAACTTAAACCTTCGGCAAGTGCGCGTGAGAAACTCGCGATTAAACCGTGGTTTTGAGCTAATAAATCATTAGCAAGTTCACGAGCATAGCCACCACTTAAAGCGACAACGCGAACGACTGGTGCTAAGTCCATTAAATCAGCATAGAGGTTAGCGACAGTTGGGATTGAGAGCTTTAACATAATTTTTTGATCAGCTTTTAATAAAGCGATGTGTTTCTTAAGTTCAACCTTAAGCATGGCTTCGGCTTCAGCTTTGTCAGCGATGTGGATATCAACTTCTGGTTCAATGATTGGAACTAAACCAGCAGCGATAATTTGTTTGCCAACTTCGAATTGTTGTTCGACGACTTTAGCAATACCTTCTTTGTTTGCAGCCTTGATGACTGAACGCATTTTAGTACCAAAGATATGGCGTTCATTAGCGCGAGCTAATAAGGCAGCTAATTCTGGCATTGGTTTCATCAGTTGAACACCATTTGCGAGTGTATCTAAACCTTTGTCAACTTTTAGGAAAGGAACAACACCTTTAACTTCCCAAAGGTAGTCGGCACTGAATTTTCCGTCAATTTTGCGGTCCATTGTGTTTTCAAATAAGATTGCACCAAGAATTTTATCCTTATTAAATGATGGGGATTTAATAATCCGTGTTCTCATTTCGTGGACACGAGCGTACATTTCATCTTCGTTGTTGAAGGCGTCTGCGAAGACACCATATGCTGCAAGTGCTGTTGGAGTGCTACCACCACTTTGATCAAGTGCGGCAACGAATCCTTTGGCTTTATGCATTCTTTCGAGTTGTAATTTGTTCATAATTTTTTCTCCTTCTTACGGGTATAATTATACCACCCTTAACTTTAAAAATAAACCAAGAATGACATCTGCTTTACTAATTTTTACGCTTTTAATCGAGAGTCAAACTAAAATCTTCGTTTTTGTACCATTTTAGTTTAATAAACAGTAAATGTGTAAGTAAAACAAGGACAAATGGTAGTACAAACATAAAGAGAATTATATAGAAGAAACTCCAAAAACTCATCCCCATTGTATCTAGACTTACAAGCGGACCAACAAGACCACTCGTTCCCATTCCCGCGCCTTCTTTGGCGGTGAGAATCAGTCCGAATTGTGCACTAAAAGCGCCTAATATTCCGCTGATAACTAAAGTCGGAACCCAAATAATGGGCTTTTTCACGATGTTTTTAAACTGAATCATCGAGGTGCCAAAACCAGTTGCAAGTGATTTACCTATCCCGTTAATGACAAAACCTTGAACGGCAAAGCCAATCATTTGTGTCGCGCCACCAACCGCGGCAGCTCCGCCAGCAACTCCGCCAATCCCTATTGAAATAAGAATAGCTGCACTACTAATTGGCGCGGTTAATAATGCTCCCGTAACTAAGGCAATGACAAAGCCCATGATAAATGGTTGATATGCGGTCGCTGTGATTAAAAATTGGCCAATTTGAGCAATCACAAAACTAATTGGTGGGAATAAGATAATTGTTAATAAGTATGCAACGATGAGCGTGAATAATGGAATAATCAAGATATCCACAGGTGTTTTCTTTTTAAAAACAAGTGAGACTAAAATCATAGTGATAATCACAACAAAAAAGGTCGTTAAAGGATCAGCACTGTTAACTATAAGACCTGAGGTCGCAATTGCCCCGGCAATCGGGCCACTTATTAATTTTAATCCCTTAAAATCAAGCGCAAAGCTTATACCAAGCCCAATACCAACGCCCATTAAACCTTTAGCAACGAGACTGACACTATTTAGTCCAGCGCCAATATTGAGTGTTTGGGCAAATAGGGCAAAATCAAAATTTAGCCACTTGGCAAATTGGCCAATAATGACGCCGACGATTAGTGTAGAAAACAATCCTAATGCCATGCCATTGATTGCATCAAGTAACGCTTTTTTAAAGTCTATTCCATTGATTTTCATAATTCATTCCTTATCGAGAAAATTATACCAAACTATTTACAATAATAATTGATTTTTACTCACTTACATGTTCAATCGTTTCAAGTATTTCAAGTAGTTCATGCTCTAATTTTCTTTTTTCAAGCCCAAACTCTTCAAGTTTCAGGTAATCCATATATACCTCTTCTTGAGTTTCCAAGTGATGGATTTCCGCCAATCTTGTTTCTAGCTCTTCTAATTGCTTTTGCATTTTAAGTAAACTGTTGTTGGTAAGTTTCTTCTTTTTGTTGACTACTTTTTTAACAACGGGGGCAATGACAGGCTGTTCATCAATTAGTTGTGTTTTTAAATCGTTATAATCACCTTCAACTAATAAAGCTTCATGGTCGTGGAAGTATAATATTTGATTGCAAACTTCGTTAACTAAATAGCGATCGTGGCTAACGATAATTAGTGCGCCTTTGAATTCCTTAAGAGCATCAATCAAGGAGTCACGTGTAAGCATGTCTAGGTTGTTGGTTGGCTCATCAAGTAGTAATAATTCATAGTTTTCAAGCACAAGTCGCGCCAGATTTAAACGCATAAGCTCGCCCCCAGAAAGATTTGAGATTTGTTTAAAGACATCATCTTCATAAAATCCGAAGCGTCCTAAATGCTTTCGTACTAAGGTTTTACCCATCATTGGCCGTAAATTAGTGATTACTTGAAACGGAGTTTGGGTAAGATTAAAATCAAAATCATTTTGGCGAAGGTATCCAATATTCAAGCGTCTAAAAAAATCAATTTTACCGTTTTTTAGTTCGAGTTCTCCTAGAATCGCCTTAAGAAACGTCGACTTTCCGGTGCCATTGTCGCCCATCACTGCGATTTTGTTATCACTATGTAGATAAAACGAGAAGGGATCAATCAAAACGTTATCATAACCAAGGCTGATGCGATCAAAATAGGCGAGTTTTTTTCTTGTTTTAAGTGGCGATTCTAATTCCAATTTTAGTTTATTGGTAGAAACTTTCGCAAGTGAAATTCGTTCAATTTTTGCTAGCTTACGTTCACGATCCTTGGCTCTACTTGAAAAACGTGGTTTAGGTTTATAAAATTTAATAAACCATTCTAATTTAGCAATTTCCTTTTGTTGGATTTTATATTGTCTCAGCAGTAATTCAGCATTGTTTTTCTTTTCAATGACAAATTGTTCATAGTTACCACTATAGCTAGTGAGCGTGCAATTTTCTAACTCCAAAATTCTTGTCGCAACATCATCGATAAAGTAGCGATCATGCGAGACAAACAAAATTGAACCCGGATAGGAATTTAAATATTTAGTTAGCCATTCAATTGTTGAAACGTCTAAGTGGTTAGTGGGCTCATCAAGAATCAGCAGGTCGGGCCTCGATAAAATTAATTTTGCAAAACTTATTTTGGTGCGTTCACCCCCACTAAAGGAGCTTATCTTTCTTTCATAATCATCTTTATGAAAGCCAAAGCGCGTTAAAATTGAGTTGATTTGATAAATATAATCGAATGCGCCAATTTCTTGCATTTGTAACAATAAATTGTCATATCTTGTATTGAGTTTTTCGTTATTGCTATTTTTGCTGATTGCTGTGCTGACCAGAATAAGTTCTTCATTAAGGGCAATATGGCGGGCAAAAACTGACATAACTTCTTCCATTAAAGTGTTTTCGACATCACTAATAACTTTTTGCGAAAGATAACCAATCGTTTTGTCTTTGGCCAAGGCCACTAACCCAGGTTTCTTGTCTTCACCATTAGGCGAGCATTGCTCTTCGCCAATAATCATTTTTAAAAGGGTGGTTTTACCACTTCCATTCGCACCTAAAAGCGCGACTCTTTCCTTGTCGTTGACAAAAAAAGTCAGGTTCGAAAATAATTCATCGACGCCAAAACGTTTACTTATATTTGTGACAGATAAAACACTCATTGATACCCCTTAAACTAATAAATTTTACCACATAAACAAAAGGAGTGAAACGATGTTTCACTCTTTAACAATCTGTTGATTCTACCAACAATTAATATTGTCTTCTTCAATGTAATTAACTGCGAGTCCACCTTTTGAAGTTTCTTTATAAGAATCATTCATATCTAGGCCTGTTTGATACATTGTTTTAACTACAACATCAAATGAAATTTTTCGGGTCTCGGTCAAAAAATAAGCAAGTCCACACGCATCAATTGCACGTAGAGCGGCGACAGCATTACGTTCAATACAAGGAATTTGCACAAAGCCATTAATCGGATCGCAAGTGAGTCCTAAATGATGTTCAAGGGCAATTTCCGCGGCATATTCGATTTGATTGAGCGAAAGATTCACCAATGTTGCATGCGCAGCCGCCGCCATTGAGCAGGCACTACCAATCTCGGCTTGACAGCCACAAACGGCTCCGCTAATTGAAGCATTAGTCTTGATTAAATTACCAATTAGACCCGCAACAGCAAGGGCGTTGATCACGCGCTCATGGGTGATAAAGTGATGTTTTTGTTCCATATAGTAAATAACAGCCGGTAAAACGCCGCAGGCCCCGCACGTTGGCGCCGTTACAATGATACCGCCACTAGCATTTTCTTCACTGACAGCAAAAGCATAACTGCTGACAAGGCGGCTTTCTTTAATTTCATCGGGTTCATTCGGAATTAATTTATTAAATAAGAAAGGCGCTTTGCGCGTGACCTTTAATGGTCCCGGCAACGTTCCGCTTGTTGATATTCCCCGGTCTATTGCCTGTTTCATTACGAGATAAATATTATTTAAAAACTCTTTAATTCCTTCGCCTTCAAAGCGATATACATATTCGTGAAGAGTAATGTTCTCTTTCTTGCAATAGGCTTTAATTTGATTAAAAGAGCTATGTTCATAGACATTTGGAAAATCTATTTTTTCATTTTTAAAGGCGATATCCCCACCACCTATACTATAAACCTCATATTCATTGAGGAGTGTTTGGTCTTGATAAGCTTTGATAATCAGGGTGTTTGGATGTTTTTCTTTATCTAACTTATTCGCTACATTGACCTCTAAAGGAAAGGAAGCCTCTTTGATACATTCACTTGTTAGATGTCCGTGGCCAGTTAGTGCCAGTGAATTAAAAAGTATCACCTCAAGACGTGTGGCGGATTTATCACGCTTCCGTACTTCGAGGATTGCTTGCGCTGGACCCATTGTGTGAGAACTTGAAGGTCCATAACCAACTTTGAATACACGCCTAATGGATTGCATGTTACCCGCGCCTATAATCTACTTTATGTAGATCAGCAACTGTTTTTGTGTTAAAGATTAACATAAGTTTTTTTAAGTCTAAAAGGAATTTTTCAATTGTCGCAAACATTTCTTTTTCTTCAAGCGTCATCAGCGACAAAAAGTAATATGATAACCCAACAGCATCCGCTCCGAGGACAAAGGCCTTAATGACGTCCAATGGGGTTCTAATGCCCCCAGAAGCATGCAGTGTAACTTGAGATTGGAATGGTTGGGCATTAAAAAGACTATCAACCGTCGAAATTCCTAATTCCTCAAAAATTGAATGTTCTTCTTGGTTACGCATTCTTTCAATCGTGGCGAAATTAGTGCCGCCCTTTCCAGAAATATCTATATATTTAACACCGGTTTCAATTAGGGTTTTGATCGTTTTTGCACTCATGCCAAAGCCAACTTCTTTGACAATTACCGGGACACTAAGCCCTTTGACGATTGTTTCAATATTATTTATCCATTCGCTAAAGTTACGGTCTCCTTCATTCATTACTAACTCTTGGATGAGATTAATGTGAATTGAGAGAGCATTCGCCTCAATCATTGCTACGGCTTGTTGGGCCTCTAAAAGCGTCGCATTGGCCGAAACGTTAGCAACGATAAAACCATTCGGATTCGTTTCGCGCGCAATTGTAAAGGTGTCGACTAGTGTTGAATCTTTTAAAGCAATCGATTGCGAGCCCAAAAATAGGGGAAGATTAAAGTTTTTGGCAATTAATGCAAGTTTTTCATTAATCCTCTTCGTTTTTTCTGTGCCACCTGTCATTGCATTTATATAAATTGGGTAAGGAAAAACCTTTCCTAAAATATTACAGGAAAGATCTATTTCGTTTAAGTTTAATTTGACTAGTCCTTCATTAATAAGTTGGATATGATCAAAATCATTAGTGGTGCGAACAAGTTTTTTAGAAAATAATACGTGTTCGTCTTTACGTTTTTCTGACATATTAATCCTCCTTTAATGGATTGGCTATTTTGTATTTAAGAGGAATAATTCCGGCTTTTTTCCAAGCTGAGTCAAGTTTAGGGGAGGCACAAAGGGAAATCCCGCAATCCCCGTAACCGGCCCCACTTATTTTACTGTAACCGTGATGCTCGTTGGCTATCTTAATTAAGGTATTTAATATCTCGGAATTAAAGCCCAAATTTAGATCAAAATCAAGTTTATAAAGCAGCGCTTGATAGCGCGACATCATCGCCCCTAGTTTATCGTAATCTTGTTTGATGATAGCCTCTTTGGCTTCTAAAACTGCAACATTAGCTTTCTCTGTGAACTTTAAAAATACATCTTCGCGATGGAGGACACTCGCAAGGTTGGCGTCGGTTGTGTGTGCGGAATTTGTCCAGCCAACTTTAAGCATTAAATTTGTGTAAGGTAGACTTTCGATTTCTAATAGCGGCCATTCTTGCTTGATCAGTTTAAACCCTTGTAAGAGATTATCCTTTAGCCATTTGTAGTCATAACGGGTGTAAAATACGACCCCGCCATAAGTGCAAGCGGCCAAATCTCCCCCTGAAGTTTTATTTCCAATTAGATATTGGCCTAAAACAGCAATTTTAAATAGTTCGAGTAGATTAAATTCGACTTCGTGAAACAGTAAAACACTTTTTAAAATCGCAATAAGGATTGCGGCGCTACTTCCGAGTCCAAATTTAATTCCGTCTTTGCTCACTAACTCATTAGTTAAAGTAAGACAAAATGGTTTTAACTTTATATTTAAAAACCCAAGATAATTAAAGGCAACTTGTAAAGCCGATTCAGAAATTTTTAAACTATCATCTTCAACTCTTATTTGTCCTTCTTTGTATTCGAAAGGATAAACCTGTTTTTCATTAACAAAAACGAAATGTTCGCTCTTGGTAATTGATGCTTTGATATATCGATCAAGCGTGAAAAGAATCGCACTTTTTCCATCGTGTAAAACATTATATTCACCAATCAAATATAGTTTTCCGGGAATATTAATTTTTAACATAAGCATCCTTTCCAATTCGGCAAACAATCACCTTATAGTTATTTAATCGTTTACAAACATCCTCAACAAATTTAGGGCTTGTTAATAGTTTAACATTAGGACCAGCATCGATAGTGTAATATATAGGAAAATCTTTCTTTATCGCTTTAAGATTATCTAACAACGTATATGTCTCAGCTTGATAATAATCGATTCCCGTTTCTCTGATTGTTTGGTGAAGCAAATCACTGCTTGCTTCGACTAGTTCGCCTAAGCCCGACAGACTTTTTTGTCTAATTGCTTCAAGCATGAGCGGGAACATTCGTTTTGATTCGCGAACAAAGTGATTATAACTGGGAAGTTTGACTGAGATTTTCATTGCTTCGCGTGATGAAACCTTTTTCTTCTCGGCACTAATTAAAACAACAATCAGCGCCAAATCATCCCAGTCAGTTTTAATCTTTTCGGCAAAGCTAGTTTCGTGGGTATTGCCTTTATGCCAAATCGTGAAACCACCAAAAACACTACGAGCAGCACTGCCCGAACCTAAGCGGGCGAGCGTCGAAACTCCTTGTTTATCGAGGTTTAATCCGTAGATTTCATTGAGTGCCATCGCAATACTTGCATAAGCACTGGCACTACTTGCTAGTCCGGCCGCGGTTGGGACGTGATTGACACTTTCAACCCGGATAAAACCATTAAGTTTATAAACTTGGCGAACAAGATTAAAATATTCCTGCAATTGCAATTCATCATCTTTTTGTGCTCTTTGACCATTTAAAAATAGTTGGTCCGAACTTAAAAGTGGATCAAGGGTTAACTTTGTGTCGGTATATAGTTCATCAAGCGTCAGGGAAATGCTACTTTGAAAAGGGAGTTTAAACTTTTCATCGCTTTTACCCCAATATTTTAAAAGTGCAATATTAACATTTGCATGACCTGAAGCCGTCATTAGTCTATTTTCATGATCCACGTGTGCGATACTCCTTGTTCTTTGATTATTTTAACAAATTTCTCGCATTTATTATACTCCTCAAAGAGGGCGAACATACATCCACCTTGACCGCCACCCGTAAGTTTGGCTGCTAACGCCCCATGTTCGAGCGAAAAGTCGATTAATTGCTCCAACTCTCGTGTGGAAACACCGATTGTTGTAAGATGAGTTTGGGAGGCTCGGATGAGTTTAGCAAAACTTGCTAAATTACCGTTTTCTAGTTCCCAACGGGCCCGAGCGGCTAAATCACCTAAAGCTGCTAGTGCGGCGATAACATCGGGATCATGAGCATCAACTCTGTCTTTAACTTGTGAGACCGATAGTTTGGTTTGACTCGCAGTGCCGCTGTCAACCACGACTACATAGAAGGAAAATTTCGGTTTAATTGGTACAAACTTTCCGGCTTGATACCAGAGCAAATCGTCGCTCAAAATCGCCGTCATATCAATTCCGCTTGGTTTAGCGTGATAAACAAGTTCCGATATTTTAATGAACTCCACTAAATCATTTCTTGTATAAGCAATCTCAAAAAACTTGAATAAGGCCTCGACAAAAGCCTTGGCAACTGCCGCACTTGAGCCAATCCCGCGCCTACTTAACATATTTGAAGTAATCGTGATATTTAGGTCTTTACTGGGCAGATTATATTTTAATAAAAATGACGAAAGTAGCGTTTGCAAGCCTTCAATTGGTGCATCTTTAGCAAAAAAGAGTCCATTCTGGTAGGCTGAATCAATTAAAATTTCACCGGCCTTTTCTTCAATACGAACATTGATTAAGGCTTGGGTAAATGGGGCAACAATAGCCCCATATTGATAAACAACACTATGCTCACCAATGATAATTATTTTTCCATGGGCTGATGCAAAAGCTGGACTTTTCATATTCTATCCCAGCGGTAAAAATCCAAATGATATTAGGTATAAAGCTGTGTAAAAGGACATAAATAGAATTCCATGTCCAACACCGAGCCGATTAAGGAAACCAGCAACGAGAGCAACACCGGAAATTACTAGCACACCAATAAATCCTGAATCTAAATAAACAAGTAAGAAGGCAAGTCCAATAAGTAAGGAAATGACCGCTTCTTGAGGTATATACTTAAAAACGAGATAAGTAATTCTTCCTGCGTATTTAAACGATAAAGTTGCGGCAATAAATAACGCCACTAACA
>Ga0265295_1001194_pt1 | contig 47054 bp, 31 predicted proteins | sample Munlansysbiofilm_FD_192503 | JGI IMG/M metagenome (GOLD analysis project Ga0265295, IMG submission 192503) | Leachate microbial communities from a municipal landfill in Southern Ontario, Canada - Methane capture system biofilm | ecosystem: Engineered > Solid waste > Landfill > Unclassified ...
AGTGCGAATGAGCCGTCGCTTTGCATCATGGCCAGGATGGCTGCCTGGCCACTTTCCTCTTTGGCGGCAATGCCAGCCTGCATGTCTGCACTTAGCAGGCCGCTGTGCAGCAGTTCCGCGCTTGCCAGATAGGGCAGCAGCCTGGCAACGGTTTGCTCCAGGCAATTATAGGGATATGCATCCAACCACTGCAGAGCTTCGGAAACCGCCAAGGCGGGCGAGGCGCTGATCCGTAGGCTGGTTTGCGGCACACCCTGCCATTGCGCGGCTTCAAAGGCCAGGTTGTGGCTTTTGCCTGGCGCTAGCTCGATATTCTTGAAGCGGGTGATTGGCAAAGTGGCCGGGCGCACGGTTAGCGGCACGCTGCTGCTTCGGCTGAAATCGCCCAGCTTTATTTGGCAGGAAATATCTCCGCCCGTCGCCGTTTCCGCAACCAGGCAAGGCACTTGCAGGTTCTGGCTAGTGCCCTGGGGCAAATCCAGACTGAAAGTTTTTGCTCCTTCAACAATCAGGCCTTCGGGCAATTGCAGCAGCAATTCAGCCTGCTTCTGGGGCACTTCATGGTTGAATGCATTTAGCGACAAGATAAACTTGTCGCCTGGCGCCAGCGCCAAAGGAGCGGTGATTTGTACGCTAATGGGTTCTTTCAGGATTATCTGCTGTTCAAAGCTACCCAGCTTGTCATCGGCGACCGCCACCGCCATCAGGCGCAGGGCACCGTGATGTTGAGGCAGCTGCATTTCTATGCCGGAGATGCCATCTTTGGGAACCTCCAGAGCCGGGCCTAACCATAAAGCCGCCTCGGCAACTTTAAGTTCAGAAATGCGGCTGGAAAAAGCCAGGTCACCACCAATGCTGCTGCTTTTTTCCCTTTGTAAATCCGGGAACAAGGCCGAATAGATGTCATGATAAGAAAAACGGCAGTAGTTGTCGCCGTGAAAAAAACCGAAAATATCCGGGGTTTTGAAGTTGGTCAGCGCCAAAATTCCCTCGTCCACGGCGAAAACCTGCACTTTGCCCGAACAGGGCTGGTTTGCCATGTCTTTAAGCTTCAGGCTCAGTGCCAGCTTTTCGCCGGAGTACGCTTTGTAGGGAGCCTGGATTTCAATTTGCAGCCTGTGCTGGTTTTGCTCTATAGGCAGGCGCAACAAGCCGAAGCTGCGCTTGCCCGCTGCACCGCCTTGCAGCAGGGTTACAGCGGCAAAATAGTATTTCCCCCTGACATGCTCGGGGATTGGTACCTGGAATAGGTTTTTGCCTGGTTTGATTTTTTGCTCGAAGCCGGGTGCCAGCCCCTCTTCACCACCCGGCATTACCAGCAGCAGCCCCTCCTCCAAGGCATCCAGAAAAACACCGGCTTCCTCGCCTTTTTGGTACAGTTGTTTATCTGTGCTAAAGTTCAAAATATCCGGATTGCTGCTGCGTGCTCCGCCTTGCCCCTGGTAATGCCAGAAGGCAAGCTTGCTGCGTATGCCCGCTGGCCCCTCGAGCAGCAGCTCGTAGCTGCCGTCAGCCAACTCATCTAGCTCGAGCAGCATTTCCAACTCCCGCATACGCAGCCGTTCCGGGGCTTTGCACTCAATTTTCAGGCATTGCCAGTCATAGCTGACCTTGCCTTTTTCGTTGACTTTGCGCACATATTTCCATTCCAGGCGCTGCAGTTTTAAGCGCAGGTTTAAGTTTTTTGGGCTAAGCTTTAGTTCCGGATCCCAGCTTAACTGGCGCAGACGCAGGCGTGTTTTTCTTCTGTCAAGATTGTCAGCCTCCTCATATTTGACACCCAAGTAATATGGACTGGGGTGATAAATGAAGCTGCCTGTGCCGCTGACCGCCCTGCCGCCAATTTCTCTGGCACTGACGCTTAGGTTTATTTGTACCGGGGCAGAGGAATGCCCGCCACACTGGACAAAACCGGGATACTGCAGCGCCATAGGGCTGGAAAAAGCCAGGTTGTTTCTTTCGAAGACCTTGCCGGCTTTAAAAACGGAGCTGTCGCCTACTTGAAAACCTTGCCAATGCAGCGGCGCTTTGGCCTCGCTGGCCACAGCAGTAAAATTCGCCAGGCCATTTTTCAGCGGCTCGCCAAAATAGTAGTCTGCGCTTACCAGGCAGTCTGAGTCCGGCATTTTGCTGCAGTCCAGTTTTACCTTAATGCGGTCAGGGACATATGTGGCCACCAGCACAGAATATTCACCCCAGGGCCGCTCCTGCTCCAATCCTGCGCGGATTTGATAGTTTCCGCTGCGTGCGTTGCCAGGCAGCTTGAGTTTGCATGAGGCAAAGCCGTGGGCGTCGCTTTCCAAGTTGACTGTGCTGAAGACCCGTCCCAGGGGGTCTGCTACAAAGAGTTTCAGCGGTGTGGCTAGCGCCTTGCCGCCTGTGCCGTTCGCTTCTCTGGCAAACAACGATATGGCGATCTCCTCGCCAGGCTGATAGACGCCTCTCTCGCTGTAGATGAAGGCCTCCGCCTGCAAAGACATCTTTCTGCCCTCATTGGAAAAAACCGACAAGTCGTGCTTTCTGCTATAATCCAGATTTATATAAGTCACATCGTCTTGCTTCTTTGCCAGGATTATTTCCGGGGCATCATTGTCGCCATCAAACTCGGGCAGAAATTTCAGCAACGCCTTACCCTGCGCATCGCTGCTTCCCTGGGCAACCAGTTGTTTTTTCTGGCTATAGATTTTCACTTGCGCATCTGCCAGCGCCCCGGCGTCGGCCAGGCTTCTAAGCATCACTTGACAGCTGCCGCCAACCGGGTCCAATGCAGCAACTATGCTTATATCGCTTAAAACCAGGTCTATCTTTTCGGAAATGTAAGGTGAGCCTTGGATATACAGTGTGTAAATGCCAGTTTTTTGCTCTGCGAGTATATCTTCCAGGTTGAATTCCAGCACCTGCTCCTGGTTTCCGCTGGGAGGCAGGGCTACTTCCAGGCTCTTGATTTTCTTCTGGTATGTTTTCCAGAAATAGAACTCTTCCTGCCAGGCTATATTATTATCGTAAGTCTTGTACAAATTAAAGCTAAGCTTTTCCACTTTCGTGTAGCCAATCGGTAGAATAAGGCTCTTTTTTTGCCCGTCTGCCTGCAAAGCGGGGTAGTATGGCCCTTTGGTCAAAAAGCGCGCCTGCGGCTCCAGACCAGGTATTTTGACGTTATAAAGCAAGTCCTCGCTGATTTTCCTTCCGTCGCTGGCGTGTATGCCGGCCTTCAAGGTGAGCTGATAGATGCGCTCCGGCTCAAAACTGCCCTGAAGGCACCAATAATCATCTTCGAAGCTGATTTTCAAGTCCTCTACCCCTGGCTGTAAAACAATGCTGCTGGGCTTAGCTTGCTGCACAGTGTGGTGCTTGTCAAACCTGATGACTATCCCCCTGTAATAATATTTTTCATAGTTGATTTTCCTGACCGTCAAGTTGCCCTTGTTTGGCCCGTCTTTGTCCGAGGCTGCAAACTCATCCTCATCCTCCTCATCCTCATCATCATCCAGGTCTAACGCCAGCAGCGCGGATATTTTTGCGTCTGGCTGAGGAATGGCCTTGCTCTGCGATAACTCGCGCCTTACAAAGAAAATATTCAAGGATAGTGAAATAATAATTAATGCCGTCAACAAGCCCCCAAAAAAATACCTCTTTCGCATAACTTTGCCCCTGTTTTAGTGCCCTGTAAATAATAAAGCCGCAGAAAATATATCTGTAGCGTAATACCGGTTACATTAGCACAAAAATAAATAATAGCAATGCCCTAAGAAAATATTTTTTTTAACAACAGCATCGACCTCTTCCAAAAAGCCTTTGAACCACTGATGCACACGAAGGGGGAGGGCACGAAGGGACACTAAGGGACACGAAGAGACACTAAGGGCTTATACGGCGCCGCATAAGCAGCCCGCCCGTTTTGGTTTGTTGGGAAAAGAGAGCCGGACAAAGCAGAAAAACTCGATGAAATCGGATGAAAAAAGCAAATTTCCTGCTAAAATTCTAATTTTAGACGAAAACTACTTGGTGTGTCTTAGTGTAGCTTCGTGTGTCTTAGTGTCCAAAATTCTGCCGGGCCACCTTTTTGGACGGGTTCTAAGTTAACACCAATAGTGCCCTAACCGGCCTGGGTTCATCGTTAAAAAATCGTTCTGTGAATACTTTTGAGCAATAGGACTATATTAATCGCTTGAGCGGCACTTCGCGGCGCTTGATTTTCCATCAGACAAGGTACTGCATGAACCGTTTTCTAAAACCATTAGACCGCTTGTTGCAGATTCTAAGCTGGATTAGCGTGCTGCTGATTCTTGTCTCAGCCATAACCAGGACCTTTGGACTGGCGGAACTAGCAGCGTTGCAAAGCTTGCAAAAACTGCTTGCCTCAAGCTGGGGCACTACTGCCACTGCCGCGGCAGTGGGGTACTTGACCAATTACATAGCTATCTGGCTGCTTTTTCGCCCTTATGAGCCGCATCTGGCTGGCTGGTTCCAAGGCGTGGTGCCACGAAATAAAGTAAGGCTGGCTAGCTCCTTGGGAGAAAGCATATTGCAGTATCTGCTCAAACCAGAGAAAATTGCCGAGCACCTGGGAAAGATAGCAAAGGATTTTCTGCATGACAAACAAATGCTGGAAAAACTGCGGCTCCAAGCCAAGGAATTATTTGCCCAAAATAGCGCTGAAATCGCCGATTTTCTTATCCCTTACTTAGAGGGAATCATCGCCGAGCTAATCCGGCAACAGTTCAATGCCGAGAATATCGGTAAATTTTCTCAGGACTTGGTCAAAGAGTGGTTTGCTAATCCCCAAAACCTCGAGCGGGCAAGCCTGGCCATTGCTAAGGGTCTGAAGAACCGAGCCCCTGAATTGGCCGAGCATATACGGAAGGGGATAAAACAGTTTGCTAGAGATTACGTAGAAGACGAATGTGCCAAATACCCCGACTTTATGCAAAACCTCTTCACCAACCTAGTCTCACTTGCCATAGATAAATTTAACTGGGGAAAAACGCCGGAGCTGCTAATAAAAATGCTCGAGAAACCGGAAAACAAAATGGCCATAAGCCGGGAACTAGCTGTTTTGATCGAGGAAATTCCACAGTATCTGCGCAGCAAGGAGGAGAGCGGCGAGCTGGAGAACTTTTTGAAGGACAAGAGGAGCCAGCTGGAAGAATACTTCCGCAGCTTTGTGCGTGACAAGGTGCCTGGCATGGTGGAGGAGTTTCTACGGCGCGATGAGGTTTGGCAGCTGCTCGAGCAACGAATGCTGCCTGCCGTCCAGAGCTTTGTCCTCGAACAACTGGAGGAGAAACAAGAGCTGATAGTTGAAAAACTGGAGCTGAAAAAGCAAATCGAAAGCTCGGTGCTGGGCTTGAATATGCGCGAAATGCACGAAATGATTAATGAGGTCTCCGGCGAACATCTGCTGGCAATACAGGTGCTGGGCTATGTCTTAGGCGGAATCTGCGGCTGGCTGCTGACCCTGGCAGCATAGCCAAAACTAAGCGCAGCACCCACAGAAAAAACGTAAGCTGAAATTCTAATTTTAGACGAAGATGACTTGGTGTGACTTTGTGTGTCTTCGTGTCCAAAATCCTGTCAGAGCAGCTTTTGAGACAGGGGCTAGTCGAATTGCGAAGCTCTTCCTCCAGGTGAAACGGGTATGTTCCATTATGCTTGACAAGCTGTTTACAAGCCGCAAGGCCAGCTCTTGCGACAATATTTCTGAGCAACGCTCAGCCTACGGACGGCTCTGCGGCTTACTGGGAATAGGCTTGAATGCTATATTGTTCGTGGCTAAGCTGCTGCTGGGGCTGTACAGCTCCAGCCTGGCAATAGCAGCAGACGCGGTAAACAATCTTTCAGACGCCGGCGCGGCAGTCATTACATTGATCACCTTCAAATCGCTGGATAAGCAGGCTGACAGCGAGCATCCCTTTGGCCATGGCAGAGGCGAGTATATAGCCGGGCTGATTATGGCGGTCATTATTATAGCGGTGGCCATGCACTTCATGCAGGAGTCCCTGCTGCGCCTGTTTCAAAATCGGGAATTGAAGCTGAGCCGGGTCGGCCTCCTGGTCTATGCCTTGACCATGCCAGTAAAGCTGGCCCTGCTGATATTCTACGGCTGGGTGGGGAGGCGCTTCAAGTCGGACTTGATCAAGGCCGCCGCTTATGACAGTATGGGAGACCTCTTGGTCAGTCTGGGAGTGCTGGGTAGTGTGCTGCTGGCTCCATATACCAAATTTCCACTGGACGGCCTGGCCGGGCTGCTGGTGGCCCTGATGTTGCTGGCCGGCGGCATCAAGATCGTCAGGCGCAGCATTGACCTGTTGCTGGGCAACAGCCCAGACCCCAGCCTGGTGCAGGACTTGAAAAAAAGACTGCTGCAGTGCGAGGGCATCATGGGCGTGCATGACATCATCGTGCATAATTACGGAGCCAACAAGTATTACGCCACCGCCCACGCCGAGGTCAACAGCGACGCCGGCCTGCGCAGGGTGCATGACATACTTGAAGAGGCACAAAAACAGATAGCTGAAAGCATGCCGGTGAATTTGCTACTGCACTTTGACCCCTTTGTCACCGACGACCCCAAGGTCAGAGACTGGTTTGCCAAAACCCGCCAGGCACTCAAGGAAATAGACCCGGCCTTTAAAATGTACGACTTTCATTTGTTGGCGGAAAAACGCCGCCTGGTCTTGCATTTCAATGTTCTCATCCCACGCGAGCACCGCTTGAGTAAAAGACAGATCACGGCAATGCTGGCTGGCAAATTAAAAAAAGGAGGGCATAACATCCACCTGCAAGTCGAATATGTATACCCTTATGTGTGAGTGAAGCAAAAATCATAGGAAGGCTTCGTCCAAAAAGCTCTTGAGCCACTAAGGCACACGAAGGGGGAGGGTACGAAGGGACGCTAAGGGCTAATGCGTTTTGATTTGTTGGGAAAGGGGAGCCGGACAAAGCAGAAAAACTCGATGAAATCGGATGAAAAACGCATTTGTTGGCAGAAATTTTAATTTTAGACGAAGCTGACTTGGTGTGTCTTCGGTAGCTTTGTGTGTGTTAGTGTTCAAAATCCTGCCAGATACCCTTTTTGGATGGGGTTTACCTTAACCTATGTTTTGCTTGAAATTTTAGCATATTTGTAGTGTTGTCGTGGCACTTTGGCTAGGCCGGTCTATTGTATGAGAATGGACCAACTGCTTGTAAAGGACGAACAAAACATGAGAAAAATCATTGAGCCGTCGCGTCAGATTCCTGTGGTTGCCGAGGTGGAGGTGCTGGTTGCTGGAGCTGGCCCGGCTGGCATTGGTGCGGCTTTGGCAGCGGCGCGAGCCGGCGCAAAAACCATGCTGGTGGAGCAGTTCAACGCTCCCGGGGGCATGGCAACCAGCGGCATGATGTCGCACTGGAGCGGCTCACGTGAATCGCCGTTGATGCATGAAATCGTTGACCGCATGGCCAAAAACGCCACGCTGCCATTGGATAAACAAAAACTCTCGGACATTGACCAAAAGTGGGCTATTGCCCATGAAAGCCAAAAAACAGCACTGTTTCAAATGCTTGACGAAGCCGGGGTCAGACTGCAGCTTTACACTGTGGTCAGTGATGCAATATGCGAAGGCAATTGTGTGCAGGGTGTCATCACTGAAAGCAAGTCGGGCAGGGAAGCAATACTGGCTCAAGTTACCATTGACGCCACCGGAGACGGAGATGTCGCGGCACGAGCCGGCGCTGAATTTCAGTTGGGCCGGGAAGGGGATCAGGGTTGCCAGCCGGTTACACTTATGTTCCGCATCGCCGGGGTAGACTACACTCGAGCCATATTTCCGGGCAGCTTTGAATCCTATATGAACATTCCTAAGGGCGAGGTTCAGGCCTTGGGGAAAAAACACCTGCCCTATCCGGCCGGCCATGTGCTGCTTTATCCAACTCGATTCCCTGGTGAAGTTTGTGTTAATATGACTAATGTCACCGATATTGACGGCACCGACGTGCGTCAGCTGAGCCAAGCTGAATTTATCTGCCGCCAGCAGATTGAGGCCATCATCGCCTTTCTACGGGAATTCGTGCCTGGCTACGAGAAATGTTACTTGCTGGCGGTTGCCGGCAACATTGGCGTGCGTGAAACACGGCATTTCAAAGGCCTATATACCTTGACTGCCGAAGATATTACTGAGGCCACTGTGTTTCCAGACTGGATATCGACGCGCAACTATTTCAACTTTGATATCCACTCTTTAACAGGCCCTGGTTTAGACGAGCATGGCGCCCAAAAGGAATTTCGCGCCAAGGGCAGCTACAGCATTCCTTATCGTGCCTGCGTGCCTGAGAAAATCGACGGACTGCTTTTGTCCGGACGCAATATTTCTGGCACTCACAAAGCACATTCCAACTTCCGGGTGATGGGCATCTGCGCCAGCATAGGCCAGGGTGTGGGTATAGCCGCGGCTTTGGCTGTCAAACACCAGGTTCAACCAAGGGAGGTAGATGTGGCAGAAGTTCAGAGGCTGCTTTCGGCCAGCGGAGTCAAGCCTTGAAACCAGAACCAGGCTGGTCGCCGCCCCGAGTTGCGCTAAGGTAAAACCGGTCTAAAAAGCCCTTGAATCACAAAAACACTAAACGGAAGCTGATAAAGCAGGCAAGTTGCAATCGCAAGATTTAAAATCTGCCTCTTCACTTAAATTCGTGGGTAAGGTCAGGTTCAGGCAAGTTTCCAAGTTGGTGATACATAGCTACTTTTGCAATGTTTATCGTTCTAAAACCAAAGGATTTTCTGATAGTCAAATTTACCTTACGATTTAACCCTTCCACAATGCCGCTATTGAACCTTTTTTTCGCGCGAAAAAAGTTTAAAATTAGCTCTCGGTGGTTTTCCAAAGTCTTCGCCATTTTCTGCATTGCGGGTATCTCACTTTCTATGGCCAGATCAATCCATCCAGTTAAAAACTTTCCGGCCCAGGTATGGCATACGTTGCGCGGCAATTGCGCCCGGCTACCTGCAAACTGAAATGACCGCAGCCATGCGTCCGGAAATCCTGGATAAAATCACCGCCCAAGTGCCCCTAAAGCGCTTGGGACTAATGTCTGAAATCGCCAGCACTGTCAGCTTTATCATCAATAATGACTTCGTTAATGGCAAGATCATCGAGGTCGATGGCGGCCTGCGAGTCTGATTGAAGCCGACTTGGTGTGTCTTCGTGTCCAAAATTCTACCAGGCCACCTATTTGGACAGGGGTTAAATTAGGCAGATCTAAAAAGCCTGGCCATTGTTATAGGAGATATTTTTTGATGAGCTATAATGCTTGTTTTGACCTGATTAAACATGCCAGCATAGTAACGGTTCTAACCGGAGCTGGAGTATCCACGCTTTCGGGCATTCCCGACTTCAAAGGGAAAAACGGGGTTTTTCACTCGAATTGGCAGGGCTTCCCAGTGCAGCACTTGCTCGACATCACTTTTTTCAAGCAGCAGCCCGAGGTTTTCTATCGCTATGCGGCGGAATGCCTTTACCCGATGCTGGAAAAAGCCCCGAGCATCGCCCATCAGACGTTGGCGGCTTTGCAAAAAAAGCGGGTTGTTGATACAATCTATACCCAAAACATCGACTGCCTGCATGGCAAGGCCGGAGCCGAAGACGTCGTTGAGCTGCATGGTTCCATGCGGGGACACCTCTGCACCCACTGCGGAAAAAGCTTTGCGCTGCCACTAGTTTTAGACAAGATCAGCGGCGGCATGGCGCCCCGCTGCGATGAATGCACAGCGCTCATCAAGCCGGACGTCGTTTTTTATGGCGAGACACTCAACGAAAAGCGCTTAAGCCGAGCCTTTCATGACTTCGCAAAGTCCGCTGTTATTATTGTCATGGGGAGCAGTTTGACGGTGCCGCCAGTTTCCACCCTGCCAATGCAGACCCGGATAGGCGGCGGCAAAATAATCATCGTCAATGAGCAGGAAACCGTCTACGACCAGCATGCCGCCTGGCGCTTCCCTGACATTGAAGAATTTTGCCAAATGCTCAGCCGCTATATGGATGCTTAAAGAGCCAGAGGCGATTCTTCAGAACGCTACAAATGAGCCTTAGCCCTTATGCCCCGTTCTGGACGCGGATTAAATTAAATACAGTCTAAGACTCAAATTGAAAAACTTTGCGTGTCTTGGTGTCCAAAATCTATTAGCCAGCTTTACGCTTGTCAGCAGAAACGAGGCCGCCGGAAAAACAGCTAAAACGAACCGCACATAAGCGCTATGTCCATGGTTTCTTTACGGCCTTTTTCCCTCAGCTTCTGCATCCGTTTCCATGATATATCTCCTTTGAGACTCAAGCGCCTCATTCGACAAAGGGACTTTTGGGACGGGAGCTGGGACAAGCCGGCATCCTTGCCGGCATAGGGCCGGGTACGTTTGCAGGAGCGGGAACGGGTACGGGGAGCACGCACTGAGCGTGTACTACATACGCGTGACTTTTGGGACTTGAGCTGGGACAAGCCGGCATCCTTGCCTATTGGCGCTAACTTAAGCCTGAAAAGCATTGTTCTCCGCCGGCACTGAGCCGGCGGAGAACAATGCTTTTCAGGCTTAAGTTAAGTTAGCGCCTATAAGCAATGCGACCGGCTCCCCAATCCTATTTTCCGCCACCTGGCGGATTTGGGGCATCCCTGCGGGGTGCCGGAGTCCGAGGGCTTTTACCCAGGATGACGCTAGTCCTGAGTCCTCGCTTACCCTGAGCTGATAATAGGCTGCCTTGTAGGGCACCAAATGGACTGAATCTCGGGATAATGAAATCTTGAGGTTGGCGAAAAAAAAGGGGGCGCGTTTACCATGTCCGAAAAACAAGGACTCGTGGCCTCGCGGGAGAGAACTGTTTAAAATCTGGCTTTTTGTCAAAGTAAACGCATGTGGTAGCGCTTGGGAAAAAATGTTTTCGAGGTAAAAAACGGGTCGGAAGAAAAATTTGCGAAGAAAAAGAAGAAAAAACACGGGGAAGAAGAGGTTCCACGCCAAAACGTGCATTTACTTTTGCTATTTACCTAATATCCGGCCATGCCTTAAATAGGCCGCGTCCTGAAAGGAAGGAACATAGTAGCGCCTCTACGAGGCGCCGGTTTTGATGGCTGCCTGCACCCCAGGCTGAAGCCTGGGGTTAAGCATGGTTATGCGCCTACGGCGCAAGTAGATATGCAGCTTTGTAGTAAATTGTGCTAAAAACAAAACGACTCGTTTCTGCGGCACAACTCATCAGATAATTTTGATTTTGCCAGAAGTATTAACCCTGGCTGGTTAACCACAAAAGCAAAACTCTCTTGAAAAACGCAGTTTTTGACAGAAAATCTAATTTTAGACGAAGACGACTTGTGTCTTGGTTCTGGCTGAAACGAAATTTTTGACAGTGACTTTTAATTGGAGTTTTGCTCAAAAACCTCAGATTTTTAATTGTGATAAGTACGAAAACCCCTTTCTGTTGAAAGTGATGAAGGTTCAGATTTGGGACAAAAATTGTCTCGAATGTCGTTGTTTTCAGTAAAACCTGTTCAGGGGCGGCTATATTATTTGCTTGTTGTCAATGTTTCTTTTGGACACAAGGATTTATGTATTACAAAGTAGTCAAACCGCAGCTGTCATACCCTATCAGCGCAGAATTGCTTGCCCTGCTGGAAAAAGAGCTGGAAGCCTGTGAGGGTAACAACAGCGCCTTGGCACGCAAGATCGGCATTGACCCAAGCTATTTGCATAAATATCTGCGGGGCACGGTGAAAAGTGTGTATACTGAAACCTGGATAAAGCTTTGTCGTTTTTTTCCTGAACCGGATCCTGAGGGTTTGATGATGAGCGGAAATACGTTTTCGCAACAGCCGTTTCAGTCCTACTGTCCTGTGATGGCTTCCGAGCTGCTTGCCGATAATGGCCGCCAGTCTTATATCCCCCCGGGCGAGTATGTCAAGAATAAGGCGCAAGCCCAGCGTTGTTTTCCGGAGAGCAGGGAGGGAGATTTTGTTGTTTCCGTTGTTGGCGAACAGATGCAGCCCTGGTATCCGGAGGGTTGCATCCTGCTGGCAAGGCCGAAGTTGAAGCTGAACAACTGGGACCCGGTGCTGGCAATCATGCGCAATGGAAACATATATTTCAGGACTTTCTTTGAGACAGACAGCAAGATCACACTTGTCAGCCTGGATGACAATCCTGCCTACAATATACAGTTTGACAAAGCTGAATGTTCACCTGTACGCCTGCTGTTGAAGATTATACAATCAATGCGCAGTGAACATGACTTGCTGAAGCTGATGAGAAAACACAAATATTTGGAATACCTGGAAAAATATGAGCGGGCCTAAGCTAGACCGCGTCCAAAAAGGTTGCCTGGCAGGAATTTGGACACGAAGACACACTAAAACATACAAAGACACAGCAAGTTGTCTTCGTCAAAACTGGGTATTGCGTTCAAAAACTTGTGTTTTTTCTGTTCTCTAGCATTGTGCCCTGATGTATTTCTGGTTTCTGCTCCTGGGTTTATCAGGCACCGTCATGTTGATTAAGCCTGCCTGCAAAAGCGGCTCTAGATGCCGTTTAAAAGCACGTGAATCACTGCTCAGTCCCACTGCGGTAAAAATCTCTTTGCGCGAAAGTGTTTTGCCCGCAAGCGTCTGTAAAATCTTGTTTTGGATTTCGCTCAATTCAACTTGGTGCTCGACTTGGTGCTCAACTTGGTGCTTTGTACTGTCACTCAGATCGCTGTAAATTTCTTTGAGGGTCTGTAACAGGGAAAAAAGGGTAAACTCAATGAAACGACTAGAGTCATTGCTGCGTTGTCCGTATGAAAGCGTCTCATAATATTCCGGCCTGTTTTGGTTGAGCACAGACTCCATAGGTATCCAGGCAAAGACAGGGTTCCATTTGGCAAGCAGCAGTGTTTGCCAGAGCCGTCCCATGCGTCCATTGCCGTCTGCAAATGGGTGTATGGTTTCTATTTCAAAGTGCAGGATTGCGCTTTTTAATACGGCATGCAGTTCAGAGGCTTTGGCCCAGGCAAACAAGTCCTCCATCAAAGCCGGCACGAACTGCGGCCTTGCTCCGATATGCACTGTCACATCGCCATCAAACACGCCTACATCCGCAGAGCGGAGCTTGCCGGCCTCTTCGAGCAAACCCTGGGTCATCAACCTGTGAGCCTGGAGAAAATCAGAAAGCTTGTATGGGTCGTAGCTCATGATCCGGTCATAGGCTTCATAGGCGTTCTTGACTTCCTTGACCTCAGTTTGCTTGCCGGCGACCAGCCGGCCCTCAATCACAGCGCTCACCTCACCCAGGGTCAGGGTGTTGCCTTCTATGGCAAGAGAGGAATATATGGTACGCACACGGTTCTCACGGTGCAATCTAATATCGCGCTTAAAGCCGGTGCCGAATTCCAGACGGGTTACTGCTTCGACAATTTTCGCCAAATAATCGGCGGCTTTCTCAGTTATGGCATAAGGCGGCTTATTCATTGTCCACAGCTCCCCTATATTTTTGCCGCAGCTGGTCAAATTTGTCGTAGTTGACTTTCAAGTTCTCGTCAAGGTCAAGGCTGATGTTCATGTCAACAAATATAGCATGGAAGCCCCCCTTTGGCAATTCATATCCGCCGGTCTCTAAACCTGAAATTGTGTCCTTTGGAATTTTGGACACTAAGACACACGAAGATACACGAAGGGGCATTTGTGGCGCACTGTAACAAGCGCTTTGGCAGGAGGGCATATCTGTAGAAAGCTGCGGCTGCTACAGCAATAAAAACCTGTTTTCTTGTTCGTGTATCAGCTCTATTTATTGGAATTTATTGGGCTAGTCTCATATATAAAATCGGATATGGATTGCCTTGCTCATCTGTATCAGTTCTCTTGTAGACCTGAAATCCCATATGTTCATAAAAGCCTTTTGCTTGCGGGTTTTGTTCATTCACCCCTTTTGTCCCAAACCTCAACCAGTTGCTCTGTGAGGATTTGGTTTACTTTGTCAATCTCGATTAATTTCATGTTTTAAGGCTCTTTTCAAATTTTCCGACTTCTTGCTATGCTCATACTGCAAATCCAGCTAAACATTATTTTCGACAAAATGTTCTTTGTATTTGTTCCAGTATTCCATATAAGTACGTTCTTCATAGCCATCAAAATTTAGTTGGTACATTCTAAAAGTTACCGGAATATCTTTTGGCTGCCACTGTTCAACATAGCTGTATTTATAGCTCATGCCCAGTTTTTTCATAACTTTCCCACTTGATAAGTTGTTTCTATCGTGTGTAGCGGTGATATAAGCGTAGCCTGCATATTTAATTCGTTCAACTACTGCCTTAGAAGCCTCCGTTGCCATACCTAGGTTCCAAAACTCCTTTTTTAGCGCATAGCCAAAATCATGGCTCTCAGTATCAGAAAGCCAAACATAGCCGATAGGCTGCTTGTTTTCTTTTCGACAAATTGCATAACGATAACTCGAAGGTTTATGGTAATAAGCTAAAAAGCGCTCTTGCAAAAACTGGTTTGCATCATTTATATTTTTTAGCGGAAACCAGGGTAAAAACGTATTAATGTCTTTATCACTTAAGAGCTCAAATAAAGCATCTGCATCATGCTCAGTAAACTTTCTAAGTATAAGTCTTTCAGTTTCAATTGTTGGTGTGTTTTCATTTGTTATCATGCTTTTATTAACGAGTCAGGGGCGCCCGGCAATTTGTCGGGCGCCCCTGATTGATGTGTTAGTTTGCGATTTTATTCAGCCGGTTTGTCAGGCGCCTTTCATCATGGCGGCCACGTCGCTGGCGGCGTCAGTGGTCGGCTTGATGTCAAAGTTCTCGACCAGCACCTTAGCTACTGCAGGTGAGAGGAAGGCCGGCAGGGTTGGGCCAAGACGGATGCCTTTCACGCCGAGATGCAGCAAGGCCAGCAGGACGGCTACCGCCTTCTGCTCGTACCAGCCTATGTCAAAGGAGAGCGGCAGCTCGTTGATATCGGAAAGCTCGAAGGCATCCTTGAGAGCCAGGGCTATAAGCGCCAGCGAGTAGGAGTCATTGCACTGTCCGGCGTCGAGCACACGTGGGATGCCGCCGATGTCGCCCAAGTTCAGCTTATTATAGCGGTACTTGGCGCAGCCAGCGGTGAGGATGATGGTGTCTTTGGGCAGGGTCTCGGCCACTTCGGTGAAGTATTCACGGGTCTTGTGGCGTCCGTCACAGCCAGCCATGACCACGAAGCGTTTGATGGCTCCGGATTTGACCGCTGCGATCACCTTGTCGGCCAGTGCCAACACCTGATTATGGGCAAAGCCGCCTACCAGTTCGCCGCTTTCCAGCTCGGTGGGTGCCGGGCAGGTTTTGGCCAGGGCGATGATTTCGGAGAAATCCTTGGTCTGGCCCGGCTTCCGGTCGGCGATATGCTTGACACCTGGATATCCGGCCATGCCGGTGGTAAAGATACGATTGGCGTAGGCGGGTTGCACCGGAGTGATGCAGTTGGTGGTCATCAGGATGGGGCCGTTGAAGGAGGCAAACTCGGTGTTTTGCTTGTGCCAGGCATTGCCGTAGTTACCGTAAAGATGCCCGTATTTCTTCAATTCCGGATAGTAATGTGCCGGCAGCATTTCACCGTGGGTATAGATATCAATACCCTGGTCGGCGCTCTGCTCGAGCAGTTCCTTCAGGTCGAGCAAATCGTGTCCCGAGATGAGGATACCCGGGCGATTTCCCACGCCCAGTTTAACCGAGGTGATTTCGGGGTTGCCGAAGGTGCCGGTGTTGGCGCCGTCGAGCAAGGCCATGGTATCTACGGCCACCTTGCCACATTCCAGCACCAGGCCGACAAGCTCGTCCACCGACAGGTCTTTAGTGGTTGCGGCCAGTGCTTTGAAGGCGAAGGCGTAGATATCCGGGTTTTCCTTGCCTAGGACCGCGGCATGGTCGGCGTATGCGGCAATGCCTTTAAGTCCGTAGATAAGCAGTTCGCGCAGCGAGCGCAGGTCTTCGTTTTCAGTGGCCAGCACACCCGCGGGCAGCTCCGGCTTGGCGGCACAGCAGCAGCTGCCACAGCTCTGCAGGGCTTTCACCTTGTCGATCTGGCTCTGGATTTTTTCCCCGTCAAAGTTGGCATTAGTGATGGTCATGAAGAGAGACTGCATGGTGAGCAGACCGGCCTCATTAATGCCTTCGCTTCTGCATTCATACTGCAGGGCGAGGATTTTCAGCTGGCGGACCAGTTCATCCTGCAAGTTGGCAATGTCGGCTTTTTTGCCGCAGGCACCGGCTACGGTGCAGCCGGTGTTTTGGATGGTTTCCTGACATTGATAACAAAACATACTCATTTTTGTTGCTCCTTTGCCTTATTTTTTGATGCTTCCGTCAATATTAACGGTATGTACTGCCAGCGGTATATTTTTACCGGCAAGCTCCAAAGCTTTATTTATCAGCACCATGGTGCCGCTACAGCAGGGCACTTCCATGATGGCAGCGTTGATGCACCTGATTTCATGCCGTTTAAAGATGGCTGCCAGCTTCTCGACGTATTCATCGTGGCGCTGGTCCAGCTTTGGGCAGAAGACAATCAGGATGCGATTTTTCAGCAGTTTTTGGTGGAAGTTGCCCAGGGCATGCGCCACGCAGTCAGCGGAGATAAGCAGGTCTGCTCCGTCGAAGTATGAAGCATTTGGGTTTAGCAGGGACAGCTGCACGGGCCACTGCCGCAGCTCGGAGGGCTGCTCTCCGGCCACCGGTTTTTCGGCAACTGCTTTCGCAGTGCTGGTTTTTTCACCCATGAAGCGCGCAAAGGTGCCGGGGCAGCCGCAGGCCAGGGTGTCGCATTCGCCCTCATCCTCTTCGGGAATGGGCAGGTTCTTCTCCTTGAGCACTTCTATGGCTTCGGCGTAGAGTTTATCTTCACCGTGTGATTTAAGATGTTCGAGATGCGCCTTGATGGTGTTGGGTCCGGCGGCGACGATATTCTCCATGACCAGGCGCTCGTTGTAGGGCTCGGCCTCGCGCTCCTCCACCGAGATGGCTCCTAGCGGGCAATCTCCGATGCAGGCTCCCAGGCCGTCGCAGAACAAGTCGCTTACCAGTCTTGCCTTGCCGTCAATGAGCTGCAATGCGCCTTCCGGGCAGCCCGGTATGCATTGGCCGCAGCCATTGCAAAGCTCCTCATCTATTTTGATTATCTGTCTTTTCATATTATACACCTCTTTGTGCATGGTCGTGGTTTATTGTTTGTCGATGTTTGAAGCCCTGACAGAGGCTTCTTGCTGTGGTTTCTTGTATTTTTTTTCATCCTGCAAGAGCAGCCTGAGGTCGCACCAGAGCTGCTCGCCGCTCTTGAGGAGGTCAAAAGCCTGGTTGGACAGCGCCCACTGTTTGATGATCAGGCGTACCGGCCCCAGGATTAGACGAAAAAGCATGTCCCCGCTGATGTCGCGGCGCAGAGCGCCGGAGGCCTGAGCCTCCGAAAGCATGCGGCTGAGATGATTGCGATGCGAATGCATCATGGCAAGCAGGAGATGAGCGTACTCAGGCTCATCGATAAATTGCTCCTCGGAAAACAAAACCCGAGCCAAGGCCGGCTGAGCAACCACCAGACGAAAACGATCCTTGACGAAAAACTCGACCGCGTCAAGACCATGTAAAGACAAGGAAAGTATCTCGTCAAAAACCTGCGTGGAACGATGCTCGAAACTATGAATCATGGCCTTCACAATCTCGGACTTGTTGCGAAAATGACGGTATAAAGCAGGCTCAGTGATGCCCAAGGCAGAAGATAAATGACGCGTGGTCAAATTGCTTAAACCGCCCGAAGCAGTTAAAAGCAGAGCAGCCTCAATTATCTCTAGTTGACGAGTAGTGAAATCCATAAGGAGCAAAACCATGTTAGTGAAGTTTAACTAACTTGAGGATACTATAGTTCGTTTATATTTCTTTGTCAAGTCGGATTTATCTTTTTTATGATTTTTATTTTCTGTCAGTAGACCCCGTCCAAAAGGGGGGGATAGTAGCGCCTCTACGAGGCGCCGGTTTTGATGGTTGCCTGCACCCCAGGCTAAAGCCTGGGGTTAAGCATAGTTATGCGCCTACGGCGCAAGTAGATAGATTGTTTTATAATAGATTGTGCTAAAGACAAAACAGCTCTTTTTTGCGGTGCAATTCATCAGATAATTCTGATTTTGCCAGTAATATTGGCCCTGATTTAGTTAATCCCAAAAGCAAAATTCTTCTGAAAAACGCAGTTTTTGGAAGAAAATCTAATTTTTCTCTACGTGCCCCAAAGGGGCAACCTAATGAAGCCCAGGGTGGCGCTAGGCAATAGCAGGAGCCTAGCGCCACCCTGGGTAAAAGCCCCCCTGAATCCGACGCCCAGTAAGGGCGCTATTAATCTGCTGAATGGCAGGGAACGGGAACGGGAACGGGAACGGGAACGGGGAGCAGCCTAAAGGCTGTACTACATACATGGGACGAAAACCGGCTAGATACCTATTGGCGCTAACTTAACAGTTTTTAAAGAAGAATCAAGGAAAAAACCATTGTTAAAAGTTCTAGGTAAACACTTGCTATGCAAGGTGTCATTCTAAACAGGGGCGCGAAGCGCCTGTTTTAATCCTGCCAACAGTGGCGCGAAGCGCCATACTAAAATAACCCCAGGCGCGGAACCCGAAGGGTGGAGCGCCTGGGGTACAAAGCACCACCAAAACCGGCGCCTCGTAGAGGCGCTACAAATGGCCATAAACTGTTGGATACAAAGAAAATCTTGTGGTTGATGCCTTCTCACGCCGGCTAAAGCCGGCTAAGAGCGCAAGCTAAAGCTTGAACTACGAACATACGCCGGCTGAAGCCTATTGGCGCTAACTTAACGATTTTAAGAGAAGAACCATAGAAAAAAAAATCATTGTAAGAAGCATTAGGTAAACTCTTGTTGTGCAAGATATTACCTTAAACAGAGGCGCAAAGCGCCTTCTTTAATCTTGCCAGCGGTGGCGCGAAGCGCCATACTATAATAACCCTAGGCGCGGAGCGCGAAGCGCGGACAAGATACCCACCAAAACCGGCGCCTCGTAGAGGCGCTACAAATGGGCATAAACTGTTGGATACAAAAAATCTTGTAGTTAATGCCTTCTCACGCCGGCTAAAGCCGGCTAAGAGCGCAAGCTAAAGCTTGAACTACGAACATACGCCGGCTAAAGCCGGCGGAGAACAACAATTTCCAGGCTTAAGTTAGCGCCAATAGGCTGAAGCCGGCGGAGAACAACACTTTTCAGGCTTAAGTTAGCGCCAATAGGCTAGATGCCAGCTTGTTCCAGGATCCTCCACATCTTTTTTGGACGCGGTCTAAGTCACACTAATTTACGGCCTGTAGTTTATTTTTTGGTGCGAAGAAGAGGTACAGTGCTGGCATAAGGAAGAGGGCGACGATTATTTCCAGCAGCAGTCCGCCTATGGCTGCGATTGCCATTGGCTGCAGGAGGTCGCCGCCTTCGCCTATATTCCATGCCAGGGGTATGAATCCGGCGATAGTGCTTATGGTTGTCATCACCCTTGGTCTCATTCGGCTGCGCGCTGCTTCCAGCACGGCTAGCAATGGGGTCATGGCCTGTTGCAGGCGCAGCTCCTCTGCTAGTTCCAGCAGGAGTATGCCGTCATTGACTGCGGCTGAGATCACGATGAAGACGCCTATGCTGACAGTGATGCCAAATGCCTGTCCGGCGACTTGCAGACCCATGACCATGCCGATGAGGCAGAAGGGGATGCTCAGGAAAATCACCAGGGGGAGGCGATAGTTTTCAAACTGTATGGCCATGACTGCAAAAGCGAGGAAGGCGGCAAAGAAAAGTATCATGCCCATGCTTTTTTTATTTTCGGCCATCATCTGCGCCTGTCCTCCCAGGGCATATGAGAGTCCGCTGCTTTTAGGCAGGGCGGCGGCCAGCGCCTCGGCCTTGTTAATGGCCTCGCTCACCTTTAGTCCGGCAGCGGGGTCAGCGCGCACGATAATTTGCTTAATTTGGTCTTCGCGGGTGATTTCCACTGGTCCCACTGCGCGTCGCACTTCGGCAATATCGCTGAGGTATACCGGGCGTCCGTTGCGCGTATCGAGGATGAGCGAGTTTAGGTCTTCGCGACTTTGTAGTCTTGTTTCCGGCACCATGACCCTTATGTCATAGTATTCGCTGCCCTCGCGAAATTCGGTTGCCACCAGGCCGCTGACCAGGCCGCGCATGGTGTTGGCGACTTTTTCCACTGGTATTCCCAGTGCTGATGCCTTGGCGCGGTCTATAAAGATACGGTACTCTGGGCGGCTCATATCCATGGAGATATTTACGTTGACCAGTTCGTCGCTGCCGTTCATGCTTTGAGCCAGGCTTTGCGAGAAGGCATAAATATCCTCGATTTCCGGGCCACGCACTTTTACCTCCACGGCCTGTAGTCCCATCTGGCGTATGCCCTTGATGCTTCTTTGCATCACCGGCAGCTTTGCGCCTGGCACTTGCAGCTTGGCCACCAGGGGTCGGATTTTATCGACGAAGTCGGCGGTACTGATATCGCGCTGCGCCTTGGGTTTGAGCTGTATGTTGAGCTCGCCTTCATTGGCCACCTCGAAGGTTGCCAGCCCCATGACGCGTCCGCCGGCCATGCTAAACACGCTGTCTATTTCGGGGAAATCCGCGATTTCCTTTTCGACCAAAGTCAGGATACGTTCGGTTTCGGCTACAGCGCTGCCACTGGGCAGCATGGCTTTTACCATGACTCGTCCGTCGTCTAGCTGTGGGAAAAACTCTTTTCCCAGGCTGCGTGTCTGCCTCAGTCCGAAGAGCAGCAAGGCGATAAATGCCAGCAGGGTAAGGTATTTCAGGCGCAGCAGCAGTTTCAGCACGCTGGCGTAGGCCTCGGTCGTAGCGTTTACTATGCGCATAAAGAAGCGCGTGAAGACATTGCCGCCGCTGCTGGGCTTCAGCCAGCGCGAGGCCAGGAAGGGGGCCACGGTCAAGGCTACCAGTAGCGAGATGGCCACGATGCTGGCGATAGTCAGAACCAGCTCCTTAAAAAGCAGGGCGGCCATGCCGGGGATAAAGAGAAAGGGCAAAAACAGGGCGAGGAAGCCCAGTGTGCCGGCCACGATGGAGGGGCCTACCTGGCGCAGACCCTCCAGGGCGGCCACCCGGCTATCCTTTATCTTCTCCACATCCAGCAGTCGACTGATATTTTCGAGGACCACGGTGGAGTTGTCCAGCAGTACTCCCAGGGACACGACCAGTCCGCCCAAGGAGAAGATATTCAGCGAAAAGCCGGCGGTTTTCATAACGAAGAAATTAGCCAGCAGGATAAGCGGCAGGAGCACCAGCATAATAAGCACCTGTCGCCAGTTGCCCAGAAAGAGGTAGATGACCAGCACCACCAGGATGGCCGACATAATTGCGGAGTCGCGCACTCCCTTGATCGAGTCCATGACGTAGTCGCCCTGGTTTTCGACGACGCCGAACTCGATGTCCGGCGGCACTTCTGCGCCAAGTTCGGCCAGTTTTTCCTTGATGCCTTCGGCCACCTTCACGGTATTTGCGGCGGCCTGTTTCAGAATATTAATTTTGACGCATGGTTTGCCGTTATATCTAGTGCTGACACGCAGCTCGGTATGCGCATCCTCGACCTCGGCGACATCCTCGACATAGACCAGCTGTCCTTCGGCGCCGCGGCTTATAGCCACCTTGCGTATTTCCTCGAGGCTTTCGTACTCTCCCATAGTGCGTGCGATAAGCTCGCGGCTTTCCACGGTCACTCTGCCGGCAAAGGTTTGTTTATTGTCTGAGCGCAATGCGTTTGCCACTTGTTCCGGGCTTAGTCCGTAGGCTGCCAGGCGCCGCGGGTCCAAATGCACTCTGATTTCGCGTTCCACTCCGCCTACCACTTCGCAGCCAGCGGTCCCCTGTACTGTATTGAGTCTGTCCACCAGCCATTTTTCGGCCCATTCTCGCAGCCAGACCAGGCTTCTCTGGTCGGATGAGAGAGTCATCTCCACCACGGGCAGCTGTGAGGGGTCTGCTTTAATGATCAGTGGTGCTTCCATGTCGGTAGGCAGCTGTCGGTTAGCTCTGCCCATGGCGGCAAGCACGTCTTGATAGGCGATATCGACATCGACTCCGTAGCGGAAATTCACCATGAGGGTATACATTCCCTCGATGAGGGAAGACTCGAGGTAGTCCAGGTTTTCCACGGTTGCCATGGCTCTTTCCACCGGTTCGGCTATCTGTGTTTCCAGCTCGTCCGGGGTTGCACCGCGCCACCATATATGTATTTTCACCATTGGGTAATTAATGGCTGGCAGGAAGTCCACTTCAATCTGAGTGAGCGAAAAGTATCCCACCACGATGGCTGCCAGTATGAGGACTGTGACTGCCACGGGGCGTTTCAGGGCTGTTTGGGTGATTTTCATCTTCTTGTCTTTATGTAATTTTGGACATTAAGACAGACTAAGGCAGGCTAAGTCGTCTTCGTCTAAAAGTCTAGCGCTGCTCATTTTCCAGGTTTTGCGGCTTCACTCGCATACCGTCTTTGAGCAGCTCGTGTCCGCGTACAATGACCTGGTCGCCGGGTTTCACGCCTGAGTTCAGCGCCACCACGCCGTTATTTTCCAAGGCTATGCCTACTTTTCGCAGTCTGGCGACATTTTCTTTTTCGAGCACATATATCCTGGTTGAGCCATCCGGCATACTGAGCAGCGCGGCGTCGGGCACTATCAGTGCCTCGGGCAATTCGGCCACTGCCAATTGCAGGCGTGCGAACATGCCTGGGCTGAGATTAAGCTCGGCGGGCGGCAGGGCTTCGGCCAGCAAAGTGCGGCTGCCCGGATCCAGCTGCGGATAAATAAGCGATATGCGGCTGTCATACTCTTGGCCTGGCAGGGCGTCAAAGACCAGGCGCACCCGCCCCCCTTCGCGGCAATGCATGACATATTTTTCCGGAATGCTGAAGCGTATGGTGAGCGACTGCGGATCATATAGGTCCATCAGCGGGGTTTTGGCCACCGCCAGGTCGCCGCAGCGCACATGCAGGGCTGAGATGATGGCATCAAAAGGCGCACGGATAATGCATTCGTTCGCGGTGGCACGCGTTTTTTCCACCTTGGCGGCGGCTTCTTTTACCAACGCCTCCTGTATGGCCAGCGCGGTTTCGGTGGGGCCGCGGCTCAGCATCTGCAAACGCTCGCGGGCTGACTGCAAGTCACTACGGCTTTTAACAAAGGCGACCTGTGCCTTTTCCAGGGCCTCGCCGGGCAGTGAACCGCTGCCTACCATGCGCTCAATGCGCTGCAAGTCGTTTTCAGCAAAACGCGTATTTTCGCTTAGCTGAGTCACCATTTCCTGCGCCTGGGCGATTTCTTCGAGACGCGTGCCGGCTCTCAAGTCAGCCAGTCGGGCTTGAGCCACCAGCAAAGCTGCCTCGGCGGCCTCGACTTCGCGCCGGTAGATGGGGCGGTCGATTTCCAGTATCTTGTCCCCCATTTTTACCAGGCTGCCTTCACGGAAAGGGCAGAAGGCCAGCGGGCCTTCGATGCTGGCGCTGATGCGCACCGCGTTACTGGCCACCACAGAGCCGGTCAAAGGCAGCCAGCGTGTGAGCGCCTCTTGACGCAGTGGCAGCACGCGGACGGGTGGCAGCGGCGGCTCCTTTTTGGCGGTCTGGGCGTCTTTAGACGGCTTACAGGCCGGCAAGAGCATCAACAGCAACAAGATGGCAGGTAGGCAGGCAGAAAAATATATATTCTCTCTCATATGGCAATTCCTTCGGTGGCAAGTTTTGGGCGAATTTTGATATTTTGTCTTGCAAGCCAGCACGGGTGTTTTTTATTTGCTTCCCTGAGCCAGTTTCAACTGTGCTTTTGCGACATGCAAGTCGGCGAGTGTGCCGCAGTAATTGGTTTGCGAGTCCAGCAATGCGGTTTGGGCGTCCAGCACTTCGGTGATCGAGCCTTTTCCCAGCTCGTATTTTTCTCTTTCTATGCGCAGGCTTTCTTCGGCTTGTTCGCTGGCCTTGCTCAGTGCGTCCAGGCGTTGTTTTGCCGCATTTATGTTCAGTCTGGCGGTACTTATTTCCAATTTTATCTGCAATTCAAGTTTTTGCAGTCTAGCCTTGGCGGCTAGCAGCCTGGCTTTTTCGCGGCGCACCTCTGCGCGCAGTTGTCCGCTGCTGATTATAGGTATCTGCATGCTCAGGCCCAGCCAGCCGTTTTCGCGGTTGCTGTCCAAGCCCTGCGCTCTTTGCGGTGAATTCAGCGCGATGCGTCGGCCATAGCTAGCCTGCAGTGCGACTGTAGGCATAAACCCAGCTTTGGCGCTTTGCAGTATCTGTTCCTGAGCTGAGACTGCGGCGGCGGCAGCCTGATAGTCGCCGCGCTGCTGCAGGCATCTCTCGTAATCACAGGGCGGAATCTCTTCTGGCAAGGGTAATTCTTGCAGGCAACCGCTAGGTTTAACGGTCTGCAAATGCTCGCCCAGCCCGAGCAGATTCGCCAAAACCTGGTTTTGCACACGCATGATATTTTCAGCCTGCAAGAGGCGCTGGCGCAAATCAGCCACGCGTACCTCGACGCGAAGGCGGTCCAGCGCGGCAGCCTTTTGCACGCTGAGCATCTCCTCGATCTTTTTCATGTGCTCTTCCAGTGCCTGATGCGAGAATTTCAGCGACTCTATCATGCGTTCCTGCGCCAAGCTCTGATAAAACACGCTGATGACGTTGAAAAGCAACTCTTCGCGGCTGTAAACCAGGCGTTTTTCGCTCGCCAAACGCTGGAGCCTGGAAGCATTGATCTGGCTGCTTAGTCTTCCGCCGGTATAAAGCGGCATACTGAGAACAAAGTCGCCGGCGAGCATCTTATCGCTAAAGGCCCCCAGATCGCCGTTGTAGCTGGCCGGCAGCAGGCGCTGGTCGCGCAAATGATAAAAAGCGCCGGCGACAAAATCCAGCTGCGGTTTTCTTTCGGCGCTTAAAGCCTGGCTTTGTGCCTCGGCTGCGAGCAGGTCATAGGCTTCGGCCTGCAACTCGGGGTTCTGCTCCAAGGCCAGCTTAATGGCCTCTGCCAAGCTAAGCTCGCGCGTGACAGGCTCTTGGGATAAGAGTAGAGTGCCGCAAAAAAGAAGAATGCATAAAGTCGAAGAAAACAAAGTTCTGGGCATGGCGAAAATACCTGAGATATAAGAATAAATGACGGGACAGGGCAGGCTCAGTGACGCCCAAGGCAGAGGATAAATGACGCTAGAAATCGCTTATACCGCCCGAAGCAGTCAAAAGCAAGTAGGCCGCAACAAACCCTAGTTGACGAAGAGTGAAAGGCATAGGCAGCAAAATTATGTTAGTGAAGCTTAACTAACTTGAGGATACTATAGTCTGTTTATTTTTCTTTGTCAAGTCGGATTTGTTTATTTTATGATTTTTTATTTACGCTGAAAGACTTGTTTTGGTTTAGTGTGTTTTGGTGTGTCTTAGTGTGCAAATTAGCTTATTTTCTCGCTTGTTTTTTGCAGGCATTGCAGGGTTTTTTCGCAGCTGGGGTAGTCTTTGTAGATAAATCCGGCTTTGGCGAAGTGGTCGCTGGCCTGCAAGGCGGCGTCTATCTCCGGCTTACGCTGCAGACTGCGGTCGACGCCGAGTAGCAGCGGGCTGTCGGGGTTTCTGCTTAGCCAATCGAGGCGTGGCAGCAGGCGGCTGGCATGATGGCGGTGAAAAAGCTCGAGATGCAAGAGCTTTCCCTTGGAGTTGACAAAGCTGAAGTCAGGGAAGATGATCTCGTTGTCGTCGGCTCGTAAAAATGGGGTCTGCTCGCTTATCTTCCAATCTTGCACGGTCTTGCGAAAGTGTTTTTCAAAGAGTTTGATTTCCTCTGGCACATAGGCTGAGAATATCTGATAAGGGCAGCTTAGTGGGCTGTCCTGGTCCAGTTGCAAGAGCTGTTTTTTTTCTTTCCAGAGTATGTCGGCCTGCATTTGCCAGTTTTTAAGGCTGCATATGGCGGGGAAGAATATGGCCAGCTGCAAGCCGTAGCCGCGCGGCTGCTCGAAGATGCTGGCCGGGCCATCTATCTCCATGGTAATAAGTTCTTTTTTGCCTTCGCGGCTGCTTTTGATGCGGCACAGCAGTCTAAAGAAGCGCAGATATTTGCATACGCGTCGCAGTCTGGCGGCCTCGCCCGAGTCTATGTGCAGCAGCAGTTTTTTGGCGTTCAGCAGCAATGCCTGCACCAGGCCCAGGTTGTAGCGTTCCAGCAGTTGTTTGGTGCTAAGCGAGTCGAAGCTTTCCAGGATGTCGTTTTCCGGCAAGTCGGCGTATATTTCTTTTTCCTGCAGCAGGGCGCAGTCCTCGGCCTCCGGGCTTTGCAGCATTGCTTGCCGCAGTTCTTCGGGGCTTTCCCAGGCTTGTTGCTGGCGCAGCCTGGCAGCCAGAGAAAGCAGCTTGCGTCTCTCCTCGGCATAGTCCAGGTCTTTTTTCTTGTTGAATACGCAGCGGTCTTCGAGCAGCTTGCGCAGGCCTTTGCCCAGGGCCAGCGGGCGTATATCGGCAAGCGTAGGCGCCAGGCGCTCGTCCAGCTCCGCCTTATGCAGTCCCAGGCACTGTTTGAACACGGCGATCAAGGCCTCTGCTTGTGCGAGCAGGGTTTCGGATTGGCAATTGACGAAGGCGGGTTCCAGCCTGCCGTTTCTAATGCGGCACTGAATCAGGTTTTTCGTAAGCACGGTGTTGTCTCCTGCGTTCACTCACATAGCGTTCACTGGTGCCTTCGCTGACCAGTTCGTACAGTATGGCGGTCTTGTCCGCTCCCGGCCTCAGTATGCGTCCCAGTCTTTGCACGTGTTCGCGTGTGCTGCCGCTGCCCGATACCACGACGCCCACATTGGCCTCGGGCACATCGACGCCTTCATTGAGCACGCGGCTGGTGACCAGGGCGGGATAGAGTCCGCGGCGGAAGTAGTCCAGCATCTGTCTTCTTTCGGCCACCTTGCTGTGATGTGTGAGCACCGGCAGAAAGAACTGTTCGCCTATGCTATATGCGGTGGCGTTGTCGGCGGTGAAGATGAGCATGCGGTCCAGCCGGTGTTTTTGCAGCAGCCTCCATATTTCTCGTATTTTGGCTTTACAGCTGCGTGCGATGCGTCTTTGTTCCAAGCAGGCCTCGAATGCGGCTCTGCCGCCAGGCTGTCTAGCGCAGGCGATAAGGAATTCTTTCCAGCCTCTGGCTGAGCCTAGGCGTATTTGCTGCTGTTGCAGGAAGGCTATATATAGTTCTCGGTTTTCATTATATTTTTGCTGTTCATCCTGGTCCAGTTCCACCTCTATGGTTTGCGTTTGGTATGGCGCCAGCGCTTTTCCCTCGAGCTGGTCAATTTCGATGCGATAGCATATAGGCCCGAGCAGGTTTTGCAGGGTTTGGTCCTGCGGGTCCTTGGCGTCGGGAGTGGCGCTAAGTCCCAGGCGGAAGGGCGCCAGCGAGAAGCGCGCCAGCTGTTGATAGCTTTCGCCGCGCAGGTGGTGGCATTCATCGACCACGAGCAGGCCGAAACGCTGGCCTATGTGTTCCATTTGCAGCATGGCTGAATCATAGGTTGAGACGCAGATCTCTTGCAGGTCTCTGCTGCCTCCGCCCAGCATTCCCACTGGGCATTTGAAGGCTCGTTCGAGCTGTCCGGCCCATTGCGCCATAAGGTCTAGGGTGGGCACGACTACCAGGGTTGAGCGCTGGCAGCGCAGTATGGCCAAAAGTGCCAGAAAAGATTTGCCGGTGCCGGTGGGCAGGGCGACCAGGCCGCGGCGGCGGTTTGACAGCCAGGCTTGCAGCGCAGCGCTTTGATAAGGGCGTGCCTGGCGCTGTTCATGAAAGTCCAAGGCGAGTTCCTGATAGCCCTTGGCCTGGTCCTGGTAGGGTAGTTTTTGTCGGTATAAATAGGTGACGATGTCGGCATAGCGCATGGCCTCGGCCCGCCAGCAGTCTACCCGGGGGTCATACTGGCAATATGAGGCCAGCTGAGCAGGCAGAGCCTGCTTGGGCTGGCTCTGCCGCAGCAATAGCGTGCCGGCTTGAAAGTCTATTTGGTACATGGGGGGGAGAGGACACTAAGACACACGAAGGAACACGAAGGAACACGAAGGGCTTATGCGGCGCCTAGGGCGCCGCATAAGCCGGTTGCCTGTTTCTGGTTTGTGGGAAAGGGGGCTTGGTTAGCTCGGGCTGATTCTGCTTTGCTGTGCATCCCCGGAAGAGATGAGCTTTATGCTGCCGTCGGGCAATTGTATTTTCAACCTGCCGTCCTCAGCCAGTCCCAGGCTCAGTCCGCAGACTTCCTGCCGAGTTTGTTTGACGCATACGGTTTTGCCGCGGAAGATGTCGGCCTGCTCCCACTCCGGCAGGAATGGTGCCAGACTGTCGCTTTGCAGCCAGCGTTGGTAATATTTTTCCAGCTGCAAGAGGATTGCGGCCAGTAATTTGGCGCGATTGAATTTCTTGCCGCTGCAGATTTGCAGCGACGTCACCTTGTCTTGCAGCTCGGCGGGGAAGTCATGTATGCTGCAGTTCACATTCAGCCCGATGCCGATGACGGCTCGCAGGCCATGTTGCGCGTTCATGCCGCTTTCGCAGAGTATGCCGCTGATTTTCCGTCCTTGCAGCCATAGGTCATTGGGCCATTTCAGGCCAAATTCGGTTTGCGGCAATGCTTGCTGCAGTGCCCGCCGCAGGGCTATGGCGCTGAGCAGTGCCAGCTCGGGCAGCCGTCGCTGCGGCAGGGAGGGTCTTAGCAGCAGCGAGAAGTACAGGTTTTTGCCTGGCGGCGAGAACCAGGGGCGGTTCTCGCGTCCGCGTCCGGCAGTTTGCTCTTCACAGACCAGCAGCAGGCCTTCGCTGGCGCTGCCTTCACTGATTTGCATAAGAGCTTTATTGCTTGAGGGCAGGCATTGCTTGTAGAGCATCTCATTGCCGAAGCATTCGGTCCGCAGGCGTGCCTGGATTTCCTTTGGATATTTATGCGGCATGGTGTCAGTCTCTTCTGCCTCCCAGCAGTCCTGAGCGCATAAGGTAGTAAAGCAGGGTGAGTATGGCGCTGATGGCGGCGGCCACATAAGTCATGAAGGCGGCATTCAGCACGGCTGCGGCTGCGGCTCCCTCTTGGTGGCTGACGATGCCGTAGTCGATCATGGCCTGCTTGGCACGGGCGCTGGCGTTCCATTCCACCGGCAGAGTGACGATGGTGAAGAGCACGGCCATGGCAAACATAAGTATGCCCAGCTTCACCAGCCCCATGCTTCCCATGAAGAGTCCGAGGAAGAAGACCAGGTAGGAGAGATTGCTGCCCAGGCTGGCCACCGGCACCAGGCTGCTGCGCAAGCCGAGCCAATAGTATGACTGGGCGTCCTGCAGGGCGTGTCCGGCCTCGTGGCAGGCCACCCCGATGGCTGACAGGCTGCTCTTGTCGTAGACGTCCGGAGAGAGGCGCAGCACCTTGGCGCTGGGGTCATAGTGGTCGCTGAGAAAACCCTGGGCGCGTTCAATGCGCACAAAGTCGACTCCGGAGCGGCGCAGCATCTCAGCGGCGGCTTCTGCCCCGCTCATGCCGTTGCGTGGGCGCAGGCGCGAGTAGCGCGCAAAGGTGGACTTGACGTAGAATGAGGCCAGCAGGGCCAGGATAAGGCCGGGCAGGGCTAAGAGGATGTAGAGCGGGTCAAAATATAACATGGTAACTCCTGAATGGGCTGTGGTCAAAAAGTATTCAAATCACTAAGACACACAAAGGGGAAGGACACGAAGACACACGAAGACGCACTAAGACACACGAAGGGCTTATGCGGCACCTGCCCGTAAAAGTGATTCGTCCGATTCGTCCGATTCGTCCGATTCGTCCGAACTACGCGCAAGCGGCATTATTTATTAAGGAACTGCACGAGCTTGGGTATGATGATTTCGCCCTGGTCTTCGAGCAGGTAGTGCGAGGCTTCCGGGAAGCTGATGGCCTCGGCTTTTGGGTAGAACTCTTTTTTCCAGCGTTCGAAAAACCCCATGTGGAAGCAGAAGTCCTGTTCTCCCCAGCAGAGCAGGAACTGTTCGTCCTTGAGTTTGGGCAGGCCCTTTTGTATGTCGGCCAGGCATTGCCAGCTGGGGTGGCTTTGCCGCAGCGGGATATCCTGTGCGAAGCGCTGTGTGGCGATGCGGTCGCGGTAGTTTCTGTAGGGGTGTCGGTAACCGGCCTTCACTGCGGCTGAGAGCCTGCGTTTGGGAGCCATGATAAGGGCGGACTCGACAAAGGCGTTGAGGCCGCGCACCAGGAAGGCCCCCAGGAAGGGGCAGCGCACCAGGTGTATGCGCCTGGGGCAGTCATCAGAGAGGTAGGCGGCGGTGTTCATGAGGACTACGCGGCCAATCTTCTCGGGGTGCCGCACTGCATAGCCCATGCCTACGCCGCCGCCCCAGTCATGCAGCACCAGGTCGAGCTGCTCCAGTTTTAGCTCTTGCTCGATGAAGTATTCCAGGTTGTCGATATGGTTTTGCAGGTGATAAGGCCAATTTTGCGGCTTGTCTGAGAGTCCGCAGCCCAGGTGGTCTAAGGCGATTGCCCGTCGTCCGGCTTTTTGCAGTGCCGGCAGCAGGTCTCTGTACATGAAGGACCAGGTCGGGTTCCCGTGCAGCATGAGTACGGGGCGGCCTGCGCCTTGTTCAATGTAGTGCAGACGGTGTCCCTCGGGACTGCGAAAGAATTTTGAGTCAAAGGGGTAGAGCTGTTTCCAGGAGCCTTGTGATGCGGGCATGGCGGGCTTTGTTCCGGTTAGAATGGTTGGTCGATGAGGTTTTGCAGCATATTGCCGTAGGAGCTGGCCAGCTTGATTATCTGCATGGTGACAAAGAAGATCATAAGCAGGTAGACAAAGAAGGGCAGCAGTACGCCGATGCGCTCGAAGACCAGCTCGGTTTCGGCATTAAGCAGCTTTGCTATCCTATCGCAATAGACCTCGAGCTGTCCGCTTTGTTCCCCGGTATCGAGCATTTCCCCCAGGGCGGCATGGCGGTCGCGGCGACTGCTGATGCGCTGGAATGCCTGGGCGAAATTGCAGTTGCCGCGCGCCAGGATGCGGTTCATTCTGAGGAAGCGTCTGCGATAGGCGGCATTGCGGCAGCAGTTGGCGGCCAGTGTGATGCAAGCCTGTATGCCCAAGCCGCTGTTTAGCGCGAAACCCAGGGCTTTGCAGAAGCGCGCGGTCTCCAGACTGTGCTGCAGCCTGCCCATTACCGGCAAGAGGTCGATGAGCCTGCCGACAATGGCAAAAGAGAGCAGGAATTTGCGGAAAAGCTTAAAGAGCAGATATATGGCCAGCGGCAGGAGTAGCTGGGCGATGAGCCGCGCCAGGATGTCGTCGCTGTCTGTGCCGCCGCTGAAGTAGGCGATGACCGCCAGCAGGAAACAGGAGATGAAGTAGAGGAAAAGCGGGTAAAGCAGTCCGGAGATGAGCTTGCCGCGCAGTTTCAGCTGCAGCTCGAACCACTGCGAGAGCGAGCGCAGGGTCTCCGGCAGTCGTCCGGAGCTTTCGCCGGCCTGCACCAGGTTGCACTCGAAGGCGCTGAAACCGCGCTGCTGCCGCATGGCCTGGTGTAAGCTTAGCCCGGCTTCGATCTGTCGTGCCAGGCGAGAGCCGCTGCGGCGGAAAGTGCCGGGGAAGCGGCGGCGCAAAGCTCTGCTCGGCGGCAGGCCGGCCTCGAGCAGAGTCGCCAGACTGTGATAAAACTCGACGCGGTTTTTCATTGCTTAAAAACGCTTCGTGTGCAACAGGTAATTTTCAGCGTGTTTCCACGAGCAGGTCTTGCAGATAGAGCTGCGACATTAATCTGGCGTCGAGCAGGTGTCCGGCTTTGTATGAGCTGATTCTGCCAGCCAGCCTGCCGCTTTCGAGCATGGACAAGGCGGCGAGCAGGTCCAGACAGGCCCGGTGCCAGGCGGCTTCGAGCGATTTGCCCTGATGCAGGAGGGTCGGCTTGTTGAGATATCTTTTTTTGCCGGCCACCAGTATGTTTTTCCAGTTGTATCCCAGGTTGCGCGTGTCAGCAAAGAGCTTTCCCAGGGTTTTGGTGTAGAGCATAATTGCAAAGGAGCAGTTGGTGCGCGCCTGTGCCCCGTGTTTGAAAACCTCCGGATTCAGGCAGAATTGTATGCGTTGTTTGCCTATGGCCGAAGGGAAGTCGATGCCCACGTCCAGGTAGAGGTTGCGGTCTGCATTTTGTGCCGGCTCGAAGAGCAGGAATCCATCCCATTGATTAAGTATGGCTACCGGCTCCTTCACGGTCCAGTATTGCAGCGGGCGGTTTTTGTCCTCGATCAGTCCGGCTTTTTGTATGGCTTCCACTATGGGGGTGCTGCCCAGGTCGAAGAGCGGTGGGTCTCCTGTGCCCAGGCTGATTTCGACATTGTCCAGGCCCATTCCCAGTCTTTGCGCGATGATGTGTTCACACATACGCACGTAGTTGTCCGGGCAGCCGCTGCGCAGAACGATGCTGCGTCTTGCGGTCCAGACATTTCTGGGCGAGACCTGTATGGGGAACTGCTCGGGCAGGTCGCTGCGGCAGAGCCACCAGCCTTCTTTGGCGCTGGGCTTGAAGTGCAGTGTGCTGCGCTGTCCCTTGCTGTAAGTGGCCGGGCCGCTCACCGAGAAGGGGCGCGCCAGGCTGCTCTGGTAGAGCGGCGGCTGGCGGCCTGGCTCGGGCTCGGCGCAGTAGTCCGCAGGCATATCCTGCAAGGCGGCGTAGCTTTTTTTGAGTGTGTCGCGCTCGCCGTCTGCGAGGATGCGTATGTTATCCAGCATGCATGATTCCCTGGCGCCTGGTTTATATAGACCCCGTCCAAAAAGGGGGTATAGTAGCGCCTCTACGAGGCGCTGCTTTTGAGGTGTGTCTCTACCCCAGGCTAAAGCCTGGGGTTAAGCATGGTTATGCGCCTACGGCGCAAGTAGATGCGCAGATTTATGGTCCCTTGTGTTAAGGACAAAACGGTTTGTTTCTGCGACAAAATTCATCAGATGATTCTGATGAAGACGACCTAGTGTGTCTTAGTGTGTCTTAGTGTGTCTTAGTGTGTCTTAGTGTCCAAAATCCTGCTTTGGACGGGGTTTATATAGAAATGGCACTGACCCTGGCGACGGGTCAGTGCCAGGGAAGCATTAGCCTATGCTGACTTCTTTGCCGGCGGCGGCGGAGTCATAGATGCCGTTGATGATCTTCTGCACATTCAGGCCGGCCTCGCCAGGCGAGCGCATGGGGCTGCCCTGCAGGATGGCGTCGGCGAAGTTTTTGAATTTGGCCACAAAGAGGGCACCGAAGTCCACCGAAGGCAGATACGCCGCCTTGCTGTTGAGCATGACTCCGGCGCGGTCGGTATACAGGGTTTGCTCATTAAAGTTAAAGCCGCCCTTGGTGCCGACGATTTCGAAATTCATCTCGTCTTTTTCTATATGGCTGCAGAATGATGATTCTATCTGCATAATGGCTCCGTTGTCGAAGCGTATCTGCCCTACAGCCAGGTCTTCGACGGTGTAGGTTTTCCAGTCCCAGTTGGGCCAGACGCTGAAGACATCTGAGGGCTTATCCCCCAGGAAGGTCCAGCAGTTGCCCGATGCGCTGAGCGGTTTAGGCTCGCCCATGCAATAGTGCGCCGACTCGATGATGTGCACGCCGATGTCGATCATCGGGCCGCCGCCCTGTAGTTCTTTTTGGCCGAAGACACCCCAGTTGGGTACGCCGCGGCGGCGCAAGGCCTTGCATTTGACAAAGAGTATGTCGCCGATGTCGCCGGCCTCTCTGGCCTTCACGAACATTTCGCAGGCGGGATGATAGCGCATCTGGAAGCCGCAGCAGAGCAGGCGCTGATTGGCCTTGGCGCTGTCTATCATGGCCTGGCACTCGGCCGGGTCCATCGCCATGGGCTTTTCGGTGATGGCGTGCGAGCCGGCCTCAAGGGCGGCGATGACCGCCGGCTTGTGTACGCCGTTGGGCGTGCAGACGTCGACGACATCGGGCTTGAGCTCCTCGAGCATGTCGTTCCAGTCCTCGTAGAGATTGCTCATGCCGTACTCGTCCTGCATGATGTCGAGCCGCTCCGGGTCTATGTCGCAGCCTCCGACGATTTCGATTTCCGGCAGTTTTGCCAGCGCCTTGATGTGGGTTGTGGCGATGCCGCCGCAGCCAATAATGGCCCAGCGCAGCTTCTTGTCGGCCTCGGCGACTTTTTCTCTGGCAAAAGACTCGGTGCCAACTGCGGTGTTTTGAGACATTTTTGTTTCCTTGTTGGTTTTTGACTGAGGGGCGAGCAGCTTGCTCGTAAAAATTCGGATTGCAAATCTATATAATATGTATATTTTATAGGAAAAATCAAATCTTGCCGGGGCTAATATGCCGGTCCAAAAAGCTGGCCTGGCAGGATTTTGGACACTAAGACACAAAAGTCACACGAAGTTTTATGTCTTTATCTTGTTTGCCAATCAGCAATCAGCCGCGCGCACTGCGCGATGACGCGCTCTTAAACGGTGTTTATGCCGGGAGCCTGCGTCGCCGCCAGGAGTATTGCGCCGTCTATAAGCAGCGTATGCTTGCTGAGCAGGGATTGCTAGACTTTGCTGACTGGCATTTGTATTTCGGCCTGCATCGTCTGCCTGGAGGCGACTGGATTTTTCGCGAATGGCTGCCTGCTGCCAGCGCTGTCTTTCTGTTGGGCGATTTTAATGCCTGGCAGGCAAAGCCCGCTTATGCTCTGCAAGCTGTGGACGATGGCGTTTGGGAGCTGCGCCTGCCTGCTGAAAGCCTGCGGCATGGACAGCAATATCGTCTTTTGCTGCAGAGCGAGAAGGGGGATTTTTGGCGCCTACCCAGCGCAGCGCGGCGTACTTTGCGCCGGAAGAATGCCGCCGGCGAGGTGTTTTTCAATGCCCAGGTATGGGAGCCGCAGCCTTATGCCTGGCGGCATGAGCACCCTGTGTTTTCGCAGGCATTGCTGGTCTACGAGGCGCATGTTGGCATGGCTCAGAGTGAAGCTAAGATAGGTAGTTTTGCCGAGTTTACTGCCGAGCTGCTGCCGCGCATAGTGGAGAGCGGCTACAACTGCCTGCAGCTGATGGCGCTGGCACAGCATCCTTATTACGCCTCCTTTGGCTATCAGGTCTCCAATTTCTTCGCTCCTTGCGATCTCTTCGGCAGCCCCGAGGAGCTTAAACTGCTGGTGGACCAGGCGCATGGCCTGGGACTGCTGGTGATTATGGACCTGGTGCACGCGCACACCGTGCGTAATAGCCTGGAAGGACTGGGCGAACTGGACGGCAGCAGATATCCATTTTTCCATGCCGGAACTCGAGGGGAACACCCGGCCTGGGGCTCGTATTGCTTCGACTATGGCAATCGCCAGTGTTGCCGTTTCCTCTTGTCAAATTGCCGCTATTGGCTGGAGGAGTTCAGGATGGACGGCTTCAGGTTCGACGGGGTCACCAGTATGCTCTACAAGGACCACGGGCTGGGGCGCAACTTTGTCTCCTATGATGATTATTTTTCGGATAATGTCGATGAGGACGCCTATGCATATCTGGGCTTGGCTAACGAGCTGCTGAAGTTGTGCCGTCCGCAGGCTTTGAGCATTGCCGAGGATGTCAGCGGCATGCCGGGGCTGGGGGCGAGCCGGGAAGAGGGCGGGGCTGGTTTCGATTTCCGCCTAGCCATGGGAGTGAGCGACCACTGGTTCTTCTTGTTGGACCGGCTCGAGCAAAAATGGAACATGGCAAGACTCTGGCATGAGCTGAGCAACCGCCGGCAGGACGAGCGCAGCATCAGCTATGTCGAGTGTCATGACCAGTCGCTGGTGGGAGGACAGACCTTTTTATTCCGCTGCCTAGGAGAACGTATGTATGACAGTATGCATCTGGACTCGGAAAGTACGGTGGTGGATCGCGGTCTGGCGTTGCATAAGCTGGCCAGGCTGGCAACTCTGGCTAGCGCCGGACATGGCTATCTGAATTTTATGGGAAATGAGTTCGGACACCCAGAGTGGATAGACTTCCCCCGAGAAGGAAATGACTGGTCGCTGCATTATGCCAGACGTAGATGGGAACTGGCGGAAAACCCGAATCTGCGCTTTATGCAGCTGCTCAACTTCGAGAAGGCAATGTTGAAAATAGTCAATAAACAGGCGGACTTCTTTCACAGACGCGCACAGCTGCTGAAAATCGACGAGGAAAGACAGCTGCTCATATTCGAAAGGGCAGACCTGGTCTTTGCATTTAACTTTCATGCGCAACAGTCATGCGCCGACTATTGCTTCAGTGTCAGACCCGGCTCGTATAAGCTGCTGCTGGATAGCGACCGCAAACAGTTCGGTGGCTGGCAACGCATCGAAGACGGACAGATATTCTTCAGCAAACCTGAAGTGATGCGCGGCGGCATGGAAAACCGGCTCTCGGTATATCTGCCCAGTGGATGCGCTCTCGTCCTGGAAAAAAGAAGAGAGGACACTAAAACACACTAAGGCACACCAAGGCACACTAAGATACGTCCGATTCGTCCGATGCGTCCGATTCGTCCGATTCGTCCGATGCGACTTGCAATCCTGCCTTCTTGTACTATTGTATCGAAACATCAACCCTGGTTTCGCATTTTTTTTTGTGTGTGGAGGTTTTATCATGTCGGTTTTATTTAATGGTCCTGATCGCGGCGGTTATTTTGGTGTTTACGGTGGCATTCATGTTCCCGACATTCTTTTAGAGCCTTTGCGCGAGATCAGCGAGGCTTATATCCGCATTAGTCGTTCGGCTGATTTCATTGCCGAGTTGCGTTATATTCGCCGTCATTTTCAGGGTCGTCCCACACCTGTGAGCTACTGTCGTCGTTTGTCCGACGCCTTGGGCGGCGCTCAGATTTACCTCAAGCGCGAGGATTTGAACCACAGTGGCGCCCACAAGCTAAACCACTGCATGGGCGAGGTTCTGCTTGCTAAGCACATGGGCAAGAAGCGTGTGATTGCCGAGACCGGCGCTGGGCAGCATGGTGTTGCATTGGCCACTGCCGCGGCCTACTTCGGCCTCGAATGCGAGATACACATGGGCGAGGTTGATGTGGCCAAGCAGGCCCCCAACGTGGCGCGCATGAAGCTGCTTGGCGCCAAGGTGGTGCCGGTAAGCTTCGGCCTGCGCACGCTGAAAGAGGCGGTGGACTCCGCCTTCGCGGAGTACCTGAAAGACCCGGTTAATACCATCTACTGCATAGGCTCAGTGGTAGGCCCGCACCCCTTCCCGATGCTGGTCAGGGACTTTCAGGAGGTGGTGGGCATAGAGGCCAGGGAGCAATTTTTGGAAATGACCGGTAATCTGCCCGAGGCAGTGACCGCTTGCGTCGGCGGCGGCAGCAATGCCATGGGCATCTTCCGGGGATTCCTGAAAGACGAAAGCGTACAGCTCTACGGTGCCGAACCACTGGGCACCGGCAGTAAAACCGGCGAACACGCCGCCACTATGAGCTATGGCACGCCAGGGATCATACACGGCTTCAAATGCTATCTGCTGCAAGACGAAAAAGGCGAGCCAGCCCCGGTGTATTCCTGCGCCAGCGGACTGGACTACCCCGGCGTAGGCCCGGAACACTGCCAGCTGAAAGACGCCGGCAGGGTGAAGTACGTGGCAATCTCAGACAAAGAGGCCATAGACGCATTCTTTAAACTCTCGCGCCTGGAGGGTATAATCCCGGCCCTGGAAAGCGCACACGCCGTGGCACACGCCATGAAACTGGCCAAGGAAATGGAGCAGGGCGCTATCCTGGTGAATCTCTCCGGCCGAGGCGACAAAGACCTGGACTATGTCATCGAAAACTACGGCCTGGGAGAGTAGAGACGATGCTTGAAGCGGGGGAGGACACTAAGACACACGAAGACACACTAAGACACACTAAGGGCTTATGCGGCGCCTGCGGCGCCGCATAAGCCGCTTGCCCGTTTGCGCTAAATTTGCCTCGCGGCTCTGCCGGCTTGCAACTCGCTGCTTGACGGTATATATTTATTGCTTGTCTTGTCTTTCCTTAGCTAGATTTTGTTTATTTCGGAGTTGTTCGCGATGGTGACCTTCTTTTCAGTCTTGCTCACGGTTCTTGCTATATTGTCGGGTATTCTTATGATCGTGGTTATCATGCTGCAAAACAACAAGGGCGGCGGCGGTCTTGGAGCGGTCAGCGGCGGCATTACCGAGACCATGTTCGGAGCCTCCGCCGCCAATGTCCTGGTGAAGATCACTATCTGGCTGGCGGTACTCTTCATGGGCTCCACCCTGGTGCTGGCAACCCTGACCGGCAGAGTGCGCGGCGGTAAAAGCATCGCGGAAACCATGCTGCCCGAAGAGAGCACGAGCAGCCTCGTCGAAACCGCCCCGCTGACCGAGACGGCTCAGGAGGAGACGCCCGCAGTGGAATCACAGACAGAGGCACCCGCAGTGGAATCACAGACTGAGGCGCCTGAAGCGGCTCAGTGAAACAAACAATTTAGCGGTGACTAGCAAGGCAGCCTGACAAGGCTGCCTTTTTTTATAGGCAAGCTTGAGGACAGCAAGACACAGCAAGGCAAAGGAAAATCACAAAAAATCGCTTTGCGGTTTGCACTCAGCGGGTTTCGGCGTTATTATCTATATTAAGCCTGAGTATTAAAGGGCTGGGATTTGTTTTTCCGCTTAATGTTGGAGGAGTCTTTTGGCAAGCAGAAAAGTAAGGGTGCGCAATTCCAAAGGAATACATGTCAGGCCGGCAGGCCTGATAGTTTCTTCAATCAAAGGTTATAAGGGCAAAGTCGAGGTTGTGGACAGAGAGGGCAAGCGGGCCTCGCTGCAGTCTATCCTCTCACTGCTCTCCCTGGGACTGTCGGCGGGCGAAGAGGTCACCGTGGAGGTGGACGGGCCGGACGCCGAAAGGGTTTGTGCAGAGCTTAGCGCCCTGTTTGCCCGACATTTCGATTTTCCACAGACCTAGAGAAACTAGCGCCGGCAGCGTGGAAAACGGCAGAAAACACGGAGGAAAAAATGCAGAATCAGAAATTACCTGAGCCTTTGCTGGGTCAGTGGATTTGGTTGCGCGAGCCTGATCTTTATCAGGAGACTCATCTTTTTTTCCGCCGCGATTTTTGCGTCAGCGAGATGCCTGGCAGCTGCGAGCTTTGGATCACGGCGCGCTCCAGTTTTCATCTCTACATCAACGGGCAGCTTTGCGCCCTGGGGCCTAGTGAGCACCCCTTGCAGAAGAGCTACGCCTACTGCATAGACATCAATTACCTGGTACAGGTGGGCAGCAATCAGATCGCGGTGCAGGTCTACAACGCCAATGCGCCGCTGGTGAACCATGTGCAAAAACCCGGCGGCTTCTGGGCACAGCTGCAAGTCGACGGGAAGCCGCTGGTCTGGAGTGACGAGGAATGGCGCTGCCTGACGCCGGAGTGCTACCCGGTGCCGGGAATCATCCGCGGCGTGGGTGCGACCAGTGTCGAAATCCTGGACTTCCGCAACTTCCCGCACGACTGGCAGAGGATGGACCCGGGAGCCGCGCCAAGGGCGGAAGGCGGCGCGCAAAAACCGCTGCGCCTGCAATGGTACCGCCCGCAAATCCTGGCCAACGCCGAAAAGTCCAAGAGCCTGCTCGAAGCCGCTCCCAATGCCGATGACATCGTGGAGACCTGTTCCTGGACTAAGACCGCCTTCGTCGGCGGCTGCCGACAAGTAAGACAGTCGCTGTGGATGAACTTCCGCTCGCTAACCAAGCGCCTTGGCAGCGGGGTCTTCGCGGCGGAGACCTTTCTGCATTCAGATAGCGATACGCGCCAGGGGCTGTATTGCTTCTGTGATTCGCCCTACCGTTTTTATCTCAACGACGACCTGGTTTCTGAACAGGCCGTTGAGAACACGCCGGTGCATGCCGCGCTGAAGCCGCGCGGCGACCATCGCCTGGGGCTGGATGAATATGCCTCGGTTTTCCAGGAGATCAATCTCAACAAGGGCTGGAACCGGCTGCTCTGGCTGCAGGACTGCGCCAGCCACGGGGCCGGCATGACCATGGTCTGGCAGGATGCTCCCAACGGCTCCATTATGATCCGGCAATATCCTGACGAGAAGGCCAAGGAGGGCTGGAACCTGGCCGGCCCGCTGCGCACGCCGCTGGCCTTGACCCACCCCATCATTAGCGTTAACACTAAAAACAAGTTCGATTATATACTCGCGGAGAAGCCGGCCTGGGACATGAGCGTGGCCCTGACCGCCTATAATTTTGCCTCGCGCAAAATCATGCCCGAAAGAGTGAAGGAGTCTTCGCAGATACTGCAGGAGAAATACTTTGTGGTTTTTGATTTTGGGCGCACGCTTTTCGGTTTTCCGCATCTTTGTCTGCAGGGCGGCGAGGGCGACATGGTTTTGGTGGTTTGCGGCGAGCATTGTGTTGATGGCGAGGTGGTTTCCTATGCCGGCGGCAAGCGCAATGCCAGCACGCTGATACTCAGCGGCAAAAAAGACATTTGGCTGCCGGTCACGCCCAGGGGTTTTCGCTATATCATGGTGCTGGGTCATGCCGTGAAAGGCAAAGTGGTTGTCGAAAGCCTGCAGGCCAAGGTGCCCAACCGCATCCTGAACAACCGCGGCAGCTTTAATTGCTCGGACGCGGTCTACAATGAAATCTGGGATGTAGGCTCGCTTACTCTGAACAGCAGCATCAGCGGCGGTTTTATGGACGCGCCAGGGCGCGACCAGGCTCAGTATATCAGCGACGCCATGATTCAGGCATGGTCGGCTTTTCATCTCTTTGGCGACTTTCAGCTCTCGGCCAGCGGCCTGTCTGACTTTGCCAAGACACAGCTGGAGACCGGCGAGCTGAACGCGGTCAGCCCCTCGGGCTTCTTCCAGGCGGTGCCGGACTTTTCGCTGCTCTGGGTGGTCTGGCTGCAGCGGCATATGCAGTATACCGGAGACGAGGCATTCCTGCGCGCCATGTTTCCGCACATGGAGAAGCTGCTCGCCTATTATGACCGCATTGCTTTGAGTCCAGACAATGTCCTGGGCGACTTGCGCAAGCTGATGGGCACCTATTGTTTCCTGGACCATGACGAGATCGACCGGCAGGGTATCAGCACCGGCCTGAACGGCATCTATTGCCGGGCATTGAACTGCGCCGCGGCTCTCAGCGAGAGCTTTGGACGCGGCGACCTGGCGGATATCTACCGCACAAGAGCCGCCAAGGTGGCCAGCCAGATTCGCTCCCTGGCATGGAATGAGGAAAAGGGGCTTTTCGCCGACAGCTTCTATAACTCCGAGAAGTCGCAGCGCTACTCCTGGCAGAGCAATGTGCTGGCACTCTACGGAGGAGTGGCTTCGCCGGAAAACTACGCCGGTATCTGGGACAGACTTTTCAAGGATACGCCGCCTTATGAGAAACAAGCGCATTCCGAATACAACAACCCATACTTCAAATACTTTTTGCTCGAAGTGGCCTGCGCCATAGGCAAAAGCACCTGGGCACTGCGCTTTATCCGCTACTACTGGGGCAGAATGCTCGATGCCGGAGCAGTCACCTGGTGGGAGCTTTTCGACCCGGAAGGCGACGATCAGCACCTGCGCCAAGTGAGCAAGTGCCAGGGTTACGCGGTGTCGCCCAATGCCTTCCTGATCACCGAACTGGTCGGCATACGACCCGCTGAACCGGGCATGGAGAGGGTGGTCTTCAACCCCTGTCCCAAGGCCTGCGCCTGGGTGAAGGCCAAAATACCGACGCCTAAAGGCAGCATCAGGGTGGAGTGGCGCATGAGCATGGACCAGGTCTTTGTGGCCAATATCTCAGCAACGTATCCGCTGGAGATCATACCGGTGCTGGACCCGGAGGTGGCCGAGAATGCCGAGTTCCAGGTGAGCGAGGAAATCAGCATCCTGGCGCCGGATGACGAGGATCTCATCATCGAGGAAGAAGGCCTGTTTAGCGAGGAGGATATGCGCTAAAAGTCCAGTCCGGAAAGACACACGAAGGGGGGGGAGGACACGAAGGGACACAAAGAGACACCAAGGCACACTAAGGGCTTATGCGGTGTCTGCGGCGCCGCATAAGCCGCCTGCCCGTTTTGGAAAATAGAAAAACTTGATGTAATCGCATAAAAACGCAAGTTTTCTGCTAAAATTCTAATTTTCGGCGAAGACTACTTGGTGTGTCTTGGTGTAGCTTCGTGTGTCTTCGTGTCCAAAATCTTGCCAGGCCACATTTTGTAGTTGGTCCAGGTCGGATTGCACTGTCGGATTGACGTGCTACATTATTCAGGTTACATTTTTATTTGCAGGAACGAATTGGAGAATCAGGCAGATGTACGCAATAATCAAAGCCAATGGCAAACAGTATAAGGTCGAGCCGGGGCAGAAAATCGAGCTGGACCGGATGCTTGGCGAACCCGGAGACATGGTTAGTTTCGACGAGGTCATCCTTTACTCGAACGAGGGCGAGTCTTCGGTGGGCACTCCGCTTTTGAGCGGCTGTAGTGTGAAGGCCGAGCTGCTCGAGCATTTTCGCGCCCCCAAAATCGTTGTTTTCAAGATGAAGCGGCGCAAGCGCAACCGCGTCAAGCGCGGCCATCGTCAAGAGAAAACGCGTTTGCGGATCAGCGAAATCGTACTTGCTTAAGCCGCGCCGGATACTTGCCGGCTCTGGCATTTTCAGCGCAGCGCGATCTTGGCAGCTCGTCAAGGTCGCGTTTTTTATTGTCGGGTTGCCGGCTTTGCTTACTTTGAGGATTTGGATTTATAGCTATGAACGCATGGGATATTTTGCAGGAGCGCGGTTTTCTTCATCAGGCCAGCGATGCTGCGGCCAGCTCTGAGCTTCTTTCGGCCGGGCCGGCGACTTTTTATGTAGGCTTCGATCCCACCGGCAACAGTTTGCACATAGGTCATTTACTGCCGGTGATGGCCATGCGTTGGCTGCAGTCCTGTGGTCATCGGCCCATAGCCCTGGTTGGCGGCGGCACTGCCATGATCGGGGACCCTTCCGGCAAGAGCGAGGCTCGCCCGGTTATGAGTGTGGCAGAGATAGACGCCAATGCGCTTTGTCTTCAGTCGCAGCTGGGCAGGTTTCTTGATTTTGGCAGCGGCAAGGCTGAGATGGTCAACAATGCCGACTGGCTGCGTGGGCTGCACTTCATCGAGTTTCTGCGTGATATAGGCAAGATGTTCAGTGTAAACAAGATGCTTAGCGCCGAATCGGTTCGCATGCGCATGGAGACCGGCTTATCCTTTCTCGAGTTCAGCTATCCGCTTTTACAGGCCTATGATTTCAGCGTTTTGTACAGTCAAAAGAACTGTTGTTTTCAGTTTGGCGGGCAGGATCAATGGGGCAACATAGTTGCCGGCATTGATCTGACCCGGCGTTTACACGGCGCCTCCGTCTACGGGGCCACTTTTCCGCTGCTGCTGAAAAGCGACGGCAGCAAATTCGGCAAGACTGCGGGCGAGGCGGTTTGGCTGGACCGCGAGCGCAGCAGCCCCTTCACCTACTATCAGTTTTGGCGCAATGTCGAAGACACCGAGGTGGAAAAGCTGCTGGCCTACTTTACGGCTCTTCCCATGCCGGAAGTGCGTCGTCTTGGGGCGCTGCCCGCCCCTCAGATCAACCGCAGCAAGGAGATCCTCGCCTACGAGGCCACCAGCCTGGCGCATGGTCCCGAAGAGGCCGCGCGGGCCTACCTGGCAGCCGGCGGCGAGTTCGGCTTTGCCGACCCGGAGGCGCAGGTGGAGACCAGCAGCGCCATTCTGAAGGTCAGCAATGCCGCGCTCAGCGTCAACATCCCGACTTTCACGCTGTCCAGAAGCGAGCTGGCTGAAGGCCTGGGGCTTTTGCAGCTTTTGGTGAAGGCCGGTCTGTGCTCGAGCAACAGCGAGGCGCGGCGTCTGGTCCGCGGCGGCGGTTGTTATCTAGGCGAGGAGCGTCTTAGCGATGAAAAGCTGCTTATCGGCCCGCAGCACTTTGAGGACGCTGAGATGACGCTGCGAGCCGGAAAGAAATTACGGCGGCGCATCGTTCTTGCTGAAGATATCAAGTCAGACTAAGTTGACCGTGTCCAAAAAGTCCTTGAACCACAAAGGCACACGAAGGGGGAGGACACGAAGAGACACGAAGAGACACGAAGAGACACGAAGAGACACGAAGAGACACGAAGAGACACGAAGAGACACGAAGGCATACTAAGGGCTTATGTGTTTTGGTTTGTTGGGAAAAGGGAGTCCGCAAGCCTAGATTCACTGATTTTATTTACGAGGTGAGCATGTCGAGCAAAATTGATCCCAGGGCGGTGGTTTCGGCCGGGGCTGAGATTGGCAGCAATGTCGAGATTGGTCCTTTTGCCGTAATTGAGAGCGGAGTTCGTCTGCATGATGACTGCAAGGTAGGGCCTCACGCTTTTCTGACCGGAGACAGCGATATAGGGCGAGGCACGGTCATACACACCGGGGCGATTATCGGCGATGAGCCTCAGGACTTGCACTATAATGGTGAGCAGAGCCGCACTTTGATCGGCGAGAACTGCACTATCCGAGAATATGTGACCATACACCGCGGCACTGAAGAGGGCAGTTGTACACGGGTGGGCAACAATGTTATGCTTATGGCCTTTTCACACCTGGGGCACAACTGTCAGATCGGCGACAACGTAGTGATCGCCAACGCCACGCTGCTGGCCGGCAGGGTGGAAGTGCAGCGCAATGCCTTTATCAGCGCCGGATGCATGGCACATCAGTTTGTCAGGGTGGGGCGATTGGCAATGGTGGGGGGCGGCAATGGCGTGGGGCAGGATGTGCCGCCCTTCTGTACTTTGCAGGATAAATGTATACAGGGGATCAATGCCATAGGACTAAGAAGAGCAGGCTTTAGCGATGAAGCCAAGGACGCTATCAAAGAGGCCGTACACATATATTTCTTCGAAGGACTAAACAGAATCAACGCGCTGGAGAAGATACGCGCTGAATTGCCGCAGCTGCCCGAAATTGTAGAGTTCTGTGATTTTATCGAGGAAACCAAACGGGGTATAACCCAGGCCAGGAGCAACCGTAAGTAAGCGCTGGCGATTTTCGGCAGACGACTCGGCAACCCTATTCGTTGTCGGGTCTTGCTGTGTCTTAGTGTGTCTTAGTGTGTCTTAGTGTGTCTTAGTGTGTCTTAGTGTGTCTTAGTGTGTCTTAGTGTGTCTTAGTGTCCTCCCCCCCCCCTTATTTTTATGCGTCTTTAGGCCTCTTTAGGCTTGTTTATGACTCCGGCCCACCTTGTCGGAAGCAGCACTTATAGTAGCTTCGCAACACTGCTTCCGTCAGCATATTTTATAGGGTTCGGGTCATGATGTGCAAAACTCTCAGCGCCTCGATTCAGGGTGTAGATGTACACAGTGTCGAGATCGAGGTCAACGTTACCAAGATCGAGGACCCGCAGATTTTGCGCATTGTTTCGATCATCGGTCTGCCTGACGCCGCCATTCGCGAGAGCCGCGACCGCATCTGGTCGGCCTTGGGCATGAGCGGTTTCAGTATGCCCAAGGGGCGCATCACCATTAATCTGGCCCCTGCCGACCTGCGTAAAAGCGGTTCGGCTTTTGACCTAGCCATTGCCTTGACCATACTGGGTGTTGACGGAGTTTTTGCGCCTGAGGAGTTAAGCTCGAGCATGCTGGTTGGCGAGCTAAGCCTGAGCGGGGAGCTACGCCCGGTCTCCGGCGCGCTGCCCATGGCGATGCATGCCAAAAACATCGGCCTGCGTCGCATTCTGCTGCCCTACGAGAATGCCTGCGAGGCGGCGGCGGTCTCCGGCATCGCGGTGTACGGCGTCAGGCATCTGCTTGACGCGCTGCTTTTTTTCACGGAGCATCGTGGTCTGCAGCCCACTGAAGTGAACTTGCAGGAGCTGTTTGCGCGCCAGCAGCAAAGCGTGCTTGACTTCAGCGATGTGAAGGGGCAGGAGAGTGCCAAACGCGCACTGCTGATTGCCGCGGCGGGCAACCACAATCTTTTAATGATAGGTGAGCCAGGCGTAGGCAAATCGCTGATCGCCAACCGCATTCCGGGCATCCTGCCCAAGATGACCCTGGAAGAGGCCCTCGAGGTCAGCAAGATATACAGCATAGCCGGGGTGCTGAACTCGCAGCAGAGTCTGGTGGTCAACCGCCCTTTTCGCGCCCCTCATCACACGGTCAGCGACGCCGGTCTGCTGGGTGGCGGCAAGAATATCCCTCGGCCAGGGGAGATCAGCCTGGCGCACCGCGGGGTTTTATTTCTCGATGAGCTGCCCGAGTATCGCCGCAATGTGCTCGAGGTGCTGCGTCAGCCCATGGAGAGCGGCGAGGTCACCCTTGCCAGGGCGGCGGGCAGCTTCACTTTTCCGGCCCGCATCATGCTGGTGGCAGCCATGAACCCCTGTCCCTGCGGCTATCATGGCTCGCAGACGCGGCGCTGCAGCTGCAATACTTTCCAGGTGCAGAATTATCGCAACCGCATATCGGGGCCTTTGCTGGATAGGATCGACCTGCATATTGACGTGCCGCCGGTAAGCTACGAGCTTTTGACCAGCAAAAGATGCGGCGAGAGCTCCGAGAGCATGCGCGACAAAGTCAACCAGGCCCGGGACCGGCAGCTGCACAGGTTTAAAAACACCGGCATACTGGACAATGCCGGTATCTATGGCAAGCACCTGGACCAGTTCTGTCAGCTAAATCATGGCAGCCTCGAGTTCATGCGCGAGACCATCAGGCGCCTGCGCATCAACGCCCGCTCATACGACCGCATACTGCGCATCTCGCGCAGCATCGCGGACCTGGAAAACTGCGAGATGATCAACGTAGAGCATATCTCCGAAGCAATCAACTACAGGTCATTGGACCGCTCGTTGGAAGAACAGTACTGAGATTTGTCGGCCAGGCCGCGTCTGCATTGAGAAAAAATCCCTGTGTTTTGGACACTAAGACACACAAAGACACACAAAGACACACAAAGACACACAAAGACACACAAAGACACACAAAGACACACAAAGACACACAAAGACACACAAAGACACAC
>Ga0265295_1001195_pt1 | contig 47021 bp, 34 predicted proteins | sample Munlansysbiofilm_FD_192503 | JGI IMG/M metagenome (GOLD analysis project Ga0265295, IMG submission 192503) | Leachate microbial communities from a municipal landfill in Southern Ontario, Canada - Methane capture system biofilm | ecosystem: Engineered > Solid waste > Landfill > Unclassified ...
CCTATTTTTTTGTTTACAATCACTAAATTAGGTGAAATTTTCGAGCAGTTAAACACTGTGTAAAATACTTATACACAGTGTTTTGACTGCTTTTGTTAATAACTTTGTTGCGGATTTAAGGTAATATAATAAAATGCCGATGCACCCACATTAAATTCTATTTCAACAGATACACTATATTCATCAGTAGCTTTCGAATTATCTGTTTTTTTACCTTTGCTACCCACAATCATACGCAAATTAGCAGTTTCTGCATTTATTGGCGTAACAGTATAATCCTCGAAAGGTGTTGATATAGGATATCCTCCATCGACAAATATTACATCCATTGACGAAATTTCAGAGGCATCATTCCAAGTAATTACCGTTTCTATATATTCTGGCATATTATTTTCTGCAATATCAAACTCATATTGACTAAGACTTGGATTGGTAACACCAGTATTAATTGCTTCGATTATAAAAGAATCCGCAGTCTCTTCATCAAAACTCACACTTACATTAATTGAGTTACCCAATGCAAGTAAAACGGTATTCAAATACGCTTCTTTAATAAATAGCCAATCACCGTTGATTATATAATTTGCAGAAGATATCGGCGTACCATTTACCGAAACAGAAGTTATTCCTTCACTCTCTGCCCATGCTATTGTAACAAAGACATCATCTTTATTACTTAAATCAAATACTTTACTATCCTCAAAAACTGATGGATAAATAGTGTAAATAACCTCTATATTAAAATGAACAATATAATCTAATCCAAACTGGGCATAAAAATGGATACCCCGACCTGGTTCAGGAGGTACAGCTTCAATCCAAGTCTGAAGAATAGTAAGGTTGTTCCCTGAGATAGTATAAGCAGTGCCTTGATTTATAATTACTTCCTGATAATCGTCAGATTCATCCCAATAATAATAATAAACCGCAGTAATTTCAGATTCCATACCCCAATTAATCGAGTATTGAATGTCATCAGGTTCTAAAACGCTAAAAGTTTGATAATCAGGCGAAATGCTTTGCCCAAGTGCAAAAATCGAAGAAAATGTAATTATAACAGCTAAAAGAACAATTTTCTTCATAATCAAATTAAAATAGTAGTTAAATTTCATGATATTTGAGTTTTATGATTAATAGAATAAAAATATACGGAATAAAACAAATACAAATCCGTAGAAAGCGAAAAAAAATGAATTAAAAAAATATACAAAAAAGGCTCCATATATAATTTTAAACCATTTTTATTTTCAGATTTGCAAATGATATATGATACAGTGCTAAAAAATAATTTGCATTAATTTGAATTTTGCAAGCCCTTCTCGCACTCTGTAATCCAAAAGGGAGGCATGTCCACTTGTGCAACACTACACTAAAATCTGTTCTTACTTTTATTGCGATGCACTGAGTTTTTATCGAAGTGTTCTATTGCTTAAATGGGTTGCGGGTTTACTCCCTGCGGTCGTGAGCTCGCCTGCGGCTCGGTTCGGGTTTCACAGATTTCTCCCTGCAAAAATTCTTTACAAGAAGGCAAAACGTTTTTATTGCCAATCAAACATAATATTGTATTTTTACGCCCTAAAATTAGAATAGGGAAAAATCTATGACACAAAACTCAATACACATTAACTTAAATTCGGAGATAGGCAAACTAAAGGGAGTGATTATACATACTCCAGGTGCAGAAGTTCAAAACATGACTCCCGAAAATGCTGAAAGAGCTTTGTATAGTGATATTTTAAATCTGCACGTTGCACAACAAGAGTACTCGCAATTTTCGAGTGTTTTAGAAAAACTTACTACAACTTATCAGGTAAAAAAACTATTAGAGGATATTTTACAAAACAGCAGAGTTCGTGAAAACCTTATTACAAGGATATGTAAAAATGAGGGGGTCGAGTTGCAGCGACGATTTCTTGACGAACTTAATGATACAGAACTTGCAAGTCAGGTTATTGAAGGCGTTTTGTTACAAAAGGACAATTTAACAGCATTTTTAAGTAAAAAAAGATATGTTTTAAAACCATTGCACAATTTCTTTTTCACTCGTGACGCATCAATGGCGATAAATGATAAAGTTTTAATTGCTAAAATGGCAAATAAAGTTAGAGTTAGAGAATCTATTATTATGCAAGCAATATTTGATTTTCACCCAGCATTTTCGACTACTACAGTAAATCCTTGCGAAGATAAGTTTTTCGATCCAGCAATAACAATTGAGGGAGGTGATGTACTTGTTGCTCGCGAAGATGTTTTAATAATTGGGATTGGTAGCAGAACAACACCGCAAGGGGTAGATTTTATTTTAAATCGCTTAAAAGACCAAAAAGAAAACATGCACATAATTGTTCAGGAGTTACCCCAAGAACCCGAATCTTTTATTCATCTTGACATGGTATTTACTTTTTTGGACAAAGATAAATGTATGATTTATGAACCAATTATTGCACGTCATAATCGTTATCAAACTGTTTTAATAAGTGCTAATAATGGGAAAGTTGAAATTAGAGAGCAAAAAAATATTTTAACAGCTTTAAAAGGACTTGGGTTTGATTTAAAACCTTATGTTTGTGGTGGAACATCTGACCCGTGGTCGCAACAACGAGAACAATGGCATAGTGGAGCTAATTTTTTCGCTTTTGCTCCTGGTAAAGTTATGGGTTATGAACGAAATATTTATACTGTTGATGAGCTAAGTAAAGGTGGCTTCGAGATTATTAGAGCGAAAGATATAATTAGAGGCGAAAAACACCCTGATGATTATGAAACTTGTCTCGTTACAATAGAGGGCTCCGAATTGTCGCGTGGAGGTGGAGGTGCAAGATGTATGACAATGCCGATTTCCAGAGAAAATGTTAATTGGTAAAATATTTGTAAAAACTTGTTAATAAGGTTCTTTTTTAAGCTAAACAAAAAAACTATATTTGCCCTATAATTATTGTTGATGAAAATAATCCGTATCATAGTTGTTTTGTCTATCACTTTGACTTCACAAGTAACTTATGCTCAATCGTATCACGAGCGAAAGTATTTTGATATGCTTAAAAATAATTTAAAATCACTTAGCGGATTTGATGACAAATTAAAACAGTATTGTAATACAAGACAACAAAATTTAAACGTATTTTCAGATTCAGAAAATCTTATAAAAATTGATTCCGAAGAGTATCAGTTAAATGATATTGCTCAGTTTTACTACGAAGGATTCCAAAATCTTCCGTATCTTGATAAATGCAAACTATTATATAGTTGGAATCATGTCAGCAATACTATTTATAAAATTTCTAAGGAAAAACAAGTTCCGATTGCAATATCATATCTACCTATTATTTATACAGGTTTAAATTCATATTATTCTGCCCAAAATTATAGGTTTGGTTTGTGGGGATTACCATATTTGCCAGCCGTAAAATACGGAATTATTGCAGACGAATATTACGACCAACGCCTTGATGTCTATTTGAATTCAAATGCCTCTTTGTCATATCTTGACGACTTACATAAAACATTCGAAACTTGGGATATGGCCATAACAGCTTATTGTTGTGGAACAGCAAATCTAATCAAAGCCGGTTATGGCATCTTATCTTTTGATGAGATATATGAAAATCTTAAAAATCCAAATAAAGATTGTTTTTATCGCTTATTGGCTTTTACAAAGTGGATGAATGAAAACGAAACACTTGATTTTAGCTCTGTTGTAGAATTAACTATTTCTGTTACAGATAATGTTTTAATTGATTCCCTTATAGATTTTAGACAAATTTCAAGTGTATTAAATATAGATATTGATGAATTATATAAGCTAAACCCTTTATTTACAGGCTCGATAATTGACGGCAGAAAAAAACCAAAGATGATTTATTTGCCCGAAAACCAAACAGAACAGTTTTTTTTATTGCGCGATTCAATTGCAAATTTTATGGATAGTGTTTATTTCCCAAAATATAAATCCTCTGTCAGTAACGGCAACGATTACGAGACTTACGTTCATGTTAGTATTAGTCCTGGAGGTGATTACGAAGAGCATAAATACACCATTGTTTCGGGAGATAATCTTGGGGTAATTGCTCAACGTTTTGGAGTAAAAATAGCAGACGTTCAAGACTGGAATGATATTAAAGGCACAAATATTTATGCAGGTCAAACTATAAGTATATGGTTAAAAAAAGGTGCAAAGCTACCCGAAACTGAGCAAAAACAAGTGCAATCGGAGAAAAAGAAAGAAGAAACTGGAATACAAAAGCACTTTGCAATGAGAGACTACGATTTTATAGAAACCTATGAAGTCAAATCTGGAGACTCCTTGTATAAAATATCATTGAATTATGATTGGGCAAGTGCCGAAGATATTATGGAATGGAATGGGATAAGTGATCCATCTAAATTACAGATAGGTCAAAAGCTCAAAATATTTAAAAAGAAAAAATGAAAACAAAACATGTTCTATATTTTGTTGTAGGTGTATTAGCCATTTTGGGAACATTGATGGCAGTTTTCCCAAAAGATGGAATACGCCTTACCGATGAGTGGGTTTTATATTTCCCTTCGTTTAGAGAAATGTTTCTCGATAAAAATAAAAATCGAATTGATACAGACTCAATTGTAGGAAACCAAATTAACATTGATTCGCTTATGTTACTTAACGATTCAACAAAAGAGATTGATTTGGAAGAATTAAAAAAACTGCTTACTCCTTTAGAGTTTCCCGAGGATAAACCTCATGCACTTGATAATTTCTTTGCGAAATTAAACAATCTTAATAACGAGCAAAAAGTTCGAATTATGCACTATGGCGACAGTCAAATTGAGGGCGACAGAATTACTGCTTATTTCCGAAGTAAACTTCAAGGGAAATATGGAGGACTTGGAATGGGATTATGCTCACCTGTAGCAGTTTACTCGCAATTTAGTATAATACAAGAAAACTCGCCAAATTGGTACAGATATACAGGTTTTGGAATGATAGACAATAATATTAGTCATAAAAAATATGGTCCAATGATAGCTTTTAATCGATTTGCTCCTCCAACAGATTCTATTTGGACACGACCCAAGACCAAATACGCTGGCTGGCTAAGTTTTTCAAAGTCAGATATTGGATATAGCAACACAAAAAAATTTAAAGAAATCTATATTTATTATGGTAATGCAAAAGAAAAATCGAGAATAAGTATATTATCTAATAATGAAATTTTGGTTACAGATTCATTGCAAAAAGGCGACACCTTGTTCGTTTACAAATATGTTTCATCTGATTATCTTGAAAACGTAAAGTTGGAATTTGAAGGCTTTGATAGCCCTGATATTTATGCAATATCTCTTGAAGATGCAACTGGAGTATATGTCGATAATATAGCATTACGAGGTAGCTCTGGCACTGTTTTTACAACTACTCACGGTGGATTATTGGTACAATCTTTTAATTTATTGGGTACCGATTTATTTATTTTACAATTTGGAGGAAACTCAGTTCCGTATATCGAAGATAAAAAATCGGCAGAGCAATTCGGAAATTATTTTTATTACCAGTTAGCATTTCTTAAAAATGCAGTCCCTAATTCTTGTTTTATTGTTATTGGACCTAGCGATATGGCAGTAAAACTAAAAGCTGATTTTGAAACTTATCCAAACTTAGAAAATATTATTGAAGAAATAAAAAAAGCTACCCATAAAGCTGGAGGAGTTTATTGGGATATGTATAAAGCAATGGGAGGTAAAAACTCTATGGCAGCTTGGGTAAATGCCGATCCGCCTTTGGCAGGAACGGATTACACACATTTTACTCCTTATGGAACTAGCGTCATTGCAAATATGTTTTATAATGCGTTTATTCTCGAAGCAACCGACTACACAAAAAGAGTAAAAAATGAGCAAGCTGATAAATAAAACACTATTTATATTATTATGCTCCATCTGTTTACTCAGTTGGAATGAACTATCTGCACAGTATAGCAAAACCCCTTATTCTAAAAAATCATATCCTTACATTCAATATGATTCTTGTTATTTGGAGCATCCTTTAGAAAATCCCAATCTAAATACGTTCTACAATAAGTTAGATAAACTTTATTTTGCTGGAACAGGGCAAGTTAAAATTATGCAAATTGGTGGCTCTCATGTTCAAGCTGGTATGTGGTCGTTTGAGCTTAGAAAACAATTCGAGAGTTTAAGTTCTGATATCGAAGGGTATCCTGGTTTAGTGTTCCCATTTAGTTTAGCAAAAACAAATCATCCTTTTTATTATCGTTCGGAGTGCGAAGGAGATTGGGAAATAAGTAAAATTACTGATAAAGTACCTATCGACAGCATTGGTTTGTCGGGTATAACTGCTAGAACAAATGATAGTTTGGCATCTATAAAAATAATTTTTTATCCTGTTGCAGATATTGCAAAACGGAGTTTCGACAAAGTTTCTATCTTTCATAATATTGAAGATACTTCATATCTTTTATCAATTATGCCTCTAGATGCTGTTGATACATCATTTGTAAATTATGAAACTCGAGCAACAGAATTCTATTTAAAAAACAATCTCGATACTCTTGAAATAAAGTTTGTTAAACAAGACACATCTGACAATCCACTGTTTTTTTATGGAGCATTTTTAGAAAACTCGTTGCCTGGAATTCAATATACTGGTATTGGAATAAACGGAGCAGCGACATCGTCATATCTTAAAGTCGAGCTTTTTGAAACTCATCTTAAAGCTATTAAGCCAGATTTGGTTGTTTTTTCTATTGGTGTAAACGATGCAGCTGGCCAAAGCTTCTCAAAGCGAACTTATATTAATAATTACAAAATTATTGCAGATAAAATATTAGAAGTCAATCCAGATTGTGCCTTTATTTTTACAACTAATAATGATTTTTACCATTATCGAGGAGGTGTAAATCAGCATTATAAAGATATTTATGAGGCTATGATTAGTTTATCTCAATTTTACAACGCATCAGTATGGAATATGTTTAAAGTTATGGGCGGTTACAAGTCTATAAATTATTGGCGTAATGATAATTTGGGGAAAAGAGACAGAATTCATTTTACAAAAGAGGGATATATTGTTATAGCAGGATTATTGTTTGATGCTATAATGCAGGATTATGAAACTTACTTAGAAAAAAATGCTTCGACCAAATGATGGATTATATTAAGGACATATTGACGTATAATCAGAGCTCTCCTCTGATTTTTACACGTTTTTTCTTTTGGGGCTTTTTTGCAATAGTTTTATTAGGATATACTTTTTTTGCAAATAAACGAGTGTCTCGCTCCTTATATTTACTTGTTTTAAGCTTGTTTTTCTATTATAAATCCAGTGGATTTTTCTTTTTTTTGATAATCTTTAGTACGCTAGTAGATTACTTTATTGGTTGGTGGATATACAATACCGAAAAAAGCACTGCTCGAAAATTACAATTGGCTCTCAGTATATTTATTAATTTGTTTGTATTATCATATTTTAAATACACCTTCTTTTTTACTGGTGCTATAAACGATATGTTTGGGACAAACTTAGTAGCACACAACTATTTGGCCGAGTTTTCAAATTTATTTACAGGAACAAGTTTTGATACTGCTAAGATATTTTTACCAGTTGGGATTTCATTTTTCACTTTCCAAACCATGTCTTATACTCTTGATATTTACAGGCGAGAACTTAAGCCAGTTAAAAACATCATCGATTTTGGTTTTTATGTTTCGTTTTTTCCGCAATTGGTAGCTGGTCCAATTGTTAGAGCAAAAGATTTTATCCCCCAGATTTATCAAAAGTTTAAACTAAGTAGATATGAGTTTGGGCTTGCCTTATTTATGATTCTTAAAGGTTTGATAAAAAAGATTATGATTGGTGATTACATTGCTGTTAATTTTGTTGATAGAGTTTTTTCCAATCCGGATATGTACACTGGTTTCGAGAGTCTTATGGCTATGATAGGGTACTCATTACAGGTATATGTCGATTTTTCGGGTTATACAGATATTGCTATTGGGGTTGCTCTTTTTATGGGATTTAGGCTAAATCAAAACTTTAATTCTCCGTATAAGGCTAAAAACTGTGGCGATTTTTGGTCTCGTTGGCATATTTCTTTGTCTTCGTGGCTAAAAGATTATTTGTACATTCCTTTAGGCGGAAATCGTAATGCAACAAAAGGAACTTATCTAAATATTGCTTTAATTTTGGGCGTTGTGATGCTATTGGCAGCAAATATGTGGGTAAGTATTGGAATTATGGTCGCAGCTATTATTGTACTACTTATAATGCGGTTTATCCCATCAGCAAAAAAAGGAATTGTCAGAAATATAAATGTGATGATAACTATGCTTTTTGGCGGTCTTTGGCATGGTTCCAGTTGGAATTTCCTCATTTGGGGAGGATTAAACGGGCTTGGCGTTATTACTTACAAATATTGGCGGAAAATTAGTCCTTGGGAGAAGTACAATAACCGAATCGCTACTATCTGGAAAATTACTATTACTTTTGGATTTATAACTTTTACCAGAGTGTTTTTTAGAGCTCCTGATTATGAAACTGCAACCACAATGCTTAATAGAATACGAACAGTATTTACGCCAGAGCTTATCCCTAATATAATTTCTGGTTATTATAAGGTTTGGCTAATGATGCTTTTTGGATTTATAACTCATTGGTTAAGTTATGCTTTTAAGGATAAGTGGCGAGATAAATTTATTAATTTACCACATTGGTCGCAAGCAATTATATCGGCTATGGTTATATTTATAGTTTATCAATCTATTTGTTCCGATATGGTTGCATTTATATATTTTCAGTTTTAAAAACAAAACACTCAAAAAAGCGACCAAGAACCAAGGCTATTTTTACAAAATGTAATAACACAACCGTTAAACACTACGGTCACCAACTAGATATGTTTTCTAATTCTGTTTGTTAAATCTTCAAATTCTTCTGGGGAAAGTTTAACTCGTGGGTTCGAAAATGAAAGGTCTTTTTCTACATCCATTGGGATAAGGTGCATATGGGTATGAGCCACTTCTAGTCCCACTACCATAATGCCAATTCTTTTACAAACAACTTCTGTTTCAATTGCGAGAGCAACTTTTTTTGCAAAGACCATCATTTTTGCGAGGGTTTCATCCGTATTATCAAAAATATAATCAACTTCAACTTTTGGAACAATCAAAGCGTGTCCTTTTTTCACAGGATTAATATCCAAAAAAGAAATAAAGTTGCTGTCTTCCGCAATTTTATAACAGGGAATATCACCTTGAATTATTTTTGTAAAAACACTAGCCATTAAATTGCGATATTAATGATTTTGAGTGAAACAATTCCGCTTGGCACTTGGATATCAACAACATCATCAACTTTTTTACCTAAAATGCCTTGAGCAATAGGTGTATTAACAGAAATTTTCTTTTCTTTTAAGTTAGCTTCGGATTCTGAAACAATAGTATATACCATTTCGGCGTTTGTTTTCAAATTTTTTAAGGTAACAATATTAAGAATTTGAACAGTTTCAGTATCTATTTGAGACGGGTCTATTATTCTTGCATTTCGAACGACAGCCTGCAATCTGCTAATTTTCATTTCCAACAGTCCTTGTGCTTCTTTAGCAGCATCATATTCAGCATTTTCCGACAAATCGCCTTTGTCACGTGCCTCAGCTATTTGCTTAGAGATATTTGGCCTGTCAACATTTACAAGCTTGCTTAACTCTTTTTTTAGTTTATTTAAACCTTCCTCCGTTAAATATGAAACTTCTGACATATCTATTAATATTTAATTTACATACATATATAAAGAAAAAGAAACCCCCTTGTCAGAGATTTCCATAACGCAAAGCTAATAATAAATTTAATACAAACATTAAAAATCAAGAAAAAGTTATAAATTATGATGTTATTTCATAAAAAACAACACTTCTTACTATCTTCTTATCAGTATTCCACTAATTCTAAATTTATATGCTGCTGTTTTCGTTTTTAACTATTCTTGATAAGAACTTCCAAACCATTTTAACACTTTATCGCCAACACCAGGTACTTTAACATGAATAATATACATTCCGTTAGCAATAAGGTTGCCGTTTCTGTCGGTCATATCCCATTCGTAAAAAGTATTACTGTCGTTTTTTGTCATTCTATTGATTAAAAATCCTGAAGCGTTAAAAATAGAAATTTCACATATCTTTGGAAGATTGATAATCCTCACATATTTGTCATAAGTGTAATTTCCATAGTGATTACCCCAATAATATGGGTTTGGAACAATATTTATCTTTTCTAATGCTTTGGTTAAGACATCAGAATTTGAAGTCTCTGCTTGCAAACCATGCGTTGAGAATTTAAAAACTGGGAAATTATCATTTTCTGGATTTTCAACTGTAAATCCCTCCATTCCCTTATGATAAGGCGTTGCGACTCTAAGTTTAATTCTTACATCACACGCAAGAAAATCAAATTCAGGATTTTGCAAAGGAATTGCACACCACATTGCCGATGCCCATGCACGTTGAAGGCTAGTTATCGTACCAGTTTCTTCATAGTCAAGCAAATTATTATAAATCCACTGACATGAGTCGTAATGAGGAGCATTATGAGTAGGATTAGAAAAACTTTGATTATCCCCGATAATATAAATATAGTGCTTACCTCCAAATAGTATTACATTTCCCACTTCGATGCCTGATGTAGGATTCCACATCATATCTTTTCCGTTTTCACTTGCTAACCATGAATCTTCGCCGTAAATGATATTTAACCTTCTACCCGTCCTTTGGTCGATTGCATATCCAGGAAACCATCCCATTCCATAAGTACCAGAATTATCGACATTTCCTTCTTTATCTATAGATGGACTTTTACGAAGGCTAAACTTATGAGCATTGCCTATTGAGAGATAATTTTGTGTAGGTACCACAGGTACCTCTAATCCACATTCATCAGTTTGCCACGCGTTTTCGTGCATTTCTACCACACATGAACGTGTCCATTTTGATTTGTCGCTTGTGATAATAAGATCTACACTTGAAATTGGCTGCAAATATGGTTGTAATGTTGGTCTTATTTTTGGATTAGACAGACCATATTTTTTATCACTCGTGAACATAAATGGTGCCCATGTTCCCCCTATGACTTTTTCAAAATACTCATTCTTATCATAAAACTGATTTCCAGAAAACGTGTAATCGTTGAAAGAGACATCCTGACATGGATTGATGGTATTGTCTATATATTGAGTTCCTACTCTTATCCAATTATATGCATTATGATAATCCTGATCTGCAATAAAATTAAGCCATGGTTTTTCTGGATAAGCAAAAATCAATTCCGCTGCTAAAAAACCATTTTGGTGGTCATTTTTATCAGTATAAGCAGCATAATTTACTTGTTTTACTAATATTGAAAATCCCCAATCCAAAAACAACTGTTCATAATCATCATTATACTGTATAAAAACTTCACTTTCTATTTCGTCACCTTTCGAGTTCACAATTGTATAATTAAAAGGAGTAAAATCTACGCCATTACTCAAACTATAACCATTTTTATGTCCTAAAAATCCATTTGAAAGTCTTGTAACCGCTGTTGAATCAAATTTAACAGTATATAGATCATCTGGAACATTTAAGGGATCAATAATTTTTACAGTAATTGGGCCCTTACCACTTTTATATGTTCTATTATCGATTTTCCACGGATATCCCGACATTATTTCGAGAAGGCTCTCGTTGCTTAATTCAATTATACAATTTGCATTACCATGCCCTTCTGTCATAGTAATTTGAGGTGAGAAGCCATATTCTGTATTAAAAACAGTCCCATTATTTTCGATTGTTGGATCATGTGGAGTTGCTGTGTATGTTTTAATATTATTTTTTCCTACTAAATAACTATTTTTATTACCATACCAATTATTAATGCTATTTACACTATATTGTAAGGTCTTATTTGCTGCATAAGCCACTACAGTGTACCAATAATCTTTTTGGTTTGTTAAGCGAGCATCGTTTTCCGCAAAATAATCTTTTTCAATAACAAAAGTGTGAAAAATCCCTTCGTTATTACCCTCAACTTCTAAGTGTGGCATATATTCAGATGTTTGTACGTTATAAATATAATTAGTAATACTGCTGATTCCATCTTTTATATCACATTGAAACACTTCACGCACAAGTTCAGAATTATATTTTTCTTTCAATATATCGACATCAGGATATTTTAATTGATAAACTTGATACCCCTGAAAACGATAGTATTCATCACAAGGAGATATGCTACCATCACATTTTATATTATAATCTCTTTCTGTATATTGATTAAGATAATTATTTGAGTTTGAATTATTTAACAGATAAAATATAAGCTTATTGTTTGTTTCAACAATTTTGAGTTCTGGAGCATCAGGACCCTCAAGAATTCTAAAGCAATTATCAAATAAGTTTTGTGCTATATCATCAACTCTTTTCATTACTTCTATTGATTCGTAATTTCCTCCGTTTATTGATCTTCCATAAACAACCCCCATTGTTAGATTATTAACTGCACCTGGCTTAAATGTAACTGGGCCACTGGAAATAACAAAACGAACATCTCTTGGTGCATTAGGAGTAGAGCCTGGCCCTAAAGGTTGTTCTTCTGACCAACCAGACATAACAAGTCCATTTTGCCCATAACCACAAATGTCGCTTGTAGGACTTCCTGAATACATAAAATTTGAAGGGACATCTGTTGCACCTCCTGACGGGTGTCCAGTACCTCCATACATTACATGCGTACCATTTAACCAACGAGATGTTAAATAATAATAATAATGCTCCTTTTCAGTTGGTTGAATGGTAAATGGATTCACTCCGGTACCCCATCCACTAAAGTATGTAAAATTCGTTAGCCCCCATCTTTCATTATCAATAATTCCATCTTCAAAATTTTGTCCATTAATATTACCGTTCATAATATCTCCTAGTGAACAATTTAAGACTTTTTTGCCCTCAAAAATCTCATAACTGGTTTCATTATCTTGTCCGTCACTGTCTTTAAACAGTCCCTCAAAAAAATCAAGCCCAACCGCAGGAGGAGAAGCTCCATAACCACTTATTCCATCAGCAGTTTCATCATTATTATCTCCATTATATACGTATCCAAGTCCTCTGCCAACATCACAACCAATATAATCATCTTTTGGATAACCCAAATCAACATCAGTCCAAAAACCAACATAAGCTTCGTATAGAGTTTCAGTTGATCTATTAATTATTTCATAATTATAAAATGTCAAATCGTTAATAGGAGTATTAGTTGCATAAGCATAAGCTATTGCTCTTATTTCTAATCCAATTGGTTGGCTTCCAGAATTAGAATGCTCTTTACCAGCATCGTTAAAAACATACCAAATTGCTTGGTCTCCTTTTAACGCTTGCCGCTTATTTCTAAATTTCAAGCAATCAATATCATCAGTAATACCATCTTCAGGAAATTCAAAATAAGGAAAATCACCATTATAAGGATTATAATACCCATCATTGTTATTATCCCAAAAAGGTGCAAGATACATATCATATCCTCCTTCTGGGCCATGTGCGGGCCAATTAAGGATAACATCAGGTATTGTATAAGATGAATATTGCTCCATATTACAATTTGGATCTTGTTGGCAATTCCACCACATTCTAAATTCTTTTACTTCTGCTTTAGTGATACTCCAGAGTTTATCATATTGTCTGCAAACATCGATGCTTGTTTCTGCTCTATTTGCACCAGTGGCGATTAGTGGTCCAGAAGCAAAATCTACTCCCCCCTGTCTAAACATTGTAGTAGCAACTTTTATTTGATTATTCGCATCTTTTCCTCCAACCCACAAGCAACCAGCAAAAAGTGCACTAGCTGTGCCATCAGCAGGTACAATATAATGTGCTTTATATTGAAGATCCCACCACATATCACCAATAGAATGAATTTTAGCTCTTACATTATTTATATTAAGTTCTGCTGATGTACGAGCGACTTCGCAATTTGCAGTTGCTCTTGTTTGTATTGGGTGAGTTTTATCCCGATAGTTATCGCCTTGTGAATTACAAATATTAGATATTATTAGTAATCCGATTAATGGAAACAAGGTAATTAGTTTCATATCTATAATGTTTTTAGAGGCAGTTTAGATACAAATAAAGTTAAAACATTTATTTTACGCAATATATATAAAATTTAGACACCTTTAACATATATATCAAAAAAAATCTGCAACAAGCAGATTTTCTTTTATAATAGTACTTCTAACTATAGTCTTATTCTTGTGCCAAAGGTATAAACACCCTAAAATGTTTATAATCTGCTAGAGCCACTATCACCAGCACCTCCCCCTAGTGTTACTCTTGCTCCAAAAGTATGAATCCCTCCAAATGGGTTTGTAAATCTATACGAGTAATCTATAGCAAGTACAGATTTCTTTTCTTTATTTATCGGAACCTGGAGAGTAAGTCCCGCTGTTGGACCTGTTAAGGCAGTAGAGCGAGTAGCTACGTCGAAAATCCCATCCTCATAAATAAAACCACCTCTAAGAAATAAATATTCTTTAAACCCATACTCTATACCCAAATGATATTGGTCTTTAGTAAAAGAGTTAGATGTATAATTTGCAGCTACTATAAGGTTGTGGTCTGAAGTAACCTCTTCTCTAACTTCATCAACTTTAGGAGCCAGTCTGAAATGATATGAAAATCCAATTTTGATAAGTGATGGAAGCTCAAATTCTTGACTTCTATGTTCAATTGTCATACTTGTACCATTTTCGGAAAAGCCAGTAAAACTCATGCCGTCTCCAGAGTATTTCATAGTAGTTCCAACATTCTTCATAGTGATACCAAAACGCATATTATCACGATTACGGTTTCCTGCTTTATCTTTACCTAGACCTGTTACATATTGGATACCAGCATCAATTGCGAAACCTGAAGAACTTACGTTAAAAATGTTTTGATTAAGCATTTTTACAGTAATTCCACCATAAATACTATTTGAAAATTCGCGTGCGTATCCAAGTCCAATAATATTATAAGTAGGACTAAAAGTACCAATCCCACCTTCTGGTAAATCTGCGGTAGTGATATCAATTTTACCCCAATTCATGTTCATAACGCTAACGCCAAGCACACCAGTTTCACCAACTTTAGCTGCAAAACCTCCACTATTGATAGCCACTTCAGAACCTACAAGCCACTGAGTATTAGTAAAAGCAAATTCGGTTTTACGAGTAAATGCCAATCCTGCAATATTCTGGTGCATTGCTTCGAGTCCAACAACACAAGCAACGTTTGCATCACCCCATCCTGAACTCCTAGCCCAAGGATTTATCAACAATTCTGATGCTCCATTAGAACCCACACGTTGCTCATTACCGGCAAAGGTTTTTGTCGAGGTTAAACTCATTGCAACTGTTATCAGTATTGCCGAAATTAAATATAAATTTTTCATATTTCTTTATTTATCTTATAACAATTTTAGAAATTATTTAAGTCAATTGGACGCAATGCTCCAAACCATTTCACTATTTTCTCTCCAACACCTGGCACATTAACGTGAACGATGTAAACGCCACTCGCAATACTTATACCATAAGTGTTCTTCATATCCCACTGAATAAATGTAACATCGTTGTCCTTATCGTAACGACGAACTAATCCACCACTTGCGTTATAAATTGAGATAGCACATGTTTTAGGAAGATTGGTAATTCTAACATAGTTATCTAACTGTGTGTTCTCGTAATATGAATTACCATAATATGGATTAGGAACCACTCTAATTAAATCCAGAGCATTTTCTGCTTGATTAAGGTTTTGTTTAATTGTTTTTACATCTGCAGTATTAAATGTAAACATTGGGAAATTATCGTTTTGTGGATTATCAACCGCATAATCATATTGACCTTTATGATATGGCATTGAAACATTAATGTCAATACTAACATCGGTTGCCAGTAAATCAAATCCTTCACGTTTCATTGGTATAGCACACCACATAGCCGAATTCCAAATAGATCTAAAATCTATTATTGAAACGTAGTTGCTATTTTCGTATTTGACAAAATTATCATATATAAATTTACATGAGTCGTAAGCAGGTACATTACGTGCAGCTTGGGCAGAATATAGTCGTTCGTTTCTCATAATGTATATATAATGTTTGCCGCCAAATCTTGGTCCTAAATCGGAATATAAACCCGTCATATAATTATCGTAAGGGTATGAAGTAGGATTCCAAACCATGTCGGCCCCATTTTCACCAGTCATCCATGAATCTTCGCCAAATACTATGTTTAATCTTTCTCCCGTATTAAGGTCAATTGCATATCCAGGAAACCATGATAAACCATGAGTGCCATCATTAAGGGGATTACCTTCTTTATCTACTGACGGACTTTTCCTTAGAGTAAATTTTAAAGCATTACCAATAGATCTATAATTTACTTTTGGAGTAACTAATTCATCTATAAGAGGACAATCTGCTTCTTTTGTCCATTCATTTTCGCACATTTCAACTACACATGAACGACTCCACTTAGACTTATCAGATGTAATTACCAACTTAACACTTGTTAATGGTTTAATATATGGTTGAAGAGAGGCTCTTACTGTTGGATCCGACAATCCATATTTTTTATCACTTGTAAATAAAAATGGGCCCCATGTTCCACCTAAGATTTTTTCAAAATTTTGATACTTATCATAAAATTCTCCTCCTGTTATCTTATAGTCATCAAATGAACCATCAATACAAGGATTAATAGCATTATCAGTAGATTGAGTTCCCACCCTTATCCAATTCAATGCATCTTGTCCATCTCCATCTGGAACAAAATATAGCCACGGTTTTGTTTTGTCCTCGAATTTTATTGAGGCAGTTAAAAAACCATTTTGATAATTGTTTCTATTACAGTATCCAGCGTAATTTACTTGGCTTATTGTAATCGAAAAACCCCAGTCCATAAATAAGTGCTCATAATTATCATTATACTGTATAAAAACTTCACTTTCGATTTCGTCCCCACTCGAATTCACGATAGTATATGAGAAAGGTATAAAATCCTTACGATTAGATAAATTATCACCATTTTTATGACCTAAAAATCCATTTGAAGGTCTTGAAATTGCATTTGGATTAAATTTAAGAGTGTATATATCTTCAGGAACGTTTAAGGGATCAATTATTTTTACGTTAATAGGTCCTTTTCCGTTATTATAAGTTCTATTAGTAGCTTTCCATGGATACCCAGACATAATCTCGTCAATGGTTTCTTGAGTAAGCTCAAGGATATTGTTACCGTTGCCGTGTCCTTCAATCATTGTAATTTTAGGTCCATACCCATAATCTCCTTGCACGATGGTTCCACCGTTTTCAGGATCGTTTATATGTGGTAAAGCAGTATAACGTTTAATATTGTTACGACCAGCTAAATAAGGTTTTTTCTGTCCATTAAATGTTTCTTGTATAGATTGATTATATAACATAGAGTTGTTATATCCGTATGCTAAGACAGAATAATAATATTCTCTGTTGTTAATCAATCGAGGATCTCCAGATGCAAATAAGTCGTTATCAACAACAAAAGTATGGATTATTCCATTATTATTTCCATTAACCTCTAGAACAGGCACATTGGCACTAAGCTCATCAGACCATTTGTAATTAACAACCTGACTAATATCGTCTTTAATATCACACTGGAATACTTGACGAACTAATCCGTCATTATATCTATCAGAAATACTAACTCTAGGATTTTTATATTGAAATACTTGATATCCTTGGAATCTATAATATTCATCACAAGGGTCAATATCCGATGCACATACAATTGAAGGATCTTTTTCAACGTAAGTTTCAAGATAATTATTGCTACCTGACTTATTGTAAATATGGAAGATTAATTTTTTATCCATCTCAACAATTTTTAGTTCAGGAGCATCTGGACCATTAAGTACTCGGAAACAGTTTTCAAATAGTATTTGGGCTTTATCGTCTGCTCTACGAACAGCCTCAACAGATGCCCAAGGGCCTCCAGAAGGAGCTCGAGCATAAACGGCACCAATTGTAATGTCATTAACCGCCCCTGGATATAAAGTAAAAGGACCCGCTGATTGAACAAAGCGAACATCTCTTGGCGAGTTAGGAGTAGAACCAGGACCTAAAGGCTCTTCTTCTGACCAACTACCTTGAGGAATACCTCCTTGTCCCCAACCACAAGGGTCTGTTGTTGGAGTACCTGGAAACATAAAATCGGTTTTGATATCGCTTCCTCCACCTGAATAATGTCCTGTCCCACCGTAAGTCAAAGGAGTATTGTCTAACCAAAAACCTGTCAAATAGTTATAATGTTCACCAGCAGTATGAGGGTCTAGCGTATTTTCATTATCGCCTGTACCAGCATTATTAAAATATAAAAATCTTCTCATTCCCCAACGTTCGTTATCTACTGTACCATCTTGAAAGTTAAGTCCGTTTATATTACCGTTTAAAATATCACCTTTATCACAATTTAAAACTTTCACACCATTTACGGTATCAAAACTGGTTCTATTGTCTAATCCATCTGGGTCTTGATAAGGGCCTTCAAAAAAGTCGATGCCAATAGCTGGAGGCTGTGCCCCATAACCTTGAATACCATCAGCTGTTTCATCATTATTATCACCATTATACATATACCCTAATCCACGCATTACATCACAACCACAAAAGTCGTCTTTTGCATAACCAAGGTCGGCATCTGTCCAAACACCAAAGAAGGTTTCAAATAGTGTATATGTGGATCTATTAATAATATTGTAATTATAAAAAGTCATGTCATTAAGTTCATCATTTGTAGTAAATGCAAATGCCTGAGCTCTAAACTCCATACCAATAGAAGCCCCACCAGTTTCAGTATGAATATTTCCTTTATCATTATAGACCCACCATAGAGTTTCGTCTCCAAAAAGTTTTGGCATTCTATTACGAGGTCTTAAACAATCTGGGTCATCAGTAATACCATTATTGACAAACTCATAATATGGAAAATCGCCCATTAGCGGATTATAATAACCATCACCGTCAGTATCCCAAAATGGAGCAAGATTATAATCATAACCACCTTCTGGCCCGTGGGCTGGCCAATTCATAATAATATCTGGTATAGAATAAAGTGGAAATTGTTCTTCAGTATTGCATTCAGAATCTTGTGAACATTCAAACCACTCTCTAAATTCTTTAACCATATTTTTAGTGATATAGAAATGCTTATCGTATTCACGACAGATATCCTGCGTAACTGTTGCAATTGCCGCACCAGATGTAATTAGTGGCCCAGGCCAGTAATCGTTTCCATTTTGGCGAAATTTCTGAGCAGCAACTTTAAGTTGATTGTTAGCATCTTTACCGCCAACCCAAATAGCTCCAGCAAACAATGCACTAGTTGATCCATCAGCAGGTACAATATAATATGCTTTACCCTGAAGATCCCACCACATATCGCCAGCGGTATGGATTAGGGCTCGTACATTGTTAACACCAAGTTCCGTAGATGTTTGCCCTGGCTCACATAATTCTGTTGAACGCAGAGTAGGGATAGCATCTGCCTGAGTACCTTGCCACTTATCAGCCAGCAAGTAATTCGATATTACGCTCAAGGCCGCAATAAATAATATTTTTTTTAGGCTTTTCATATTTTGCTTATTCTTATTCATTATAATCTGTTAATTAAAAACTAAATTGAACACCTAATCGTATAGTTCTAGGTAAACTATAATTATAAGGTGAGTTTATGTACATTGCATAGTAATTCCGGTATGCTTCCTCATCATTTTGAGTTGCAATTGCTGTCTGATAATCTGCAAAATTGAGGAATCCGTCATCGTCTGGATTACCAGTATATTCATATAGTCCAGTTACGTTTTTGGTATTAAAAAGATTTGATATTTCTAAATATACATTTAAATATCCGTATTTTTCTTTTGATCCGTCCTCTTTTTTCTCAGCAAGTTTAACTTTAATATCTCGATCTAAACGCATATTAATAGTAGTTCTCCACGGTTTACGTGAACCATTTAGTGAACCAACAATGGTACCAGAAGTAGGCTTGTTACGTTTTGTATATGGAGACCCAGAACCAGCATTAACAACAAAGTTAACACCTGTATTAGCGAAAATACTTTTACCACCAATTTTTGGTCCATTATAAGGTGTTCCTGATACTTTTCCACCGTAACGATAATCAACTGTAATAGCAAAGTTATTTCTTTGGTCAAAATCGAGTGGAATTGTAGTTCTTAGGTTTGGCTTATCAGATTTTACAATCGCTGCTCCTGATTCAAAACTCGAACCTGTACCATTAGCAAATTGTAAAGTATAAGAAGCTCTTAATGTTACATTACCAGTTCTTCTAAGATCGTAAGTTACTCCAAAACCTTTAACTGTTCCAAAGTCTATATTTCCATAAGTGTAATAGTTCACAGGATAAGCTCCATAAACAGCTATTGCTTGCTGCATATCACGCATTTCACGATAGAAAGCAGATAATTTAAGAGCTGATGTATTACTTAATTTTTGTTGGAACCCTAATTCATAATCAATAGTTTTTTCAGTTTTTAAGTTTGGATTAGACAACAAATTCTCGTTGTTTTGACGAATAAATAAGTAATCTAATGGATTTAAACGTGCAGCATAAGATGGCCTTTTTGATAGTATATCATAGTGAGCAAAAAATAAGGCTTCGTCTGAAATAGGAAACGAGAATGATACACGTGGCATTACAACTATCTGAGGTTTGTAATCCTCAAAAGCACTTGAATTTAATTTCGCCTCAGCATCAAGCAAATAAGGAGCAATACCAGATGAACTTGCAATAGATTTTGGATTTTCAATTTCCGCTCCAGTTGCATCATACCAAACTGAACCTACACGATACCCGTTAATAGCACTCGGCGATGAAATATCATTAACATAAACAACTGCATTATCTGGGATATTACTAGGGTGAGTTGTATTAGCAATAAGTCCTCTTTCGTCTGTATCCCCAACAGTATATGCGTTATGTAATAAAAATTGGTCTTTAAGCACCATTTGGTTAGCATCGTATCTATCAACACGAACACCTATATTAAATATAAGGTCTTTAAATGCAAATTTGTCTTGTATGTAACCTGCAATATAGTTAGGCTCAAAAGAACCTACTGGTCTTTCAAGGTATCCCTCTTCGGTTGTTTTGTTAAAGAAATCATCGAAAGTGGGTTTGTAATTTAATTTATCTCCTTTATAATCATAACCATAGTAGGACACATAGCTACTTCCTTGATTAAATAATTCGTCAGGACTAAACCAACTAATATCTAATGATTCAGGATCATAAGAATCTAAATCTAACCACTCGAGACTATTTACTTCCAAACCAAGGCTTTCTCTTAATTTAGTGTCAAATTTTGATTGCGATGCTGCATTATAAAGTCTAGGATAGTCAATTGTATCTAAAAACACTCCGTTTTCATCTCTATATTCTATTGGATTATATTGATCCTTTTCAAGAATGTGATAGTTTGTTAATTTTCGTGCAAGTGTCCACAATCCAAATGGAGAAACACCATAATATGAATCGTTTCTTTGTTCAAATTCAAATCCAAGACTAATCTCATGATTTTTTATATCGGCAGAACCAGAAGCCGATACTCTAAACTGAGTAGCATCGCTCATTGTATATGATGTATATGGATTTGCCGGACTGCTCCATAAACCATAAACACTTGGAGCACCCATACCATTAAGTAAACCTCCATTTTGCATTACAGAATTTACATCTTTGCCATAGTAATCCTCAAAATATTGAAAATACTGTTCTGTATATCTCGCAAGATCAGGATTTAATTCACCAGCTTCAAAATCTTCGATTCTGTAAAACCATGTTTGCATTAAATAAGCTTCCTTACCAGTTAGACTATCAAGTCCATATGCATAATATTTTTCAGGAGTAGTGTTAAACTTACCAACATGACCATACTCAAAGAAGTTATTATCAAAATCTTTGTTATAATATTTTGAGAAAGTTTTTGAATAATCGACTTGAATTGTATAAAATGGATTTTTTATAATTGCCTCTTTTTCACTCTCTGAATTATCTCTAAACTTTTGTGTTAATCTTCCATAAACTCTCCAGTTATTATAATTCCAATAACCATTATTTTCTGAATTAAAAAGTTGATTTGAATAAGAGTAAGCTCTTTCGTCTCTATAATCTATAGTACCACCAAATGTTAAGTTAAGATCTCGAATAGGTGAAACATCAACTTTTCCAGCAATATTAAAACTTTTGCTTTCAGCATTTTCTCTCGTTTTATAATTTTGGAAAGCATCTTTATGTAAATAATCAGTATTTTGATAAATAATTGCGCCTTCATTTGTTTGGACTAATTGCAAAGGATTATCTTTAATACTCTGAACAACGTCATCATTTGCTCTCCATTCTCCAACAGCAGAAGGACTACCGTCTTTAACAATACTACCTTCAATTGAGAGCAAGAAACCAGCAATAGTTCTTCTTCTATTTGAGCCATCCTCTTCTACTGTCCAAATTGGACCTGATAACATTAGTCCGCCAAGATTATATCCATAAGGATCTAAAAATTGGGAAGTAACTAATTCCACACCACCAAAGTATTTTGAAGTTGGTCCTTTAGTTATCACGGAGATAATACCACCAGTAGCGTCACCATAGTTAGCTGGCAGTCCACCAGTAATCACTTGAACCTGCTCAATTGCAGATTTTGGTACAGAACTTGAGCCTCTCACTTTCACACCATCAACATAGTAAACCGTACCTTCAGACCGTGCACCTCTAATAGAACCCACTTCACCATCTTCTGAATAGACACCCCCAACAGTTGTTGCAACAGCAGCAGCCGAACGCCCAGGCATCTTAGCAATATCTTCAGAACCTACTGTCCCTCCAGATGCTGTTTGGTCTTTTGCAATCAACGGTACTTTGTACTCCTTAATTTCAACCTCTGCAAGCATCTCTGCCGATGCATTTAATTCAAAATTTTGGAAAGTAATACTTCCTCCAGAAACCTGAACATTGTTGTACATAAGTGTTGCATACCCAACATATGAGGCAGACACAGTGTACTTACCAACTGGTATAGGTTTAATACTATAACGACCGTCAAAGTCAGTCATCCCCCCGGTAACAATATTATTATTCTCTTCAATCGTCACGTTCGCAAACGGGATTGGCTCTCCAGTTGCTGCATCAGTTATGGAACCATTTAGCGTCCCTTGAGCATACAACCCTGCACTTGCAACTGCAAATGCCATAATAACTAGTAGTAATTTTCGTAACATAATAGAGTTTTACTTTATACAATAACTTAACCCAATTAAGAAAAGTGTAAATATAATACACAATTAATCATTGACCAAAATATTTGAACTTAAATTTCATCTTTTTTTTAAAATATATACTTAACATCATTTAAATCAGATAAATAAAAAAAATATTAACTATCTGGAGTTTTTAACAGATTCGCGTTTGGATTTTTTCATACGTTTCCAAGTGCGTTTGCCACCAACAAGATCCTTTCCTCCCCCATTTATCTTTTTATTGTGCTTCCTAACTGCTTTTTTGTGTAATTTCCTGTCATTTTTATCTTTTTTTTTGTCTTTTTTTATTGTCGCATCTTCAATTTTCATAATACGCCTATCTTCTCGTGTGGGTTTTACCCGTTTTGAGCGTTGCGATTTCATGTGCTTTTCGTTGTCAATACTATAATTCGACTGCGAAAATCCACTTATAGGCATTAAAATAAATACAGCACAAGTTAATATTTGTAAAAATTTAGTTAATTTTGTAATCATTATTAAACTAAGTATGAAAATAAAAAATATTGTGCCAAAGATAATAATAATTTTAACAACAATAATATTATTGAGTATTATTTCTTCATGCGATAAGGAAAACAGAATCCCGTATGTATATGTGAACTTTATTGTATATCCCGATTTACCAGAATATGTCAGCATTAAAACCCCTGGAAATTTTCTTTATTTGACTGGTGGAGTAGAAGGAATCCTATTGTATTGCCAGTTTACAGATGAATATCTAGCTTACGAAAGGAATTGTCCAAACGATCCCTATAAGACAAATGCGATTTTAGACGTTGATTCAACTGGTCTTTTTTTAGTTTGCAGAAATTGTGGGTCAAAATTTTCTATTTATGATGGGTCGATTGTAGATAGCCCCTCAAAATACCCTGTTTTGCAATATCAAACATATTTAGAAAATCAGGCTCTATACATTAATAATTATAATTAATATTTCCTTTCCTTTAAACTCATTAATTAATAAGTATAAGTAAAAAAAACCAACAAAAAACGGGTTCGTTTCTGAACCCGTAAATTATATTCTTTATTTAGTGTCTATCAATAAAGTATTTAAACCATAATGTTCGAGAGCAAGCAGCTATCGGACAATATGGACGAACACTATTTAGTAACGATAGTGATCAGGTTTATAAGGACCCTCAACAGGTACACCTAAATAATCTGATTGTTCTTTAGTCATTTTTGAGAGTTTAACGCCAATTTGTTCAAGATGTAATCTAGCCACCTCTTCATCTAGTTGTTTTGATAATCTTAAAACATCAATTTCGTAATCGTGCTGCCATAAGTCTAATTGAGCAAGTGTTTGATTTGAGAAAGAATTGCTCATTACAAAAGAAGGGTGTCCTGTAGCACAACCTAAGTTTACAAGACGACCTTGTGCAAGCATGTAAATACATTTGCCGGTTGGAAAAAGATATTTATCAACCTGAGGTTTAATGTTAATTTTTTCAATATCCTTAGCTGCATCAAGATTGTCAACCTGAATTTCGTTATCAAAATGTCCAATATTACATACAATTGCTTGATCTTTCATCTGACGCATGTGCTCAAGAGTGATAACATGTTTGTTTCCTGTGGTTGTTACAAAGATATTTCCTTCTTTTAGAGCCTCTTCCATTGTAGTAACTTCAAATCCTTCCATTGCAGCTTGCAAAGCACAAATTGGATCAATTTCTGTAACAATAATTCTTGCACCATAGCCTTTCATAGATTTTGCTGAACCTTTTCCAACATCACCATATCCAAGAACCACTACAACTTTACCAGCAATCATAACATCTGTTGCACGCTTGATACCGTCAGCCAAAGACTCGCGACAACCATAAAGATTATCAAATTTTGATTTTGTTACAGAATCATTAACATTTATAGCTGGGAAAAGCAAGGTTCCTTTTTCCATCATTTGGTAAAGACGATGTACTCCAGTAGTTGTTTCTTCAGATGCTCCTTTAAGTTCAGCAACCGCTCTTGTCCACTTAGAATTATCTTTAGCTAGGACTTTTTTCAATAATTCTAAAATAACTTTTTCTTCGTGGTTTGTGGCTTCAGCATTTAAAGTTGTAGCATCTTTTTCACCATAATAACCTTTATGTACTAATAAAGTAGCGTCTCCACCATCATCAACAATTAAGTGTGGTCCTTTTCCGTTAGGAAATGATAAAGCCTGAAGTGCACACCACCAGTATTCCTCCATAGTTTCGCCTTTCCAAGCAAAAACAGGCACACCAGTTTCAGCAATTGCTGCTGCTGCATGATCTTGAGTTGAAAAGATATTACAACTTGACCATCTTACATCGGCACCAAGCTCTACTAATGTTTCGATTAATACTGCGGTTTGGATTGTCATGTGTAATGAACCGGTAACACGTGCTCCTTTGAGCGGTTTTTCTGCTGAGTACTTATTACGAATGCTCATTAATCCAGGCATTTCTTTCTCAGCGATTTCTATTTCTTTACGTCCCCATTCTGCAAGACTCATGTCTTTTATTTTGTAGGGTAAGTTGCTAATTAATTCTTCCATTTATTATGTATTGTTTTTATTTATAAATCGGTGCAAAAATAACCAGTTTTAATTAATTTACAAAATTATTTAAAATAAGCCTGAGTATCTTCTTTATCTTTGTTCAATTGTACTATCAAATCATCAACTGTATCAAATTTAATTTCGCTTCGTATTCTTTTTAAAAAATTTATTTGTATTTCATGTCCATATAAATCCGAATTAAAATCAGGAATATGAAACTCTAAACCTAATTGCTGACCATTAAAACTTGGTCTCGTGCCAATATTCAGCATAGCTGGCAAACTCTTATTATTTACGTTTGCCGTACAAATATAAACTCCGTTTGCTGGTATAAGTTTATACTCATCAATATTGCCAAGATTAGCCGTTGGGAATCCAATTGTTCTACCTATCTGATAACCGCTAACAACTGAACCTGTTATTGAAAAATTATAGCCAAGAAATTTATTGGCATCTTCTACTTCTCCGTTTTCTAAAAATATGCGGATTGTTGATGAGTTTACTTTAATATTGTTGGCAAATGTAAATTCTTGCGGAAAACTAACAGGTATAGATTTTTTAATGTTGTCAAAATCTGTATCTCCTTTTTTACCAAAAGAATTATTATAACCCATTACTAACTCTGATATAGTCAACTTTTTTATCAAAAACTCATCTGTGAATTTTTTGCCACCTGTATTTGCAAGTTCATTATTAAAATCTAAAATTAACAGATTCTTTACACCAATAGATTCAAACAGTTTTATTTTCTCACTATATGTACTTAGCAGTTTTATTGGACGACCAAAATGAATGGAAGGGTGTGGCCACAAGCTTATGACTAAGTCCTCAATCCCAGCAAAAAAGGCTTTTTCCTGTAAATGTTTGATTAAAAATTGATGCCCTAAATGTACCCCGTCAAAAAATCCTATCGTGCTAATGCAATTCTTTGGAATATTTTCGTTTATATTTGTATATATTTTCAAATCAAAATTTTTGCAAATTTAAAAAAATGAAATCAATAACTATCCAATACAGAAAACAAATAATTAAAATTCTGATATCCTACATATTAATAGGTATAACTGTTTCTTGTCAACAAGGTTCAGAAAATAGTATTATTGTAAATGGAGTAATTAAATCATATTCTAATAAAACAATGGTTTTAGAGACATTATTGCCTAACAGAATCGACACATTATTAACAATAAAAACTGATAAGGATGGAAATTTTAAATTTGTTCTCGATAGCATTCCTACAGGGTTTCAACGAATAAAGATTGATGATAATAATATGATCTATTTGTATCTGAAAAATAATGATCAAATAACAATTACTGGTGATTATCCCAATTTAGCAAGAACTTATCAGATTACAGGCTCGGACGAATCACAAGTTTTGAAAGAAATGAACTATAGACTAATCAAAAGCACCGACAAACTAAATAATCTAAAAAATCAGATTCATGAAGCCTCAATGACACCTAATTTTAATATGGACTCTTTAATAATTGAAATAAATTTGTCTGCACAAAAGCTTTATGATTCCGATAAAGAGTTTTTAACAGATTTTATTACTGATAATTCGTCTTCGCCAGTTATTTATATGGCACTTTATCAATATATTGGCACTACTCCTATCCTCACGCTAGAAAACGATATTGAGACATTTGAATTTGTGTTGCAAAAACTTAAAAAGAATAATCCTACTTTACCGCATATCGCATTGCTTGAGTCGGTTATTAGTAATTATACATTACGAATGCAGCAGTTAAATCGTAATCATATTAATATAAGTATTGGAAGCAAGGCTCCAGATTTTGCACTTACTGATAATAAAGGTAATAAAAGACATCTTAGTGATTTTATTGGGGAAAATGTAATTGTCGCTTTTTGGTCATCATTGAATAAAACATCGGTAAATAATATTAAAACACTTAAAGAAATAAACAAAAACTACAATTTTAAAATTATTTTAATCTCTTTGGATACAAATAAAGAAAAATGGCTTAATGCAATAAAATCAAATAAAATTGAAAATTTTACCAATTTGTGCGATTTTAAATCATGGGAAAGTCCAGTTGCAAAAATATATGGTTTAAATGTATTGCCATCTTATGTTGTTATTGACTCACAGTTCATAATTCAATATCTTACAGATGATATTGATAATTTACAAGAAAAAGCTTTTAAACTCAATAATGTCAAATAATACTTATCATAAACTATTACTTGTTTTTCTGCTGATTAGTTTTAGTGGGACAATACTTGCACAGCAAGCATTTAGGCAAGAGATAAATCATAAAATAGATGTAAAACTTAATGTAATTGACAAAATCTTGCAAGGACAAATACAAACCGAATATATCAATAATTCACCCGACACACTTTTGTTTATTTATTATCATCTTTGGCCTAATGCCTATAAAAATTTAGAAACTCCTTTTGCAAAACAACAACTACAAATTAGGGCTTCTGCCTTTTACTATTCTGACGATGAACATAAAGGACATATAGCTTGTAAAAATTGTAAAATTGATGATAATACTGTAAAATTCGTTGAAATAAAAGAAGAAATAGAGGATATAAAGATTCTATATCTACCAAAACCTCTTTTACCTAGCGACACAATAATATTTACTGCCGATTTTGTTGTGCAGATTCCCAAACTTATAAGTCGATTAGGCTGGATGAATCAAGATTTTTGCATTGCTCAATGGTATCCAAAGCCTGCGGTTTACGATTCTTACGGTTGGCACCCAATGTCATATCTTGATGTGGGTGAGTTTTATTCTGAGTTTGGTAAATTTGAAGTTAATATTACTTTACCCGATAATCACATAGTGGCAGCAACTGGTAATTTAACTAATGATAAGGAATTAAAACGACTTGAAGTCTATGCTAAATTATGTAAAGAAACAAATATTGGGGAAGATACCATAGCTTTTGGAGACTCTACAAAAACTAAAACTTTGAGTTTTGTTGCAAAAAATGTTCATGATTTTGCTTGGTTTAGTTCTCCCAATTTTATAGTTGACAAAAAGTCCCATTTTATCAAAACTCAAGATAAATATGTAAACTGCTGGGCATTTTATCACAAACATAATTCAAACTTATGGTCAGATGCTACAGATTATATTGCAAAAACCATTGATTTAATGAGTCAAAATGTTGGAGATTATCCTTTTAATAATTGTACTGTTGTTGATGCTCCTTTAGGTTCGGGCGGCGGTATGGAATACCCAACAATCACAATTGTAAGTGCAAATAATAAACGCTCGTTAGAAAAAGTGATTGCTCACGAAGTGATTCATAACTGGTTTTATGGCATGATTGCAAGTAACGAGAGAGATAATCCGTGGATAGATGAAGGTTTTACATCGTTTTACGAGTCCAAATATTTTGACCATTATTATCCAAACGAAGAAACACTTATTGGATTAATTAATAGCAATATCAAAATACATGGATTAGACAAACTACCTGAAAGATATGCAAGAGAATTGGCTTGGGCATATCTAATGTCAGAGAATTTCCAGCAAAATCCTAAGCTTAATTCAGAGGAGTTTTCAGTATTTAATTATTTTATTTTATCGTACTATAAACCTGTTATAGCTCTGTATAGCCTAGAAAAACACATTGGACATGATAGCTTTAAAGTACTTATGAGAACTTTTTTTGATAAATATAAAAACTCTCATGTCTCTCCAGAAGATCTAGTGGAATATTTTTCAGATAGCGTAAGTAAAGATATAACTTGGTTTTTTGATGATTTTTTATTCTCAAACAAAAAGCCCGACTATAAAATTTGTGGTTTAAGGCAAGATAGTTTGATAATTAAAAATACAGGCGAGTGTTTGTCTCCTTTATTTCTACAAATTGGTGATTCAATGATTATAAACGCTGGATTTAGAGGTAAAAAAAGATTTTATATTGGTCAAAGTACTGAGTTTGCAATCGACCCAAATTTTAAAACTCTTGATATTAACAGATCAAATAATTATTATAGAAAAGGATTTTTAAAACCCAACAGACCTGTAAAACTCAGCATTGCAAATTTTATGGACAATCCCCAGATTTTTCAGATACCAATTTTACCAATGCTTACATACAATACAACAGATGGTTTTAGTCCTGGATTACTACTCTACACAAGTCCGTTTCCTAAAAAGAACTTTGAATTTCAGATTATGCCTTTGTGGGGAATTAAAACAGGTTTATTAAATGGCTTTAGCAATATTTCGTATTTTATTCATCCTCAAGAAAAACTAATTAGAGAAATAGAAATATTTGTATCAGGACGCAGATTTGGACTTGGGAATGATAATAAAAGTCATTATTTTAAACTTTCTCAAGGGCTTTGTTTTAGATTTAGAACAAAACCTAAGGTAAATGCGACATCTGAACTGAGTGTGCGAAATGTAACAGCAAACACTTTTTATTTTTTCAAAACTGTTCATTTACAGCAAGTTAAATATGAGTTTATTGACTATAAGCTAATAAATCCATGGTCATTAGCTTTAGATTTTCATGCAGGACAATGTTTTAGTAAAATATCGGTCGAATTGGTTAAAACAATTAATTATAACGAACATATTGGTTTACGCATTAGGCTATTTGGCGGCAAATTTCTGTATAGCTCCAATGTGTATTATGGGAATTATAATTACAGAATGTTTGGGAATACTGGCGACCAGGATTATTTTTATGATGAGCTATTTGTTGGCAGAACAGAAAACATACGCCAAAACCCTAAAAGTTTTTGGGCACATCAATTTATCAGAAACGATGGCGGATTTACAATGTTTTCACCATTAGGACAAACCGATAATTGGTTAGTAGCACTAAATATTGATAGTGAAACTCCTTTAAAAGTAATTGATGTTTATTTTAATATTGGAGCGTACCCACAAGAATTATCAGACAAAGTTATAGTTTTATATGAAACAGGTATCAAATTTAAAATTTTTAAGGGTTTTTTGAGTATTTATTTCCCAATTCGCGGTAGTAATGAGATTTGGGACATTAGTAACACTATTTATACAGAAAATTATCTGCAAAAAATAAGATTTACATTATCTTTGAACAAATTAAATTTATTGAATTACAGAAACAAACCATTTTTATTATTTTGATAGGTAAACACAGATATTATATTTCGGATGCACATTTAGGTATTGATGCAGAATACACATCTGAGCAACGTGAAACTCTTTTAGTTCAATGGCTTGATGAAATAAGTCAAAATGCTGGTGAAATTAATCTCGTTGGAGACATTTTTGATTTCTGGTTTGAATACAAACATGTTGTCCCAGCGGGTTTTGTGAGATTACTTGCTAAACTTAGAGAACTCACAGATAGAGGAATTAAAATTAAATATTACACAGGTAATCACGATATGTGGATTTTTGGCTATCTGCCCAAGATTACAGGCGTTGAGATTGTTCGTGATACAGAAATCATTAATCTTGGAAAGGAGTTATTATTTATCGGACACGGTGACGGATTAGGTGCTTATGATAAAAAATATAATCTTTTAAAAAAGATTTTTAATTCGAAGTTTTTTCAATTCCTTTTTAAACTAGTGCATCCCGAATTATCTTTTCGCATTGCTTTGGCGTGGTCGGCTACTAGCCGCAAATCGCATAAATATCCTGCAAAAATTAATATTGAAGACGAATACTTGGTAAAATATGCTAAAACTATTTTAGAAAAACAGCATATTGATTATTTTATATTTGGACATCGTCATATTCCAACAAAAATTACTCTTGGCGAAAAAACCACATTTATTAATCTAGGAGACTGGTTAATGAATTTCACCTATGCAGTTTATGACGGAGAGAAAATGGAATTGCTAAGCTATAAAAAAAAAATACAATAAATAATTACCAATTAGCTTGTTGGTAATTGTTACAACAACGTTTGATCCAACGTCTTTCGCATAAAAAAAAGAGCCTTATCAAACAAAAAAAAACTCCTGCTCATATTTGGCAGGAGTTTTTTTATATCGAGAAATATTTTATTCTTCTTTTTTATCGTCTTTCTTTGCAGCTTTTGGTTTTGCAGTTGTTTTTGCAGCAGCAGGTTTTTTAGCGGCAGCAGGTTTTTTAGCGACAGCTTTTGGCTCAGCAGTTGTTTTTGCAGCAGGTTTTTTTGCAGTAGCAGATTTTACTTCAGCTTTTGGTTTTGCTGCTGTTGTTTTAGCAGCTGGTTTTGTAGCAGCAGCTTTTGGTTCTACTTCTTTTGTTTTTACTGTTTTAGGTTCAGCAACAGCAACTTCAACAACAGTTTCTACATCCATAGGTGCTTCAACTTTAGGTGTTTTAACTTTAGCAGTTGGTTTGGTTTCAATAACAGTCTCAACTTTAGATAATATAGAAACAAAAGATCTATTATTTCTTTTCTTTTGAAACTTCACAATCCCGTCTGTTAATGCAAAAAGAGTGTGATCTCTACCCATTCCTACATTTTCACCTGGATGATGAGTTGTGCCACGCTGACGAACAATTATGTTTCCTGCGATAGCTACCTGCCCGCCATATATTTTAACTCCTAATCTTTTACTTTCGGATTCACGACCGTTACGCGAACTACCGGCTCCTTTCTTATGTGCCATTTCTAAATAATTTTATTATTATTATTATTATGCGTTGATATCCTGAATTTCAATCTCTGTGTATTTTTGACGATGTCCGTTTAAAGTTTGGTATCCTTTTCTTCTTTTCTTCTTAAAAACCAATACCGTATCGCCTTTTACATGCTGCAGAACCTTTGCCGTAACATTAGCTTTTGCAACCAAAGGAGTACCAACTGTAACTTTATCTTCATTATCAATTAAAAGAACTCTGTCAAATTTCAATTCGCTACCCTCTTCGTCTTCCAAACGGTTAACAAAAAATTTGTTGCCTTTTTCGACTTTGAATTGTTGTCCTGCTATTTCTACTATTGCGTACATTGTTATACTATTTATTTATATGTATTATATTCAAAAATTTCGGACTGCAAATGTAGAAAACTTATTTCTAATTACAAAGGAAAAATATTTATTTTTTTAATTATCTTACAATTATACTATTTTTTTCAATTCGCAGTTATATATTTGTACAAAATTTGAAATTTGAAGAAGCGAATATTAATATCGATTTTTTTGTTGGGATTTATAGTATCTTCCATTGGTCAAAAACAGATACCCTTAAATTTACCAAAATTAGATAATCAGGTTGCACACTTTGGTTATACTCTTGGATTAAACACAATGGATTTTGTAATTAGACCCTCCGATATTTTTTACACAGGATTTGATTCTATTTATGCAGTTGAAATTGGCAGATTTGTAGGTTTTAATATTAATATGATTTCAAACTTAAGATTATCAACTTATTTAGATTTGCGATTTTTACCAGGATTGTCATTCGGACAACGCAACTTACACTATAAATACTTAAAAAATGGAGAATATCGGCGGCATACAATGATGATTGAATCAACTTTCCTTGATTTTCCTGTTATGATAAAATATCGTGCACATCGCATAAATAATTGGCGACCTTTTTTAGTGGGAGGTGTTAACGCTCGTATTGATCTTGCCTCACAAAAAAAGATAAAACCTGAAGATTGGCCCAAAATACGCCTTAAAAGATTTGATGCTTATTATGAAATAGGTATTGGTACTGATTTTTTTCTTGAGTACTTTATGTTTGGAATCGAACTTAAAGCATCGTGGGGTGTATTTAACATGATTGCCTATGATAACACTCAATTTAGTCAATATTTTAAAAGACTAAATTCACACATGTTAGTCTTGTCTTTCCATTTTGAAGGAGGCAAGCTAGATAAAATTAAATGGTGGGAGTAATTGCATGGACAAAAAAGCTGATTTTATTTTTTTACCCGAACAAATCTTTAATAGAGAGTTTGTTTTAACAGCAATTGCTGCAAAATTTAAGGTAAGTGTCCAAGATATAGAAGATTACAGGATTTTAAGACGATCTATTGATGCACGAAAATCAGTTAAATTTAATATTAGATTAGAATTTATTTTAAAAGGAGAACTGTTTACTGACGAAAAAATAAACTTCGATTTTAAAAATGTGCAAAACTCAAGTGAAGTTATAATTGTTGGAGCGGGCCCCACTGGATATTTTGCTGCGTTAACTTGCTTGCAAAAAGGACTAAAACCAATTGTAATTGAGCGTGGGAAACCTATTAATGAAAGAAAACACGATATTGCGTTAATAAATCGTGAGCAAGTCATTAATCCTGAATCAAATTACGCTTTTGGAGAAGGCGGTGCAGGCACATATTCTGACGGCAAACTTTATACTCGAAGTAAAAAACGAGGCGATAATCTGGAGGTATTACAACTCCTAAATTATTTTGGAGCCTCGAATGACATCCTTATTGATGCTCACCCTCATATCGGTACAGACAAATTGCCTTCGATAATGAAAAACATTCGAACTAAAATTATTAATTGCGGTGGAGAAGTACATTTTAACACTAAAATTATTGATTTCGGAATAGAAAACAATTCGGTAAAATCGCTCATTTGTGAAGACGGAAAAGAATTTATTACAAATAATGTAATACTCGCAACAGGACACTCGGCAAGAGATATTTATGGGATTTTATATGAGCGAAATGTCAAATTACAAGAAAAAGGATTTGCAATGGGCATTAGAGTTGAGCATCCTCAAGCTTTAATCGACAGCATTCAGTATAAACGTAAAGAAAGAGGAGAATATCTACCTGCAGCAACCTATAATTTAGTTACACAAGTTGAAAATCGAGGCGTATATTCCTTTTGTATGTGTCCAGGAGGTACAATCGTAAGTGCAGCTACCGATGCAAAGCAAATAGTTGTTAACGGAATGTCGAACTCAATTAGAAATTCACCTTTTGCAAACTCAGGAATAGTTGTAGAACTACAACCTGAAGACTTTGCAAATTACTCGGAAAATAAAATTTTATCGGGATTAGAATTTCAAAAGACTTTAGAACAGATGACATATCAAAATAGTGCATCTGGCTTGCGAGCACCAGCACAAAGACTTAACGATTTTATCAAAGGCAGAATATCAATTGGACTTCCCGAAAGCTCATATTACCCAGGATTAATAAATAGTCCACTACATTTTTGGCTACCCGACATAATTAGTTCAAAACTAAGAATGGCTTTTAAAGAATTTGATAAACGAATGAAAGGTTTTGTTACAGATGAAGCAATTGTCGTTGGTGTAGAATCCAGAACAAGCAGTCCTATTCAAATTGTCAGAGACAAAGCAACACTCGAAAGTGTTAGTCTTAAAGGACTTTATCCCTGTGGCGAAGGAGCTGGATATGCTGGAGGTATTGTTAGCTCTGCAATAGACGGTGTGCAAGTCGTAAAAAGTATCTCTGCTAAATTAAATAACTAAACATCTTAAACCATTTTATCTTTTACAATTATCTCAATTAACTTGGCTTTAAAACCTGCAACTACTTCTTGGCTAAAAAGCTCAGGTTCAAAAACATACTGCATCGAAAAACCTTTAAATAAGGAAGAAAACAGCATCATTTCTACTTGTGGATTTTTAAACCTTTCTGCAAAGTACCTATAAATTAGCTGATTGTTTTTAATAGCTTTTTCACTTTGATTTTGATGAGCTAAATATTCCAAAACATCTTTTTGCATAGATATTTGATAAAATAATTTCCATTGCTCAGTTTTTTCTTTAAGTGAATCAAACAGTAATGTAAAAAAATCTTCCATCTCAAGAGTCGTAATCTCATCATCATGGTCCGGATTCATCATGTCCATTATATTTGTTGTTATCTCATCAGTAATTACATATAATAAGGCTTCTTTACTCTCAAAGTAATTATACATCAAACCTTTTGAGATTCCAGCATTTTTAGCAATCATACTTATTGATGTAGCGTGATATCCTTTATTTGCAAATAGTACAAGAGCAGCGTCAATAATTTGTTTTCTTTTATCTGCTCTTATGTTTTCAAATTGTTTTGCTGTTCTTGGACACATATTATTAAGTTTATTGACTAAGGGATTGTAAAACAACGGCGAAGCCCTCACGACCAAAGGAAGTAATAAACAAAGCATTTTGACTTGCTCACTTCTGCATACTGTATTATTTGACAAACCCTAAACGTTTGGTCAAATATAATACATAAATAATCAGAATACAAGATTTTATTATTTTTACACATAACTTTTCTAGTAATTTTTGCAAAAAAAAATTTTCCCTTGTTTGATAATGGAGATTTGCTTTGATAATTAACTGATTAACTTACTGCTTTATTTTTAACAGCTTTATAACATGATAAATATTTTTTTTTACTTTTGTGAAAAATCTTAGATTTGTGAATAATAAAATTTTAAATCCATGACAGATATAAAAAGAATACTAGTAATTGGAGCTGGCGGACAAATTGGCTCGGAGTTGGTTGTTAAACTTAGAGGCATATACGGAAATGAAAACATTGTTTCAGCAGATTTAAAAGATGATGTTTGCCCAGTACTCAAAGAAACTGGATTGTATGAGCAACTTAATATTACCGATGCTCAACGCTTAGCCGAAATAGTAAAAAAACATAAAATTGATGCAATAGTAAATTTCGCCGCAATTTTGTCTGCAGTAGGCGAATGTCATCCTATGCGAGCTTGGGACGTTAATATTAATGGTTTCATTAATGTTATGGAAGTCGCTCGCGAATTGAAACTAAAACAGGTTTTAACTCCAAGTTCAATTGCTGTTTTCGGTCCCTCAACGCCTCGTGAAAACACACCGCAAGAAACAATTTTAAGACCAACAACTATGTATGGTATTACAAAGGTTAGTGGCGAATTGTTAGCAGACTATTATGTAAAAAAATACGGATTAGATGTTAGAGGATTAAGATATCCAGGTATTATTAGCCACGAAACAATGCCAGGTGGGGGAACAACCGATTATGCTGTCGCAATATATTTTGATGCTATCCAAAAAGGTAAATATACCTGTTTTGTTAATGAAGACACTCGCTTACCAATGATGTATATGCCCGATTGCCTAAAAGCCACAACTGATCTTATGCAAGCAGATTTCTCAAAATTAAAACATCATGGCGATTTTAATGTTGGTGCAATGAGCTTCTCAGTAAAAGAATTAGCCGCAGCGGTTCAAAAACGTGTTCCAGATTTTGAAATTGAATATAAACCAGATTATCGTCAAGCAATTGCTGACTCATGGCCAATGTCCGTAGATGATAGTGCTGCTCGCCAAGAATGGGGCTGGAAACCACAATATAATCTCGATACAATGTCAGATGATATGATTAGTGCGATTAAAAAGAAAATAGAAAATAATAAGCTTAGCTGTTAAGAGGAGTGTAATCTGAACTCTGTTCAATTATTATACTAGTTAATTATCACTAACTTTTTGGAAATAGATTCATTATCAAGATCAAATTTTATAGTGTAAATACCATTTGGCAAAAAACTAAAGTCAAATTCTTTATTTTGGTTTATTTCTGTCTCAAAAACTTTGGCAGCATTATTATTATAAATACTCAATTTGCATAACTGCTTGTCAGATACTTTTATTGTAACTAAGCCGCTTGCTGGATTTGGAAAAATGCTTGCTGTGATATAATTGTTTATTGGATTGTTTGTAATATCAACAGGATATGAATGAATTTTATAAGGATTTTCCCAGCTTGTAGAAGTCGCATTACCAATCAGTTTCACATAAATTTCGTTATCAGTTGCAGGAACAGTAACAAATGTAGTATCTATACTATTAATAATATCTTTCGATAATATCAAATTTTCATTCAAATCATAAAACTCAATTATATTAACTCCCGATTCTTCGCCATTATAAACAAATGCGATAGTACTGTTTTCCTCACATCGAAGTCTAAACACATCTTCGTCCAAACTAATTCCGTCTTGTTGATAGGTAATATATCCAATAGTTTTTTGATTCAAATTTAATCCGTAAGCTAGCGAGAATGAATTTGGTTCATCCATACCACGTATTACCGTAGAAGGCTCTTTTGGAATACTTGTGTGGAAGACATTAGTTAGTAATGTGTCTGTAATTCCTAGCGGAACGGGATTATTATTTTCATCATAAAGCCATTGTCTATCAATTGATACTGCTCCATCTCCAATTAGTCCAACATCCCAACCAATCCAAATAGATGTTATGTACGTATATTTGATATTTGTGGGTAATGGCATTTCTGGATTATATGAAAAACTTTCGGGGCTTTCATTTACCCCAATAATATCGTCAGTTTCGCTCCCGTTACAATTTATATCGACATTTTTAAAGGTGCTATTTCCAAAAAGACCGCCTTCACCTTTAATACAATTCTCGTTCCCTCCAAACAAGTAAATACCTTGTGGATACCCTTCGCAGAAAGTATAATTATTGTATTCGTAGAGTAAGTCTCTGTTTGCTTCTGTAATGCCTAATGCGTTGGGCAGTTCTGATTTTGTTGGGTCAAGAGATGTGTTAGCACCAAGATGCGGCGTTCCAACTGTAATAACACGTGCGACTTTGTGTCCATTTTCGGTGGTAGGGTCAATCCAATTTACATGAACATTACTCTCGTCTGTTCTTTGCAGATATTCACGTATGCACAAACCACCCATAGAATGCCCCACTAAAATAACTTTTTCAGCACCAGTATAATCAAGAACCTCCTGTATCATTTTATTTAGTGCATATCCCTGTTTAAAAATTGCAGATTCATTACTTTGATCAAAATGATCACCAAAAAAACTATGAGCACCATCAATATTTTCTTCTTTAAAATTTAAGGCAAAAAGATTTGAATCTGTCCATTCGTGTACATAATCACTAATACTACTAACAAAATTTCTTCGCCCAAGTTTTATTTCTGTATCATCAAAAATAAAATCCGCCCACTTTACATCTTCAAACATTAACGAAGTTTCAGTATTATCATCAGCATTTAAAACAATATCAAACACATTTATTTCGCCAAGATTATCATGATCGCGTAGATACTCTAATGTTTCACCAAAAGTATTTTCACTACCAGCTAATCCATGCACAAATATAATAGGATACGGAAGCTTATTTTGCGAATACACATTAACTATAAGTCCTACCAAAACAAATATTATCAGTGCTTTTCTCATGTTAAAACATATTAAATACCTTAACAAAATTATAATTTTTGTTTAAACACCTAGATTAAAACGACCTACTTTATACAAAAACACATATAGCCAGAACATACTAACTGTTTTCATGTATATACAATGGTAGTGGTTTTTAAAATATTATCAAATTATGGGAATATATTTTTATACTTAACTTAGGGATTTTTGGAGAGGTTTAGTTGCTCTTAGAGACACACGAGAGAAATCTCATTACTGTATAATTCAATATTAGATTTTTATCGAAGAATAATAATTTCAAAAAAAAATTATATATTTACAAAAAAAATAAATATGCTAGTTAATAACAAACTTGACAACACGTTTGGTCCATTTGGAGTTTTTGCAGGAATAGTAGTCCTTCTGTTTGGTATTTATTCATGTTTTTACAATTGGATTGGTTTAACCACTGTAGTTGTCGGTATTTTTTTGGCATTTTCGAGTACAAGCACAAAAATAGATTTTGCTAATAAGCGAGCAAAATTTTCAAATAATATTTTTGGCATTTTTAAAATTGGTTATTGGACAGAAATCAAACCCGAAATGAGTTTGATAATTCAAAAAACAGCACGTAAACGTTTAGGTTTTAATCAATCCAATGAATCGCAAACACAAGCAGTAAAAGACTTTCGAATAATGCTTATAAACGAAAAAGGCTCATCAATTTTAGCACTTAAAAAATTTCGTGATAAAGATAAAGCAGAAACGGAATTAAAGCAAATAGCAGAAAAATTAAACGTAAACATATAAAATAAAATATTTATTTTGCATATTTAAAATAAATACATATTTTTGCAGTCTTGTTTTTTTAAAAACAATGGGTCCCATAGCTCAGTTGGTTAGAGCACCTGACTCATAATCAGGGGGTCCTAGGATCATGCCCTAGTGGGACCACAGGCAATAGCTTTCGAGAAATTGGAGGCTTTTTTTGTGCTTTAGATTAGTGTATTACTGGTATTAAGGGAGGCTTTAGGGATGAATTTTGACTTGTTATTAGCTAAATTTTGCGTCCCGAAAAACAACAAAATAGTTTCGTCAATCCTCCATACTTTATTATTTGACAAACCCTTAGGAATGCAAAATCAGATTTATTAATAGGCTAAAGAGTATTATTTTGCAGCTTGTTCATGAGAAAAACTCTTAGGATCGAGTAAAGGTAAAATAGCATTATGCAACATAGTCCCTTGAAAATGGCTTGCCATAACGCCACGACATGTTGAGATTGCAATTGAATTTAAAGTGGTAACAATAGTATCTGGTAAATTTACTTTTTTTGTTTTACTGTCGCAATAATTGACAAGATCTTCAATTTTAAAAATACAGTTTATTTTCATAGAACCAAGTTTAGTCTCTTTATTTTCATGCATGATGTCAACCTGTGGGAGTACAAAGACTAATTTTTGGTCTGGAATATAGCTCTGATAAAGTTTAATAAATCACTGAAAATAATAGGTCTTCAATGTCCTTCTACATGTTGATGTCGCTAATAACCTGAGTTCGACATAAATAATATTTCAATTATTGCTAACTAAATATGTAGGTTTAGTTTTTGTTCCATCTAATACTGGTTTTTAGTTCGCATTCCATTTCACAACATTTCACAAACTCTCATAAAATTATTTCACAAACAAATTTATCACAACAAAATCTCACGTTTTTATTTAAAACAATTCTAAATTACATAAATACTTATATAATATGTTGTTTAATCATACAAATACATAGCAAAAATTTTACTTTTGTAAGTGATTTTTTGCAAGAATTGTTATGAGTAGAAACTCGACTATTGAACATAAGGGTGTTGTAGCAGATGTTAAAAGTGATGCTATTTTAGTTGATTTAGTTGTTCAATCAGCATGTGCTGCATGTCATGCTAAATCAGTTTGTGGAATAGATTCGTCTCTAAAAACAATAGAGGTTAAAACTGATAAAAAAACATTTAACATAGGAGAAAAAGTTAAAGTAGTAATGCGTGCATCGCTTGGTATGAAAGCATTATTTTTAGGATATGTACTCCCTTTTATTGTTGTGGTAACAACATTATTAATTTTAATATCTTTAAATGTGTCCGAAGGTTTATCGGGTTTGATATCTATTCTAATTTTAGCACCTTATTATTTAACCCTGTATTTTTTTAATGATAAAATAAAGCGAGAATTTAATTTCGATATAGAAAAAATTTAATTACTAGATTATGGATATTATTCTAAATACCTTAATTACACTTAGTGCTTTGGGAGTTGTACTTGCAGTAATACTTTTTGTAGTTGCACAAAAGTTCAAAGTTATCGAAGATCCAAAAATTGATGAAGTTGAAGCCTGTACCCCAGGTGCCAATTGTGGTGGTTGTGGGCTTCCAGGCTGTCGTGGATTTGCCGAAGCTTGCGTTAAAGCCGAAACCCTCGAAGGACTATACTGCCCTGCTGGTGGAAATGAGGTCATGAAAGAGATAGCCGACGTTTTAGGCTTGACAGCAGAAGAAAAAGAGCCTCAGATCGCAGTGGTTAGATGCAATGGATCTCATGATAAACGCCGTAAAACCACCACGTATGACAGTGCATTATCTTGTGCAGTTTCGGCTACATTATTTGGTGGCGATACTGATTGTCAGTATGGCTGTCTTGGACTAGGAGATTGTGTTGAAGTATGTACTTTTGACGCTATCTATATTGATGAAGAATCTGGATTACCAATTGTTGACGAAGATAAATGCACAGCCTGTGGAGCGTGTGTAACCGCATGTCCTAAAGATATTATTGAATTAAGAAACAAAGGCAAAAAGAGCCGCAGAATTTATGTTTCATGTGTAAACCACGATAAAGGAGCTCCGGCAAAACGTGCCTGCGATTCAGCTTGCATAGCTTGTAATAAATGTGTAAAAGCTTGTCCTTTCGATGCAATTGTTGTCGAAAACTTTTGTGCATACATCGACTACGAAAAATGTAAACTTTGTCGTAAATGTGTCGAAGTATGTCCAACAGGTGCTATTTTAGAATTAAACTTTCCACCACGTAAAGTAAAAGTGGAAAATACAGAAACCAGCGAAATAGAAAACTAAACGAATAAACTAATTATAGGAGATATAACAGTGTTAAAAACTTTTCCAAAAGGCGGTGTACATCCTAAAGAGAACAAATTCTCGGCAGGGAAACCCATCGAAACCATCGAATTACCAAAACAGGTAAGCATTCCTATTGCTCAACATATTGGAGCACCAGCAGAAGCTGTTGTAAAAAAAGGGGATCAAGTAAAAGTTGGCCAACTAATCGCTAAAAGTGGCGGTTTTGTTTCTACAAATATTCACTCATCAGTATCGGGAACAGTCTTAAAGATTGATAATGTGTTGGATACTTCTGGATATAAAAAAACCTGCATAATTATTGATGTGGAAGGCGATGAGTGGTTAGACAGCATTGACAAAAGTACTGAGTTAAATACAAATATCGATATTTCGGTTGATGAAATCAGAAATAAAGTTTTGGATAGCGGAATAGTCGGACTTGGTGGAGCTACTTTTCCAACTCATGTTAAACTATCTGTTCCTCTAGGTAAAACTTGTGAGTATTTAATTATAAATGCTGTTGAGTGCGAACCATATCTCACTGCCGACCACCAACTTATGCTAGAGAAAGCAGATGAAATAATGGTGGGAAGCCAACTAATGCAAAAGGCAATTGGTGCTAATAAAATACTTATCGGCATTGAAAACAATAAACCTGACGCAATAAAAATAATGAGCGAAGTTGCCAAAAAATATGAAAATATTGAAGTGTCTCCTCTAAAAGTGATGTACCCGCAAGGAGGCGAAAAACAACTAATTAAAGCTCTTATCAACCGAGAAGTCCCATCGGGAGGACTCCCAATTAATGTTGGGTGCGTTGTACAAAATGTAGGAACCGCATTTGCAATTTACGAAGCCGTACAAAAAAACAAACCACTATTTGAGAGAGTAGTTACAGTTACAGGGACATCACTATCAAAACCTTGTAATATCTTAACAAGAATTGGCACATCTACAATTGAACTTATCGAAGCAGCCGGAGGATTGCCCGAAGATACAGGAAAAGTAGTCAGCGGCGGTCCAATGATGGGAAAAGCACTTAGCGCAATTACAGTTCCTGTTACAAAAGGAACATCAGGAGTTCTTATTATTCCAGCTAAAAAATCTTCGCGACCAAAAACATATAATTGCATTAGATGTGGGCGGTGCATGAATGTTTGCCCAATGGGATTAGAACCATACAAGCTTAAAAACATGTGCGTCGTAAAAATGCACGAAGAATTACAAGCAGAAAGAATTTTAGATTGTATTGAGTGTGGTTCATGTGCATATACATGTCCGGCAGGTATTCCCCTACTCGACTACATAAGATTAGGAAAAGCAAATTTGAATAAAATATTAAGATCAAAAAAATCATAAAACAATGGCTATTAACAAGTTAACAGTTTCGATGTCTCCACATGATTATGGAAAGTATTCCGTCAAAAAAATCATGTCAGGAGTCGTTCTTGCAATGATACCCGCTCTACTGGTATCTGTTTATTATTTTGGTTTTGATGCCATTAGAGTTAATCTGATTGCAATAGCGTCATGTGTATTTTTTGAATGGCTATTTCAGAAAATTTTTATTAAAGGAAAACTAACAATCAATGATGGCTCTGCTGTTGTTACAGGGATGTTACTAGCTTTTAATGTCCCTTCAAATCTGCCATGGTGGATTATTGTTATTGGAGCTTTAGTAGCAATAGGAATTGCAAAAATGACATTTGGTGGATTAGGTAACAATCCTTTTAATCCAGCATTAGTAGGTCGAGTTTTCTTACTAATATCATTTCCTGTGCAAATGACATCCTGGCCAAAAGTTTCAGTTCTCAATTTTGCTATGACAGATGCTCAAACTGGTGCAACTCCGTTAGCAATTGTAAAAGAAGGATTAAAAAATGGAGAATCTTACTCCTCTATTATGAATTCCATGCCACATGAATATGTCGATATGCTTATGGGAAATATTGGAGGCTCACTTGGAGAAATATCTGCTGTCGCTCTCATTTTAGGAGGTTTATTTATGTTATTCCGTAAAATAATTACATGGCATATACCTGTTTCAATTATTGGTACTGTGGCAATTTTTACTGCAATACTTTATGGAATTAACCCTGAAACTTATGCAAGTCCAGTTTTTCATCTTCTTACAGGCGGCTTAATGTTAGGAGCTATTTTTATGGCAACTGATATGGTTACATCACCCATGACAGGAAAAGGAATGCTAGTTTATGGTGTAGGAATTGGGGTAATTACTGTTCTTATCAGAGTGTGGGGGGCATATCCCGAAGGAGTATCATTTGCTATCCTTATAATGAACGCAGTTGTACCACTAATTAATAATTGGCTAAAACCAAAACGATTTGGAGAAACCATTAAAAAATAATTATCATGGCAAAGAAAGAAAGTACATTTTTAAATATGACGCTCACTCTGTTTATCATTACAGCAGTTGCAGCAGTTGCGCTTGGATATGTTTATAATATCACAAAAGAGCCTATCCAAAAAGCAAAAGATAAAAAGCTAAAAACTGCTATAAATATCGTTGTTCCAGGAGCCGATAAGGGTACAATCGAAATAGAGACAGTAAAAATAGAAGGTAAAGACTTATTTATTTATACAGTTAGTATTGATGATAAAATAATTGGAACTGCAATTAATTCATTTTCAAATAATGGCTTTGGTGGATTAGTTAGAGTTATGGTTGGTTTTGATGAAAATGGTAAAATTATTGACTCTGATGTCCTTGAACATAAAGAAACACCAGGCTTAGGAGACAAATCAAGCAAATCTGTAAGCAATTGGAACGAACAGTTTAAAAAAATGGATATCTCTATAATGAAAGACAAAACCCTCAAAGTAAGTAAAGATGGTGGAGAAGTTGATGCAATAACTGCTGCAACTATTACTTCGAGAGCGTACTGTGATGCCATACAGAGAGCTTGGACAGTTTATGTGGAAACTATTGACGACAATTCCCAACAAAAAGAAACTACCGAAACAGAAATAATTGAAGAAAATACTTTGGAAACAAAGACTGTAGATATTGTTGAACCAAATGAAGGAGGAAACGATAATGAATAACTTAAAAAACTTTACAAAAGGATTTTTTAGAGAGAATCCAGTTTTTATCTTGCTGTTAGGATTATGTCCTACTTTAGGTGTTACTACATCAGCAATAAACGGTCTTGCAATGGGGCTTGCAACCACATTTGTACTAATTGGCTCGAATGTCGTTATTGCTCTAATCAAAGGACTTATTCCAGATAAAGTGAGAATTCCTTCATTTATTGTTGTAATTGCTTCATTTGTAACAATTATCGACCTTGTAATGTCAGCTTATGTGCCAGCATTATACGAATCATTAGGATTGTTTATCCCACTAATAGTTGTAAACTGTATTGTACTTGGACGTGCAGAAGCATTTGCCTCAAAAAACACCGTTTTCTCATCACTAATAGATGGCTTAGGAATGGGATTAGGTTTTGCCTTTGCTTTAACTTTATTGGGTGGACTAAGAGAAATTCTTGGCAGTATTGCTATTTTTAATTGGAAAATTTTTGAAGGAATTGCTCGTTTAATTAATCCAGCAACTGATTATACTCAACCTGATGGAATATTAGTTTTTGTACTTGCTCCTGGAGCTTTCTTCGGATTAGCATACCTCATCGTTTTAATGAAAAAAATAAGCAAATAAGTAATTTGAAAAAATAAAAATTATGGAATATATTTTAATAATAATCGGGGCTATATTTGTTAATAATATTGTATTAGCACAATTTCTCGGAATATGTCCGTTTCTTGGAGTATCAGGAAAAGTAAAAACTGCAGTTGGTATGGGTGGAGCTGTGCTTTTTGTAATGACCTTAGCTACTATCGTTACTTGGCTTATTTACACTTATATTTTGTCTAAATTTGGAATAGAATACATGCGGACAATTGCATTTATTTTAGTTATTGCCTCACTTGTACAGATGGTCGAGATTATTCTTAAAAAAATAAGCCCATCATTATATCAAGCTTTAGGAGTGTTTTTACCGCTAATAACAACCAACTGTGCTATTCTTGGTGTTGCAATTCTCGTAATTGATAAAGATTTTAATCTCACATATAGCGTAGTTTATGCCGTTGGAACAGCTTTAGGCTTTTTATTGGCTTTGGTAATTTTTGCTGGACTACGCGAACATATCGAAAAGTTGCCTATTCCTAAAGCAATGCAGGGAATTCCCGCAGCTTTGGTTATGGCTGGTATCTTGGCACTTGCTTTTATGGGATTCTCAGGTTTGGTGTAAAATTGGAAACTAACATCCTTACTTCACAATTTTAGAAATTTTGATTATTCCAATAATTTTATCTTCTAACTTAAGATTACCAGCTATCCAGTAACTGGCTCACTCGGTTGCAATCCGAGTGTTGGTATAATCCAAGTGTTGCGGCTACTGTAATCCCAATGTTTTTTAACTTTCCATCCACGCTTTTGAAGTACAATCAATTTTTGCGGTTTTGGTTTTGTAGTTTTTACAGAGGTTTACATTACCACAAATTTAAGGTTAATCTTTAAATCTGGGGATTACTGATTTGCGAACAAATACAGGAGTTCTAAATCTTTATTAGTGCCCAATAAAAATGCGACAAGATTGATTAATATGTAAAAAAAGAATGTATCGTCCCTAACGGGACTTTTTATTTTCTTGACTGTTTTTTACCAATGTTTAATGCCTACGGCATTAGTCCCGTTAGGGACGTAATATTGGTAAAAATAATAATCAGTGTTTCAAAAGTCCCGTTAGGGACGATCCCCCTTCGACTAAAATATCGATGAATATTTTCGCTAACGATTGTATCTTTACATTGAGTTTCATGTAGAGACCGGTTTTCAAAATGGTGCTTTTAAAGTCCGAGCGCAATCCTGGTCCGAATAC